>Ga0207433_10009559_pt1 | contig 15383 bp, 19 predicted proteins | sample YelNatPaOPGAMG01_FD_187559 | JGI IMG/M metagenome (GOLD analysis project Ga0207433, IMG submission 187559) | Hot spring thermophilic microbial communities from Obsidian Pool, Yellowstone National Park, USA - OP-RAMG-01 (SPAdes) (version 3) | ecosystem: Environmental > Aquatic > Thermal springs... | reverse complement strand
TTAATGTCGGCCATTGTTCCTCCTTGTTGAGAATAGGTTGTTTGGACAACACCCATTCTCGGGGAAGACAATGGCCTTTTTCAATTTCAGGCCAACTTGGAATTTACAACAGTATACGGACTCAACCGACTCCGACTCTATTTCTGAAATTTTTACCGTGTTTTCAGGAAGGCTAGGTTTCAGACGGGGACGGCACTTTGATCAGGCATTGAAACGCCAATTAGACAGAAGAGGTGGGATTTTTCTTGTGTCAGTCCCATGCCGTTGAGGAGTCTTAATGTGGGCTGATTCTTCCTGGAATGGCTCTGGCATTGGTGCGCCCGGCAGGAGTTGAACCTGCGACCTTCAGATTCGTAGAATCAAGAATAGGGTTATGATGGTTTTTGATGATGTGTCATTTTGTATGATGAAACAAGGATTAGCCCATTTCTTGCTTCATGATTTTGATATACCGTTTTTCACCCTTTTTTATCCTCGAACCGGCACCAAAACCGGCACCAGAATTTTTCTGGAGATGGGCTATCCACGGGCATCTCATGAAAGGTCGGAAGATCTATTTCGATTTCGGATCGGCACTTTTTGGGGTGTACCACGTGTACCAGGTGTACCAGACCTTCAATAATGGCTCTGGTGCTGAGAATTTCATGGTACACATTCCGCAAAAGAAAAAGTGTACCAAGGTGTACCAGGTGTACCAGACAGACGGAAGGGAGAAACCCATGCCCCAATCACAAGCCGAACGGGATAGAAAACGACTGGACAAGCTCAAGGAATCCGGGGGAAAGAATGTCCTTCTCCGTCTGCACCGGGAAGAAACCAAGGCCCTAGACTTCCTGTGCCGATACCACGGCTTGAACAAAGGGGAGGTCATGGCAAAGCTCATCCTGGAAGAACACAGGCGGATTGCCGCCATTCTGCTCTCTGATCCCCAAGCCCTCAAGAAATATACCTCGAAGCGTCTGTAGACAATAAAAAACTCTCCCAAAAAGGTCATGGGGGATGAAGGATAGAACATACCTTGCGAATCTAAGGCCCGAGTAATAAGCTTAACCAAGAGGAGGGTCAGAAGCGCATGGGAATTGATTTCTTTTTTGAGGAGAAAATTCTATCCTGATAAAAAAGATTGAATCAAAAACATTAAATTGGGCAGGCGGAAAATCTATTAATGTCTTCTACCATCGAAAGAGGACGGAATGGCTGACAATAATGAGGTGCAATTCAAATACATTTTCCCGGAAGATTACAATCCTACCTATGCGAACGGAGTGTTTGGAGGGGTTTCTCCGAATGGGGAAATTGTGTCAAACTTCACTTTTGAGCGCCTTCCGATACCTCACTCGATCTACCATAATTTAACTCAAGATGGAAATTTAGGATCGGAAAGCCGAAAAGATCCCCCTGGTTTAAATTCCATGGTAATACGGTACGTGACAAATGGCGTAGTCCTTAACCTTCGTGTAGCCAAATCGTTTCATGAATGGTTAGGGCTACAAATAAAGATCGCAGAGGGCATAGAAACTAAGATAAGGGAAAATGAGTCTCAATTAAATAAACCTGAAGGGGAATGATGATGATCTCCCATTCCACCTATGCTGGAACTAGTGATAGGACCGAATTAATCCCCTGGTCCAGTCTTGATCGCGGAAGGAATCCGATATCAAAAATTGATATCAACCAAGCAAGAGCCCAATACGAAGGTGTTAAGCGAGAAATATCCATAGTTCCGCAATCCGGTTGTATTTTATATGACCAAAGTTACTCCCAACCCACTCTAATTTTTGGTTCCGGTAATTGGTCTTCGCATAAACTATTGATATCGGATTTGGGCTGGACTGTGCAGGAGGCCAAGAACGCCCGAAACAAGCTGATCATATTCGAGGATGATTGGGATTATCCTGGGATGGAAGACTACGATGCCCTTTAATAGGGGGGATGTTGTTTTAGTTAAATTTCCATACTCAGATCTTAAGAGATATAAAAAACGTCCGGCCCTTGTGATCCAGTCCGACACCATTAGTCCTGGACATTCCGATAAGATAATTATTGAAATCACATCAAACACCAGTTTAATTGGTCCAACCCGTGTATTGGTTTATCTTTCCAGTAGCGAGGGTAAATCTATGGGAATTTTAAAGGACTCTGTCATTGTGACGGACAAAATAGTCACAATAGAAAGTTATATGATAGACAAGAAAATCGGTTCTATATCCTCAATAATGACTTTAGTTGACACCGCTCTCCGAGTAACACTTAACCTGTAAGCCCATATAATATCCTTAAACATAAAATCCCTCCGAAGAGGACATAGAGCGGGGAAGATGGAGCCCTCGCGCGCGTATCGTTGAGGAAATGCCCCTATTTTGCGTTTTAAGGCCCGTTTCATGGGTGGTGGACTCATTGCCTGTCCAGACACAGGAAAGGCCCCTCCATGCAGGCAGGGGCAAGGGGCAGGACGTAGAGCGCGGGGATTGTGGCCCCCTGGGATCGGGGCCGGGGGGGGATCAGGATGCGGGGTCGTAGTCATCGTCTGGAAAGGCGTTCACGAGGTTGTAGACGGGGGGCCGCTGTTCAACCCTGACATCACTCGGGACCAGTCGGGCCAGTAATGCCGCAAACGACTTCGGATCTTCCTCTGCCAGCCGTACCAGCCATTCGACGCCGCCCGCTCGCTCGAAAGCTTGCTCGATAGCCTGCCGGACGGATCGGGTGAGTTTGTTCTGGGCTCCCGGTGGGCGGCCCTTTCCGGCTCGCGGGGGCCTGCGTTTCTCAGTATCCGCCACTATTTTATTCTCCATGACTCTCTCCCCCAATTTCTTTCGGTTCATCCAGATCGAACGCCGCCCTCCATTCCTGGACGGATTTGAATGGGGCCGGAATCGCAATGATGCCGCCGCTATGAGTACACACCTCCCCTTCCATCGTCGCGTCAACCCTCGTTTCCTGGGGGAGCAGTCGGGACAGAAGAGTACTGAATGCCCGCGGATCGGATTCGGCCAATCCTTTCAGCCATTCCACGCCGCCGATCTCATCAAACGCTGTCAGGACGGACTCTTTCAGAGTTCGGGTGATCCGGTTTGGGCTCCCTTTCGGACGCCCAAGCCCCCTTCTCCCGGCTCGTTTTTTCGTAGAATCGCCTAAAATAGGGATATCGTCTTCCACTTTGCCTCCTTTTGAAGAATTTCCCCCACCTGATTCTATCTGGCACAGGAGGGGAGGGTAGGTTAAAAAGGGGGCCAGTTGCCCGCCCCCCTTGTCTTCAGTCGAATGGTGGTCGCTGGTGGATCTCTTCAATCAAGGCTCGTACCTCCTGTAATTGATCGATGCTCAGCGAATCGAGAGCGCACACGACATTGTAGAACCGATCCCTCAGGCTTTCGGGGTCTCCCTTCACCTCGCCCATAGGCAACGAGACGAGAATAACCGCCGGATATCGCTCCATGCCACCTGCATCCGTATAAGTTTTCCAAAGGGTGATGCGGGATAGAATCCCCGTTGACGAGTAGTCCAATTCGAAACTCTCTGCCGGTGCGGGGGGGGGCGCGCCATGTGAAGGGCGGATGACGATTTCCGATGAGCGTCCGCATGTGCAGGTTGTGATGAGTTTTGTTTCTTCGGTCGTGTCCATGATAGAATTTCTCCTATGCTTGAGGGCGGGGCCGGTCCACGGGGATCGGCCTTTTGCGTTATTCGCCACTGCCTACGGGTGCGCCCCGTTCCGGGCGCGTTCCAATTTGTGCCAAAGCCCTTTCGGCCTGGACCCAGGCGGGAAGCTGAGACTTGAGGTAGGGGAGCCCCCGGTGCCAGACGGTTTCCGCTAATTTGATTTTTACGGGCGGCAGTGTGCACGTCTCGTAAGCCTTCGCAATATCGCCGTAAAATCGCGTAACATCGCGGCCCGAAAAGTCTTTTTCTTCGATGGGATAAAGCTCCCCCGAATTTCGCGTCTTAAGGGCAAACTCTTTCTCGACCCGTGGGCCAATGAGTTCGATGACCGATCTTGGCTGAGTCGCAAGGACCGCCCTGTCCGCCGGGCTCCCGGTCGCCTGGGCCATCTGCCGCCACCTGCTCAAGTCCTGCTGAAATTTCCGCTCGGCCTTGGAAAGGATTGGTTTAAAAGGGTTTTCCATTACTCACTCTCCTTCCCGCCTTTGTCAGTCCGCTTCCCTGACGTGCTCCACTTGGCCTCGCCTCGGGCCAACCGCTCGCCCCTGCCGCCGTCCGGGATGGTGCGTCCGTTCGTGTCCGTATGAGTTACCGTAACTTCTTGCTCTCTCTTGACTTTTGGCATGTCGTGCTCCTTTTTTGTTTGATGATTCCCGGAAACCGTCCGGGCTTCGGCGTCCTTCGAGAGGACGGAGGGGGGAGCCCATCCCGCACGCGTCAGCCAGGGCCCCCGACAAGGAAAATCTGACGCTTCGCCTCGTGGCAGGGACCGCGGAGGTTCCCCCTTCCCTCCCCTCGATGGGATGGTGTCACTAGTGGCGGGGAGGTCTTCGGATCGCAAAGAAGGACGCCCACGTCAAGCCGAAAAGAAAAACCGCTTGCTCAAGCGCGGTTCGCATTGGAGCCCTCCCGGAGGTAGCGTTTCCATACCGTACCGAAAGCCATTACAGCCGCGGAACAGGCGTTGGCTTCCAGGTAGAGATAATCGAAAATTGCCACCTTCCCCCCTTTGCCCTTCGCTTTTCTCCATGGGAAGTTCCCATCCCGGAGGGCGTCGCTGGCAAAATCCCCTGATGGACTGTCCTCGTCCTTGATCGATTTCAGAAAATCCCTAAAACCCATCTCCTTCACCTCCTATTGATATCGAACAATCAGCCGATAAAGTTCCCGGCCCTTCTCCCACGTGCGAACAAGATCTCCGTCTTTGACCAGCCGGGCCAGGGCCTCCCGAACCTCGCGGGGGGAGAGGTTGAGAAGACGGCCCACTGGTTCAGGATCGACGCTCAAAGGCCTTCCGGGGAAGAGGTCGGTCAAGCACCATGCGTAAACCTTCGTTTCCGCCGTGTCGTTCTCCCAAGCCAGCGGGACACCTTTGTACCAAAAGACCGGCTTGCCAAGATCCTCCGGGGTTTCATTCTCATATTTGATTGCGACCCTTTCCGAGATGGAAACGGGATCTTTGACAATCTCCCACATGAAAACCCCGTCCTTATCTGTAAGGGCGATCAATTCCTTCCATCCCCGGATCGCATCCCGGAGGGCGTCTTCATTCCCCCCGACCGCTTCAAGAATTTCACCGTAAGGCTTGGGTCCATCGGCCAGCAATCGCTCGATCTTCGCCAGGAGGGATTCGGGTTCCGGGGGGATCTCTGAATAGGTATCCTGAATTTCCGGTTCCGGATTTTTTGGCTCGGGGATCTGTTCCCCGAAAAAATCTTGGGCGATCCGGGATATCACGGTTTTTCTCCCTCGAATATTTTGTCCGCGGATAGGACATAGACTCGTTTCTGTCCAAGACCTGGTAAACGAATAGGCCGTGTCGCCTTCCCGTCGCCGTCCGGCTCAAGCCATCCTTTTTCAACCAAGACCTTGATCGCAGATTTCCGGTCGAGACCTGACAGAATCTCTGACTTAAATGACTCCGGAAGGACATAGAATTTCGTTAGGTCCATCTCCGTTTCCCGAAAACCGACCCGGTTGACGATCTTCGAACCCTCCGGGGCATCCATCGGCTCGAACCTGGAAGATCCATGCAATTCGATGAAGGATCGGACTTGGGAAAGAACCTGTTCTCGCTCCTGGTTTCCGAGCCCCCCGCGGGCTGACAACCATGTCCGGAAACAGGCCGCCGCCGCCTTCTCCGCTTCGCCGGGAGGCCAGCTCGTCACTCCGAAAATCGTTGCCAATTCACCGGCACAGGCGACCAAGGCGAATCGCTCCGCGACCCGGACAACCTGACCTTCCGATCCTTTTGGAACGTGTTGGATTATGAAGTCTTGTCGACCGGAACGGAGGAATCCTTCGACCTGTGATTTTTTCTCGACTATGCCCGCCACAAAGGCCCGGAACGCTGTTCCGTAATACAAACCCGCCGCCGTCTTCAGTCGGTCGGCAAATTCGGGACTGTTAGCCGAATTGTGGATGGTTTCAAAACAAGTCCCACCGGAGACTTCCGCGGGAATATCGACGATCCTGACTAAATGCCCCGCTTTAGATTTTTGACCGCCCGCTATGATATGGGTCGGCAGATCGACTTCCCCGGAGGATAGGAGGATCGTTTTCCACGCCGCCGTGTGGCGTAATCCTCCCGACCTCGCCGCCCTGGACTTTGCGTGCCCGTTCGCAATCAGATAGGCCGATTGTCCGGCAATGCGCGGGTCTAGTTGCCCGAGTTCGTCAAGGATGATTGCCGCGTCATTCCTCCGGGACAGGAGACCTTCAAGGCCGTTATCGGTAGCTCTCCACGATTTGAGATATTGCGGAGATCCACAAACCGAGGCCGCAACCCGTTGGATCGTAGTTTTTCCTGTAGAAGAAGGACCATAAAAATGGAACCCTCCCGAATCCAGTCCCGCCGCTTCAAGCAACGGGCCTGTAAAAGCGACGGAGATGCCGAACACGAGGCGACTATTCCCGATGCATAATTGGGAGACCCCACGTTGCCAGTCTTCCAAAGTGCCCGATGTGGAAAAGTCTTGATCGCCGGGGCCGTCTTCGCTCTGGAATAGGACGCCTTCCTCTGATTTTGGACCGAAGGTTTCGTTGGGTAGGACGTAATGATCCCCCGACCAACCAATTTTGTTGACACACCGGACGCGGGCCTTGGGACGACAAGATTGGAGATATTGATTAAGGAGGGGCCTTCGGGCCGGAATAGGGGAGAGTGTCGCCCCGAGACTCAAAAGGACGCCCCGCGCCTCTTCTCCACTCCCCTTCAACATTTCCACCGGCATGACCCACACCTTAAGTTTTCCATCAGGATCGCGAAATTTTAGGACACGGCCCCATGAATTTCCGCGCTCGTCACGGGCCAGGGCTTCAACAAGGATCGGCCCGGCAACCTCTTTGAAAATCTCTTGGGGAGTTCCGTTGTCGTCCTCTTTGATCTCGACGTAGAAAACCCCTTTTTCCGTAAGCCGGAAACCTTCGGGGATTCCATCAAATATCGGCTCTTCGTCTGCCGCTTTTCGAGGAACGACGACATGGGATAGGAGGTTATCGAGCGTTTTTCCTGTAGCGAGAAAGTCGTCGGCCCCTTGTTTTTTTCCCCCATCAGCCGGTGGAATCCGGATAATTTGCACATTGGCTCCGCGGGATCTGAGAAAGGCCGCTAGCCGGTCCTCAGCGGGCTTGAGTTGGGGTCTGATAATGTCAGAATCAAAGACGATGTAGACCGTTCTCCCTTTAACCGCGACATACTCCCAATCAGGCAGGATCGTTGTTCCTCCGGCATCGTTCGTGCCCCGGAAATTCCAGATTCCGGAAAGTCCCACGACGCATTGGGCACCAGCCGAAAGAAGGCTGTCCGCTTTTCGGACACCTTCCGTAACAAACAATGGAACGGCCGGATTTCCGATGTTCCCGAGGCTCCGAGGGTGAATATCCAGAAAGACTTGCGACCTCGCTGGAAACTCATATTTGATGGTCTTCTTTTTCACCTTGTCGAATCTTGGAGAATCCGGCCTGGACTGGACGTTCTCCACTTCCCCGGTCACGGAACGGAATGGAATCAGTAACGTGGGGACGATTCTTTGTTGTGGGGTGAAGCCAAGCCGGACAAGGATCTTCGGATCGGTGATCGTCCTGTAGCCCCGTTCTCGCGCAATTTCCGTATCGATGGCCGACGACTCTAGGAGTTCCTGGTGCGTCGCCGAAAGTTCCGGCTCCGGTAAGGATTCCAGGATCGGGCCGGGGGCCGGCGCGGGAAGATTCTGCCGTTTCCTTGCGCCGTCCGACTCCACCCCGATATCCAAAAAGTTTTCTGGATTTGTGGTAAACTCAAACATCACGTCTCCTTCAAGGTCGCCTCGCCCGCGACCTTTTTTTGTTTTTACCGCCCCACGGCCTGGGGAGATGATCCCTCACGAACAATCCTGGTAATTTCTTCCGATGAAATTCTGATCGCCCGCGATCCAACACGAACAACCGCGACCTTTCCATCAAAAATCCACCTTCGGAGCGTCGCGGGCCGAATGTTCAGAACCGACGCCGCCTCCGGAACCCGAAAAAGCTTTTCCATAGACCCCCCTTTTGATGATCATTTTGTACGTTGTGTTATCTTCGGTTGTATGATAACCTTGTCGATGAGGATGATACACCCTTAGTTATTTTGTTCCAAAAGCTTTTTAAGAATTATCGTTCCGACAAAAAGAAGGAAAAATAGGATGACGAACAAAACGAACGGATTGGAGATATTGGTCGGGCTGGCAAATGGGACATGGCGGGGAGAGCTTGTCTGTTCCCCGCTCCTGACGCACGAATTTTCCCCTACTTATCTCTCCGCCTGTCTCGTGGCCTTCGTTTCGGAATTTCTGGATAAGGCGATGGAGGACAGGAGTCCATGGTTTGTCTGGTGCGAACACATTTCTTATAGTGCCGTCGACCAGGAGGGGCGCTTTGTCGAATATCCGGGGGCCTATCACCGGAAAGCCTTGCCGGGATGGACATTCGCCCATTCTTATGGTCCGAAGGAACAAGACGCCGTTCTGGATATCTTCGACCGGCTGGTTGCTGACATTGGACCCATCGACCGGGAGCGCGTCGGGAAGTGTCCTGTTTGCCAGAAATATTTTGTCGTCAGGAGGGGAGGACAGAGACGGAGCAAGGCTTGTTCACGAGAGCACGGAAATATCCTTGCCGCCCGGAGATTGAGGTCTAGTCCGTCCTACCAGGAAAAAATGAGAGAGAAAGAAGCCGCCCGCATCCGGGCCGGGAGACAAGCCGCGAAACTGGTCCGGCAATGGATCGAGGAAGGGCGGGATGCCAGGGAAAGGGAGAAGCTACTCCGCGACTGGAACAATAAAAAAGGTGCCCCTCTTGGAAAAAGAGCCTTCTACAATGTTCTGGAAAAAGGAGTGGTACACCTGGTACCCACTGGTACACTTTGAGGTGTACCAATTTTTTGATGGGGAAAAATAGCTACAGTTCTAGTTTTCAAGGGATTGGTACACGTGGTACACCTGGTACACCAAAAAAACATCAAATCTTAAAAAGCGAGGGTCGCCATGGGACGGTCGGGGTCGCGGGATCGGGGAGTATTCGAGAAACCAAAGGGATCGAATATCTGGTGGGTTCGATACGTCTGGCAGGGGAAAGAATATCGTAGGAAGATCGGAAAAAAGACTCACGCAAAGGATTTTTATTCCCGTGTTCGGGCGCAGATCCTTGAGGGACGGTATGAACCGGAGAAGCCCCGCGTTATCACCGTGGGAACCTGGGTCTCCGAATATATGGAAACGGTTACGGCCGTCTCCAAGCCGATCCAAAAAACCTATGCCGCTTATTGGACGGAAAGGTTGGGGAATCGTCCCCTTGCCAGCATCAAGACCAACGAGCTAGAGCGCATACAGGCGGCTCTCGTGGAAGAGGGACGGCTGGCAAAGAATACGATCAACCGCTACTACGCCTTTCTCAAACACGTCTTTAACATCGCTCTCCGGGACGGCCTAGTCAAGGAGAATCCCGTCAAGAACGTCCAGTTCTTCAAGGAACCGAAGGGCCGGACGATCTTTCTCTCCGAAGCGGACGAAGCCAAATTGAAAGAGGTCTTCCCTCCCGAGTTCTGGCCGTATGTAGAGTTCGCCATCCATACGGGACTTCGACAGTCCGAACAGTTCAATCTCCGGTGGGAGAATATCGACACGGCCTCGCGGGTTCTGACCGTTCCCGTCTCCAAGTCTGGAGAGACACGGCACGTTCCCTTGAACGACAGAGCCCTTGCCATCCTCCGGGATCTGAAAGCCCGGCAGGTCATTCTTTCCCCCTGGGTCTTCCCGTCTCCCGTTGATCCCGCGAAACCACGGGACGGAAACACTTTCTATAAAAAGGTGTTTGTTCCTGCCGTGGAGAAAGCCGGACTCTCCGGGCTGGTGTGGCATTCCTTACGGCATACCTTCTGCTCCCGGCTGGTGCAAGCGGGAATCCCCCTAACCACAGTTCAGAAGTTGGCCGGTCACAAGGATTACTCGACGACGCTCGTCTATGCCCACCTGTCTCCGGATCATCTCCATGAAGCCGTCGGGATTCTCATGGGCAAAAATCCAAAAATCGAATCCGAACCGGCACCAAAACCGGCACCAAAGGATTTTCAAGGGAAGGGGAATGTTTCGTAAGTGCTTGATATCATTGGTGCGCCCGGCAGGAGTTGAACCTGCGACCTTCAGATTCGTAGTCTGTTGCTCTATCCGGGCTGAGCTACGGGCGCAAAAGGGAGTGAGAAAATTGACCTGACCATTCTACCCGAGAAGGATCCTTTTGGAAAGGCCCCTGACCGACCTGTGCCGTTGATTTCGAAGGTCTTCGAATACCCATCCCCTGACTTCCTGTGATAAAATGCCCGGACAAACTGATTTGCCTTTCCACTTCAAGGAGTTCTGGTGAGCGATCCCCTTTATCCCTTTTCGGAAATCGAGCAGGCCGTCCAGCGGCGTTGGAAAGAAGACAACGCCTATCATGTCAGGCGCTCCGAATCTGGACCGAAATACTACTGTCTCGAGATGTTTCCCTATCCGTCGGGCCGAATTCACATGGGCCACGTGAGAAACTACTCCATCGGGGATGCGATTGCCCGCTACAAACGGATGCGAGGATTCAATGTCCTCCATCCCATGGGGTGGGACGCCTTCGGACTGCCCGCGGAAAATGCCGCCATCCTCCGGGGAATCCATCCGGCCGACTGGACAGAGACCAATATCGCCCATATGAAGGAGCAGCTCCAGAAACTCGGGCTCTCCTATGACTGGAGCCGGGAGATCGCCACGTGCCACCCGGACTACTACCGCTGGAACCAGTGGTTTTTCCTGAAGCTTCTTGAAAAAGGGCTGGCCTACAGAAAGGAGGCCCTCCTCAACTGGTGCGACTCCTGCGCCACCGTCCTTGCCAACGAACAGGTCGAGGAGGGCCTTTGCTGGCGTTGCGGGAACCCTGTCAGACTCCGGACCATGGAGCAGTGGTTTCTGAGAATTACCGACTATGCCGAGGATCTCTCGATTGGTCTCGAGTCCCTCGAAGGATGGCCCGAACGGGTCAGGACGATGCAGGCCAACTGGATCGCCCCGTCTACGGGAGCCCTGATCGACTTCAGGATCGAGCCGCCTTCTTCCCGGTCACTTTCGTCCGAGATCGTGACGGTCTTTACGACTCGACCCGACACTCTCTTCGGCGTCACCTTCGTGACCATCGCCCCCGAACATCCTCTTCTCGAGACCCTCCTCGAAGACTCGCCCGAGAAAATCCCCGCGCAATCCTTCATCGAAAAGACCCTCCGGGCCCGGACCCATCACAATCGGGAGGAGCCCGAGAAGGAGGGGGTCTTTTCCGGGATCTTCCTCCGACATCCCCTCACGGGTGACCGCATTCCTCTCTGGATCGGCAATTTCGTCGTCGCCTCCTATGGGACCGGGGTGGTCATGGCGGTCCCCGCCCATGATCAGCGGGACTATGAGTTCGCCAGGAAATATGGCCTTCCCGTCCGTCAGGTCATCCTTCCCCCCGGGCAGGAACGCTCCCCCAAGCTTGAAAAGGCCATCACCGACGACGGAGTCCTTTTTGATTCAGGCTCCTTTTCCGGTCTCTCCGGAGACGAGGCCCGTGCCGCGATCACGGATCATCTCGAGAAGACAGGGCAGGGCCGGATGAAGAAGACCTACCGTCTCAGGGACTGGGGAATTTCCCGCCAGCGCTACTGGGGGACGCCCATTCCCGTGATTCACTGTCCGTCCTGTGGCATCGTTCCCGTCCCGGAGTCCGACCTTCCGGTGCTGCTTCCCCGGGATATCCATTTCACCGGAAAGGGCGGCTCCCCGCTTGCGGACCATCCCTCCTTCAAAAGCGTTCCCTGTCCCTCCTGCGGGGGAGTCGGTCAGCGGGAGACTGACACCATGGACACCTTCATCGATTCCTCCTGGTACTTCCTTCGCTTCGCCGGAATCGAGGACTCTCCCCGGGACCGCCCCTTCTCCCCGGAGGCCCTCTCCTACTGGACACCGGTTGACCAGTACATCGGAGGCGTCGAACATGCGATCCTCCACCTCCTCTATGCCCGTTTTTTCACACGAGTTCTCTTCGATCTGGAACTGTCACCCGTCAGGGAACCCTTCCGGACCCTCCTGACACAGGGCATGGTTCTGAAAGATGGATCGAAGATGTCCAAATCGAAAGGAAATGTGGTCGATCCCGACCAGCTCATCAACGAATACGGGGCCGATACCGTCCGTCTCTTCACCCTGTTTTCCGCTCCACCGGACAAGGACCTCTCCTGGGACGACAAGGCCGTCGAGGGGGCCTACCGCTTCCTGGGCCGGCTTTATGGCCGGGTCGACGCTCTCCTCGAGGAATTCCCGGAGGCAGGCTCCCTCGAGACCGCCACCTGGAAAGAAGGTCTCTCTCCGGAGGCCTCGGGGGTGCGGAGCAAGATCCACGAAACCATCCGGAAGGTCACCTTTGATCTCGAGAACAATGCCCAGATGAATACGGCCATTGCCGGCCTCATGGAGCTTCTGAACACCCTCAGCAATTTCCAGGGGAACGCCCAGTCGGAGGAGACCGAATCACGGCGATGGGTCCTGGTCTCAGGATACCGGACGCTCCTTCTTCTTCTGTCTCCCTTCGCCCCTCATATTGCCGAACATCTCGGGGATCGTCTGGGGCTCGGGGGGAGCGGTCATCATGGCTGGCCGGTTCCCGATGAGCGTGCCCTGGTCCGGACGACGGTTCCATTCGTCATCCAGGTGAACGGAAAGCTCAGGGCCACGCTGACATTTCCCCCTGATGCTGGAGAAGAGACCGTCTCGAAGGCCGCCAGGGAAGACGAACGCGTGATCCGTGCCCTCGCCGGACAGACCATCCAAAAGACCATCTTTGTTCCGGGGAAAATCCTGAACTTTGTGGTCAGGCCCGCCTGATGAACTCCCCGGGAAGGATCGGGCGTCTTAGGAGGGGCGGGATCGGAGCTCTCCTCGCCCTTTTTCTTTTAGGACTTTCCGGATGCGGGTACCATTTCTTCAACCTGAACGACTTGGCCCAGACTCCGGCCGCCCACAACCTGAGCTTCGGAAAGAACGTCCGGATCGCCGTCAAGACCTTTCACAACGGAACGATCTATCCCCTGATCGAAACCACCGTCACCCAGGCGATCAAGGACACTCTCCTTCGGACCTCCGGGGTCATCCTCGTCAACGATCCCAAGCGGGCCGACATCGTCCTGTGGGGACGCGTGGTGGCTGTGGGAGAGATGCCCCTGGCCCTGTCAAGCATCAACGGCATTCAGGAATACCAGCTCGAGATCATCCTCGACGCCCATGCGACGGGCTATAACGGAAAAGAGCTCTGGCATGGGGGCTCAATCATCGGAACCGCCCCCATGTATGTGAGCCTGAACCTCTCGCTCCTGAACACAACCCAGCAGTACGCCATGAACACGGCCGCCATGAACGCCTCGGTCCGGCTTCTCAATTTCATGGCCCACAACATCGGGAGCCAGTCCTTCAATCCGCTGTCGATGCAGGCCCAGATCGGGGTTCCCGCCACTCCCGGAACTCCGCTCCCCAATGGCACGGCCGTTCCTGCGGCTCCCGGAGGTGCCCCCTGATCCGTCCGGCACTTGATTTTTTCCGGCTGACGGCGCTTCCTGGAACGGTCCTCGCCTTCTCCGCGGGAGATCCCCTCCTCTCCCTGTGGGTGCGCCGGCATCTTCTGACCCTCCTGGGGATCGATCCCGAAGGAGGGTCTGCCGCCATCGACACACGAACAGGCGAGGAGATGGCGCAGTTTAAAATCCTCGCCCGGATCCGGGAGCGGCCGATCTTCGGCCAGCGACGGATCCTCTGGATCACCCGGGCCGACCAGGCCCCCGAGATCGACCCGCTCGAGATCCAGGGAAAAAATGGAAAATCGGTCACGACGGTGATCCTCGAGGCCCCTGAAAAACCCGTCGCCACCTGGTCGAAACAGATTCCGGCCTACAGCCTCGCCCTTCCCTCCAGGCCCTCCGACAGGGAGGCCTGGATCCGATTTCTGGCGGAGAAGCATCACCTGGTTCTGGACAGAGGGGCCATTGAACCCCTGACGACAACCTTCGAGGGATCCCCCGGTCCCGTCGACCGTCTGTTTTCGGATCTCTCCAATGAGGGAGGGGCCAGGAAGGTCACGGAAGAGGTTCTGGAAAAACACGGAGTCGTCTCCCACTACAAGACGGTCTTCGACCTTCTCCGGGGCCTGGAAAACAGGGACAAAAAATTCTTCAGGGAGTGGGCACGGTTTCTTGAGGGGGGACAGTCGCCCTTCGGACTGATTTCGCTTCTCCACCGGCAGTGGAAGCTCTACCGGATTGCCAAAAATGCCCTGGCGGAAGGCCGGGGACAGAAGGAGGCCGAGCAGACGGTCGCCGATCTGGGGGGGGTTCCCCCCTTCGTGGCAGGCAGCATCGCAAGGTCGGCAGGAAAGATGTCTCTTGAGTCGATACGAAAGGGAGCCGACGCCCTCTGGGAGGCGGATCTTCTTCTCAAATCCGGGGTTTCCTCGACCCTTGTCATGGACAGGCTGGCCGCCACGCTCTATGCCCTGGGAGAGCCGGGGAGCCGGATCGGGGAGGCCGGAAGGAAGAAATTCATCGCACAGCCTTCCCGGAAGGTCTGATTCGGATTTAAACCTCGGTTTCCGGCCCTGGCCAGGGGACCACGACCGGATCACAGGTCAGGAAAGGTCACCCCTTGGTGGCGGGCACCCCGTTGACTTTGAGGGTAAGGCGGGAGATTTTCCGGGACGCGGTATTGCGATGGAGAATGCCGCGATTGACCGCATGGTCGATAAAGGGAACGACGCGCATGAGGGCTTCCTGGGCTTCGGCCGACTTTCCGGCGCTCACTGCCTCTTCGACTTTTTTTGCCAGGGTTCTCATCGTCATGATCGCCTGACGGTTCCGCTCGCGACGACGGGCATTTCTCCTGATATCTTTCTTGGTTGACTCGTGGTTCGCCAACGATCCTCCTTGTGGACGTTCATGAACATGGTTCAAACGACGGGAAAGGGAATAGGCCCTCCCGACCCTTCGATACATTCCTTATAAAAGATCTCGAATGTGAGATACTATCGAAATAATGACCGTTCGTCAATCTTGACCCGACGTCCTGTAGAGGATTCATAATCTGTCCGGTTTTGTAGCACAACAGTTGTCCGGTTCAATAAGGGGTCAAAGGAGGGCCCCCGATGGACCGAACGACCGT
>Ga0207433_10009552_pt1 | contig 15390 bp, 13 predicted proteins | sample YelNatPaOPGAMG01_FD_187559 | JGI IMG/M metagenome (GOLD analysis project Ga0207433, IMG submission 187559) | Hot spring thermophilic microbial communities from Obsidian Pool, Yellowstone National Park, USA - OP-RAMG-01 (SPAdes) (version 3) | ecosystem: Environmental > Aquatic > Thermal springs... | reverse complement strand
CATCATATTAAACACGGTGTGGGACATGGCGAAAATTATAACCAATAATATTCGATCAATAATAATCGCCGCCATATCCTTTATTATTTCACTTTATTATAACAATGTATTTTTGATACTTCTCATCGCTGCATTCTTGGGAATAGCTCTTTTACGTAAAAAAACCAACATCAAAGACAATAACCTAACGGATAAAACTAAACTTCACCCGAAAGATATGCGGTGGAAAGATATCATAATAATTTGCATTTCAATAGGACTGTTTTTGGCGTCGACTTCATTTGTCAATAAACTATTGAGAATAACCGGAGTGTTTTTTAAAATTGGAGCACTAGTCTTTGGTAACGGTTTCACCATGCTTCCACTTATACAACACGAGGTTGTTAACGTACACCATTGGCTAAATCTCACCGATTTTTTGGTCGGAGTTGCATTAGGGCAAATGACACCAGGGCCAATAGTAATAACAGCCACTTTTATAGGATATAAAGTTATGGGCTTTTTAGGCGCCTTGGTCGCTACGCTCGCAATTTTTACTCCATCTTTTCTGTTGGTCGTTACAACATTTGGAATTTATTCAAAAATTAAGAATAATAAATGGGTCAGCTCCGCTTTAAATGGATTAATTGCGTCGTTTGTAGGGCTTATGTTTATCGTTGTGATAAATACCGGAAGACACGCCCTCGTTGATGTTTATACAACCGGGCTATCCGTTTTATCTTTTATCATGTTGCAATTTATTAAACTGGATTCCAAATGGGTGATATTGAGTGGATCGGGAATTTATCTTGCAGTATATTATTTAATACACTATTTAAGATGAATGCAAACGTTTATTCTGAATTGAGCAAGCACCCTAAAACTTGAATTTCATCTTAATCCCTGTTGAAGTTAAAATTTCAGGCAATGATTATGGCAGTCTTGAACGTCTGTGAGCAAAGCTTCCATTCGCGCCCTCCGGTGGCATACATGAATTTCCAGCACGACACAAGAAGGATAATCTCTGCGAACCAGTGGAACCAAAGGCGAATAGCTTCGTATTCATGGTAGAACACGTTCACTTATTTTCAAAATAACATTAGTATTTTCAATGTTGTGAAAATACTCTTCAAACATGTCATGGCAAAGTAGGGAGACGTATCTCCATCCCACATGGAGATATCATTCTCGTCACCGACATACTCTGCAAGGAAAGGGATAAAGATGAACAAAGGATTCTCAAGTCTTTCGGCTGTAGCCGTATTCCTGTTGCTGGGAGCATGCAGCGCACAACCGCCGCAAAATAACAACGCCATGAGGATTCCCGAAAAAAATGTCGTTAAGCTAGGTTTGGCGGGCGTGACCAGCCCTCATTCCGCATCCGCAGAACCGTCTCGCACGCCGGATGGTATCGTCATTACCCCTATCGTCGACAAACAACCCGATGAATTCGCCGAGTTGTTCAACGCCAAGTATTGGCGGTTTGATATCACGATTCCGGCAAGTAAGAAAGCCGTCCATTTTAAAATGACAATGATGCACAAGCCAAATGGCGCCATCATCATGGAGCAAACGATTCCATCCTCACTGCGGATGAGGCATTTCGAATTGATCGTTGCACTGGCTCCGGTTGGCGAGACTTGGGAGAACGCATACAAGATGAAAACTTTCTATGTTTTGAAAGATGTCAATCCCTCCATCAACTCGGTGAATAAGAGAACGTCCGTTACGACATTCATCAACCCATTCGCAAACAGATATGTAACGGAAACATACCCATCCACTTTGATGGAGAAGAATGGCGATGTATGCCTCTTGAAGGGGTGGTTGATCCCGAAATCCTCGAATCAAAAGCCCATCAATAAGTCTATGAGCATTAAAACAACTCCCGGTTCCGAAAACGTCGCCATAATGTTACAATTAAAGGCGATATGAGATATCTTTCGCGTTCCTTATCGTTGCTACTTGCTTTGATGCCCGCTCTATCCGTAGCATCCGTGAAGGAGCCTTGGCGCCCCGCCAAGGCTCCCCTAATGAAGGATGGTGGCGGACATACCTCTTCGCAAAACCTAGAAGTGGATTATCCGCGCCCCCAGATGGTCCGCAAGGGATGGATCAATCTGAACGGGCTTTGGGACTACGCCATACAGCCGCAAGGCGAACCCGCACCCCGCACCTATCGCGGTGAGATCCTCGTTCCGTTTCCGGTGAAATCCGCTCTGTCCGGAGTATGGCATAGCCTCAAGCCCGAGGAGCGCCTCTGGTATCGACGCACCTTCGTTGCCCCGAATCTGCGCAACGGAGAGAGACTTCTCCTGCATTTCGGCGCGCTGGATTGTCGGGCGAGGATCTTTCTTAACGGCAAGGAACTGGGCGTGCATCAAGGAGGTTACGACTCCTTCTCCTTTGATATTACCAGTCACCTGAAGCCTGAGCGAATGCAAATCCTGACCATGGATTTGGACGTTCCGATGGATTCTGTTGGCGAAGCCGCCAATCGGAACCCTCATCCATCCCAAAATGAGGATCAACCGATTGGAATGGGAATATGCCGAACGGTCTGGCTGGAAGTCGTTCCCGCCACGTATATATCCCATCTGAGTATAACACCCGATATGGACACGAAATCTTTGCGTCTCACAGTCATTCTATCCGGTCGCGGTCCCTCCAATATGAAAATTGTCGCCGTCGCTAGCTCAAAGGGACGGATAGTATGCAAACGTGAAGGCTCCCCTGCGGTTCCGATAAATCTCCCAATCCCCAATCCGCATCTCTGGTCGCCTTCCGATCCTTATCTATACCATCTGGACGTCTCCCTCCTAAAGGAAGGCAAATCGATGGATCATGTGGAAAGCTATTTCGCCATGCGCAACGTCTCCTGTGAAACCGACGGCAAGTATCCTCGAATCATGCTTAACGGGCGGTTCCTGTTTGAATCCGGCGTGACGGAGCAATCGCTCTCTCCCGAGTGCGACACGGAAGCTTCAACGGATTCGCGAATCAGGGACGAACTTGAGACGATGAAACGTCTTGGTTTCAACCTAATCCAGATGCGAGGAAGAACTTTGCCAGAGCGTTGGTATTATTGGGAGGATAAGTTGGGGATTCTTGTATGGCAGGCTATTCCCCCCGCTCCTATAGGCGGAAGCGAGGATGAGATGACTTATGAAAGCCAACTTCACCGTATGATCCTCGAACTGGGCAATCATCCCTGCATCATCCTGTGGACGCTCCCCGGCAAAAGGGTGGGGAGTTACGATGGCAAACGGATTGCGGGGAAAATCCGAGAGTGGGATCCAGGCCGCTTGGTGGATGCGGTCAATGGCGGAGTGGATAACGGATTAGGGGATGTGCTGGATGTCCATTGCGCATCTCGCCCCATTGGACCGCCTCCCAGCGACGCGCGTGCGGTAGTCGTAGGTAAGTGTGAGACGTCGACGGCAGCGTCAACGCTGGGCGCGGCGGATAACGAAAGCATTGAGGATACCGTGAGAAATCTGTGCCGGATGATCCGCATGGCGCGTTATTGCGGAGAGAAATACGGCTTAAGCGCAGCGGTTTTCATGGCGAACCGGACGCTATTCGACAAGCTTAACTTGCCCTCACTTGGAAGGCGGATTCGGGAAGCCAATCTCGGTCCGATACTTCCAAACAACGATAAAAACACCGTCATACCCACCTCCGAGGAATATCCGTCATTATGGTATTACAGCTTCGTTCGAGGGAGCGGATACTGGATTCAACCGGATTTCAACGAGGATATGTGGAAGCGAGGATTCGGAGGGTTCGGAGAGGGTTATCCGGAAGCGGATACGCCATGGACCTCCCCCGATATTTGGATGCGACGGTGGGTGGATATTCCGGATGATGCCCCACAAAGCCTCGCTTTTCGCGTGTGGCATACAGGCGATGCGGAGATATACGTCAACGGTGCGGAGGCGGCATCCGTCACCGGAAATTCCCATGGCTACGTTACCGTTCCGATAAATATGTCCGGGCGTTACGCGCTTCGAGCTGGCAGGGATTTGATCGCCGTTCATTGTCACCAAACGTCGGGAAGAAGGTTCATCGACGTAGGGATCGTGGCGAATGATAACTGAAAAGGTTGCATGCGAAATTCCGTATTCTTTGCAGTCTGAAGCCATGTAAAAGGTGGAATAAACATACAGTCGAACAAAGAACGGAGGTTGACGTCACAAATCAGACTCCGTTTGAACATCCCCAAGGAGGGCGTATGGTTTGACACCACCGGACACGTCGGAAGAGTGTTGTCGGGGGAGGGAAAAATTCCGTTCCATTTGGCCACAAGAGCGTGGCGGGCTTGCAAGTTTCGCTCACGCGGCGGCGCTCATAATGCGAGATCGCATTTGGAACTGTTTTTCTCTCTCCCGACTTTCCTCTTTGATTATGCTCGTTTCCTGCCACGATCGCGTTTCCTTCCATGACCTTCTCATTTGACATCCCCTCGCTACCATTTACTCGCAATCCGCCGTATACTGTGATGTACTAGGTTAAGTCGTCATTTCAACGAAACCCATGGGTTTGCTTGAGGGGGCGACGAACCTTAAAATTCAATCCTGCGCCGAATCCCACAATTTGGAAGCTGTGAAACCAATCCTTTGGGGTGAAGCTTTATTTGGAGCGCGGTCTCCTTTTCCACCGGACGCCTTCCGCCGAACAACATCCTTGCAAGGTCGAAGCGTGGCGGAGGGTGTAAATTTAACGTCGGGAAATTATTGCAGAAAGGACAAGCTCTTTACGCTAAAACGGTTGATTTGCTGTCCGAATAACTTGGTCCACCATATACTCGATAATCGGCAATCCAATTAAAACTGCGGGGATTTGTCCTTAGTTCGACATTTCCCCGCAAATTTGAACTCATCAATTCTCTATTCAAATACTTCAATCATGGAATCAGTACTTTGTTAATGACGTGTATCACTCCGTTAGAGCATACGATATCCGCTTTGATAACCTTTGCGTTATTGATCTCCACCCCGTGCTTGTTATGGATGGTTATATCCTTGCCGTTCAAGGTTTTTACTTTCGCTCCGTTTTTCAAGCGCTCCACCTGGGCTGCCATCACTTTCCCTTTAACCACATGGTAGGTCAAGATGCTAATCAGTTTCGCTTTGTTTTCCGGTTTCAGTAAACTGGCAAGTACTGCCTTAGGCAATTTGGCGAAAGCTGCATCCGTCGGGGCGAATACCGTAAAAGGACCCTTGGCTTCCAGAGTTTTAACCAGACCTGCCGCCTTCAGCGCAGCGCACAGCGTTTTGAATTGACCCGCGTGCATCGCCGTCTCCACGATATTCATATTTTTCGCTTCGGCGGAGGTGAATGATCCGACCGAGAGTATCACCGACAAAGAAGCGAGCAGGAAAATCATTTTCATTTTTTCAGACATCTTTTTCATCATCTTATCCTTTCCAGATAAATAGGTGTTGTATTGTTAGTTCATTGCTGTTGAATGCCGCCATCTGAGTTGAATGGCTTTCCATTGCAATGCCTGATAGACTGCGGAGAGGCCTACAAGTCCGTATACGATCCGACTAAGAATGGTTGCCGTTCCAAATAGCGTTGCAACCAGATCAAAATTCGCGATCCCAACAAGGCCCCAATTCAATCCGCCAACGATAAGCAAAATCGCCACAACCACATCCAACGTTTTCATTTCAATCTCCTTTTTGTAAGAGGAAGGATGAGATAATAAGTCATCACCCTTCTGATTAGTTATCTACAATAAACATATACGAGAGAAAACCTCGAAATGTCAACAAGTTGCATAGATTTTGTCTAAAAAATTTTTAGACAGCATAACCAGAGGGCTGCTTTTCCTCGTATAATGAATTGACAAACACGAAAGGGGTGTTTATACTGAGCATCATGGAGCATCGATACGGCATCAAAGCAGTATCCATACGGACGGGCTTGAGCGTTTATGTCATCCGAGCGTGGGAAAAACGCTATAACGTGTTGAATCCCGAAAGAACCTCGACAAACAGGCGTGTTTACAGTGATTCCGATATCGAAAAGTTGGAATATCTTTCTCGCGCAATAGCGAAGGGGCACAGTATAAGGAATATCGCCGGGCTGGATATTTCCGAGCTTCGCAGATTGGGAGGGGAGAGCGGATCGCCTGGATTAACCCGTTCGGATCATCCTTCCGGAGGGGTTTCTTCGGAAGAGATCCTGGTCCATTGCATTCATGCGGCGGAACAACTGGATGTCAGAGCATTGGAAGAGACCGTAACTCACGCTTCCGTTTTGCTGGGTGTGAACGGATTTATGGAGCATGTGGCGTTACCGCTTCTTCGAATTGCGGGGGATCGATGGAGGAATGGCACCATGCGAGTGGCGAACGAACATTTAGTCACTTCGGTGATACGCACCACCCTTGGAGGCATACTTGAGACTTGCAGGCCCTCCTCCTTCGCTCCAAGTCTTATCGCGACCACCCCTGCGGGTCAAATTCACGAGATGGGCGCATTGTTCGCCGCTGTTACCGGAGCTTTGGAAGGATGGAATGCGCATTACCTCGGACCCAATTTGCCTGCCGAGGAAATCGCGGGCGCCGCATATCAGTGCAGGGCGACAGTCGTTGTCCTTAGCCTCATCTATCCGTCAGACGACCCTCTTCTCATACGGGAACTGGAAAGATTGCGGGCATTGCTGAGCCCGAACGTAAGCATCATTGCGGGCGGGAAGTCAGCAACGGCATATCGCTCAACGCTGGAGCAAAAAGGGGTTAGGCTTATAGAAAATTTACAAGACCTTCGTAAGTATCTGGAACAGATCCGATTGAGATCACCGGATAGCGACATTGAGCAGGATGATGTGGAGAAGAAAACATGAACGCCCCCCATCTCCCCATCTTTGCACTGGCTACTCGAAATATCCGCCCCCGCTGCGGAAAGCTTACGTAACAATTGGTGCGTATGGCAAGCGGATGGACGTGAGAATTATCCACCATGCTTCAGTCCTGTTCATCAAACCTCCCGTGTTCTATATGCTGCAATTCCAGATGGCTTTCATTTTCGGGAAGGAAAGCGTGGTCACGAACGACCCCCCAACGCCCATGTCTGTAATGCCATAGGCACACCCACCCCTCGCGTCCAATCCTATGACAAAAACGCCTCCCAATCTTTCTGGACAATTATATTTTTCTTTGGCGTATGGGCTATAATGGATTCAAAAATGTGTGAATTCAGCAAATGCCTGTTCCTCTATAACGTTATATCACCTGGAAACAGCCGGTTTTCCCGTTTTGAAAAAAGACTCCTCTCAAATTGCACGAGGGTGTGAAAAATCGCTTGGTTATCGGATAAAATGAATTAGGTTCCGAGATGAAAAGTTACAATTGACGATGGGCGTGAGTTTATCGTTATATCATACAAAGGATTTCCGTCACCGCGCCGTTGACGGTTGCACGCAAAGTTCGCACAACGATATGGAGATTTAGCAACTATCTGACATAGCTCGTTATTAGAACAAGGAGATGTTCCGAATGAAATCCTCAAGTCTTGCTTGGAAGATCACCGCTCTTTGCGCTATGGTGGCGATCGCATTGCCACTCTCATCCTGTAAGAGCAACGTGGATGAATCAAAAACCGCAGCGCAAATCGCTGCGTCGCAAGCAAAAGCGGCGTCCGCTTTTGACGCGCCTCTCAAACCCACTGGCACTCTGAATTTCGAGTTGATCACAAATGGAATCGTTCCTTTCTGGAGCGCACTCGGCAAGGGAATGGACGATGAGAAAGCGAAACTTGGTTGCAACGCCAAGTGGCTGGGTCCTCAGAATGCCGATAACAACTCTCAGAAGCAGATTTTCGAGGACGCCATCGCATCGAATGTCAACGGAATAGGCATATCCGTCATTCAGGCGGACGCCTTCGCCCCCGTCATCAACAGCGCGATCCGCAAAGGGATTCCCGTTGTGACATTCGATTCCGATTCGCCAACTAGCGACCGCCTCGCCTACATCGGCACGAACAATTACAACGCCGGGGTCGTTGCGGGAGAGCAGGCGATCAAACTTTTCCCGAACGGCGGAAACCTGGTGGCGTTCGTCGGGAATATGAGCGCTCAAAACGCCAGGGATCGGTATCAAGGGTTCCTCGACGCAGTGAAGGGACATAACATCCATATGCTTCAGGATCCTTACGTGGACAACAAGGACGCAGGAAAGGCTCGCAATAACGTCGCGGACGCCATCACCAAATACGGCGATAAGATCAACGGGATGGTGGGGCTCTACTCCTACGACGGCCCGGCGATAGTGGACGAAGTGGTCAATGAAAACCTGCGCAGCAAGATCAAAATCATGTGCTTCGACGGAGACCCCATGACCCTGAAGGATCTTCAAAAGGGATTGGTTGATTTCACCGTGGTTCAGCAGCCCTACGAAGAGGGGCGCATCACCACAAAACTACTCTATCTCATCAATCGCGAGGGATTCAAGAAAGCCATGCAGGACATCAAACCCATGGTGGACAAGCTCGGGATGAAAATGAACGGCAACATCATAGACACCGGCGTGAAAGTGATCACTCCCGCCAACGCAGACGAATTCATCCAAAAGCTACATGCGTTAGGATTGACAACGACGTAATCCTTCCGAAGCGGACGGAATCGGTCTCGGCGTCATCCCGACGCCCGACCGATTCCTGCATGCACCTCATCGATTGTTTCCGACGTTGATGCAATGAATCCTCTCCTTGTCGATTCTCAGGGGGAGAGGTGACCAAAAGGAGTGTCGAATACCTTGAAATGGTTGAATTGGCGGATATTGCGTTCACGCGAAGCGAGCGTACTAATAGCCTTGCTTATCTTTTGCGGCGCCATTTTCTTTACCTCCGCGAGAGACACGTTTTACAGTCAACTGAACTTTCTCAATGTCCTGCGGCAGATGTCGATGCTTGGCATCTTCGCCATCGGGGAAACCATTGTCATTATCACCGGCGGGATTGACCTTTCCCTTGGGTCGCTCATTGCGTTCACCGGGATGCTGATGGCGTTTCTCATCACGCGGGTTTTCGCGCATCTCATCGATCCCGTGGCGATCGTTCTGGGGATTCTTGGCACGCTTGCAGTCTCCGCACTCATAGGCGTATTCCACGGCACCCTCATTCACAAACTGAGGTTGCCGGCTTTTGTGGTCACCCTGGCGACGCTTCTGCTGCTTCGGAGCCAGTCCCTCGTCATAAACGATCGTCTCCAGATCAGCATCGCGAATTACAAATGGCTGCTTTTCCTCGCGAACGGCAACTTTTTCGATCACACCTTTATGCCGATTCCCGTGCCGTTGGTGATCTTGATTTTGGTCGCCGCCGCCGCCATGATCGCGCTCTATAAGATGCGGATCGGGAGATATCTGTACAGCATCGGCTGCAACGAACAGGCGTCCAGACTGTCAGGCATCAATGTGTTCCGCGTGAAACTCTTCGCCTATTGCGCTAGCGCGGTGTTGGGCGGCGTGGCGGGAATTTTGTGGGCGTCTTATAACGGACAAGGAGATCCAAGCATCGCCGTGGGCTACGAACTCGACGCCATCACCGCCGCCGTGGTGGGCGGTGCGAACCTGATGGGCGGCGAGGGAAGCGTGGTGGGCACGGTGTTCGGCTCATTGCTCCTTTACGTCATTCTCAGCGCCATCAACCTGACCCTCAACAACCCGGATATTTGGAGAGGAACCATCGTGGGTGGCGTACTGCTCTTCGCGGTGCTCGTCACGGCGTTCCAGCAGAGAAAGTCGCAATAGGGACCGGCTGAATAACTGGACGGAGCGATGAATCCAGGATTAAACTCTGGATTTCGTGTTCGTTGTTGCAGGCGATGATAAGATTCAGCCGATTCCTTATGCGAAGCGTATATTCGGCTGGTTCAAACGATGGCATACGAGGTTATTGCCATTCAGGAGAAATGCGTGGAATGGCCATCAGTCCGCTTTCAACTTTCGTTGGGACAAGCTCTGCGCGTCATAAAAAAGGATAACCTTGATCCGGGGTTTCGAATATCTCATGCACGGAAGAGCCTTTCAGTTTTCCTCAAACACAAGTGACGCCTTGGATGCATCCCGATGCCTCCGGAATGCCCAATCGACAGAATCATCCTCAAAGCCGCAGGAGTGCAAGATATTTGTTGGACTTATGTGAATACGATCATGAAGGCTGTCTCTCTTTATATTGGCGCACAGGGTGATTTATGCAACAGACTCCTTGGATATTAAAAAATAAACCGCAGCCAAATGGATGCGGATTGTTGTGCGGAGAGGCGCATTGCGGAGAGTGAGAAGGCTTTAATCCCCCCTCACTCTCCGCATGGAAGTGGTCAAACGCGTTTCAGAGCCTGATCCAGGTCTTCGATGAGATCGTTCACATCCTCAATTCCCACCGACATCCTCACGAAATCCGGGGTTACGCCTGAAGCGATCTGCTCCTCCTCGGAGAGCTGCTGATGCGTGGTGGAGGCGGGATGGATCACGAGGGATTTGGCGTCGCCGATGTTGGCGAGCAACGAGAAGACGTTCAGATTGTCGATGAATTTCCTTCCCGCTTCAAGGCCTCCCTTTATGCCGAAGCCAAGCATTGCGCCGAACAGCCCCTTCGAGTGATATTTTTTCGCCAATTCGTATTGGGGATGATCGGGCAGTCCGGGGTAGTTCACCCAGGAGACCTTTTCGTGACCCTGCAGGTACTTCGCGATGGCGAGGGCGTTTTGGCTATGACGCTCCATTCTGAGATGCAGGGTTTCCAATCCCTGCAGGAACAGGAAGGCGTTAAACGGGGAGATGCAGGATCCCATATCCCGCATCACCTGCAAGCGCGCCTTCAGGACATACGCCATGCTCTTAAGAGGCTCCGGCAACTCCATGAACACCAACCCGTGATACGAGGGATCGGGCTGGGTGAACGCGGGGAATTTGCCGTTCGCCCAGTTGAACTTGCCGCTATCCACAATCACTCCGCCGATGCTGGTTCCATGCCCGCCGATAAACTTCGTGGCGGAGTGGATGACGATATCCGCGCCCCATCGGATAGGATTCACCAAGGCGGGGGAGGGCATGGTGTTGTCTATCATCAAGGGCAAACCCGCGTCGTGAGCGATTTTCGCAACAGCCTCGATATCAAGCGTGTTGAGCTTGGGGTTTCCCAGTGTCTCCGCATAAACCAAACGGGTGCGATCCGTTATGGCGCGTTCGAAATTCCTCGTATCGTCCGGATCCACGAAATGCACCTTAATCCCCAGCTTCGGAAGGGAGTATTTCAGGAGGGTGTAAGTTCCGCCGTAGAGGGATGTGGAACTGACAATCTCATCCCCCGCCTGAACGATGTTTAGGATCGCCAATGTCTCCGCGGCCTGCCCCGAGGAGGTCGCCAAAGCCGCCACTCCTCCCTCGAGGAGAGCGACGCGCTTCTCGAAGACATCCTGAGTGGGGTTCATCAGTCTCGTGTAGATGAATCCGAGTTCCTTAAGACCGAAAAGGTTGGCTGCGTGCTCCGCGTTGTGGAACACATACGAAGAAGTTTGATAGATGGGAACCGCTCGAGAAGTGGTGGAGGGGTCCGGAACCTGACCCCCGTGCACCGCCAGCGTGTCGAAACGGAGTCTGCTTTCATCCAATGCCATGCGTTGATTACCTCCCGTGAAAATAGTATAGTTAGTTTATCAGATTATATGTATTTATGTCAAATAGGTTTCTCGTCGCCCGACGCCGTCGCGAAGAGGATGCGATACGGGTTGGTATCGTACTTGACAAACGATGCCAATTATGATATTTTGTAAGATACGAAAGTTTTCTCAGAAGTATGCCGAAACTGGAGTTCCGACTGTGCGAATTCACAGTTTTTTCCGCATTCACACGTCCTGAGGTCTAATTTTTTCGAAGCGGTTCGCCGATAATAGGTTCAGAAGAGATGCAAAAGGCAAACCTTCAGAAATGCAGGGACGCAAAACCATGGGCCTAAAGGCTTGAGGGAAACCCCTCTGGAAGCTATGGCTGCCAGGTTGCCGTCTTTCGACTTCGGATTTTCCTCACGGGAAATCCCCGATGAGAAAGGGGCAAACAATGAAAATATCGATGGAAGAGGTTGGCAACATTCTCCGCACTCAGCAGGCGGGAGGGGTTGCGGGTAACGCATCCAACCTGAAAACAGGGGTTGCGGTTGCCCAGGTCAGCGATCAACATCCTGCGGCAAGCGTGGAGTTATCCTCGCGAGCGCAGGAGATCCAACTCGCCAAGCAAGTGGTGAACAACTCCCCGGACACGCGCGAGGAGTTGGTGCAAAGTCTCAAATCTCAAATAGATAATGGTACGTACCATGTCACCGGCGGCGAGATTGCGGATTTGATCATGCGCAGAGCCTATGCGGATAGGATTCGTTAGCCGGCTGGTTCTCACAACCACCTCAATCGGTTTTTCCAAAGCGGGGACAATACAAGTCCCCGCTTTTTCATTCGGTATCCCATCACGTATTTCCCCGTCAACAATACACATTCGATTGATTGTTCATTAATTCAATATCGAACCTTGACATATTTTAGTTTGATGATATAATATCTCAACATGAAATACTTTGTGAATTTAGTCAAACATTAACATGTTTCCGCATTCGTTTGCCTCTCTTGAAGACCCATATATTCCTCGATAAGATATATTTGTTTAACAACGCATAAAGACCCTCTAATTCAAACTTTGCTAGAACTGAATAATAATTTTATACATACAATGGTTATCATCAGATTACGATATGTTTCATGAAGACCCGCTCAATATTATTATGGGAGTTTATCATCCATGAACAGATTCAAACTGAAAAAAGCCAGACAGAACGCCTTAATGGCCAGACGTTTCGGCATGGGGACCGTGGCACTCACACTGCTTCTGACATTAATCACTGGTTGCGGGGGTGGAGGTGGCGCTGGTTCCTCCTCCTCCAAAATCGTATTTTCCTCGGACCGTTCCGTCATTCTTCCCAAAGCGGGAAGCACCTATCAATTTCAAGCGGGCATCCAATCCGGATCCGGAATGATTACACCCGCTTCGTTCACCTGGACATCCAGTAATCCAAGTGTCGTATCCGTCGATGGCTCTGGCAAAGTAACCGCACTTGCCTCATCCGGATCCGCAGCCATCACGGTATCCGCGCCCGGCGTGCCTGCGGAAACAGCCGATGTCATCATCGCCCAGCCTGCGAGTCAAACAATTCTCGTGAACAGTTCGGACGTCCTCAGCCACACGCAAGGGGAAGCCATATTGGCGAGCAACGCAACCACCACGCAGATAAAACCCGGCGATATCGTTGTCAGCGGTGACAAAGGCGGTTTGCTTGATCAGGTTACAAGTGTTCAACCTTCCGGCGCCAATATCGCCATCGGATTGAACCCTTGCTCGCTCCCGCAAGCCTTTCAAAATCTGGATATTGATTTGACTGGAGCGCCCGTTCAGATGAGAATGCAAATGTCCCGCGGGCGGGCGGTTCTCTCAACGATGGATGGAAGAGTGGTCGGTGTGTTTCGGGGCAATGGATTCAATTGCACAGATAACACGGGGGCAACGGTGAATGTCAATCTCTCAGGACCGTCTTTCACCTTCAATGTAACGGCCAACCTCGTGCTTAAATTGCAGAGCCATTGGACTTTGTGGACGGGTCCTCAAGTCACTCTCTTCGAATTGGCGGTCAATTTGGTTGCTCCGGTGGGCATGACAACAGGATCCGCCTCTTTTCTAGCCAATGGAACCGCAGGTTTCACTTGTTCGGAAACGCTTGGAAGCCTAGATATTCCCGCAGTTTGCGTAGGCCCGATCGACTTTAGCGGATCTTTGGTTCCATCCGCTGGAATAAAGGTCAGTCTTAGTGCAACAGGCTCCTTGACTGTTTCGGGTCCCTCCTTGAACGACACATTATCCGCTTTGGATGGGGTTCAGTGGACGCCCTCGGCGGGATGGCAAACCATTGGAAACAATTCGCAAAGCGGACTCTCCGTCACTCCCGCCGGCATCAAATTCACAACGGCTCTTTCAGGCGATATCTTTCCCTATCTGCGCTTGGACGTCGGTTTCAATGCCGATCTGGATGATGTTCTAACATTGGCGGGCGTTAAATTAGCGTATGCCCAGGATGCGGGAAAATTCGGATTATCGTTCTCCTCGCCTCTATCCTATCAGCAATCGGGTTATTCAGGACCGATTTGGAATGCAGGTTTGGAGGTGTCCGCCGGGCCTGAATTGCAGATTAGCGGTGAATTGGCGACACTTCTAAAGCAACTTGGTTTGCCTACGAACTTCGGGGAATGGGCGTTATATGACCAAACCATCCCGTTTGCCAATTCCCCTAACCCTGCTTTGAGTTCCAACTCCTCCAGCGTTAATGTTGGAAGTCCGGTGAATCTGACAGCGACAATCCCCAATTCAAATTTGTATCAGGGCGACGATTTGCAATTTTGGGCATATCCCTCTTACGGTACTCCGGCCGAAATCGCGGATGCGAAGGTAAACGGATCCACCGTAAATGTGACATGGACTCCTTCAGCCACGGGTCCGGCTGGATCGTGCCAAGTGAAGGCGTTATTGTTCGATAACACCTTTGGGTCGCTCGGATTCCCTTACGCCTCTTCGCCACCTCTGAATCTTACCGTTCAAACTAATACCGGCGCCAATATAACTATAAACTGATAAAAGGAAGGGTTTAGCGATGATATTCTGTTCCTTGCAAAAAACGAGCTTCAAACGCATTTCGCTTTTCACTCCCTACCGTGTCTTCCTCACCTTGGCTGGCGCTTTTTTATTGGTTTCGCTGCTGGGTTGCGGAGGTGGAGGAATGGCACCTACCGGATATGGTTCCGCACGATTTACCATTCTATGGCCAAACAGATCGCAATACGACGGCCGATTGATCCCGCCCGGGACTGAAAGCATTCTCGTGTGGATAGGGGATTCCAGTGGCGAAATCATCGCGCAACAAATCGTATCTCCACCCGTGGCGGGCCAAAATTCCACAACGATCACTTTCAATAATCTACCCAACTATGAAACCTTGGAAGCCTATGCCATTGCGTACAGCGATCCGAACGGACAAGGCTCGGAATTATCATGCGGAAACGTGGGTTTCAAGACACAGCCAGGAGTGACGGATAACGTGACCATTACTCTATCCCAATCAAATTGTGGCAATACGGGCACTGGCGGAAATCATCTTATATGAGAGGAACAGGGCTTTGCATGAGGTTGCAAAGGCGGACATTCAGTAGATTTTGAGGTCAGGATATATTTCGAAATGGCATGCGAACGTCCCGGGGGTTGAATACGGGAACAACTGTTGATAACGCTTGACGAAAAGAGTTCCCCAAAACCGTTGCCCTTGGACAATCCATCGCTTTTATGATCCTCTCCTCATCGGAGGCCAAATCCCA
>Ga0207433_10009519_pt1 | contig 15429 bp, 14 predicted proteins | sample YelNatPaOPGAMG01_FD_187559 | JGI IMG/M metagenome (GOLD analysis project Ga0207433, IMG submission 187559) | Hot spring thermophilic microbial communities from Obsidian Pool, Yellowstone National Park, USA - OP-RAMG-01 (SPAdes) (version 3) | ecosystem: Environmental > Aquatic > Thermal springs... | reverse complement strand
GTGCACGTGAACTTGCCTTTCACACGTTCTGGAACCCGTCTTCCATGTGAACTCGCCCTTCGCCCGTTCTGAACTCGCCTTTCACGCGAACCCGCCCTTCACCCGTTCTGGATCTTGGTGTGCACGTGAACTCACCCTTCACCCGTTCTGAATCTTGGTGTTCGCGTGAACTCGCCCTTCACACGTTCTGGAACCCGTCTTCCATGTGAACTCGCCTTTCACCCGTTCTGAACTCGCCTTTCACGCGAACCCGCCCTTCACCCGTTCTGGATCTTGGTGTGCACGCGAACTTGCCCTTCACCCGTTCTGAATCTTGGTGTTCGCGTGAACTCGCCCTTCACATGTTCTGGAACCCGTCTTCCATGTGAACTCGCCCTTCACACGTTCTGGAACCTGGCTTCAGGTTAAAATATCTTCTTCTCCCACCAGCGCTCCTTGCCGCCCCCCCTGCTCCTGTAGGTGCGCGCGTTTATTTTCTGCCGGGGTGCCGGAGGATCGGCCGCCTCTTCCGCCTCCGGACAGGGGTCTTCCAGCTCTTGCGCCCGCTCCTCGTGGTGCAGGACCAAGGCCGCCACCACCTTGGCGGGGGAGTCTTTCATGCGACCCAGCATCTCCTCCCAACCCTGCCGGGGGTTGCCCATGGCCCGGTAGACCTCCAGAAGGTGGTCGGCGAAAACGAAGGCCAGGGGCTTCAATTCCGACTCGTAGAGCTCCCGGTCTTCGGGAGTGAACTCCTCGAAGGGCACGTCCATGAGGTTCAGGAGGTGCTGGGGGGCTTGCAATCCTTTCTCCTCGAACTTACGCTCCAACTTCCTGGTGAAGAAACTGCGGATCACCTTTCGCGGGCTCTCGGTTCTCATGGTTTGCTCAGGGATTCCTTCCACCTTTCTCACCTCGACGCCGGTCCTTGCATCCTCCAGTGGATTCCACTCTTCAATATATCGGATGGGTGCGCCTTTTCTTGAACTAATCTATAATACGCTTGCACCCGGCTCAAAGAGGGGAGGGGCGGATTGAAGGACATCCTGCCTGCCCACATCGGCATCATCATGGACGGCAACGGGCGTTGGGCCCGGATGCGCGGCCTTCCCCGCATCGAGGGACACCGGCAGGGCGAGGAATCCATCATGGAGGCGGTGAGGTTCTGTGCCGCCCGGGGAATAAAGGCCCTCTCTCTCTTCGCCTTCTCAACCGAGAACTGGGAGCGTCCCCCGGAGGAAGTGCGCTTCCTGGTGAACATGAGCCGCGAGGTCCTGCGCAAGAGGCTGGAAGAGTTCATGGAGCTCGGGGTGCGCCTGAGGCACCTGGGGAGGAGGGACCGCATCCCGGAGAAGATACTGGCCTGGTTCGACCTCGCGGCCGCGGTGACCGCCGGGAACCGCGGCTTGAACCTGAATATAAATTTCAATTACGGCGGAAGGAGGGAGATCCTGGACGCCTCCCTACGGGCTGCGGAGGCGGTGAGGAGCGGGAGCCTGAGGCCGGAAGCAATAGACGAGGAGGCTTTGAGGGAGTTCTTCTATGCCCCCGATCTTCCGGACATGGACCTGCTCGTACGCACGGCCGGGGAGATGCGCATCAGCAACTTCATGCTCTGGCACCTCGCGGGGGCCGAGATAGTGGTTACGCCGGTGCTTTGGCCGGACTTCGGGAGGAAGGATCTGGAAAAAGCCCTCCAGGAATACCGGCGCCGGAAAGAGATGGAGGAAAGCGACTTCCATCCCCCCGCCGGGGCCGGTTCCCGTAACCGTTGAGCTTCCCGGAAGAATCCTTCGCACGTGGTGCGGAACACCAGGATATTCCATACGAAAAAGCAAGGGATCGATGGCGTCAAGTATCGCCCGGTTGCGCGCCACGGCGGGATCCCACGCCCATAAAGGTCGGGGGTACCGAAATATTCCATACGAAAAAGCAAGGGATCGATGGCGTCAAATATCGCCCGGTTGCCGGTGCCGACGCCCCTTGAGCCCTGTTGTCAGAATGTGCCAAATTCCGTCTCGTGAACCGGGAACCCCGGGCTTCGCTTCCCGTGCCTGAGAAGAGGCGCATACGCGGACAGGGCATGCCTTAAAAAAGGATCAGGGAGCGCACTTGGGATGCCGAGAAAAAGGTTGGGCGGATGGAAGGAAAAATCGTCCCGGAGAAGAAAATAGGAAAGAGATAAGCTCGTGGAAAGGAGTGAGGAGATGGCTACCAAACCAGCGAAGAAGACCGCCGCCAAGAAGACCGCAGCCAAGAAGACCGCGGCCAAGAAGCCCGCAGCGAAGAAGACCGCCGCCAAGAAGACGGCGGCCAAGAAGACCGCGGCCAAGAAGCCCGCAGCAAAGAAGCCCGCAGCCAAGAAGACCGCGGCGAAGAAGACCGCAGCCAAGAAGACGGCGGCGAAGAAGACCGCAGCCAAGAAGCCCGCGGCCAAGAAGACGGCGGCCAAGAAGTAGCGGGGTCCCATACCCTCGGGGCAGCTCCCCGGTTTTACTTCACCGGGTTCCGCCGGGCGAACGGGGAAGAGAACCGGGGAGCCCGTTTTTTGACCGCATCAACCCCATGTGTCTATACTCATGTACATGGGGAGCAAGACGGTTCTGGTGATCGAGGACGACCGCTCCATCGCCAGGCTTATCGAGATAGTGCTCAGCGGCAAAGGTTTCCATACCCACGTCTGTCTCGACGCCTCCAGCGCGCTGGAGATCTCTAACCGCGTCCGGCCCGACCTGGTAATCCTTGACATCCACATGCCGCGGCGTAGCGGCTTCAACGTCCTTAGGCGTCTCCGGCAGGATGAAGCGACGCACGACACGCCCATAGTGGTCTTCTCCGTCCTCACCCGCCGGAAGAGCATCGAACAGCTGGCCAGGATGGGGGCCAGCGATTTCGTGTGCAAGAGCGAAGGCGTGGAAGCGTTGGTGGAGAGGGTCATGGCTATCCTGTCCTGAACGGCGGGGAGAAGGTGAGGGTGATGGAGGTTCTCGAGGCCATAAGGAAAAGGAGAAGCATTCGTAGGTTCGAGGACCGGCCGGTACCGGAGGAACAGGTAAGAGAGATACTGGAGGCGGCCAGGCTTGCACCCTCGGCCAGCAACCTTCAGACCTGGAAATTCAAGGTGGTTACCGACCCCCGGCTCCGCAAGCTGCTGCGCGAAGCGGCCTTCGATCAGAAGTTCGTGGAGCGGGCCCCGGTGGTCATCGTGGCCTGCGCCGACTTTTCCGCCTTCGGCGAGCGCTCCAAAAGGACGCTGGAGCTTCTCCGCTCGGGGGCGGTAAGGCCCAGCATGGAGATGATCCTGCGCTTCCTGCGCCGGGAGGGGGATGCGGGTATGGAGGAGAGGAACCTGATCAGCGCCTGCATCAACGTGAGCATCGCCGTCCAGAACATGGTGCTCGCGGCCACTTCCCTCGGGTTGGGGACCTGCTGGGTGCGGGCCTTCGACCCCGAGAAGGTGGCGGAGATACTCTCCCTCCCCCCCGAGTGCCCGCCTCTCATCCTGCTCCCCCTGGGATACCCCCGCGAGGATCCCGATCCACGCAGCCGCAAAACCCTGGAGGAAATCTTGCTTTAACCGAGGAAAGCGGGGATCCCGCCGGCTTACGCCCCACGGGTTTCCTCTTCCCGCTTTTCTTGCGGAGATTCTCGACGGGCCACGGGGGTGAGTGGCGGGCTCAACCTTCGCATGGCGCGCCGGGGTCTCCTTGGCGGCCGGAAAACCAGTCCGCCAGGCGGCAGAGGGTGCAGGGATCCTGAGTGGCTGGCTCTCCGCAGCGGGAACAGGGCCTCGCCGGGACCAAGGAATCCGGGTCTCGTGGGGGGAGCATCTCCCTCAGGGAGAGAGCGAGCTGCAGTTTGCTGGAAGGAATTACCTTCTCCATGTGCTCGAAGACCTCCTTGAGGGCATGGCCGTGGGGGCTCCAGGTGGGACATTTCTCCTCGAACACGGGGAGACCGCGCAGCCGGCAGTAGACCAGGTTCAATCTCTCCGGCATGTAGTAAAGGGGCTTTATCTTGCGTACCAACCCGTTCTCCGGCGGGAGCACCGGCTGCGGGACCAGGTACTTGCGGGAGAGCAGGTTCTTGAAGGCGAAGAGGAGGATGTCCTCCAGGGTATGGGCGGTGGCCACCGCCTGCGCTCCCATCCTGTTTGCCTCGCGGTTGAAGAGGGCTCGCTTGATGGCCCCGCACACGGCGCACGGATGCCATCCCTTGACGCGCTGCACGCGCAGCCCCATGTCCCCGATGCGGACCACCCGGAGCTCCACCTGCGCCAGGGCGCACTGCTCCTCCACCACCTTGAGGTTGCGGTCGGAGAAGTCCCCCATGTTGAGATGGAAATGGAGGGCCGCGAGGTCGAAGCCCATGACCACCCCCAGTCGCTTCAAGGCGTAAAGGAGGGCCACCGAGTCCTTGCCGCCCGAAAGGGCCACTACCACCTTCTCCCCTTCCCTCACCATGTCGTGGTTTTCCAGGGCGCGCCTTATGCGCCTCTCGAAGAAGCGGAGGTAGCACGGCGGGCATAGCTTAAGGTTGAATTCCGTCAAGCGCAAAACATGGGTCCGCGCTCCGCAGATGCGGCAACGACCCTCCACGGTGTGCACGGGAAGCGATTCCCTGCCGTCCATGGGAACAATTTTACAAAAGGGGGATCGAGGGTTGGAATGCGGAGGGATCGAGAAAGAAGGGCCGGTATCCTGCCGACGCCACGCCTCACTCCCCTGGCGGAGGGTAGTTCAGAGCCCGGAAGGACTTCCCCTTCCGCCGGCTGGTGAGTTTAAGGCCGTGATGCACTCGATGGGCGTGGCGGTTCGGAGCCCGGAAGGACTTCCCCTTCCGCCGGCAGGGCCAGGGGAAGCCGGGTGACCAGGGTCAGCCACCCTCCCGAAGCCCTTATCACGCTGAAGATGCCACCGTGGGCGGCGATGATGCGGCGGGCTATGGCCAGGTCCAGATCCTCCTCGCTGGCGTCCCAGTGGGCCATGGGGTGGAGCTTGGGACTCTCGCCCAGGAAGGTCGCCTGGCGGTTCCGCACGTTGACCGTGTACACCAGCTCCTCCCCTTCCGCCTTCAGGGAAATGCGTACCTCCGAACCGCTGCCGAAGCGGCGCGAGATGAAATAGAACATGCCGTTTAGGGCCCGGCTCATCCTCTTCACGTCCACCATGGCCGGCGGTAGGTCGGGGGAAAAGTTGCGCACCACCCCTCGGACGTCGCACACCTGTTCCAGGGCGGGCAATCCCGCCTCGACCAGTTTCTCCAGCGGGTAGAGCTCGCGCTGCAAGGTGGCCTTTCCGGATTCCAGGCGCGAGACGTCCAGGAGGTCCTCTACCAGTCGCCCGAGATTCTCGGACTCGCGGCGGATGATGGCCAGGTATTCTTTCTCCGTGTCCGGATCCAGCGGCTTGGAGGCCAGCATCTCGCCGAAGCCCTGCAGCGAGGTGATGGGGGTGCGCATCTCGAAGCTCACCGCGGAGACGAAGCCCGATGCCGCTCGGTTCCGGTCCGCGAGTTTGCGCAGTTCCTCCATGGAACGGGATCTTTCCCGGTTCTGACGCCGGGCTTCCGCGCTCAGTCGCTGGAACAGGAAGGAGACCAGGATGAGGAAGAAGACCTGCGAACATATGAGCTGGGTGTCTCCGGCCGCCGGGCGGTGGAAGATTATGGAAGCCGTCAAGTAGGCGACCACGGATGCGCTCATCAAGAGCGCGGAGAGAAACGGGGTGGAAAGCATCCCGCAGCCGAAGGCGGTGATCAGGAGGAGCAAGGGGAAGAGAGGGCTTTTCGCTCCCCCGCTCAGGGAGATCGCCTCCGCTAACAGGGCCAGGTCGAGTACCAAAATGATAAACACCAGGGGGAGCAGGAAACGGCTCAGGGTGCCTTCCCGGTAAGGCAGGACCACGGTGACCGTGTTGATCAGCAGGATTCCCAGCAGGGGAAGAAGCACGGCGAAGGTGTTCACCTCCTCCCTGTGGGGCAACAAGAGCAGCGCCGCGGCCAAAGGGACGGTCACCCAGATGAAATTACCCAGAGTCCGGGCCATATTGCCCCTGAACATACCGACTCACCCCCGGTGCATGTCCTCCCGGACGCCGGGAGGAGGAAGTCGCGTTCCCGGTTCAACCCCCGGGCCTTGGAGGTGGATCCCGAAGCGACCCGGCGAACGGGTTGTTTTGCCCTTCAACGGCTCTCACCCCCGCGGATGGGAAGGTACACGGTGAAGGTGCTCCCCCTGCCGGGTTCGCTCTGGGCGGTTATCTTTCCGCCGTGCAGTTCCACCAGGTGCTTGACGATGGCTAAACCCAGGCCGGTGCCGCTGATGCCCGTGGCTTCGTCCCGCTCCACGCGGCTGAACTTCTCGAAGATGCGGGGAAGCTCCTCGGCGGGGATTCCTATCCCCTCGTCCCGCACGGATATGGTCACGTACCTTCCCTCTCGACCCGTCTCCACCTCCACCCTCCCGCCCCCGGGCGAGTACTTTATAGCGTTGCTGAGCAGGTTCTGTAGCACCTGGCGGAGGCGCTCCGGATCGGCGAAAACGGTGGGTATGTCGCGGGACCCCTTGTACTCCAGTCGGTGGACGTCCGTCTGGGAACGGAAGAATTCCATCTCCCCGAGTACCAGCTCGGGCACGTCCACCGGTTCGCGGTTGAGCTCCAGGCCGGCTTCGATCCTCGAGAGGTTCAGGAGGTTGGTGACCAGGCGGGAGAGGCGTTCCGATTCCGTGAGGATTATACGGTAGTATTCCTTCCGCTTCTCCGGCGGAGTGTCCGGGGAGGCGGCCATCTCGCTGAAACCCTGGATAGAGGTGAGGGGCGTGCGTATCTCGTGGGCCACCATGGACACGTATTCCGATTTGGCCTTCTCCAGCCGGCGTATGAAGTCGCCCAGCCCGGCCATCTCCCGGCGCGACTGCTCCAGGCGCCACAGTTCCAGGGCCAGGCGGTTGGAGAGGAAGCAGGCCAGGTAGAGGTAGACCACGTTGAAGGCGAGCGGCTGCAGGTCCTGCGCCGTGAAGGGACGGGAGGAAAGGGATACGGCCAGGTACAGGCCGGCCAGCATGGAGGTGCTCAAAAGCGCCGTCCACAGCTCGAAGAAGGCTCCGGCTATCACCGGTCCCGGGAGCAGGGTGTAATAGAGGGGGCTGGACAGCTTGTCGCTGAAGAAGACGGCGGCGCATGCCAGGGCATAGTAGGCGGCAAGCCCCAGGAAGAAGGGCGGGACGCGGGCAAGGATCTTCCCCTGCCTGCTGGGGTAGAGGAGGATGAGGTGATGGGCGAATACCAGTATGGAGAGGGCGGCCAGGATCACGTAGAGCATGGAGTGGTCCATCTTCTGGTCGTGGGGCAGGTGGATGATGAGGGCGGCCGCCAGTATGCCCACGGCCGCGAAGGCGGTCAACTGCTCGGCCAGCTTCCTCTGGAAGTCGGTTTCCATGGCTCGCCGCTCATCTCCTCGACGGTAAGGACCCAAGCGGTGTCCTCCGCCCAGCCCGCTCCCCGCGGGTATCCCGGCACGCGTGCCCGTTTCTCCGGCGGGACGCGCGCCGCCTCCACCCCATTCTATCCTCCGGGGGGCGTTTCTTGCCCCACGCCCTCCCTGGTCCATAGGTCGGGAAGGCCGGGTTTCTCCTTGAGCGGAGCGTTTTCAGCCCATAACCACCGGGACGCCGAGCCGGGGGGTTCGCGGGTCCACGGGTAGCGGGGTAGTTCGGTTTCCGCATCCGGATCGGCTGTCGCAGGCGGGGGGTTGTGCCGGCGGCGAGGAAAGGCCCCTCCCCACCTTCATTGTGGGTGAAAGGAGAGGAAGGAGAAAGAAAGTAAGCCCCCCGCATGGAGGCCGGTTCTTGGGCCCGTCTCCAGTGTCCCCGCGGTGGAAGAATAGCGAAGCGCCGCAGCGTTCGTAAACATATATTGAGCATATCCCCAAGGGCGGGGAAACGCGGAATCCGCGGCCAGCATGTACTCCCGCCATGGCATAACCGAATGGAGAAAGGCAAGGCCTAGCGGCAAAACGCAAGGTGGCGGGTGGGCTTCCGATTGATAAACAAAGGGGCGTGAGGGTTTACGGGCAAAGGCGAGGGGGCGGGCCCCGGCCCGCCCCCGACACCTTCGTTGGTGGCTATCAGTATTCCATTATCTGGGAAAGGGGTATGTCCGCCAGGTGGGTGCTGGTGAAGTAGGTGCTGCCGTCCCTCGCCCACCCCAGTTCCTGGGCATAGCCGTAGGGGTTCACGTGATAGGTATAGGTTTTGCTGGGCAGGCTCCAGTCCCACGTCTCCAGCAGACCGTTGACCTCGATGTAGGCGGTGGCGGGATCGATGGCCGCGCCGTTGGTGTCGAAGGTGAAGAAGAGGCGCACGCTCCCGCCGAGGTGATCGGGGTAGCGGGCCCCGAGGTCGTTATGGGTATGGTTTCCCCTCCTCCAGAGATAGGAGCTGTTGCTGCAGCTCTTGCCGTAGAGGATATAGGACCGGCCTCCGCTGTGCAGGATTAGCTGGAGGGGCATGTAATCCAGGGGCCGGTCGTTGGTCAGCCACTCCACGGTGATGTACAGGTGCACGTAATTGGCCCCGCTCCAGGCGGCGTTGTATTCACCGGGCGAATAGACGTTGATGATGACGCTCTGAGGGTCGACGTCCGCAGAGGGCATGGCGTTCCGGAAGATGTAGCGGTAGTCTCCCCAGGTGACATGGGGCTTGGTGGGTTCCGCGGAAACCTGTTCCTCTTGCGCCGCCTCTTGCCGGCCCGTCCCCTCCGTCCCCCCTTCCTGGGCCCATGACCAACCCATGAGCATGACCAGGAGGAGGGAGCATATCACGGCGATGAGAATAGACCTCTTCATCCCTCGACCCCCTTCCCGTCCTTCTCCTTTCCGGAAAAAGGAAATTACTTTCCAAGCCTTCCAATTTTAACATATCGGCACCTGCCGCCGCTGCCTTGACCCGACGGCAGGACAACGTGGTCGCGTGAAGGGTAGAGAGGAGCGGCAAGCGGTTTGACTTGGCGGTAGTGGATAGGGATTTTGGCGTCCCTTTCATTCCCTTCGTTCTATCTCTTGGATGGAAAGATATTCAGGCATGTCACCATAATTTGGGCATGTCGCCATGAGCCAGTCCGATTGAGGAGCCGGGATCTTCAAGCTTGGAATCCGGCATTGCCCCGCCACAAGAGGGTAATGAGAACTAGGTCTCGATCACCCCCGCGCTCCGATTTGAGGAACTTTTCGGGAAACATACAACTTTAAAGCGTCCTTCTCACGGCGGTAAGCGTTTCGCCATGACGGAAGGAGGCTGGATGGATGCGCTACGTTCCGAATGTGCTCCGCGCGCTCAGAGCAGGAAAGCGAGGTACAACCACGGCGTTTTACCGGTCTTGGGTGCCTTGCCCGGGCTTGGCGCCGGGCATTTGGCTCCCGGCAGGGCTCACGTTCCGGGGACGCCGCTCTCCAGCTCCTCCTCCAGGGCGTCCACCACGGCAACAAGGTGGAATTGATTTTGGATTTCACGTCATCGGGGTTTGAGTAACCCATAGGCGAGAGGATCTGGATGCTTGAGTGACCGTTTTCCACACTATGCCTACGCAAACGTGACACTCTGTTAATGCCTTACGCCCTTGGTTCAGATCGAGTTTCCTTTCTATACCGCAAGGTTTGTTTTAACAGATTTTCTAAAGTATCCAGCAATTCTTCGACGGTATAGCCCTTTTCCCCATCGAGGAGGAGTGGGGCCGTCTCAAGCCACCCCACCAACATGTAGCTAGCGATCTCGGTGTTCACCGGGATCATAAGTCCCTCGTATATAGCCTTCTGTATATCCCGCTGAACGGTCCTGGCCACCGAATCGTAGATTTCCTTCCGTTTGGCATCGAGATTGGGGTCATCTTCAAACGTCCCATGCAGAACATGAAGGATATCGATAAACTGCGGGTATGATTTAAGCACCACTTCAGCCCTCATGCGCAAGCGTTTTATCGGATTTTTCTCATGCTTGATTTCTTCCCAGACGCCACTGAACATGGCCTGAAAAACCTGGTCCACGCATTCCATGAAGAGGGCTTTTTTATTCGGGAAGTAGATGTAAAAAGTGCTTTGCCCCACCCCTACAGCCTTTGTGATATCGCTTATCCTGGCTTTATGGTAGCCCTTACGAGCAAAAACCACCACCGCCTTGTCCATTATCTGCTGCCGGCGATTGGGGGAAGGAAAGGTTTCCTCTTCATCGGTTTTACTCGATTTCCGCGCCCCCGATTTCATCTCCTTGATGATGGCCAAGGGGTATCCGCTTTTCTGCAGCTCTTTTATCCTTCGTAAATCGGCTACATGCCTGGAATCGTAGTAGGCCATGGTCTTCCCTGTCCGGTGTGGAGGCGAAAGCAGTCCCTCCCGGATGTAGTAATGAATGGTGCTTCTGTTCAAGCCGGTTATTCTTTCCAGGTCCGATATGCGCAAAGGTCTTTTCTCGTGGTGCTCCATGCTCTCACCTATTGTTAAGTAATTATGTAGTTATAATATATGAGTTTTAACTTTTTGTCAACTTGCCATGGACAAAATACTTGACTAAAAAACGAATAAATATTTTAATAATTAATAAACGTGGTTGGAGGAAATAAAAATTATTAAAAGAAGAGAATGAATATTCATTCCAAGTTAATAATTTTAGTCGAAGGCGCGATTCAAGGGCTTTTGCCCGATGACAAAACTATTCAATCCCGGGGAATGAAATTGTCTTGAGAAGAAAGGAGCCGACCATGGAGAAGGGCGAATTCGCAATCATCGGCATCGGCGAGGTCCCCACCGGCAACTACCCGGAGCGATCCGAATTCGAGATAGCCTACACGGTATCCAGAATGGCCATACAGGACGCGGGAATCAACAAGGACGAGATAGGCGCAATCCTCTGTGCTCAACACATTATGTCCAATCCGGATAATGACTACAATACGGAAATGGTTTTTGGACGTTTGCCCGAAGCTATCGGGGCCAGGAATTGTCGGGTTACCTGCATGACCAGTTCAGGGGGAGCCTCCAGCTTTTCCATTCGCAAGACGGCGGAAGGAATCCTCCGCTCGGGAGAAACGGATACCGTCCTGGTGGTGCATGCCCAGAGATTTTCACAGTTCACCGCCAACGAACAGGCTAAGTACTTTTCCGTCGCCGGTTCGGACGTGGAGTGGGAAGTACCCTACGGCATGACCTATAACTCCTTGGCAGCCATGATTACCCAGGCATATATGGCCCATACCGGAACCACCATCGAGCAGATCGCAGCGGTATGCGTGGCCTGCCGCAAGTGGGCCTGCCTGCAGCCCAACGCCATGTTTAACCAGAAGGAACTTACCATTGAAAAAGTTATCAACGCCAGGATGGTCTCCTATCCCCTGACCACTCTCATGTGCAATGTCCTGGGCGACGGGGGAAGCGCTTTTATCATGACCACCGCAGAGAAGGCGCGAAGGGTATGCGATAAGCCGGTTTATATTCTGGGCGAGGCCTCCGACTATTCGCACCGCACCATTACGAGGGCAAAAATCAGGGATTTTAACCAGTTGGTCGATTTTCTCGCTCCCATCGCCAGGGAAGCTTATGAGAGGGCAGGGCTGGGGCCGGAAGACATGGATATCTATGAGATCTACGGCTCATATCCCGTAATCCACCTGATGATCATGGATTCCCTTGGTTTTGTGGAGCCCGGCAGGTCGGGTGCCCTCGTGGAGGCGGGAGAGACAAGCCCTGGTGGAAAGTACCCCTGCTCCACCAACGGGGAGGCGATGAGCTTCGGTCATACGGGCACCGGGGTGGGATTCGCCATGCTGGTGGAATCGGTCCGGCAACTCCAGGGGAAGGCAGGAAAAGCTCAGGTTCCCGGCGCTCGGTTCGTCATCGAGAACTGCGGAGGCGGGGCTTTCATGGACTGTCATTTCACTGTGCTGGGTACTGAAATACCGGGCTGAAGTGATCGCGTCTGGTATCCAGACTGAACTCAAGAGGAGGAGATGGCCATGAATAAGGAACACATAGATATCAACGCTATAAAGGCGATGTTGAACCTCTCGGACGAGGATTTAAAGAAGCCACTGCCCAAGCCGACAACTTGGTCCAAACCCTTTTGGGAAGCCGCCAAACAACACCGTCTAATCCTCAGGAAATGCTCCAAATGCGGTTATATAGACCATCCTCCCTATCTCTATTGCACCAACTGTCATGCAGACGAACACGAGTGGATCGAGGCCTCGGGGAAGGGGACCCTTGCTGCTTATGCCATCAACTATTTCGGGGTTCCATTCCCCTTCTGGGCCGACCTGCCCTACGTCGTCGCCCTCGTCGACCTCCCGGAAGGGGTACGCATGATCTCCAACATCGTGGAATGCGAATTCGGGGAACTGAAGAACGGGATGGAACTTGAGGTGGTTTTCGACGACGTGAGCGAGGAAATCACGCTTCCCAAGTGGAGACCAGTGAAAAAGTGAACCGCAGGATTTTATGAGGGGGTTTAAGAATGGAGGAAAAAGGAACGAGGAAGAAAGAGTTTGTTCACCTACTCTCCCCCATCGAGATTAAAGGGGTGGAGATACGCAATCGCATCGCGTTGGCTCCCATGAATACCCTTATGTCCCTGGACAACCGCGGTTACGTGAACGAACAGATACTCGCCTATTACGCGGCAAGAGCTAAGGGGGGCTGCGGACTTATCATCACCGAGTGCGTTCTAGGTACCCGTCTGGCCTCACGATTTCCTTACACCACCAACCTGCACCTTTATGACATGTCTCATTTCCCCGGCTTGGCGGAGTTGGCGGAGACCATCCATGCTTTCGGCTCGGTGGCTTTCATCCAAATGTCCATTGGCTTCGGACGCCAAGGTCACTCACATACCGGGGAACAACCCCCCGCGCCTTCAGTGGTTCCCATGATGGTCTCCCCGGAATATATGCCCCGGGGGTTTGCCAAGGTTTTAGAAAAGTATCCCCAGACGGCGGAGAGAGCCCTGGGCACCATGCCGTACGAGATGACCGTGGAGGAGATCAGGCGGGAGCAAGACGAGTTCGCCAATTCATGTCGTTTCGCCATGGGGGCGCAGTTCGACGGGATAGAGCTCCACGCCCCGCATGGTTACCTTGAGCACCAGTTCCTTTCGCCTCTCACCAACAGGCGGACCGACCTTTACGGGGGGAGTCTCCAGAACCGCATGCGTTTCCTGGTGGAAACCTACCTCAAGGTAAGGGAAGCGGTAGGGTCCGATTACATCCTGGGTGTACGCCTTTCCGCGGACGAGCATCTACCAGGAGGATTCACCCACCAGGAGGCTTTGGAGGTGGGTCGAACCTTGGCCGGACTGGGCGCTGACTACATCCATCTCTCGGACGGTTCCTATGAGGCATTGAAATATTTCTTTCCCGACGAGGATGGGACCATGCTGGAAGAGGCTGCTAACTTCAAGAAGGCGACCAACCTGCCAGTGATTTGTCCTTCTATCCACGATCCCTTCCTGGCGGATGAGGCCATAGCCAAGGGTAAATGCGACATCGTTTCCCTGGGGCGCCAAATGTTTGCCGATCCAGAATGGGGAAACAAGGTTGCTGAGGGCCGGGTAGAGGAGATCAAGCGTTGCAAGAGATGTAATGAATGCCTCATGCGCACTACCGTAGGCTTGCCTGTGCGTTGCATCCAGAACCCCAATACGGGGAGGGAGAAGTATATGCCCGAGTACTGGCGCCCGCCCGTGAAAAGTAAACCGGTGATCAAGATGAAAGTACCACCCAGGTTGCCTGAACTGCGCTCATTCGATTGAGGTTCTTCCACGAACAAGAGCTGATCTGACTTGGAGGAAGGTAAATAAAGGGGATAGAGGATTGACCCAAATCGATCTTTGTTTTGGCGCATGAATCCTAGTCGGCCGACTAGCGAGAAGGGCTGAAGTTTGGCCAATATTAACCTGGAGGTAAATCAAGATGAGCAATTACAAAACTATCCTCTACGAAATCGGCGGTCTTAATAATGCAGTATGCATTATCTCCATGAACCGCCCGGAACAGCGCAATGCCATCAACCGGGAAATGGCTGAGGAACTGCTGGATGCTTTTCAACGCGTGCGGGACGAGAAGGACGTGAAAGTGGTTCTGTTCACAGGGGAAGGGAAGTCCTTCTGCGCAGGCGGCGACCTTTCCGTGCTCCCCGGTTTTGACCATTACTCGGTCATGGACTGGATGGGGAGGACCGGCTACGGCATCGTCCAGGCTATGATCGAGAACGAAAAAGTCATCGTGGGAAAGATTCGGGGTCATTGCATTGCCGGGGGCTTGGAACTGGCCCTAGCCTGCGATCTGCTTTACGCAAGTGAGAGAACCAGGTTCGGGGTCACGGAGATCACCATGGGCATCCTTCCGGGCTGGGGTGGGACGGTGCGACTGGCCAGGTGCCTTCCCATTTTTCGCGGTCGGGAGATACTTCTCACGGGGCGCAAAGACTACACCGCCGCCGAGGTTTATGAGATGGGGTTGCTCACCCGCGTTTACCCGGACGAAGAGCTGGACCGCAAGGTGGAAGAAATCATTGCACTCCTCTGTGCAAACCCCGCCGATTCCCTTCGCATGGGGAAAGCGGTATTAAACCATTCCTTCCAGGGAATTCCTTGGGACTCGGCCATGGCCATCGAGCGGAACGCCATAGCCTGGCTATTCCATAGCGAACACGTGACCAATCTCCGGTCGATGGCCTTGAAGGCTATTGAAGCCATGGGGAAGAAAGGAGACGAGGGCTAGATGGACTTTTCCTTCACCGAAGAGCAGGAGCTCATCCGCAGAACTATACGCGAATTTTGCGAGAAGGAAGTCACCCGCGAGAAGGTGCGCGAATGGGACGAGTCCCTGAATTTTCCACCCCAGGAAATCTGGGACAAGATGGCAGAATTGGGTTTTTTCGCTTTCAGCGTACCTCCCGAATATGGAGGAGAGGGAGCGGACATGGTCACCGCTATGGTGGCCTTCGAAGAGATTTCCAAGGCCTCTACGGCTTTAGCTCTGGCGGTGGGAGCCACGGTGGGTTTCGGAGCCCGCACGGTGAACGAGCTGGGTTCTGATGATATCAAGAGGGACGTCCTACCCAGAATGGCAAGGGGAAAGGTTAAATTCAGCCTGGGCCTCACCGAGCCGGCAGGCGGGACGGACATCCTCGGTGCCATCTCAACCTATGCCGTGAAGGATGGAGATGACTACATTATCAATGGCCAGAAAATCTACATAACCGGCGCTCACGTGGCGGACTACATTACCACGGTGGTGATCACTGACCGGGAGAACCCAAAGCGTTCGCGCGCGCTATCCACCTTCCTGGTCCCCACCTCCACGCCCGGGCTGGACATCAGGCTCATACCCAAGGTCGGGGTGCACGCCTGCGGTGCATGCGAGGTCTTCTACGACGATGTCCGCGTGCCCTCCTCCCATTTATTAG
>Ga0207433_10009514_pt1 | contig 15436 bp, 12 predicted proteins | sample YelNatPaOPGAMG01_FD_187559 | JGI IMG/M metagenome (GOLD analysis project Ga0207433, IMG submission 187559) | Hot spring thermophilic microbial communities from Obsidian Pool, Yellowstone National Park, USA - OP-RAMG-01 (SPAdes) (version 3) | ecosystem: Environmental > Aquatic > Thermal springs... | reverse complement strand
CGGCGGCCACCGGTGGGCGAGGGATCGATGTGTGGGATCGGGGTGGGGATCGGTTTAGGACATGCCCGAGGTTTTGGCGGAGTCGGGTGATGAAGTGGCCGAGCGGTTTTTTGGGGTGCCGGCCTTTGATTACTATGCATTGGCGGATGGGCTGCGGGTGTTGCTGGGGCGGACTGGCTGGTGGCGCCGACGCCGCGCTGCCACGCCTTCCAGCCCGCAACTGTGGCTCTTCCGCTTCACCTAGAACTGGGGAAAGTCGTCTCAGTGATGGTTGACGCGGTGAGGTTGATGGGGTATGGGTAAAGTCGGTCTGGGGCTGTGGCCAGTGCAGATGGCCCCTGGGCCAGTAAGACCGTCAGCAACGCCTGCGACAATGGTGGGCAACGCCGCCGCAGCCTCAGTTGGGCTCAGCCCAACGGCTGGTGCGAGACTGTAGTCTGCCGTCGCGAAAGGACGCCGGGATCGCCCAAGCAGCCCAGACGTCTTCACCCCTCAAGCCTTCGGTTCCGATGGGATGCCGTCCCGCGCCAGGTTCGGCATCGTGGTGACGTTCGGCACGTTTTGCCCCGTGAGAGAATTGCGGTTGGCCTGGCTTCCTGCGAGGGTAACGGGCAGGTGATGCCGAACGACTCAGGCCGGCGCGGATTTCTCTCACGAGGCAAAGGTAACCTGCTGCTGATGACCAGCTTCCAGCTCCGAGCTCCCGAATCCGTGGGCCGTGCCCCATGCCCCATGCTCCATGCTCTATCCAGGGATTGGGTTGGGGAGAGGGGGGATTGCGGCCAAGGCCCCCTGCCTCACCGGCGGAGGTGCATCCGCTACCGGCCGTGGCATGTCGGCGGGTGGCCCGCCGGGCTCCGGCGGGTCCGCCGCCTGACGGCGGCGGCAACGGTTGAACCGGCGGGCAATTGGGTAGGCGCCGGCGTGAGCTGGCGGATTCGGCCGTCGGATGGTTGGGAAGTCCGCCGTCTTACGACGGCGGCTACGGGATTGGCCTGACCACCCGGGTCGCCGCCGACCGGAGTCGGCGGATCGGTCTAATGAGGGTTGCGAGGTCCGCCGCGTCACGGCTGCGGCTACGGGGCACATGCGTAGCAGCCGACGTGAGTCGGCGGATAAATCCGCGCTCATCCGATCATCCACCGCGTTACCGCGGTGGCTACCGTCCTGATCTGGGTCCGCCGCGTCACCGCGGCGGCTACGGAGCAAGTGGGTAGCTGTTGGTGTGAGTCGGCGGATGATCGAGTGGGTCTGCAAAGTCCGCCGCCTGACGGCGGCGGCTACGGGGCTACGGGGCAAAATGGGTATCCGCCGATGGGGGCCGGCTAAAGGCAAGCAAATGAGACGGGCTCCAACGCTTCAAACGCGCGGTTTTGGCCGTGTCTTAGCCAGCGCGTTGGCTCACACTCCGGCGCGGTTATGAAGGCGAACGATGAACTGCTGGATGGGGTGCGACCTGACCTGTTCGAAGTGCGCACCCGAGCGCCGGGTCCAGGAGGCCGACTGCCGCTGACGGCCGAGATGTTGTTGTATCAGCCCAGCGGTCATGTGTTTGGCCTGACCCAGAACGCGGCCATGCGCTGGAACCCGGCTGAGACAGATCGGAAACCTTTCTTGATCTTGAGCACCCAAGGCGGATTACGGGCGCTAGACGGCACGCCCATTGCCCTGGGCTATCACACCGGCCATTGGGAGATTGACGCTTTGGTCCGGGTTGCCGCCGAGGAACTGGCTCGGCTGGGCATGCTGCCATTTGCGGCGTATTGTTCGGACCCGTGCGATGGCCGCACCCAAGGCACACCGGGCATGTGGGATAGTCTGCCTTATCGTAACGACGCGGCCGTGGTCTTGCGCCGGCTCATTCGGTCGCTGCCCCTGCGCCGAGGCGTGCTGGGCATCGCCACCTGCGACAAGGGGTTGCCGGCCATGATGATGGCCTTGGCTGCGAGCCGGGATTTACCGGTGGTGTTGGTGCCTGGGGGCGTGACTTTGCCACCCGACCAAGGCGAAGACGCAGCGGCCATTCAGACTTTGGGCGCTCGGTTTGCTCATGGGCTGATTTCGTTGGAGCAAGCGGCTGAGCTGGGTTGCCGGGCTTGTGCTAGCCCGGGTGGCGGCTGCCAATTCTTGGGCACGGCAGCCTCAAGCCAAGTGGTGGCTGAGGCGCTGGGCATGGCATTGCCCCACTCGGCGTTGGCGCCATCGGGCCAGCCTGTGTGGCTGGATGTGGCAGTGCGCTCGGCTCGGGCGCTGTGCCGATTGGAACAGAAGGGGCTTAAATCGACCGACATTCTCACCGAAGCCAGCGTGCGCAACGCCATGACGGTGCATGCTGCCTTTGGGGGTTCGACCAACCTGTTGTTGCACCTGCCGGCCATTGCGCATGCGGCGGGCCTGACCCGGCCCACGGTGCGGGACTGGATCGCGGTCAATCAGCGCACACCGCGCCTGGTGGACGTGCTGCCGAACGGGCCGACGAATCATCCCACCATACGCGTGTTCTTGGCGGGGGGTGTTCCAGAGGTGATGCTGCATTTGCGCGCTTTGGGTCTGCTGGAAACCGGCGCCCTGACCGTCAGCGGCCTTACCGTGGGCCAAGTGCTGGACTGGTGGGAAGGCAGTGCGCGCCGGGCGCGGTTCCGCAGCTTGCTCAGGTCGTTGGACGGGGTGGATCCAGACGCTGTGATACTATCGCCTGACCGGGCGCGAGCCATGGGTTTGAGCAGCACCGTCACTTTTCCCTTGGGCAACATTGCCCCGGAAGGTTCGGTGATCAAAAGCACTGCCCTTGACCCCAGTTTACTGGACGCCGATGGAGTTTTTCGTCACGAAGGCCCAGCCCGGGTGTTTGTGCGTGAGGCCGATGCAATCGGTGCCCTGAAACAGGGCGGGATTCGACCCGGGGATGTGCTGGTGTTGGCCGGGTGCGGGCCGTTGGGCACCGGCATGGAAGAGACCTATCAGCTTACCTCGGCCCTGAAGTACCTGCCGTTCGGTCGGCAGGTAGCGTTGATCACCGATGCACGCTTTTCGGGTGTGTCAACCGGCGCTTGCATTGGGCATGTGGGTCCTGAAGCCCTAGCCGGCGGGCCTATCGGCAAGCTCCAAGACGGTGACTGGATCCGAATTGTGATTGATACACGGCGCCTGGAGGGTCGTGTGGATTTTGTGGGTGAAGGCGACCGGCGGTTCAGTCCCGAGCAAGGGGCTCAAGTGCTGGCCGCCAGAGCGCTGCGTGCGGACTTGGCACCTGCGGCTGGGTTGCCTGACGACACCCGGCTTTGGGCCTTGCTACAGCAGGTCAGCGGCGGCACCTGGGGCGGGTGCGTGTATGACCTAGCTGCTATCGCTCAACGGCTGGGGCTGGGTCAGACAGCTCCCGGCTCTGCACCGGGCCCGGGTTGAGCCGATCGGGATCTAGCCGTGCCGGGCTGTGCCTCAGCAGTCAGCCTACTCCTTCTCCCACGGCACGACCCACTTGTAGATGGTGTGTTCGACTGCGCCGAAATCGTTGTCGGACTCGTCGTTGCCGCCGCCGCTAAAGGCTGAGGGCGCTTTCATGTGATAGACCAGCACCGGTTTGGCGCCGCGCATGTCGAAGTCGTGCGATACAATTCTAGAGCCGGGCTTCATCTTGGCCAACTGCGGCATTAACTTCACGTTCAACTCTGGCAACAAGTAAAGCGTCACCACGGTTGCCTCGCTCAGGTCCAGCGTGAAAATGTCGGCCTGCTTAATGGTGACCAGGTGCTCGACCTTGTTGGTGCGGACATTCTCACGGGCTTCTTTGACCCGCTCCGGGTCGATATCGAAACCGACGGCCTTGACGCCGTATTTCTTGGCCGCAGTCACCACAATCCGGCCGTCGCCGCAGCCTAGGTCATAGACGACGTCGCCTTTTTTGATCTCGGCCAGCTCCAGCATCTTGTTGACCACCGGTTGAGGCGTGGGCACATACACCACGTCCGGCCTTCTGGTTGGCGGTGGCTCAGCCGGTTGCGTAGCTGCCGGAGGGGCAGTGGTGGTGCTGGCGGCTTTGTCGGCAGCCAGCATCCAGCTTGGTGCCAGGCAGCTCCAGCCAGCCAAGGCTACGGTTGCACACAGAATCAGTTGGTTCTTCTTCATAGCAGTCCTAGGTGTGTTGGTTTTCTGGTTCAGTCACCGGTCAAAAAGCTCAACCTGCCCGGCTACCCGGCTGGCGACCGGATAGCAGGGCTTGCATGGGATCTGCCGCAAAGGTGCGGTTGGCCACGGTTGTATGGACGCACCAGACAGCCAAAGGTTTCAATCGTTTCAGGCCACACACAAGTTGTTTTTGGGTGGCGGTAGCTTGGCTGCCTCATGACCTATTGGCCTGCAGATGAGCCCAGCCAGCCTTTGGCCCAGCGCCGTCTGGCCATGCCTCCTGCAACACCAACGCGCGTTCACGCGCGTCCAACAGCCGCCATTGCCCAGGAGCCAGGTCGCCCAAGCTAAAATTCCCGATTTGCACGCGCACCAGGCGCAGGGTCGGGTGCCCCACCGCAGCCGTCATGCGGCGGACCTGCCGGTTCTTGCCTTCTACCAACTCGAGGGCGATCCAGGCTGTGGGGACTGTTTTGCGGAAACGGATGGGCGGATCCCGCGGCGGTAAGGACGGTGGTGGGTCCAGTCGCCACACCCGGCACGGCAGCGTGCGCCGGCCTTGAATGACCACGCCCCGGGCCAAGGCCTCCAGCGCCTGTGGACTAGGCTCGCGTTCCACCTGCGCCCAATACACCCGCCGATGGCCACGGCGCGGGTCCAGCAGCCGATGGTTCAACCCCGCTTCATCACTCAGCAGCAACAAGCCCTCCGTCTCGGCGTCCAGCCGGCCCAACGGATAGACCCCCGGCGGGAACCCGAACTCGGCCAGCGTCCGGTGTGGCGATCCATCGGGTGTAAACCGCGACAGCACGCCATACGGCTTGTTGAATGCAATCAACACCGCTCAAGAAGCTAGCGCGGCACCTGACCCTGTCCAGCCCCAGGCGCCAGCTTGGCGCAGCCCCGGCAGGGTGCCTGGATTGCGAATCGGCTGGACAGAGGCCCACCACTCACGGCATTGAACCGAGTGAACATGCACTGTGTAACCCAAGTCGGAGTTTGGCGGCGACCTTTTAGCTGCGGCCACAGGTTTCCAACCCGTTAGCCTGCGCGGCATGAACCCCTACACTATCGTCCGGATTCTGACCACGGCATCGCTAGCCACGTTACTGTTCGAGATCGGGTTGCGCCTTAAGGCACAGCAGGTTTGGGATGCTGCCCGCGATTGGCGGCTGCTAGTGCGGCTGCTGGTGGCCAACTTTGTGGCAGTACCGGCGTTGGCTTTGGGGTTGATCCAGTGCTTTGGCCTGGATCGAGACCCGGCTGTGGGGATGCTGTTATTAGCTGCGGCGCCGTTTGCGCCCGTGGTGCCCATCTTCACGAAGCTAGCCCGAGGCGATTTGGCGCAGGCGGCCAGCCTAACCATGTTGTTTCCGGTTTTCTCGGCCTTTTTGACGCCGCCGGTGTGCGCCCTTGGCCTACGAGCGGTGCCGGGCGGTGGCGCCCTCCGATTCAGTGTGCTGCTGATCTTGGCGGTGTTGCTGGCCACCATCACCCTGCCCTTGGTGGTGGGGGTGGGAGTCAATCACGTCTGGCCCAGGCTGAGCCGCCGGCTGCAACGGCCCATCGAAGTGGTGGGCGATGCTGCTGGAGCAATCTCGCTACTGTTCGTCACCGCAGTCGAGTGGCCTGCCATCTTGCAGACCGGTTGGAAGCCGTTACTAGCCATGGCGATGATGGGCGAGTTAACCATGATCCTGGGGTATGCGTTGGGTGGCCCCAACCCAGCAAGCCGGCGCGTGACAGCTTTCGGCACCAGCAACCGGAACATTGCTCTGGCTATCCTGGTTGCGTTGGGCGGCTTAGGCGGCACGGCAGTGCTGTCGGCTGTGGTGGCCTGCGGGTTGTTGCTGATTTTCCTGGGTTTGGTGCATGTGGCTGGGTGGCGCGTTGCAGACGCACTCCGAGGCGGTAGCCCCTGTGCTTGAGCCGCAGGGCCCGGGCGGGTAGCGCCTCAAGCTCTGTTCACACCCTGGCCTTGCCTGGCTCCACGGTGGCAGAGTGTCCACCCGTCACGGCTCGCCAGTTTCAGTCGGCCAAAGCCCTTACCGCGCCCGACTGGTCACTGACATCTTGCCAATGTCCGTCAGCACATCCCAAGCTGGGCCGGGGAACTTGTGCATCTGCTGCAGCACATCCTCGAAGGCGGTCAGGAACCACTGCACATCCGATTCGCTGATGACCAGCGGCGGCAACAGCTTGATCACGTCGATGTGGTGGCCGGCGACCTGAGTGATGATGTGGTGCTTATCCAGCAGCGGGATGATGGCCGCCTGCGGGAACAGGCTCTTGTCCACCTTATGCATCAGTGTCCAAGCCGTCTTGAGCGCCAACGAACGCGGCGGGCCGAACTCGATGCCGATCATTAAGCCACGCCACCGGACTTCTTTGAGGAACTCGTATCGGGGCACCATCGCTTGGAGGCCCTGACCGAACAGGTTCCCGAGCGTCTCGGCACGCCGGATCAGATCGTAGCGGTCCAGCACGTCCAACGTGGCTAGCCCGGCCGCCATAGCCAGACTGCCCTGGCTAAAAGTGGAGCTGTGGACCACCGAGCGGTTCATGTTCGAAAACACCTTCTCGTGAATCCACTTCTTGCACAACACCGCCCCCACTGGCACGTAGCCCCCCGAGAGCGTCTTGGCCAGCACCACAATGTCCGGGTCCACATCCGGCCCGTCATGCTCGATGGCCAAAAACCGGCCTGTGCGGCCCATACCCGTCTGCACCTCGTCGTCAATGAACAAGGCCCCATACTTGTGGCACAGCCGGATGGCTTCGCGCAGGTAGCCCGGCGCCGGGATGTTGACACCTTTACCTTGAATGGGTTCGACAATGAACGCGGCCACATCGCCCTTCTTCAGCTCCGCCTCCAAGGCATCCAGATCATTGAACGGCACGGGGCGGCAGTCGGGCAAGAACGGGGCAAACCCTTCGCGAAAGCTTTCGTCGCCGTTGACCGATAGCGCGCCGTAGGTCAGGCCGTGAAAGGCTTTTTTGCAATAGACAATGGCGGGCCGACCGGTGGCGCACTTGGCATATTTGAGAGCGGTCTCGACCCCTTCGGCGCCCGAGTTGGTGAAGAAGACCATGTCCAGTTGGTTCGGCATGCGCTTCTTCAGCTCGGCGGCCAGCAACCCCGACAACAGCGGCGCTTCCATCTTCACCAAGCTGGCATAGTCGGCGTTCATGAAATCAATCAAGACCCGCCGCACATCCGGATGGTTCCGGCCCAAGCCGAAAACGCCGTAGCCGGACAGCAGGTCCAGGTACTTGACGCCTGCGGTGTCCCACAAATACGGGCCTTGCGCCCGCACGTAGCAGCGATCAAAGCCGATGGTCTTGAGCGTGCGGACGTTGACCGGATTGATGTGGGCGGCGTGCAACTCGTAGTTCCGCCCTTCGTGCTGCTTCAGTAACGCGACAATGTCCAGCCCGCCGGATTTGACCGGGGTCGGCTCAGTCTTCAGTTCGACGGTTGACAGCATAGGACCAAGTTCAACGCTTTCGACCCAACTGCAAGCAAATAACCGCTCCGCAAACCAAGCGGCAAGCGGACTAGAAGCTACTAATCCACCTCACAACCACTCCACACCGGCACCATCAGCTACACTGACACCGCGCTGGCCGGCCTGCTCAGCAGCCTGTACAGCTTCCGCCCCAAGCCGCCACCCTCGCTGGAGTCCTTCCCCGTGAGTGAAGCGGGGAATTTGGCCCTTGACAATCAGCAAGGCCCGGGCGATAGAAAGACCGGACAATGTATTTTCCCGCGCAAGCTGGCGCCTTTGTAGTGGGCGTGGCAGTCGCCCGTGCGCCACTTGCATAATTGCACGCCGTAACCCTTTCCCTCCCTCCAACCATGAAAGCCAGCTCGCTGGCTCAGTCTTGTCACCTGCTGTCACTCTACTTTCGGGCGCTACGGCAGGCTACATCGCCACCAGCCACGTCGCCCCTGGCGCTCGACTCGCGCGCTCCACAACCTAGCGGGCCCAGGCCTACAGCTCGGACGGACGCTGGAGCTGTGGGAGGCGCCTTGGGGTGTGGTAGCAAGCGCAGCGCGACACGACTTTTCGAGCGGGCTGAGTGCGGCGGGTTGCCTGCGGCCGGACCGGAAACTGTCCTGTGCGCTCCGCAGCGGCAAAGCGCCGTCGCCGCTGGCGCTTTGCCGGCGCACTCCACAACCTGGCGGCTGGCACTGGCCTTGGGTCTTCTGTCCTCAGTCTTCTGTCTTCCGTCTTCGGTCCTCTGTCCTCAGGCCTCGGCCCAATACGCCCTGACTTGGTGGACGGTGGACGGTGGCGTGGGCAGCAGCACCGGAGGCGTTTATGCCGTCACTGGCACCATTGGTCAGCCGGAGGTCGGTCCGCCGGCTTACGCCGGCGGCTACGCGTTGGTCGGAGGTTTTTGGAGCATCGTGGCTGGAGTGCAGACGCCCGGCGCGCCGTATCTGACGGTGTTCCGCACGGCCACCAACACCGTGGTGGTGTCCTGGCCGCTGGCCGGAGCCGAGGGCTGGGTGCTGGAAGCCACCAACGCACTGCCCAGCCTGGCTGGGCCGTGGCCGGTGATCCCGCCGCCGTATCAGACCAACGGGCTGAACCTGCAGTTCATCGAGCCGGCGCCGGCGGGCAACAAGTTCTATCGCCTGCACAAACCGTGAAACGGAAACGCAGCATCCCCCGGCGAAGCCCGCTGCCGCAGCAGAGTTGGTTGTCCATTCAAGCGCCTGGACCCGCGCGGTGCCGTCTGCTGGGTGGCCTGCCGTCCTTGTCCCTTTGGCCGACGCGGGTTCAAGCCCGCAGCGGCCGTGATCCGCCATGAAACCTGAAAACCGAAACGAAACCTATGAAAACCAGACAAGTCGTTAGCATCCTTGGGCTGCTGGCTTTGGCCAGCGGCAATGTCACGGGTGCGCCGTTGGGCACAGCCTTCACCTATCAAGGGCAACTGACCGCCGGTGGCGCGCCCGCCAACGGCTTCTACGACCTCACGTTCCGGCTCTACGACGCCGACAGCGGCGGTAGCCAGATCGGCTCGACGATCACCAACACGGCTGTGGGCGTGAGCAACGGGCTGTTCACCGTCACGCTGGACTTTGGCGGCGGGGTCTTCACCGGCCAGGCCCGCTGGCTGGAGATTGCCGTGCGCACCAACGGTGTCGGGGCATTTACCACGCTGAGCCCGCGGCAGCCTCTCACGCCGTCACCCTATGCGCTCTACGCGCCCAGCGCGGGTGCGGCAGCCACTGCGATCTCGGCGAACAGCGCGACCACAGTCGCGCCCAACGGCGTGGCCAACACCAGCCTCCAGGCCAACGCGGTGACGAGCGACAAGATCGCCGACGGCACGATCACACCGGCGGACCTCAGCCGCGTAGTATTGTCGAACACCTTTTGGCGGCTGAACGGCAACAGCGGCACCACGCCGGGCACGCACTTTGTCGGCACGACCGACAACCAGCCACTGGAGCTGCGGGTCAATGGCCTGCCAGCGCTGCGCCTGGAGCCGCGTCCGACCAGTCCCAACGTGATCGGCGGGTTCAGCGGCAACCGGGTGGCGGCGGGCAGTGACGGCGCCGTCATCGGGGGCGGCGGCGGCCCGGAGTTCACCAACGCCATCTCCGCCCACTATGGCACAATCGGCGGCGGGTGGGAGAACACCATCGAGTCCGGCGCCAATTCCGCGACCATCAGCGGCGGCACTGGCAATCAAGTTCTGTCCGGCGCCGCCTACGCCACGGTCGGCGGCGGCATTGCCAACCAGATTGGGACCAACGCCATTGGCGCCACCATTGCCGGCGGCGACGGCAGCAAGATTGGTCCCCGTTCATCCCAGGCCACCATTGCCGGGGGCAACGACAATGACATCGAGGAGGATGCGCCCGGCGCGTTTGTCGGCGGCGGGGAGGAGAACACAATCCAGAACCACGCCACCCACGCTGTGCTGGCCGGCGGGGAACGCAATAGCATCCATGCTGGCGCTCAACATGCCGTGATTGGCGGCGGCCAACGCAACTGGATTGGCAGCAACGCCCTCACGGCCACCATTGCCGGCGGCCACGAAAACCACGTCAGCCCCGGCGCTCAAAGCGCGACCATTGGCGGCGGCAGCAACAACTACATCGACACCAACGCCTTCTGGGCCACCATTGCCGGCGGCGCCGGCCACACGATCGAGCTTGATGCCCGGATGGCCACCATCAGCGGTGGGAGCGGAAATGAAATCCACTCTGGGGCAACCGGCGCCTCCATTGGTGGTGGCCAGGAGAACTTCATCAGGAGCGACGCTCGGTATGCTACGATCGGCGGCGGGGCGGCCAACACAGTCGAGGACCACGCCACCCACGCCGTTCTGGCGGGCGGCGAACGGAACAGGATCAGTTCTGATGCCTACCATTCCGTGGTGGGTGGTGGCCGGGCCAACACGGTTGGCGGAGAGGCGGCAATGGTCGGCGGCGGGACGGAGAATGCCGCCAGTGGCCTCCAGGCCACGGTCGCCGGCGGATACAGGAACACTGCCAGCGGTGACTTTTCCACGGTCCCGGGCGGCCGGCATAACTTGGCCGGGGGCGCCTCCGCTTTTGCCGCCGGGCAGAAAGCCGAAGCCCGACACGATGGCGCCTTCGTGTGGGCAGATTCGACAGACGAGTCTTTCCGTTCAACCGGCACCAACCAGTTTCTCATCCGCGCCTCGGGCGGCGTCGGCATCAACACCAACGCGCCGCAAAGCGCCCTGCACGTCGCGGGCACCGTGACCGCCGAGAACTTCCGCGGCCCGGGCGCGGGGCTGGTCGGGGTGGACGCCGACCGGCTGGACGGGCGGGACAGCACCGACTTCGCCCTCGCCACGCACGCCCACAACGCCGGCGACATCAGCGCCGGCACGCTGGCCGACGCGCGCCTTAGCCCGAACATCCCGCGGCTCAACGCCCCGGCGAACTTCACCGCCACCCTCAGCGCGCCGGTCCTGCAGGCGACCAATCTGGTGGCCGACGTCTCGAGCCTCAACAACGCTGCGCTGACGCCGGGGCTGGTCCTGGGCGGGAGCAGCAGCGGCGAGGGTCTGGCCTCCAAGCGCACCGCCGGCGGCAACCAGTATGGCTTGGACCTGTTCACGGCCTTCACCAGCCGCCTGGCCATCGCCAACAACGGCGCCATCCACATCGGCGCGGGCAACGCCTTTACCACCTACGGCGACGCCCGCAGCTCGATCTACGTGCTGCGCGGCACCAGCAGCGGCGCCAGTTATACCGAACTGTTCCTGCCCGGCAACCAGCGGCTGAGCGTGCCGCTCAATGCCACCTGGACCTTCCGCGCTTTCGTGACCGGCCGGGCTTCCAACGGCAAGGCGGCCGGCTACTGCTTCCGCGGCTTTCTAGAAAACGAGAGCGGCACGGTGCGCCTGCTCGAAACGGTCAACACGGAGGATTACGCCGAAGACGACACCGCGTGGGACGCCAACTTGGCGGCGGACGACTCTTACGACGCGCTGGTCATCACCGCGCGGGGCAACACGGGCGACTCAGTGCGCTGGGTGGCGGTGATTTACACCGTCGAAGTCAAGTGGTGAACCTTGGGATGGCCAGAACTTCAATGCTCGACCTACCATGAGAAATCCGAAGTCCCAAATCCGAAGTCCGAAACAAGGCCGAAGGCCGAAAGCCAAACGCGGCTGCGCAAGGGCGCGAAGCGTTTTGGAGTGCGCTGGCCAGCGCAGCGGGACCCCACTTTTCGAGCGGGCTGAGTGCGGCGGGCTGCCTGCGGCCGGACCGGAAACTGTCCTGTGCGCTCCGCAGCGGCAAAGCGCCGTCGCCGCTGGCGCTCTGCCGGCGCACTCCACAACCTGGCGGCTGGCACTGGCCTTGGGTCTTCTGTCCTCGGTCCTCGGTCTTCAGCCTTCGGTCCTCTGTCCCCGGGCCTCGGCCCAATACGCCCTGACCTGGTGGACGGTGGACGGGGGCGGGGGCAGCAGCACCGGAGGCGTTTATGCCGTCACTGGCACCATTGGTCAGCCGGAGGTCGGTCCGCCGGCTTACGCCGGCGGCTACGCGTTGGTCGGAGGTTTTTGGAGCATCGTGGCTGGAGTGCAGACGCCCGGCGCGCCGTATCTGACGGTGTTCCGCACGGCCACCAACACCGTGGTGGTGTCCTGGCCGCTGGCCGGAGCCGAGGGCTGGGTGCTGGAAGCCACCAACGCACTGCCCAGCCTGGCTGGGCCGTGGCCGGTGATCCCGCCGCCGTATCAGACCAACGGGCTGAACCTGCAGTTCATCGAGCCGGCGCCGGCGGGCAACAAGTTCTATCGCCTGCACAAACCGTGAATTCCTTCAAGTTCCTACTTTCCGGAGGAAACCAGACAATGAAAACAAATCCGAAATCCAAACCAGTGAGGGCAGCCCGTGCTGCCTGCTACGAACCTACGGCTTGCGATGGCATCCTGCAGCCGTGCACTGTGGGACGATCATGGAGCGAGCCGGATCGGCGGGCCGCGCCGCAGCGGCTCGGCACAGGGAACGTTTGGGCGGTTTCGCAGTCGCCCGCCCCCCCAGCCGGGCACGGAGGCGACCCGCATTCCAGCGTCAATTGAGCGGGCTGGTTGCGGTCGCCACGTTGGCCGTTTGCGCGCTCCTCGCGGACCGGTGTCAGGCCGGTTCAATCGAGCTGGTGCTGTTCGCGCCCGAATACCCCGGGGGTGGCCAGGTGTCCGTGAACGGTTACGTGGGCACCACCGGCGGCACCATTGAGCGGCTGTTGTGGGACTGGGGAGACGGCACCACGAACGAATCGTGGTTCCCGGCCCTGCATCGGTATCAGACCAACGGCGATTACTTGATTCAGGTGACGGCGTTTGCCAGTACGTCCGAAACCCGCACGGAAAGTGTCAGTGCCACGGTCACGGACGCCGAGGAGACCAACGTCACCTACATCGCGCTGGACTTGGGCGAGCCGGACTATTCGAGCTGCGGCGGAGTATCCGTCAACGGCTTCGTGGGCACCGCTGCCGGCGTGGTCGAGCGCCTGGTCTGGGACTGGGGCGATGGCACCACCTCCGCCAGCTTTTTCCCGGCGCAACATCAGTACGCGACCAACGGTTCGTACACCATCTCGGTGACGGCTTACGCAACGGTGGGCCTGCCGCGGACGGAGGAGCAAGCAGCCACGATCAGCAACATCGAGCCAGCCTGCGCCAACACGGTCGGCGTGTACCCGCCTGTGGTCGTGTTGACCCAGGGCAGGACCAACCAGGCCTTGACGCTGGACGTGCGGACGCCGGACGGGCGGCCCTTGCCCGTTGCTGCGGGCAGCGTCCGTTTTACCGTGCTGCGCAGCGACCCACCGGACCTAGTGCAGGTGAGCGCCGAGGGCGTCGTGTCAAGCCACGGCCTGGGCAGCGCGTTGATCCAAGCGGAGGTGGAAGGCCAAGCGCGGACCGTGAACGTGCCGGTGGTGGCAGGCGAAATCCGGATCGAGCCGCCGCTGTTGCTGCTGTCGGTCGAGCCGCCCACGCCCGGGCAGGTGACCCTGCGGGCGTTTTACGCCGACGGTTCGCCTGTGAACCTGGCAGGGCACTCGGTAACCTTCCTCGGTGGCAATGCCGTCGCGCAGGTGGACGCGCAGGGCGTGGTCACGCCGTTGCGTCCGCCGGCCGACTTTTGGGAAACGCCCTACCTCACCGCAACACTGGACGGGATGCCAAGCCACAACGCCTGCGTGGTGCGGGTCACGCAGACCAACCTGGACCTGGCAATGGAGGATTACAGCACTGATCACGTCACCGTGCTGGTGGCCAACCAATTTGGCCCTTACCCCTACGGCAGCTTGATGACGAATCTGCAGGTCAGCCAGGTGCTGGACGCGGTTTATCGGCTGGAACACCGCTTCTGTGGCACGACGCCCGTCTCCGGCGGCCGACAGTTTTTTGTGCTGGACCCGGGCGTGGACGCCGACGGCACCGTGCCCTGCGGCCTGAACGGCAATCCGATCCGCCTTGGCGCGGGCATTGACAACCTGCGGAGCTGTTTCGGCGCGGAGGACTGGATTCACTGGGGTGTCATGGCCCACGAACTGGCCCACAATTTCCTGTCCCAAGCCACGCTAGCCGAGTTCTTGAACGGCCTGTCGAACCCAAGTGCGTTTGGGGAAGGGCTGACCACCGCGCTGGGCGCCTTCAGCCTCCAAGAACTCCAGCGTCACCCGCAGACCTACGGGCTTGCCTCCAACACCGTGGCCAGCCTGAGCGACCCGGCGGTGCCGCTCACTCCCGGCCACATCCGACAGTCCTTCTACCCGGCACTCACCAACTATGAGGCCCACCCGAACTTCGCCGCCGATTTCAACGCCGATCTGCTGGACGCCATCCTCTTCAAGCTGGGCGACGCACACGGCCCCGGTTTCTTCTTCCGGTTGCTGTCGGTGTTTTACCCGCCCGACGAGGTGGTGGTGAGCTTTGCCGATGAGACGCAGCGGTTGACCTTCTGGGTTGCCGCGTGCAGCGCGGCGGCGCGGACGGACCTGCGGGCACGATTCCGTGACGCCTGGGGCTGGCCGCTGGACGATGCCTTTTACGAAGGGATTCTGCCCCGGGTCAGCCAACGCGCCGCTCAACGCGACCCGGTGATCAAGCAATGGTTCGTGGCCTCCAACATCCTGCACCTGGTCACCCATGCCGTGCCCGACACCGAATACCAGCTCCAAAGCTCTGCCGACCTGCTCAACTGGACCGGCGTCCAGGGCGACATGGCCACCGCGTTCACGGTCGAGTGGGCGGTCCCGATTGACCCGCGGGCTCCCAACCGTTTCTTCCGCGTGCTCCAAAAGTGAACGCGTTGTCCATCGGCCCCTCGCCGGCCACCGCACGGGTGGAATCGGGAACCCAAAGCTTGCGGGAAAACGCCTTGGAACGGCAGGGGCGAGCTGAAGGCGCTGCTGCAACCGCTGGCCGACAAGCTCAACGGAGGGGAACAATGAAAAATCCGAACTCCGAAGCTCGAAATCCGAATCGCGCAAGGGCGGGACGAAGCTCCGAGTCCGAACCGGCCGCTGGCGCTGCGGGAGGCGTTTGGGAGTGCGGTGGCGAGCACGACTTTCGGGTCGGCAACTGACGATCAGCGAGAGCGCAGGCGCAATGAACGGTGTGCGGATTGCCAATCCGCGGTACAGCAGGCTGCCAGCCTGCGCTACCGGTGGCCGCCCCGACGGGGCGGTGGTAGATCAGCCCAGGGCAAGCGCAGCGCCGCCCTGGGTAGGGACGCCGCCCACACCATTTCCAAACATCCTCCGCAGTATCCAACAGGCCCAAAAGGCACCCAGAG
>Ga0207433_10009513_pt1 | contig 15439 bp, 16 predicted proteins | sample YelNatPaOPGAMG01_FD_187559 | JGI IMG/M metagenome (GOLD analysis project Ga0207433, IMG submission 187559) | Hot spring thermophilic microbial communities from Obsidian Pool, Yellowstone National Park, USA - OP-RAMG-01 (SPAdes) (version 3) | ecosystem: Environmental > Aquatic > Thermal springs... | reverse complement strand
ATCCTTGATCGCTGGTTGATCCATCAGGACTCCGGTGATAAGGTTGAGAATGTTCCTGTTCCACTGCCCATACTGAGGAACAGGATAAAGACATATCTCGATTGCATGCAGACAGGGATGCATGCAAGGGGAGCACTGATACCCCCAGAGGGGCAACTTCAAGGGCAGTGAAGACCTCAAAACTCCGTAATGGGTTCTCTCAAAACCCGCCTGATCGTGAGAAATGATGCGGAAATAAGTGCAAAAGTGAGAACCTCCGAAGCTTTAGCGAGGAGAGCATGTCAGGACATCCCTCCCCCTGAGTTCCATGATCTGGGAACCATACCCGTTCCTCTTCTCGGATGGCGTGAATAACTCGAAGAATACCCTCCCACCAGCAACATTCAAATTTCCAATGAAATGCATTTTGTAAAAATCGTCAATGCGCAATCCCTTCATGAATCTAAAAGCTTCATATAATTAACATATTTGTTCATTCCTTTATTTTAAAGAGAGAATAACGGTTGGACAAAAACATTATTAGGTTAGGAGAACATTCCCCCTACTAAGGTGGGAGAAAAAATGGACTGGGGTATGAGCAACAGAATGTCCAGGATGATCAAGTCTGACGGTAAGACTGTGATGCTTGCCTGTGACCACGGGTATTTCATGGGGCCAACGAGAAAACTTGAAGTCCCAAGGAGGACCATAGAGCCTCTGGTTCCTTACGCGGATACAATTGCCGTAACCAGGGGAGTCCTCAGGACATCCATAGATCCCAAATGGGACGTTCCTATACTGCTCCGCGTTTCTGGAGGGGTAAGCATACTGAAGGAGGACCTGAGTGATGAGGAGATAACAGCGTCTGTGAAGGATGCCGTCAGGCTGAATGTTTCTGCTGTTGCCCTCTCGATTTTCGTTGGAACCGCTCACGAGAAACAGACCCTTGTGAATCTCTCGAAGCTCGTGGATGAAGGGGAGGAATACGGAATGCCAGTGATGGCAATAACTGCTGTGGGTAAAGAACTGGAGAAGCGTGACGCAAGGTATCTTTCCCTCGCTTCAAGGATTGCCGCGGAAATAGGAGCTCATATTGTGAAGACGTATTACTGCGAGAACTTCCACAAGGTGGCTGAAGGCACTCCTGTTCCTGTGGTTGTTGCAGGTGGTCCAAAGATGAATACAGATGAAGACGTTCTGAACCTTGTTTACAATGCGATGCAGGAAGGCGCAATAGGGGTGGATATGGGGAGGAACATTTGGCAGAGCGATTATCCGGTTGCAATGATAAAGGCAATAAGGGCAATAGTGCACGAGAATGCAACTGTTAAAGAGGCCCTGGACGTCCTGAGGGAGAACAAGTCTGTAGCACAGCTCAGCGCAGCTTCAAAGAATTAAGTTACTCTTCTTTATTTCCTTCCTCAGTTCAGCCGCGAGCCTTCCGAGCTCCTCCTCACGCCAGTTCACGAACTTGAACAGGGGGGAGAACGCAGGGTGCACCTCCGTAACCTTCTTCACCATATTCCTGGATATATTTCTCAAATCGAAATGGGCCTGAGGTGTAGATCTCAGCTCAGTCAGATAAACGAGTTCCCTGAGATTGAGCGTGACTATTACAGGATACCTGAATGCGAATGGAACCACGTACTGTGCAACATCCCCGTTCTCCTTTTCCATGGCCCTGTAAAGAGTATCAGCCCTGTTCATGAGCTGCCTGTATTTTGACAGGAGGTCATCCATTTTCCCTATTATGGGTGGGATTTCAAATCCGTATTTGGTGGATATTCTTTTTCTTTGCAATGACATCATCCTGTGGCGCTGGAAATCCCTGAATGCACCGAAATTCGTCGTGATCTGGAATGTGTAGTATGTGTGTTCAAAGCTCCTGTCAAGCTTGTTCCTCCTGCTATTCCTGAGGGATGCTATTTCCCCCATAACTCTCCTCTTCTCTTCCATTGAAAGGTGTGATACTGATTCCAGCATATCCGGAAATCCCCCCTCGACCCTCTGGAACATATAGGCAGAAATTGTTCTGTCAAGGGCAGATGATTCATCATCGTAATTCAATAGAACAACCTGATCCGTGATCTCAAAGCCCCCCTTAATTTTAAGAGGAATGTGGGATTTAAGGGAAGACTTATACCTTATTCCCTCCACTCCGTGAGGTGATTCCACAGAGTCTATGAGCTTCGGGAAAACAGCGCGTAACTCCTTTAGAATGCTGTCGTAGAGGGATTCACCCTCAACAAGACCGCTTGTCTTCAGCCTTTCAAGCATTCCGGCGAATCCCCTCGCATTGCCACTTATTCCCAGGTTTGTAAGGGTGGATGAAGGGAGTATGAATCTTGCCTCATCGAGCGTTCTGCTTCTCACGGCGGATTCGTAAGCCTTCCTCATGGATTCTTCTGGTACATTCGAGGAACCGTATGGAAGTTCAGTGCCATCGGGAAGCTTGAAAACTGCCTTTTCCAGTGGGAAATTTTCTCTCAAGTATGGGGTGATTTCGTCAAGGGCCTCAACATAAAAATCAAAAAGGGAATCGCATAGCTGCTCGTATTCCGACCTGAATTTTTGGGGAATCCCGGCAACGTCCGCCTCTGTGTACAGATACCTTCTTCCCCTCTTCTCCCTGTATGGAACGTACCTGGAACTCTTCTCCAAATATGAAAGACCTATCCTCCCCTCCTCAATGATTTTGGTAATAACATTGCTGACATTCTGAACACCGAGCTGGGCAGTAACAAGCTCTGATACGGATTCGTCACCGTATTCAAGGAACACCCGCTCGTAGAATTTCTCCCCCCTGAACTCATCTCCTTTGAACTCCTTATCCCAGAGGGCCCTTATATCAAGTTCCTTCGTTCTGCTATACCGTGACATCAGGGCCCCCCTGTCTATCATCCTCTCACAGTTTATGAGGAAAACGTCTCTGTCCCTGTTGGAAAACTCATCCATTGCATCCATATCTTCAGTCACAATAAATCCTTTTGTTCCATTTTCCACAATAAGTATATTCTACAACATTGAAATAAGGAAGGGATGCTCTATTCGTTGAATGGCGAGGCAAGATCCTCGCTGGAAGAGAGGGTGAGGACATCAAGGATGCTTGGGAGTGACAGTTCTCTTGTTCTTCATGGCGGGGGGAATACGAGTGTGAAAACAGTAGTCTCGAGAATGGGAAAGGATGTGAGAGCTCTATTTGTCAAGAGTTCAGGCTCAGATCTCGGGAAGGCCGCTGTGGAGGGATTCACCGCCTTGGATCTTGACCGCCTGGTTGAGGCTCAGGGGCTTGAAGAGATGAGTGATGAGGACATGGTTCTTTTCTTCAAGGCAAGCATGCTTGACCCAGAACAGCAGCAGCCTTCAGTTGAAACATTCCTCCACGCTTTCATACCATTCAGGTATGTTGACCATTCTCACGCGGACCTCGTTCTTGCAATAACCAACACCGATATGACTGATGAAATGATTAAAAATATATTCGGTGGCTCAGTCCTTGTACTTCCATACATACATCCCGGCTTCAATCTTGCAAAGAAGTTTATGGAGGCAGTTTCAGGAAGCGAGCTTCGAAATTACGAAGGAGCAATTCTGAGGAATCACGGCCTTGTTACATGGGGTGATTCCGCAGAGGAGAGCTATGAAAAGCACATCCGCCTGGTGAAGAGGGCAGAAAGCTTCCTATCAGGGCACTGGAAAGGCATAAAGGAAGTTCACATTTCAAAAGAGAAGGAGGAGGAATTCCTCTCATTCCTTCCGAAGCTCAGGGGAATGCTATCCAGGAAAAAGAGGAAAATACTGTCTTGGAACAGCACTCCTGAGGCGGTAGGTCTCTCACTCGATGAGAGATTGATAAGTTTGCGGGAAGTCGGACCTGCAACCACGGATATGCTCATCAGGACGAAGAGGAATTTTCTATTTGCAGAATCGCTTGAAGATTTATCCGGGCGCATCGAGGAATACAGGAAAAGGTACGAGGAAGAATATGGAAAATATGTATCAGGGAAGTACGAGATGCATGATCCATATCCGAACGTTCTCATCATAAGGGGCTATGGAGTTGTTGCATCTTCATTCACCGCCGGAGAATCAAGGATAGTGGGGGATCTTGCAATTCATTCACTCCGTGTTGCCTCCGCATCATCTTCCATAGGGAGGAACAGGTTCCTCCCGGAAAAAGAGTGCTTCGAAATGGAGTACTGGCCGCCGCAGGAGGCGAAACTCAGAAAGATTCAGAGGAGACCTCTGGAAGGGTACATTGCACTCGTAACAGGCGCAGCCTCAGGAATTGGCAAGGTAACCCTGGGAAGATTTTCAGAGGAGGGTATGGTTTCTGTGGGATGCGATATCGACCCCGGGGTCAACGATGTTGCGAAGAGCCTCGGAGGCGAGGCACTGGGTCTTACCTTCGATATATCTGACGAGGGAGCGGTTCAGAGGGCATACAGGGAGATCATCAGAAATTACGGTGGGATAGATGTTGTTTTCAACAACGCTGGCTATCTTAAACCTTCCCCTCTGGATGAGACCACCCTGGAGGTACTGAAGAAGCATATCGATGTGAATTCCATCGGAACATTCCTCGTTACAAGGGAGGCATTCAGGATCATGAAATCCCAGGGGATAGGCGGTGTTTTCATATTCAATGCTACGAAGAATGTCACACACCCGGGGGAGGGGATGATGGCATACGGTTCTTCTAAGGCGTTTGCCGCCCAGCTATCAAGATACGTGGCCATCGAAGGCGGAAAATACGGCATAAGGAGCAATGTCCTGAATCCAGACAAGGTATTCAGGGAATCCAGGATATGGGAGGGTGGCGTCCTAGAAAACAGGGCGAAGGCAAAGGGTGTAACTGTCGAAGATTACAAGAAGGGAAATCTTCTGCACGTTGAAGTTCTCCCGGAACACGTGGCCAATGTGGCAGTGGCGCTTGTCAAGGATTCAATATTCGGAGCAACTACCGGTACGATGATTCCCATAGATGGAGGAGTTAAGTGATTCCAGGATACTCATCAACTTCAAATTTCCTGTTGACCAAGACGAAAGTTTTTAATTTGAATCCGTTTTAATTGGAGATGTTCTATCTGGAGAAGGAGTATCAGCTGAATGCGGATGAGGTCCTTGAAAGTCTCATTTTTCACCTGAAGCAAAATGGCTATGTGGTTGTTGCTGATATTGATGTGAAATCCATCCTGAAAAAAGCACTCAACTATGATTTCAGCAACTACAGAATACTTGAGATATGCAATCCGAAGGCCGCCAAGGACATACTGGGAAACGATTACCTCAACGGTCTATTCATTCCGTGCAAAATTGTAATATACGAAGACGGGGAAAATACAAAACTGAAACTTCTTAGAGCGACAGAGTTATCGGAAAAATTCTTCAGCAAGGGAAAGGAAGTGATAGAAAGGTATCAGCTCGAACTTGAGAAGCTTATTGAAACTTTTTCTCCATAATGCTCTTATTTTATTCGCAGAAACTACAAAATATTCTTTCCTTTACCTTCTATCATATACCATGGAAGCGTTCGAAAAACTGAACGAGATACAGAACCTTTTTTCCGGACTGATGGAAAATAGTCCAGAATCAGGTAAAAACTATATGGGGCTGATTGAAAGTGTTTCAAAATCCACTGCAATACCCCAAAAGTACAAGGAACTAATCTACATTGCCCTTTCACTTTCCACAAAATGTGAATGGTGCCTCTCATACCACCTCAAGCTCGCTGTGGAGAGCGGAGTAACTGAAAAGGAACTTGAAGAGGTGTCTCTTATAGCATTACTGATGGCAGGTACACCGGCACTCATGGAATCCATCAAGATGAAGAAGTTCTATTCCGAGATCGTGGAAGGGAAAATGTGATAACCTCATCAATTTTCCACTGAGAAATCGGAGTTTCCTATTCCATCAGTTTTGAATATTTTTATCATAAACCCATCGAAATTGACTGTCCTTAGGAAACGGTAGTCCTGACACAATATCCACCGAGAAAGTCATTTGTATAGGATTAAAGATTCCCTTCCTTTCGAATAACACGTGGATTGCCTCCGGGTTCCTATAGAATTTTATGCCGGCCAGCTTTCATTCAAGCGGGGAAAAGTTTTTAACTTCGGGGCGATTAAATTGATATGGCCAATTTAAAAGAAGGAGATGCAGCACCGGATTTTGAAATTCCAGGGGATAAGGAGGGAAAGAAACTTTCTGATTACAGGGGAAAGGTTACAGTGGTTTACTTCTACCCGAAGGATTTCACTTCAGGATGCACAACGGAAGCCTGCAATTTCCGTGATAATTACGATAAATTTAAGGCGAAGGGGATAGAGGTGTTCGGTGTGAGCGTTGATTCCCAGGAATCCCACAGAAAATTTGCTGAGAAGTATTCCCTTCCATTCCCTCTTGTTCCTGACAATTCCAAGGAGATAGCGAAGAAATACGGGGTACTTGGTATGGCTTCAGCGAAGCGCGTAACATTCATTGTAGGGAAGGATGGAAGAATAGCTTTCATATTTCCCAAGGTCAATCCCAAAAACCACGCCGAAGAGGTCCTTAAGAAAATAGAAGAGATCGGACTTATCTCCTAATTCTTAGTATTCCCGTCACCTGTCTCACCGGGAGGCTGAAGCCCACCACCCTGCTTCTCCCTCCTCTGCCTGGATGTTGTTATCGCCCTTGCGAAGAATGCAAACGCCAGGAAGAAGAGGAATGTTACCAGGAGATATGTAAGTATTAGACTGGAGGAGAGTGCCAGTATTACCGTTCCCATTGATACCAGCACAGGGCCAAGGAATTCCGCCTGCTTTGCCACAGTCTGGTTCCCCTGCAGAATATTGAAGGTGAGAACAACGACGTACGCCCTGGGAAGGAGCGGGCCTGCATCCCAGGAATAGTAATGGGATGTGCTATTGGTAAGGAGGGTTATGTTACTGGTTGCTACGGTCTTGTTTGTAAACAGGTCCAGAAGGGAAACTCTGGAATTGTTTGTAACATTCTTCAGGGGAAGGGAGAAATTGAAGAGGTAACTTCCGTCCACCCTGGCGTAGGAAAAATGGACATCGTAATTTGAAGATGCCTGGGATACGACCAGTGTGGATTCGTGAGGTGCACTGGTTATGGATGAGGATATCCCAGCCATGGCGATGAAAAATGCTACGATGATCGTTATGAATCCATAGAATGCCCTGTCGGAGAAACGCCACAGCTTGGTGTAATGGAATATTATAAGAATAACAATTGGTATGAGCAGGTACAGGAATGAAATATAGAATGAGAGGTAAAGAAGGATTGAACCAACCACTACGCCGATGAGAGTTCCGTAAATTCCATTCCTCCTCCTGTTTCCCTTGAGACCTTCCCACATCCAAAGAGATAGGATAAATTAGTTAATTAATATACCGGATGCGATAAATGAAATTCTCGGAGATAGGCATAGAAGGTTATTACTACGATTTGCCGCCTTCAGGAGGGAAACTGAGGGCAAGTCCTGAAGATTTCACCGTGGAGGAGATTTACCAGAACATTGAAAGAAGGGAGGATGGAAACGTTCTAGTTCTAAAACTCAAGGTAAGGAACTGGGAGCACAACAGGCTTCTGAGGTTTCTTGCCAGGATATATCACGTATCCCCGAAAAGGGTTTACTTTTCCGGGACTAAGGACAGGAGAAGCGTTAAAATTCAATATTTCTCCATACCCGGTGTAAGATTCAGGGAGATAGAGCTTGAGGATGTTGAAGTTCTCGATCATTTTTATGCTGAACGTCCCCTTGCCCTGGGTTCACATTCCCTGAACAGGTTCGTCATTGTTGTGAGAGATTGCAATCCCGCTTTATTTACAAAAAATTGTTTGAGCGTGAGGGAAAAAGGTATCGTTCCAAATTTTTATGGCCCCCAGAGATTCGGGGCTGTCAGACCTGTCACGCACCTTGTTGGCAGGGAGCTGGTGAGGGGAGATTACGAGGAGGCAGTGAGACTGTTCATCGGATTCCCAGGGGATGACAGATTCTCCTCCCAGAGGAATAATTTTTACGAAACTATGGATATTGAGCGCGCCCTTGCTGAGTTTCCGAGTTCGCTGGATCTCGAGGTAAAGCTCCTGAGATATTTGAGGGAAAAGGGTGGGGATTACATGGGTGCAATAAAACAGCTTCCCGGCAATCTCGTTTCCATGTTCATTCACGCCTATCAAGGGTACATCTTCAATAGAATACTTACGGAAAGAATGAGAATCAGCAAATTTCCAGAAGTGGGCGATATATTCCGCTTGGACGGAGATATGGTAAGAGTTAACAGCGTAAACATAGATGTGCTGAGAGAGAAATTTGAAAGAGGACTCGGTTCCCCCACGGGACTGATAGTTGGTCACAGCACGGACCTGGCCACGGGTCTGATGGGTGATATTGAGTCAAGAATACTGCAGGAAGAAGGTATATCACCTCTCAATTTCAGACTTCCCTTCGGCCTAAGTTCGAAGGGGGAGAGGAGGGATCTTTTCCTGAGGATAAGGGATATGGAGTGCGTCGATTCAACAGTAAAGTTTTCCCTCCCACCAGGAGGATATGCAACCTCTGTGATGAGGGAAATAATGCGCGTTGAAGACATGGAAAATTACTGACCTCTTTCAATTTTCTGAACTGGAATTTTAAAGGTTGCAGCCATAATATTCACTTAAACAATTAGAGAGGTGCCTCATCCCTGTCTCCCCTTCCGCGAGAGAGCCACAAGAAGGATATCGTTGAGAACTGCAGCTGAGGATTCCAGCGGTCCATCGTGCTCTGTGAAAAGAGTGAGGTTATCAAATGAATCTGTGTTGAACCTGATGATCATTGATGGACCCTCAACCATCTGCACATATCTCTTCTGACTCCTGTTCTTAAGTGAAACCCTGACCCCGGCCCTATCAACTTCCGTGACCTGCCTCATTCCAGGTCCCATATTTTCCTCATTCACGTCTATTTCAGCATCCTTCAACGTCAGTTTTGATCCGAAAATCCTCCTGTGGAGAATGAGACCCTTCCTAGCGGAATCTATCCCCCGGAGGTCATCGGAAGGGTCATGTTCCGCCAGTCCTATCCGCACAGCTTCAGAAATGGCAGATGACCTGTCCAGTCCCTTTTCCATATTTGATATTACGAATGTTGACGTGGCGTTGAAAACACCCTCCACCGATCTTATTGTCGCGGTCCTTATGGAGTAATCCATGAGGTTGAAGATGGGAAGACCACCGCATACGGTCGCCTCATACCTCACTAATCTCCCGCTCTCCTTCGCCTTCCCTATGATGTCGATATCAGAAATCATTATACTCTTATTGGCGGTAACGAGATCCTTACCAGCACTGAATGCCTCTAACGCGTGATCCGTCCCGGGTCTTCCGTCTCTTGTACTTTGCGTTATTTCCACAACAAGGTCTGATTCAACATTCCTTATAGCTTCCAGGGAAGTCATCTTTTGGAATGAGGGGAGAGTTTTCAGGCCACCACCTTCTTTTGCACTGATAATTTTATTGATTGCCATTCCCTCTGTAACTGCAGTTCCTGTGGTATCGCTGACCGAAACAACCTGTATTTCTTCCCCCAAAATTTCCCTTATCATCTCACTCTTTTCTGAGAGAAGCCTGAGAAGATTCTTTCCTATGGAACCGAGACCTATGAGCTGGATCTTCATGGCGGATCATCTTTTCTGGATTAACAAACATTTCGCAATTCATCTCCTTCCTGAAGGTCGGAGCTTTCTTGCTCGTATTTGTAATTATTTTTCCCATGCGATGAAACATTCCTATGGAAAAAAGGTTAAATCGACGGAAATGAATATTCATCGATGACAGATGACAGGACCCTTCCCTCTGTGACAAAAAGCCTGGATGAATACATGGCTGCAGTGGAGCTGGAGGAGGGAGGATATCTGGAGGAGGCAGAGAAGCACGCCAGAAAATCGATTGAGATAAAGAGGAATATTGACGCGATGATCCTTCTCATAGATATCCTGGAAAAGGAGGGTAAGGATTCGTCCGAATGGAGGAAGGCGCTTCTGGAAGAATATCCATCAAATCCGGAGACTTACAGGAGACTTTTTGAATCCAGTTTCAACAAGGATAAAGAGGAGGCACTCAGCTACATAAACAGGGCTATAACCATAATGAAAAAGCCCGTTTACTATTACGATAAGGCGCGCCTTCTTCACTCCATGGGAAGGGAGATGGAGGCTCTTGCATCAATAGACATGGCAATCAGGGCGGAACAGAGGAACAGTACCTTCTGGCAGATGAGAGCAGAGATACTTTACTCCCTAGAAAAGAGAAGTGAGGCGCTCGAAGCCTGCGAAATAGCATTAAAAATAAATAGCAGAGAGAGAAGGGCGCTTCTCCTTGCAGCTAGAATATATCTGGACACAGGAGACAAGGAGAAGGCAAGGGAGATGCTCGGCAGAATTGAGAATATGGACGAAGAAGTGAGAAAACTTCTTGACCTCACACTGTCCTAGGCGCCGTATTTCTGTGAAAGGTTAGCGGAACTCAAGAGGACGTCCATAAGGTTTTCCCCCTTAAGTCTGAGAGAACCGTTCCTGCATGTTATTTCATCCAGGTGATTTATCCCATCCCTCCTGCAACCTGGAAATCTCAGCAGTATGGGTACGGGATCAGAGGTGTGCTCCTTTGCGCTGGCAGGTGTCGAGTGGTCGCCGGTGAAGCAGAACACAAGATCATCCCTCTGTGGAAGCACGCTTTCCAGGGCATCATCTATCTTCTCTATGAAATCCTTCTTTGCCTTCGCATCCCCGTCATGACCTGCGATGTCCGTGCCTTTTATATTCACCACAACGAAATCCACCTGTTTCAGCGCATCAAGTGCAGCCTTTATCTTCGCTTGGACGTTTGTATCTGTGGATCCTGTGACCCCTGGAGGTGTGAAATCCTTCAACCCTGCGAGGCGGCATATTCCGGATACCAGGGCCACAGCCGCAACGTATCCCCCCTTTATCCTGTACTTTTCATTGAAATCCGGGAGAACGGGGACAACACCCCCTCCCCTGAAAAGTATTGCATTTGCCTCCCTCAAGCCCTTCTCCCTCCTCTCCCTGTTTACGGGGTGATTCCTTAATATGTCAAGGGATCTTGAATAGAATTCCCTCAATATTCTTGCTGTTTTTTCACCTGATCTGTCCAGGGCTTTTATTTCGCGGGGAGGTAAGTTGTCTGAATGGGGATCATTATCCGTGACCTCAGTATTGATACCTGGACCCCGGAGGACAAGGGCAGCCCTGTGCTCCGTCCCCTCCCTGAACATTATATCCACATCCTCTATTTTCATATTCAAAGGTGCCGCTAGCTCCGCAGTTCGTTCCCTGATCCTTCCAGCCCTCCTGTCCACGACGATGCCCCTTTCATCAACTGTTGCAAAATTTGCTCTGAATGCAACATCCCCTCCTCTGAGTTTCAGCCCTGTTCCCATGGCCTCGAAGGGCCCCCTCCCCGTGTAGTACTTTTCAGGATTGTAACCGAGGTAATTGAGATGGGACGTATCTGAACCCGGAATTATTCCAGGCCTTATGGGATCAATGAACCCCACCATCCCCTCCCTGGCAAGAAGATCGAGATTTCCCGTATTGGCCGCTTCAAGGGGAGTGTGACCACCGAGGGACTTTGCAGGTCTGTCCCCGAGACCGTCTGCAATCACCAGCAGAACCTTCATGCTATCGTATATCACAACTCATAGAATAAGTTATCTTAGCACTATGGCAAGAGCTATGAGAAAGGAAAAGAGTGCAGCGAAGAAATTCACTCCGTACTTTGAAAGATACCCCCTGTTTTCAAGCGTCTCCCCGAGGACGGAATCGAACAGTGATCCAACGAAAGAAAGCAGGGTTGATAGAACTATGAAAATGGAAAGGGAGGAGAGCGATAGAAAATTGGAGATACCGTAAATCGTGTAACCTATGAGGGAAAAAAAGAGGGGGAATAGAAATGAAACAGAAATTCCCAGGATGGAGATGCCACCATTGATACCCGTCTCCGCAGGTCTGAGCGTTAAAATCATGAAGGTGTTCTCATCAAGCGAACCTATCTCCGAGGCAGCCGTATCTGCCAGAATCACCCCCAGTGAAACCATGTAGAGGAAGAATACGTCCTTTCCGCTTACTCCCCAGAAAAGCAGAAGGGAGGAGGCCGCGGGTATAAGACCTGCTGCCAGAACGTTGCTTGCCCCTCTTTCTCCCTTTATTCCTTCCTGCAAACTCCTCTTTTCCTTCTTCTCGAAGCCCGCCAGAGTTGAAATGTATGACAGACCAAGGAAGAAGAATAGCATTATGAAATACAACCACCCTCCCCCTATTATTATTACGGCACCTATGGCCGCTGATGCTATGGCCCCTGCTTTACTGAACGCTTTTATTCTGATGCCAAGTATAAAAAGAAAGGGTATCACGATGAGGAGAAGGAGGTTGTACTGGTTCATCTTCTCCACTCCATTTTCCTATTTTATATATTTTTTGGGCTCTAAAAGATTATAACTCATATTATAATGAAGGATAGTGCTCACCAATCAGATAAGGAAGTGCCCGGTTCACGGGTATTTCAAAGGAACGTCCTGTCCGCAGTGCGGGGAGGAGGGTAAGTTCATCCTGTCGGAGGAAGAGGTTGATATCCTTGGAAGGACCATAACGAAGATACTCCGTCACAAACCTGAAAAATACCACCTGGAGATAGATGAGCATGGTTATGTGAACATAGATGAGATGGTTCAAGAGATAAGATTCTATAACAGGAGACTGCACTTTGTGGGACCATCGCACATATATGCGGTTGTCCTCACGGATGGGAAAGGAAGATACCAGCTTTCTGACAACAAGAGGTATCTGAGGGCAACATACGGCCACACAATAGATGTTGACCTCTCTGATCTTCCCTCGGACGGTATTCCCGAGATACTGTACTACCCTACGAGCGAGGAGGAGTTCGATATTCTGAAGGAAAACGGTATATTACCGTCTGACAGGAGATGGGTTCACCTTTCAAGTTCGGCTGAAAAGGCTTACATCGCGGGGCTCTACCACTTCGATTCCCCTCTCCTGATACCGATCAAGAGCGATGTTGTTCTAGAGAGCGGTGAGAAGATATACCATGCAGGCCAGGAGGTCTTCATATGCAAGTTCGTCCCCCCTGAAAGCATGATGGAGCCTCAGAGGTTTGAGGGAAGCGTGGACGAAGAAACATTGCAAGAGATAAAGCTTTCTAAGGAGAAGAAAATCAAGGCTAGGCAGGAGGGCTGGTAGATCAGCGGAAGATCGCCTGCTTTGCAAGCAGGAGGCCCGGGGTTCAAATCCCCGCCAGTCCACTTTCAAAGTGAGTTAAACAATAAAACGCTTCTTTACGGATGGAGAAAGCATCAATCTCAACACGCTCTGGTAGCCCGGGATGAATTCCACGGTTGAACCCGCCCTGTAATCGTTCTCGCTGTTCTGAATATCAAGGATGAGATGATCACCGCTTCCACCAAGAACCTCAACCCCTGGATCCAAGGGCTTCAGACTGCTTATTTCTACGTCCTGCTTACCCAGGGCGACTATCGCCCTGAGTCTCTCCCCCCTGTCCTCTATCCTGGGGATATTTCCGAATGCATCTCTTCCTATTTCTCCGTAGGGAAGCGATTTCTTTATCGCGGTCTCGATCACCTCCGCCTTGAGCATAACTGTTCCCCTTTCCAGATAGGGTATCTCCCTGTTCCTTGTGGTATCTGTACCAAACATTATTGCCTCGCCTACCCTGAGCTGATTTATTCCGTCTAGAGCACCGTTCTCAAACAACTGAAGTGTGTCCGTAGCGCCACCGGAGACAATGGGAACATCAAACCCCTTGTCAATCAGCACATCCCTCACGGATATGAGTTCATCAATTTTCTCCTTCGTCGGTATTACTCCGCCATAGCATCCGAGATTGGTACCTATACCCATGAATTCCCCTCCTTTTTCCACGAGACCCCTTACAAAATCTACCGCTGCTTCTGGCATTATACCTTCCCTCAGGTCGCCGAGCTCAATCATCACAATGAGACCGAATTTCTTTCCAATGCTTTTCGCGCTAGATGAGAGAGAAACGGCAATTGAAAAATCGCTGATGAGTGCTGCATTGGCATACCTTACTGATCTGGATGATTCAGACATCTGAGGGGATCTTATCTGCAGTATGCTGGCATCGATCCCGCCTTTCCTCATATTCACTATACTCTCTATTCTTGATTCCCCGAGCCAGTTCAGCCCTGCTTCCACCAGAGCCCTTGCTATCCTAGAATCACCCTGAAAGACCTTTGTGACTCCTACAAGTTCTATTCCCCTTCCGCCAAGCATTTCCTTTAACTTCAGTGCATTTCTCTTTATCTTTTGCACATCGATGGTGAGGACAGGATTCATCATTTTCAATCTTAAGGAACTATTTTACGATTTTGCCTTGAAAACAACGGAGAGGAAAGAACTCCACTGGTTTTGAATATTTTGGATACAAAGCACCTCGCTCCGTTATCACTCTATTTCACCTGATTTTATGACCTCTGCAAATTCCCCGTTGATGGAGGCAAGGTTCACCCTGTGAACTTCCTCTGCCGGGATGGTTTTCCCTGAAAGATCCTTCCTGTCAAATGTGGCACAGGCATCATCTATAACGTAACTCTTGAATCCCAAATTTCCGGACATTCTGGCAGTTGTACTGACGCAGTGGTCCGTAGTTAGACCGACAAAGAATACATTTCTGCAGTTCATCTGTCTGAGAATCTTCTCAAGGTCAGTGCCTATGAATGCACTGTTTACCCTCTTCGTTATTACTACCTCACCATCCATAGGTAGGGCCTCCTTCTTGAATTCAAACGTCTTTTTTCCAGGAATGAATGGGGAATCTGGAGATAGAGAATGGTGCCTCACATGAATAATCCCTAACTTCTTTTTCCTGAAGGTATCTATAAGATCAGCTATCTTCTTCTCAGCTCCTTCGTTATTCCTGTGACCCCACGATTTTAGGGACCACGCTTCCTGAACGTCTATAACCACGAGGACAGATCCGTCCGAGAGTTTTACCATAGTTCCTGAGATATTGAAGCCTGAAAAATGTTTCCTGTCTATCTTTCGTCAAGGGGATTCATAAATTATTATATTTAGCAACTGTTTTACGAAGATAGTTGCCAGGGTAGCCTAGTCCGGCCAAGGCGATAGATTCGAGATCTATTGCTCGCAAGAGCTCGGGAGTTCAAATCTCCCCCCTGGCGTTTATACGGACATACAGCACCAGGAAACTGAGTAACGAAAAGAAACTCCAATGATCATATCAAATTCCAGAGGGACACGATCAATGACGAGCTCCATAGGCGAGAAAAAGAGAAATCAAGCTCTAAATTAAGAGGTGAAAGCAAAATCAAATGTTACTGGCATATTCTCTTCTGAAATCCTCGAGAATTGCCATCTGACATCCTCTCATCCCT
>Ga0207433_10009508_pt1 | contig 15443 bp, 10 predicted proteins | sample YelNatPaOPGAMG01_FD_187559 | JGI IMG/M metagenome (GOLD analysis project Ga0207433, IMG submission 187559) | Hot spring thermophilic microbial communities from Obsidian Pool, Yellowstone National Park, USA - OP-RAMG-01 (SPAdes) (version 3) | ecosystem: Environmental > Aquatic > Thermal springs... | reverse complement strand
TTTGATTTCAAATCCAATTTTTTCCTTGCCTCTTGTTCGAAGTCCTTCTTATAAAAACCTATTTTCTTATTTTTAATATTTTTAATGCTTCCCAGCGCAATGTTTGCTCTTTCAAAAAGAATCTGGGCATTATCACCATCATTTGGGAAAAGGCTTACACCGTAATTAAAAGAGGCTAGAACATCCTCTCCCTTTGGATTGTTGTATGGTTTCTCAAGGACAAGATTTAGCTTTGAAATTATGTTTATCACATCTTCCAAAGTTGCAATGTCCTTTAGAAAAATTGCAAACATATCAGATTCTAATTTTGCTACCAGATCGTAATCTCTTAGAGTCTCTTTAATCCTTTTGGCTATATCACATAAAATCAAATCCCCGGTATAAAACCCATAAGCTTGATTTATCGCAGAAAAGTTTATTGGATTTATAATACACATACACGCAAGCTTTTTTTCATACTTTGCAAATTTGATAAAATCATCAGCACTTTCAATAAACTTGTTCCTGTTTAGTAGTCCCGTTAAAGGATCATAGTCCTTTAACTTTTTTAAGCTGTCCTCCAGAGACTTTGTATGTGTAATGTCTTTGCCAACTGCAACATAATATCTTATTTCGTTTCTAATTAAATATGGGGTAATTGTAGTATAACAATAAACTTTTTCGCCTGCTTTATTTTTATATATAAAAAAATCAGAAAATCTTTTACCACTTTTAAGTATTCTATAAAACCTTCTTGCAAAACCAAAACCCTGTAATTTGGACGATATTATAGAATGATGCTGACCGATAAGTTCATCTCTCGAATATCCGAATATCTTTTGGGTATTGTCGTTTACGTAAACAATCTTAAAATTTTTATCAGTAATCATTACAAAATCACTGCCTGAATTTAAAGCTAAGGATGTCATAGCGTTAAATCTCTCTAGTTCAATCTTTCCCAGAGCAAAACTTATATCAGATCCTATTTCATTTAAAAGTCTTAATACATCAGAAGTAAAGAAGTCTTTTTTACTAGAACCACAAAAAATTGATCCCAAAACCTTATTGTTTTTAAATATAGGTATAGCAACCCCAGATCTTAACAATTCGTAATCTTTAAATTTATTTTTTATTTCGTCAGTTTTCAATGATGTAGCAAGATCGTTATAACAAGATATTTCTTTCGTTTCTATTGCAATTGCACTGACAAAACCCTCTTTAACTAAAAGGGGTATTTCTTTAAATTTATAATTTTCTTCAATAAATTTAAGAAATTCAACATAATTATCTTTTTTATCATCTTCCAAATAATAATAATTAAATAGCTTTAACTTGTTTCCTTCATCAATAACAGAAAGGTAAGCAATTGAAAAATTAGCATCTTTGACTAATATTTCGTTCATCTTTGTATATAATTCATTTACAGAATCAGTCCTTATGATCAGCTGGTTTATATCTGACAGCGTCATATACAACCTTGTTAATTCTGATATCCTCTCCTGTTGAAGCTTTTCTTTGGTTATATCCCTTGAGAGTTGAACCAATCTATATATCTTGTTATTAAAAAAAATTGGGACAATTATATTACTTAGGTAAAGTATACTTTTATCTTTAGCCTGTTTTGCAATTTCACACTGACATTTCTCTCCTGATAAAACCTTATCAAAAAGTCCCTTGTAATGTTCACTTAAGTTGCCAAAATTAAACTCCAAAATATTTTTGCCAATAATTTCATCCAGATTATAACCAGAAAGCCTCTCAACGGCTTTATTTGCGTGTAAAATAGTGCCCCTCTCATCTGCCACCAAAAACCACTCAGAGGATTCATCTATTGCATCGCTTAGAAGTTTCATATTCTTTTCTTTTTCAATCTTTTCGAGTGCAAAAGATATGTCTATCTTTATCTCATCGAGAACTTCCATATATTCTTCACTGAAAAGACCTGGCGTTTTGGAGTATATTACTAAAACAAACTCTACTTTTCCAGATTTAATCAAAGGTATAGAGCAAGTAGAGCGAATGCCATATTTTTTATGATATGTTACCCATGCTCTCATTTTTGGAGAACTTAACGTATCAGAAATTAGAAAAATTTTTCCCGTTCTATAGGCATTCCCAACAGTGCCCTGACCTTCTGGAATTGTCTCATCAACTGATATAATAACCTTTTTAAATGTGTTAACTAGTTCTTCTGACGTATTCTTAGCAAAGTATTTTAATCTAAATAGTTTGCAAGAATCTATATCTCCCACAAAAACGCCAACATAACCAAGTTTATCAACTAATAAATCGCATAAATTTTGAAGAAGTTCCTCTTCACTGTATGTTTTTACAGCAAGTCGATTGATTTCTTTTATTGTATACAAAATGGCTCCAAGGTTTTTTTCTTTGCTTATATACTCTATAATGCCGCCAGCTTCAATAAAATTTTTATCTTTATTAAAGATAACTAAGTTTAATTTTAACCAGGTATAATTACCTTCTTTTGTTTTAAATCGAAATTCAAATTTTAAGCTTTCTCCTATTTCTAAAGCAATAATATTTTCTATAAGTTTTAATCTATTATCAGGGTGAACATTTATAAAAAAGAGATTCTTGTCAACCAACTCTTTATCAGTAAAACCACAAATTGTTTGATTTTTCTGATTATTTAAAAAGAATATATTAGATAAAGATAAATTTTTATCAGAGATTGCAAAATCACATACAAATGCTACATCATAAAGATTATTGACAATTACTAAAGCTCTATCTTTATCATCTATCATCAAATACTATCTCCCCCCTATTTTAGAACACCTTAAATCATTTATCTGATGGGATTCTTGCTTCAAGAGATAACCTTTTCAAAAAATCATCAATACTCATCTGGCCTAAATCGTTCATACCTCTTGTCCTAAGAGAAACCAACTTTCCTTCATATTCTTTTTTGCCTACTACTAAAATATAAGGGATCCTGTTCATCTCTGCATCTCTTATCCTATATTTTAGCGTTTCATTTCTACTATCAATCTTTACTCTATAACCTTCGTCAAATAATATTTTTTCAATCTGAGAAGAATATTTTAAAAGAACTCCTTCCTCTTTAACAGGGATAATAACCACCTGAACCGGAGAAAGCCATGCTGGAAATACTCCAGCATAATTTTCAATCAAAGCGCCAAGAAACCTTTCCATACTCCCTACAACTGTTCTATGAATCATCACAGGCCTTTTCTTCGTGCCATCTTTATCTGCATATTCAAGGTTAAATCTCTCTGGTAGAGCAAAATCTACTTGAATAGTAGGACCTGTCCACTTTCTCCCAAGTGCATCTATTAACTCAACCTGAATTTTTGGACCATAAAAGGCTCCATCTCCCTCAATTATCTCAAAATCAATATTCTTCTCTTTTAGTGCATTAATTAACGAATCTGTTGCAAGCTTCCACTGTTCATCAGTACCTATTGAACCCTCAGGTCTTGTTCCTACTGATACTGTATATTTAAAACCAAATAGATCCATCATATCCTTTGCAAAGTTAAGAACTCCTATTATTTCATCTTGAAGTTGTCTTTCTGTACAAAATATATGAGCATCGTCCTGGGTAAATCCCCTTACTCTTAGGAGTCCATGTAGCGTGCCAGATCTTTCAAATCTATATACCGTCCCAAGCTCAAAAAACCTAATAGGAAGGTCTCTATAACTTCTTGTTTTAGAGTTGTATATCATCATATGACCCGGGCAGTTCATTGGCTTTATTGCATATTCTTGACCGTCATTTTCAAATATGTACATATTTTCTTTGTAAAAATCATAATGTCCAGATATTTTCCAAATCTTCAGGTTCATCATATGAGGCGTATAAACTATTTCATAACCTCTTTTTATATGTTCCTTTCTCAAATAGTCCTCAATAATGGTTCTAATTACTCCTCCATTAGGATGCCACAAAATAAACCCAGCGCCTACTTCATCGGCAATACTATACAAATCAAGTTCTTTACCAAGTTTTCTGTGGTCCCTTTTTGAAATCTCTTCAAGCCATTCAAGGTGTTTTTTCAAATCATCTTCTGTCCAAAAGGCTGTACCATATATCCTTTGAAGCATCTCTCTTTTTTCATCACCCCTCCAGTAAGCCCCTGCAACGTTTAACAATTTGAAGTGCTTTATTTGACCAGTAGAAGAAAGATGAGGCCCTCTACAAAGATCTACAAAATCTCCCTGTTTATATACGCATACCTCATTATCAGGGATATCCCCTATCAGTTCTAATTTATAATCTTCTTTTAATTCAGAAAATAATTTAATTGCATCTTCCTTCTTCATACATATTTTTGTTATTTCTAAATCTCTTTTCGATATTTCTCTCATTTTTTCTTCTATTTTTTCAAGATCATCTGGTGTAAACGGTTCATTTCTGAATATATCGTAGTAAAAACCATTTTCTATAGATGGTCCAATCGCTAACTTTGAATCTGGATATAATTCCTTTACAGCTTGAGCAAGCAAATGAGCTGCTGAATGCCTAAGAACATTTAATGATTCTTTATCTTTATCAGTGATAGGTTTTAAAGATTCACCTTCTTTAAAATCTCTAAAATCAATAAGTTTGTCGTTAATTGAATAGCAAATAATTTGAGACATGAAAACCTCCGCAAATATCAGTAATTATGGATAACTAAGTATATCACAAAATTGTTTTAAAACTTATTGTTTTTGCTTTTGAGTAAGAAGAATTGAAGGCTGGTTATTCAAAACGAGGCTACATGGTGGGCGGTGTAGGAATCGAACCTACGACCTCTTGCATGTCAAGCAAGCGTTCCAACCACTGAACTAACCGCCCATTTGAATAACGAAATATTACACTATAAAACGAAAAGAGTCAAGCAAGCGACATTCCTCAAAAATAACTATAATAACGCGAGCATCTTGCTCGCGAAAGTTTTTTTTATTTTGTAATCTATTCAAAATACCCTTGTTTCCTCATAATTGACAATAAAGAACCATCCCATAAACATATATAGTTATAAACCAAAAACTATAAAAGGAGGTTATAAGGGATGGTTGCATCTATTCCTAAAGGATTATACAACATGAAAAACCGATATGTCATTATTACGATATTCCTCAAAAATAATTTATTTATATTTAAAATAGGACTTACAAGCTATCAGCACAAACTATATTTCTACCCAAATTCTTACACTTATAAAGCATTTCATCAGCTTTTTTTATCATAGACTCAACGCTATCAGCCTTTTTTAATGTAATGCCAACTGATATAGTTATGTTTATGCTATTTTCAGAGTCACTAAAGTCGCAAGAGGAGATATGTTTTCTCAACGATTCAAAAATATTTATAGCTTCATCGCCCATAATTCCCATAAAGCAAAACTCATCCCCACCCAATCTAGAAACTATATCACCAGCTCTAAATCTATTTTTTATTAGTTTTGCTGTAGTTTTTAAAACCATATCTCCAAAGAGATGTCCATAGGTATCATTTATATTTTTAAATTTATCGATGTCTATTATAGCCAAAGAAAGGTTTAAATTATTTCTTTTAGCATTTTCTAAAAGTTTTTCCCCTGCTTCGAATAAAAATCTTCTGTTATACAATCCTGTAAGAAAGTCAGTTGTAGCATGAACTTTCTGAGATTCAATCATTTCCAATATTTCTAAATTCTGCATAACCCTTAAACAAAATTCTTCTCTATTAAAGGGCTTTAGTATAAAATCATTTGCACCACGTTTCAAAAATTCAACTGTTAAAATACTATTTGAATAGGAACTTATACCTATAATAGCCATCTGTTCTTTAGTAAAAGACTTCCTGATAGTGTTAACCAGATCAGCCCCTCTCATTCCAGGCATATTTTCATCAACTAACATTAACCTTATATCTTTATTTTTATCCAAAATAAGCAATGCTTCTTCAGAATTTTTTGCAGAAAGAACTTTCAAGTTATGTGAACTTAAAACATCTTCCATAAATTTTCTTGCTACAGAAGAATCGTCAACTATAAGAACCTTTATATTTTTGTTTTTATAAAGTCTTTTGACACATTTTATAACATAATCAAAATTGTCATTACTATCTTTTAATACATAATCTGCGACACCCTTTTTAATAAGGGTATCTCTAATGTCGTCATTTATGGTAGATGTAAAAACTATTGTTGGAATTTTATTTTTAATACAAAAATCAGCAGCCTCTCCATTTGGACCATCTGGAAGAACAAGGCCAAGGATTGCGCAAAGAACATTATCCCGTTCTTTTTTTATAAAACTCTCAAGCTCTTTGAACGTGCTAAAAACGACTGGCTCGCAATCTGTTTCTTGCTTGATAGCGTTATATAAATACTTGGAAATGAATCTACTATATTCGTATATTAATACAAACAACTAAACCTCCATATTTACTTTAAAAATCTAAATTATATTTATTATCATTATATAACAAAATCCCCCCCCCACTATTATTTCGATTTATCAGTGATTTATTAAATTTAATTAAAGTTTTTTAAATTTTACAAATTAGATTGTTCTAATAAAAAAATTTTTTTAATTTCTTTTATTCTCATATTCTTTAAGCAGCTTTACAAAAAGCTCAGGTACCAACTTCATTTCCTTGTCACTTAGAACACATGCTATCCTCATCTGAGTATTGGCATATCTATTTTTATTTTTATAAAAACCAGCTGCAGGAGCAACAAGTAAAGTATAATTTACTCCACTTATCTCTACGCTACCCTCACTAGCACAGTACATCACAAAATCATTTGCATCAAATCCAGGTTTTACTACATTTCTTACGTCTACCATAGAATATATTGCAGCTTCTGGCTGAGTAACAATCAAATCTGGCATTAATGTTTTTAAACCTATATACAGTTCACTTAAAATTTTCTTATAGTAAAAACGCAAAGACCCTATCCAATTTTGAATATCTCGTTCATCTTCATCATTAATAGCTGAAGCTATGTATTGATCAATGCAAGATGGGCAAAGATATGTGGTGTTTGCTGCCCTCGCCTGTTCAAAAAATAATTCATTATCAGTTACAAGTGCCCCCATCCTAAGACCACAAGCATTGAATAATTTTGAAAACGATTCTATACTAATTCTTATTTTTGCAGCATTAATTCCAGGCACCTCATCTTCAGAAATATTCCAAATTGATGGAGCAAATTTTATATCATCCCTATAATAAAGCCCTCTATAAGCTTCATCACTCACAAAAAAGATATTATGTTTAATGCAAATTTTCGCAAATTTGTTTATAGTTTCCTGAGTCATAAGAGTTCCCGAAGGATTATCATATGGTATTATTAGAAAAGCTGAAGGATTTTTCTCTTCAATTATCTTTTCAATGGTATCTATTTCAACATCGCCAAATGTACCATCTGAATTCAGCTCCCTATCTATCGCTACTATTTCTCTCCCCAATTCCTGACCAATTGAGATATAGTTAGTATAAACAGGATCAAGCATCATAATAGGTCTATTTATACCATTGAAATTGCCGCAAACTCCAAGCATTACTAGTTTCATAACGTGCGATGCGCCAGTATCAACCATTGTAAAAAGTTCAGGAGCCAAACCGGGTCTCAAAAAGGATTTAATAATTTTCTTAAAAGTCTGATTTACAGAGTCTATTCCCTCTGTTTGGGTATACCTCCATATACCTTTTTTCAGATTAATATCTTCAATAAACAGAAGTCTCTTTAACATAGCTGGATAGGTTGGCAGTGAGATGTTTCCTATCGCTACATTTATGGCATTAATGTACTCTCCTGTCTTTTTTACTCTATCTGAAAAAACTATGCTCGACTTTCTAATACAAGAAGGTGCAATTGATCTGAAAAAATCGCTCGCTAGGTTTTCTAAATTTTTCACTTTCAGCCTCCAATTAATAAAGAAATATAAATATATATAAGAAAGTCTAACTTATGTTGTATACTAAGTCAATTAACTATTCTGACTATTTTAAAAAATATCAAAATTCTCTCCAGGATCCTTTTACCATAACAAATTTTAAACCAAGAGGTGGACCAAACCAATTTTCAGGAGGATCAAGATAAAATATATTCGATCCGTCATTGAACGTAGCATTAGAATCAGGTTCTTCATTAAGTACTAGTAAAGATCCAAAAATATTTCCCGATACGTTAGCAGAGTTAAAAACAGTAATGGTTGAATTAACCGATTGATACGGTCCAATATTTAATGAATCAACATACAGAGAAGAACTTTTTATAGATCCTCCTTGAGAGATATCAGATCCGTCAATATTGAGAGTTCTATTCACATATACATTTGAACCACTTGCATCTACTAAGGCGCCGTTTAAAATATAAACATTATTAAAATTTATTTGCGAATTGTTTGCAATCAATTGTCCATATATTTTCGTGCCACCTTCAACATTTAGTGCTTTGTTTATATTAACAACACAACCCTTGTCGTCCAGAAAATCGCCTTTAATTTGAGCTCCATTATTAACTGTCAATTTTGATGAGCTTTGTAAATTTGAATTTTTTAATACGAAGAGCGAACCACCAACTTTTAGATTATTAGAATTAGAAAGATTTAAATCTCCCAAAACATTTAATCCGTTCTTAATATTTACTTCTTTACTTTCTAAAATAAGGTTTCCATTTACAAAAAGTTGTCCGTTGAAATCAAAATTAGCGTTTGATGGAAGAAGTAGGTCTTTATAACTAGAAACGTCAGAAGAAAAGGTAATCTTACAGTTATCTTGCAAATTGTTGATCTTCAAGTTTGTCCCCAACCTCACTGGAACTAAATAGGTTTGATTGCAATTTAAAGAATTTAATATAGGTGCGCTATTAGCAGGATCCAAATAGTTGACAACAAAACCAGAAGGCAAATTTTGTAAACCCTTTATATATTCTTGCCAAAAAGGAGAACTTTCATCAAGATTTATTTTAATTGGCTCAGAAGGATTAGATAGTCCATCCGCACTAGTAATAAAAAATATATTTGGATAAGAGTCCCCACCATAATTTATTAATATTCCAGGTGTAGCTTTATCGCTGTATTTGGTAACTACCCTTACATTACCTGTTGTAGAAAGCCTGTTCCTTACTGCTAACGCGTACCTTGGGACTGAAAACTGTTTCTCAGCTAAAATTTCAATATTCTTGTCGGGAGAGCTTACAATTATTCTTTTATACTGACCTATATCAAATACAACAACTTTTACAGGTATAGAATTCTCAACTAATTCCCCTCCACTATATTCTGGATCCTCTGATAACTTTAACAAGGTATCATTGAGAGCCTTTTCACAAGCCATAAGATGATTGGCATTTGTTTTTATTACATTATCAGTATTTAATGTATTTTTGATAGCTAAAGAACAAATAGAAATTGCAATAAAAATAAAAAACATAGTAATCAAAACAAAAAGAAGTGAAAAACCACTTTTAGATATTTCGCAGTTTGATGTACTTTTCAATATGTGTTTTTTCAGGAGAGCTAATATCAATTGAAATCCTCACAATGTCGCCTGATGCATCTTCTATAAAATTCCCCTCTTCTATTCTGCCTCTTAAGGCACCAAGAGCACTAACATATACATCAGGTGGATTCATAGGTTCTGTATTACCGTTTACATACCTCATAAGAAAGCCATTAGAAACATAATACCCTACACGCTCATAATTACCATCACCTTCTGGAAAAGTCTCGTTTGGAATATTATCTAAATCAAGATTAAAAAATATAGAATTTTCATTTATGACTACCCCAGGGTCTGAATTTTTATCGCTTGCTAACAGCATGTTTTTATAACCGCATTGTCTAAGTTCTTGCTCAATTCTTAAAATTGCGAATGAACTTTCAGAAATTACTTCATCTTTACTCTGAATTTGCGTAAGAATTTTAGAAGAATTATACAAATTCATTACCAATATCAAAACTATAATAGATCCTATCAGCACTGATAGCAAAACTTCTAAAAAAGAAATCCCGCATCTAAAATTATTTTTAAAATTCAGATTGCAACGTAACATCCGCAAATCTTTTAGGAATCCTTTCATCAACAACTATTACAGTAATTATTTTTTTGCCGTTATTTACGATCTTCTGGATATTAACTTTAAAGCAATCACTATCAACGCAGCTAGTTTGTTCAAGATTTAAATTCTGATCGCCTTTATCAGACAGAACTCTTTCAAAATTACTTTGCGCAACTTCAAGAGCCTTATTGTACAAATGCAGATTTTTCTCTGCAATCACAGATTGCGATAAACCTTCAAAAGAAATCAACATAAATATTGAAAGTATAAAAATACTTACAACAACCTCCAATAAGGTTATACCCTCCTCAGAATATAACGTCCTCACAAAACCCCTTAAAAAGAAAAAATGGTGTCCACGACAGGAATCGAACCTGTGACCCCCGGATTAGGAATCCGATGCTCTATCCTACTGAGCTACGTGGACATATATAAATAACATAGCAAAATAGCACTATTATGTCAAATTTAATAATATTATGTTTTAATATATGATTATGACTGATAAAATAAAATTAAAATACAATTTTGATGATAAGCCCCCTCTATTTATAATCTTTCTTCAAGCATTGCAATGGGTAGTACTAATACTTCCACCATTAGTAATCGTAGCAAGCACTATAGCAAAGCTAGACAATTTTACTTATTCAGAAGAGGCAAACTTTCTTGCAAAAATATTTTTAATTTCAGGAATTTTTCAAATACTTCAATTAAAATTTGGCCACAAATTACCACTTTTAGTTGGACCATCCACTGCTTTAATGCTTGGTTTTGTTTTGAACCCTAATGCCTCTTTAGAAGAGATTTCATTTGCATCAATCATAATAGGCATATTAATATTAATTCTTGCAAAAAGCAATATAATAAAGAAACTTTTAATACTTCAATCAAAAGGCGTTACAGTAAGTGTGCTTTTATTGATAGGTATCTCGCTAATTCCGATATCTATAAACTTAGCTTTTTCGTCAGTACCATTTACATCTAGTGAAAATATAATCTTTATTTTGATTTTATCTGGAATTACAATTTTTTTCTCTAAACAAAGCTTTCCCTTATCAAAGTTTTCAATCTTTTTCTTCATGAGTATATCTTCAATAATTTTTTTAACATTTATCAAACCCTTAAACTCAGAACATATCATAAATAATAATTTAATTTCATTTCAAAAGTTAAAATTCGATTTTACAACAACAATATCTTTTTTATTTTGCTATCTTGGAGTTGTAATAAATGAAATAGGTTCTACCCAATCCTTTTTTGGAGTACTTAATATCTCTCCATCACTTGAAAAGACAAATAGGGGCATTTTATTTGATGCTATATCTGGAATTTTTTCTGGAATTATTGGTTCAGTTGGAACTGTTAGCTATTCGCTTACCCCAGCCTTAATAGCAATGACACAAAATGCGTCAAAATATTCATTCTATCTAGTTGGATTAATTTTTATACTTTCCTCGCTAAATTCTTCAGTAATTGGGATTTTTGCACATATACCTACTCAGGTAATCGCAGCGTCTCTTCTGGTAGTAGGATATATCCAAATAGAAGCAGCAATAAAACTCTCAAAAACAGAAAAGGGCTATCACAGTTTTTACATAGGTATAATTTCATTTTTGGGATATCTTATTATTCCATACCTTTTTAGTAAAATATTAATTCTTTTGCCAGAACTAAATATTTTAGCCGGTCTTTTCTTAAATGGTTTTAGTTCTGGACTATTATCAGCAATAATTGCAGAAATTATATACAAAAATTTTATTATGAAAACTACTAATGCTTAAAAAAACATTAATTTTATCACTAAATTACTGATAGTTCTTCTTTTAAAATGTCATTTATCATTAACTTCAGTTTGACAAGAAAAAATTTTTAATATAAATTTAACTTCATCATTTTAATATGTATTTCAAACTTTTAATCTAAACATTTTAAAGGAGAGAGAAAGCTATGGACTTTATCCACGCTATAATACTTGGAATTGTCGAAGGATTGCTTGAATTTTTACCTGTTTCAGCAGCAGGAAATCTTACCCTTGTTGGAAGATTACTCGGAATTCCATCTTCAGATTTCATAAAAATATACGAAATAATCATGCAGTTAGGTGCAGTTATTGCAGTATTGCTTCTATACGCAAGGAGGCTCTTAGTCGATCACGAAACTATAAAAAAGATAGTTGTTGCCTTTATTCCTACTGGAATCATTGGACTTCTTGTTTATAAAATAGTTAAAAGCTTTCTTTTATATAACGACACAATTACAGTATTTTCTCTCATAATTGGTGGCATAATTATACTTTTTGTGGAGTACAAAAAGATCAGACCAACTACAGAAAGTATTGCAAAGATCAGCTACAAACAGGCAATCTTAATAGGATTCATTCAAACACTTGCTTTTATTCCTGGCGTTTCACGCTCTGGAGCTACAATTATCGGGGCAATGATGTTGGGAGTAGAAAGGAAAGCAGCCGTAGAATTCTCTTTCTTGCTTGCCATTCCCACAATCTTAGCAGCAGGCTCATACGCTCTCATAAAGGATCATTCTGCAATCACAGGTGCAAATCTTTTTCCAATGACAGTTAGTTTTATAACAGCTCTTATCTTTGCAATAATTTCTGTAAAAACATTCTTAAGATTCATCTCATCAAATAACTTAAAGCCATTTGGATTTTATAGAATCATAGTAGGTATCTTATATTCTGTTTTAAAATAATCATACTCTGTGAACACTTAAAAAGTTACATATGAATAGTCAGACTTAAAACAATACTTACAATTGCAGTCACCAAAATTACCCAAAGAGGGCTGATCTTCAAAGATAGTGCTATAAATGACGTTATTAATATAACGAGCTGTTTTATATCCCAGCTAATCAAAGTGGCAAAGGTAAAGGTAACGTTGATCAATAACCCGACAAAAGAGCTCAGTATACCCATAATAATCCTTTGAAATATCCAGAAATTCTTCAATTTGCTAAATATAGGCTCTACAGTAACAAGCACAATCAAAGCAGGAAGATAGATACTGATCATTGCAATCACTGCTCCTAGAATCCCAAATAGCACAAACCCTATGAATACCGATACCATACCCGGACCAGGAGTCACCCTTCCAAATATCATACCATCGAGAAAGGTTTGAGGAGAAATTAAGTGATATTTTTCTACTATTTCTTTAAACATCAAAGAAGTTCCAGAATACCCGCTTCCAAATGATACTATGCTTATTTTGGCAAAAGTGGTAGATAGATTGTAAAGGTTTTTACTATAAATGGAGGAAAACAATAGTACTAATATTAAAATTGAGAGCATAAATAAAATTGATTTCAAATTTTTAAATACAGCATATTTACTTTCAATAGAGTTATCCTTTTTTGAATTTACATTTATATTATTAAAAAAAACAAGACCTATAAGAGCAGAAAGAAAAATTGTCAAAAATGAGCTAAATTTAAACCAAAAGAGTATTGTCCCGATTATGGCGATAAAAAAAGATCGTAGGTTTTTGATATTCATCTTTCCAATGACAAAGGTAGCCTGAATCATCATTGCCACTACCACCGTTTGGAGATTCATAAAAATCCCCTTTGTAAAATCTGAGTTCTTAGTAAGGATATAGAAATAAGAGAAGAAGATAATAAAAAAAAATGAAGGCATCATAAAACCTATAAGGCTTACTGCAGCTCCAGAAAGACCGCGAAGTTTCAGTCCAATATAGCTGCAAAGCTGAATTATAGTAGCACCTGGGATAGTCTGGCAAAGAGCGAGCCCTTCCAAAAATTCCTTATCATTAAGCCAGTGCTTTTCTTTAACAACCTTTTTATTTATATTAACTATCATTAACAAACCACCAAAAGCAGTCAATCCAAGATATAAGAAAGTTTTAAATATCTCCTTTAAATTAGGAGATATAAATTTAGTATTATCCAGAGATTCCAAATTATTTTGAGATATAGTTAACCCTCATTTCAGCATTTTTTTTAAACATATTAGCACTTTATTCACCCCCGTAGTGAGTAAATAAAAAAGAGGACGAAATTTCACGCCCTCAAATTTCAATAAAAAAGAGATATTCAAAAAGATTATTTTTTATAACAGCTCATATTATAAATACCCAACCTCTGAGATTCTTCATAAATATTTACTGCATGCTCTCTATCAGAATAAAAAATACAGTTTGCTTTAAGATTTGAATCATACTTAATAAGATTTTTAACCCCATTTGGTACAGCTATTGAAAAAATGATTAAGGAAAATGCTAAAGCAAAAATAAAGACCCGATTGCGCGAGCCTTTATCCTTACAAGGCAAGATTGATAGATAATCAGAAACAAGTAAAATAATTGGATACATAGTGTATCTTGAGCTCAAAGCTTGCCAAACACCAAAATGCACCCTATCAATAGCAGCAGCAAAAGCAGTAAATATTACTGCCAGTAGAACTAATATTTGAAATTCGTATCGTTTCCTGAAAGCTATATAAATTGAGCAAAGAAGAAAAATTAAACCAACCATATATTCATATCTTGTAAAAATTTTTATATTTCCAATAAAGTTTAATATGTAAATAAATATAGCAAATAGATGTTTGAAAAAGTAAGAAATTGAGTCAGAAGATATAAAATTATATTTAAAAAATATGAAATAAAAATATACATTAATTAGAAATAAACTAATTGTAAAAATTGCTTCTCTATATCTTTTCTTAAAAAATAAATAAATTACTGCAGGAATATAGAAAATAAGTCCCCCTCCGCCAGTCCATACGCCTAAAATAAGAAACAGCTGATACAAAAAAGAATTTTTAATTGAAAATTTATAAATTAAAAAATAGTATGAAAGAAGTAAAAATAACACCTGAAAATACTGCTGAATTGATGCCATAGACCATGACATTAAAGTATGAGTTAAAAATGAGAAAAAGATAATAGAAATGGGTAAAAGATACTTATAATTATTACACTTCTTTTTGTAAAGTTTATAAATCACGAAAAATGATAACACCCAGCCAAGATTGCCAATAATTGAGAGCACATAGAAGTTAGCCTTGCTCATAATACAATATTGCATCAATTCGATAATCCTATTAAAAAATATCCTGTGTTCGTTGTGCTGAGAAAACAAAAGCCAAATTTTCTCGCTAAGACTATTACTGGTAACAAATTTATTTAAAAATCCTAAAACTGCATCGTAGTCATCACCAGCAGGCATATTTATAGAAAAAATTAAAACTGCTGCAATATAAATTACTAATGGCAATAATGTCAAAAAAAGATAGATTTTATCCTTTATCTCATTCTTAAAACTAAAATTTTTAAAAGTATCTTTTAAGTATTGCATATACATACCATTTTATATATTTTGGAAGCCATCTAAAGAGCTTGAAGTTAGATTTGCCATCAGTTCTATCTTTCCAGGTAGAAGGAACTTCAGTTATCTTTC
>Ga0207433_10009495_pt1 | contig 15453 bp, 16 predicted proteins | sample YelNatPaOPGAMG01_FD_187559 | JGI IMG/M metagenome (GOLD analysis project Ga0207433, IMG submission 187559) | Hot spring thermophilic microbial communities from Obsidian Pool, Yellowstone National Park, USA - OP-RAMG-01 (SPAdes) (version 3) | ecosystem: Environmental > Aquatic > Thermal springs... | reverse complement strand
GTCAGATGGGCGGCCTTGCGCGGCAGGGTCTGGGGCGCGGCGCACCCCGCCATACTGGCCGCCGTCAGCACACCAGCGACCACGAGCAACCGGTTCCGCACGCCTTGACCTCCGTTACCGCCGCTCGGGCATCAGCGCGGGCAGGGACTTGAGAATACGACCCCGCATGAATTCCGGGCTCAGACCCTTGATCAGGTCGATCATCCGGATGCTCTTGGGCACGTACCAGTGCAACCGTGTCGGGTGCTGATAAGCCTGCCAGGCCACCCGCGCGACGCTGCTCGCGGGCATCAGCCGGAACATCCCCTTCTTGGGCGCGCGGGCGCGCACGTCCCCGGCCGACGTCGCGCCGGCGCCGGCGGAGTGATCGGTGGTCGTGGTCAGGATGGCCGTGTCGATCAGGCCGGGCAGCACGTCGGCGACCCGCACCCCGTGCCGCTGCCATTCGACGCTCAGCGCCTCGGTCAGCCCCTTGACCGCGTGCTTGGTCGACGAGTACACGGCAAGGCGCGGCATGCCGTAGGTGGCCGAGGACGACGACGTGGAGAACATCAGGCTGCCCGGCGTCTTCTTCAAATAGGGCAGTGCGGCGTAGGCGCCGGTCAGCACGGCCTTGAAGTTCACGTCCACGACGCGCATCGCCGCGTCATAGGGCACGTCCTCGAACCAGCCGGTCTCGCCGATTCCGGCGTTGTTCCACATCATGTCCAGGCCGCTGTCCGTGTTGCCGGCGCAGAAGCCGGCCAGCGCCCCCTCCAGGGCGGCCCTGTCCGTCACGTCGACGGCGCGCGTCCACAGCCGATCGCCGCCCAGTTCCCGCCCCAGTGTCGCCAGGCCGTCGTCGTGGCGGTCCACGGCACCGACGCGCCAGCCTTCGGCGTGGAACAGCCTGGCCCCCTCGCGGCCCATGCCGCTGCCCGCGCCGGTGATGAACACCGATCTCATGGTGCCGGGCATGCGAGCCTTCCGGTGCTGCGTCGTGATCAGCCTGCCTCGACCACGTCTTTGATGCGGTGCAGCGTCTTGGTCATATCACGGATGTTGCGCCGCTTGCGCAGGAAGCCACCGAACAGCCAATAGACGGCAAGCAGCGGAGAGGAGTTCAGCCGAAAGGACTCGGTGACGTCGGTGCCGCCTTCGCTGGGCGCCAGCCGGTAGTGCCAGTTGTTCACCGCCCTGTCGCCGACGAGCACCGCGAATCCGAACTCGCGGCCCGGTTCGCAGGCGGTGACCTTGCACGTCGTCCAATACACCGGCCCGATCTCGTTGCGCCGGACGTGGCCGCGGAATTTCGCGCCGAGCGCCGGGCCGGTGGCACCGCCCAGCCATTCGGCCTCGAAGACCTCCGGGGAGAACCTCCCGATGTTGCGCACGTCCGCGATCACGTCCCAGATCTTGTTCGCGGGCGCACTCATGTGAACGGTCGCAGAACCTTCCATGGCCCGATCCAAACACAGCTTGGCGTTTGCTCCTAGGCCCCGATCGCGGAGCGTCGCGAGCTAGTGCGGCGCGGCGAGCTGGATCAGCCCGTTGATGATCTGCTTGATGCCCTGGGCCGGGTGCGAATACCACCCGATCGGCAGGCCCGACTCGGCGCCACACTTCGGCCAGGGTTCCAGGCCTTCCTCGGCGAAAAGCCGGTCGGCCACCGCGATCTGCTCCTCCCGCGAGGCGGCTGCCGGGTTGCCCACCCCGCCGTAGCGCGCCCAGGTGCCCGGCTTGAACTGCAGTCCGCCGTATTCGCCGTTTCCGGTGTTGGCGTGCCAGTTGCCGCCGGACTCGCACTGCGCGATCGCGTCCCAGTTGGGTGCCGGGGGTGCGGCGTCGGCCACACCGGGGGGAGAAGTCAGCGACGCTGCAACCAGCCCGCCGACCACCAAGGTCTTGGCGAGAGGCGTGCAGGGTTTTTTCATGCCCAGCATTTCGGCGGGCGTGTCCGGAGCGTTACCTATTTGAAAATGGCGCGAGATATGCCGTCTATCTGCGGAAATCGCCCTACCGACCGGCCAAATCGGAATTTTAGAATTCGGTGAGAAAAATTTAAATTGTCGCTGGCAATATCGCCGTGCGGCTAACGCCGGGCTCTGAACGTACCGGACCGGCCCGAGTTGATTAGCCTGGCCCCAGACGAACTCACACAACACCCATGCGCAAGACCGCCCACGACCGTCACCCCACGAGTCAGGGGACACCAACGCGATGGCTGCGCCCGGCGCAGGTTCGCGCGCTGACCGCTGCCATGCTCACGGTCTCACTGCTGTTGGGCGGGGCCTTCCTGGCGGTCGATCGGCTGCATGCCACGCCCGCCGATGTGCTCGACCATCCGGCTGATCCGATCGGCGACGACCAGACCCGGGCCCAGGTCATCGACGCCGCAAGACAGATCGTCACCGTCGCCCGGCTGAACACTTCGTCGGCCGGCTACGCACTGATGTCCTGCAAGGACCGCTTCGACCCGCCGTATCAGGGCGCCGTCTACCTGACCTTCGCGCTGCCGGCCGGCGCGCGGGCTTTCAGCTACTTCCCGGAGATCGTGCGCGCACTCCGCGCCCGCGGCTGGACCCAGGGTCTGCCGGCCAACGATCACGCCTTCGGCACGACACTGTCCAAGGATGACGCCACGGCGGTCATCTATCGCCAGAACGAGGATCCGGGGCTGGGCATCGTCCGCGTCTACGGTCAATGCCGGGACGTGCACGATCACACCGACGACGCGACGGCATGGACCGACGTCACCGACGAGTTCGCGAAGACGGGCTGACGGGAACGGCGGGCGCAGTAGCGCGTCGGCAGAGCAGAGGGTTAGGCACCGCCGCCGGGGGTGGCGCCCAGGGTGCTCTGGAGGTCGGGCTTCATCGCGTTGAGCTGGGCGCCCCAGTACTCCCAGCTGTGGGTGCCGTTCTGGTCGAAGTTGAACACGGCGTTGTGCCCGCCGGCCGCGTTGTAGGCGTCCTGGAATTTCAAGTTGCTGCTGCGCACGAAGTTCTCCAGGAACTCGGCGGGCAAGTTGGCCCCGCCCAGCTCCGACGGCGTGCCGTTACCGCAGTAGACCCACAGGCGGGTGTTGTTGGCGACCAGCGTCGGGATCTGCACGGTGGGGTCGTTGCGCTGCCAGGCCGGGTCACTCGACGGCCCCCACATGGCGTCGGGCTTATAACCGCCGGCATCACCCATGGCCAAACCGATCAGGCTCGGCCCCATACCGCTGGACGGATCCAGCAGCGCCGAGAGCGAGCCGGCGTAGATGAACTGCTGCGGGTGGTAGGCCGCCAGGATCATCGCGGAGCTGCCGGACATCGAGATGCCGACCGCGGCGCTGCCGGTGGACTTGACGCTCCGGTTGGACGCCAGCCATTGCGGCAGTTCGCTGGTCAGGAAGGTCTCCCATTTGTAGGTCTTGCAGCCGTCGTTGCCGCAGGCGGGCTGGTACCAGTTGGTGTAGAAGCTGGACTGCCCACCGACGGGCATGATCACCGACAGACCCGACTTGTAATACCACTCGAACGCCGGGGTGTTGATGTCCCAGCCGTTGTAGTCGTCCTGGGCCCGCAGCCCGTCGAGCAGGTACACGGCCGGGGAACCGTTCCCACCGCTCTGGAACTGGACCTTGATGTCGCGGCCCATCGACGGCGAGGGCACCTGGAGGTACTCGACGGGCAGGCCCGGGCGCGAGAACGCACCCGCAGTGGCCGCGTCCCCGGCAAGACCGATCAGGCCGGGCAGCGCGGTGGCCGCCGCCGCACCGACCAGTAGCCGGCGTCCCCAAGCCCGAATCTTGTCGCTCACGTCTGTCATACCTGCCCCTTAGTCGTATGTCGTCGCGTGTCTTCGCTGGAATTTACCGTGGTTGGAGGCCGAATGTCGATGAGGACGCGGCCTCGTCTCGATTGTGTTGCGCTGTTCGCGCCGGATCGCGAGTGTCCGGGAAGACCCCGCACGGGCCACGCCCGGCTCCCATACGGCACACGGCACGGCAACAACGCAGGTAGGCGCCCCGCGCTCGCCAGATCCGCCCGACCAGGGCCCGGCGCGGTGGCGGCATCCGCTTTGATGTCCGCGTCGGCCGTACGGAGACGCCGGGAACGATCACCCGGCCGCGTTCCCGCGAGCGACGCGGTCCGGGTGCAGCTCCGCCGCCCCGGATGTGGCGCGGTTCGGCGGCATGCTGGCTGTCGTCTGTGAGTTAGGCGCGGATTGCGGGCCGGAGCACCCGGGCGTGCGTCGACCGCGTAGGCTCTCTCGCAGCATGCCGATGGAGACCACGCTGTCCCGGTCCGTTCCGGCTCTCACGAACTGCCGCACCGACGGTTGCATGGTGCGCGACGGTGAGGCTGAGGGCATCGGCGGTCGAACGATTGAGGTGCAAATTTGGACACGGTACTGGGACTGTCGGTGACGTCGACCGCCGTCGGGTGGGTACTCGCGGAAGGGCATGACGCCGACGGCACCATCCTTGACCACCGCGAGATGCCGCTGTACGACGGCGGCGGGGTGCGCGCTGTGAGCACGGCCGAGCAGGTGACCGACGAAGTACTGCGGGTGGAGGCCGTGGCATCCGCAAACGACCAGCGGGTGCGGGTCATCGGCGTGACGTGGACCGACGATGCCGCCGCGCAGGCCGCGCTGCTGATGGAGGCGCTGACCGACGCGGGTTTCGACAACATCGTGCCGGTTCGGTTGCTCGAGGCCGTCGAGACGCTGGCTCGGGCCATCGCACCGGTCATCGGCTTCGAGCAGACGGCGGTCTGCATCCTCGATCACGCGTTCGCCACCGTCGTCATGGTGCACACGCACAACGGCGCGACGCAGACGGCCGTCAAGCACGTCAGCGGCGGCTTCGAGGGGCTGACGTCGTGGCTGACCGGGATGTTCGAGCGCAACGGCTGGCGTCCCGGCGGAGTGGTCGTCGCCGGCGCGGACAGCGACATCCACGATTTCTCGTGGGAGCTGGAAAAGGCTTTGCCGGTGCCGGTTTTCGCGCAAAACATGGTTCAGGTGACGGTCGCCCGGGGCGCGGCGCTGACCGCCGCGAGGAGCACCGAGTTCACCGACGAGCAGTTGGTGGTGGTGCGCGCGCCCGAACCGGCGCCGGAGCCCCCGCGCCCCCGGCGGTTGTCGTATGCCGGCGCGCTGACGGCGCTGGCCGCCGGCGCGGTCACGTTCGTCGCGTCGCTGTCGCTGGCCGTGGGCATCGAGATCGCCCCGAAGGACCAAGCCGCCTCGGCAAAACACGCGGTGCACTCCCCGGCACCCCAGCTGGCCCGGGCCGTCGCGCCGGCGGTTGCCCCGCCCGGGGAGGTCGCGCCGCCCGCCCCCGGACCCGCGGCGCCCGCCGCGGGTCCGGCGCGGCCCCGCACTCCCGAGGAGCAACCGCCCGGCCCCGACGCCGGCCAGCCCTACCTGACCAGGGTGCTCGAGCACATCCCCGGCGACGCGAGCGACGCCGCGCCGGACGCCGCCGAACAGCCGTGATCCGGGCGGCCGAACTACGCGCGGGATCCGGTCGGTAGAACTCAACGGTCCTTGGCGTGCACCGCGGTGAACGACAACGTCACGTCGTCGGCGACCTTTACCGACCCCATCAGCAGCGAATAGGGCTTGACGCCGTAGTCGGACTGGCGAACGACAGTGTGCGCCGACATCCGCCATGTGTCGCCGAGATCCTCTGTTCCCACGTCGACCGTGTGCTCCCGCGATTTCCCCCGAATGTGCAGAGCCCCGCTGATTCGATACCCGTCTTCGATCTCGTCAATCGTGTCGGCGACGAAGCGGATGTCGGGGAAGCGGCCGGCGTCCAACGACTTCAACGCGTTCGAGCGCGCCAGGGCTTTCTCCGGGGCGGACAACCCCTTGACGCCGCCCTCCCCGCGCAGCACCTCGAGCGAATCCGCCTCGACCACCAGCTCCAGGCCGGCCGGTTCGGCGCCGGCCCAGGCCACCGTGGCGTGCCATCGGGTCATCGCGATCGTGAGACGGTGGCCCATTCGTGCGGCCCGGCCGGTGACGCCGGTGTGGATGAGCAGCTCACCGTCGGACGCGTCCAGGGTCCAGGTGTCGGTCACAGACCGACCCTACTCACATGGTGAGGACGGTGCGGTAGTGCGCGCGCCCCTCCTCCAGCGCCGCGTAACCCTCCGCGGCCCGCGACAGCGGCAGCTCCTCGACCCACGCGCGCACGCCCGACAACACCGCGAACTGCATCGTCTCCTCGACGTCCTTGGCCGTACCCGAGGGATGCCCGACGATGCGCAGGCCCGGCGTGATCAGCTGGACGGGACTGATCGGCAGGGGCTCGGGGGTCACGCCGACCGCGACCAGTTCGCCCCGGGGCGCCAACCCACCGACGGTGTCGGCCATGGCCTGCGAGTTGCCGGCGGTGGCCAGGACGACCGCCGCCCCGCCCAGCGCCCGCATCGCCTCGGCCACGTCGCCGCTTGTCGAGTCGATGTAGTGATGGGCCCCCAGCGTCCCGGCGTCCTCGGCTTTGGCGGTGCCGCGGTTGATCGCGATGGTCTCGAAACCCATCGCCCGGGCGAACTGGATCCCCAGGTGTCCGAGACCGCCGACACCGAGAATGGCGACCCGGTCACCGGGCACCGCCCGGCTGCTGCGCAGCGCGTGGTACGTGGTGACACCGGCACACCCCATCGGGGCGGCCTCCACGTCGGAGAGCTCCGACGGGATCCGGGCCAGCGCGCTCGCGGGCACCGTCACCGATTCCGCATAGCCGCCGGGGTAGTGCCAGCTCGGGACCTTGCCGTTCTCGCAGTGGATGAAAATTCCCTTGCGACACGGGCCGCAGTGGTAGCAGCAGCCGCCGAACCACCCGACCGCGACGCGGTCACCCACCGCGAAGTCCGCGACGCCGGAACCGAGTTCGGCGACCGTTCCGGCGATCTCGTGCCCGGGCGTCAGCGGCCACGACATGTTCGGGAAGCCGCCGTGGACGAAGGCGCGGTCGGTGCCGCACATGCCGCACGCGGCGACCGCTATACGTACCTCGTCGCGGCCCGGGGGCGGTGTTTCAACGTTGGCGAGTTCCAAGGCTCCGCCGGTGGACTGGATCCGGATGGCACGATGAGTGGGCATACACTCATCCTAATTCTCATGTGCGACAGGGCATTTCGCGGCCCCATCGGCGTGGTAGTCGACCCGCCAGTGCTTGATCCCGTTGAGCCAGCCCGACCGCAGCCGTTCCGGTGTGCCGACCGATTCCAGATTCGGCATGACGTCGGCGATCGCGTTGAACATCAGGTCGATCGTCATGCGCGCCAGGTTGGCGCCGATGCAGTAGTGCGCGCCGGTACCACCGAACCCGACGTGTGGGTTGGGGTCACGCAGAATGTTGAACGCGAACGGGTCGTCGAACACGTCCTCGTCGAAATTGGCCGACCGGTACACCATCACCACCCGCTGACCCTTTTTGATCCGCACGCCCGACAGCTCGTAGTCCTGCAGGGCGGTCCGCTGGAACGACGTGACCGGGGTGGCCCACCGGACGATCTCGTCGGCGGTGGTGGCGGGCCGCTCCCGCTTGTACAGCTCCCACTGGTCGGGGAAGTCGGTGAACGCCATCATGCCCTGGGTGATGGAGTTGCGGGTGGTCTCGTTGCCGGCGACCGCGAGCAGGATGACGAAGAAGCCGAACTCGTCGTCGGAAAGCTTGTGGCCGTCGATGTCGGCCTGGACCAGCTTGGTGACGAGATCCTCGCCCGGGTTCTTCGTCCGGTCGGCGGCCATCTGCATGCCGTACATGATCAGTTCGACGGACGCGGTGATCGCGTCGTTGCTGGCGAACTCCGGGTCCTGATCGCCGACCATCTCGTTGGACCAGTGGAAGAGTTTCTTGCGGTCCTCCTGCGGCACGCCCATGAGCCCGGCGATGGCCTGCAACGGCAGTTCGCAGGACACCTGTTCGACGAAGTCGCCGGACCCCTCGGCTGCGGCGGTCTCGACGATGTGCCGGGCGCGCTCGGCGAGATCGTCGCGCAAGCGCTCGATCGCCCGGGGAGTGAAGGCGCGCGAGATGATCTTGCGCAACCGGGTGTGCTGCGGCGCGTCCATGTTGAGCAGGACGAACTTGCCGCGTTCGACCTGCTCCTCGACCGTGCCGTCTTTGTAACGCGGCAGGGCCGTCTTCTGCAGGCTGGAGAAGACGTCGCTGCGCAGCGAGATCTCTTTGACGTCCTTGTGCTTGGAGACCACCCAGAAGCCGCCGTCGTCGAAACCGCCCGCACCGACGGGCTGCTCGTTCCACCAGATCGGCGCGGTGCGCCGCAGCTCGGCCAGTTCTTCCACCGGCAGCCGTTCCGCGTGGACGTCGGGATCAGTGAAGTCGAAGCCGGGAGGCAGGTTGGGGACCGGGGTGGCAGATGGCTCGGCGGTTGGCATGGCCCACTCCTCGAAACGAAGTCGTCTAGTCGTGCTTCAGTGCAAATAAACCATTGCCACAGCCCGTTGTGAAGCATCATCGCGATATCGCCGAGAAGAATTGCAACGTGTTCAGCGACGCGAAATCGTGGGCGGACCGCGTCGCCTTCCACACCCGCCGCATCCGTCCGGCCGGGGCGCAGAACCCGAAACACCATGAGACCCGCGGCGCAGTCGATATGCTTTGTGCAGGTCACCGTCGGATCGCCGAGACCGGCTGGCACGGAAGCTAAGGGTGGAGCATGATTCGCGAACTACTCACCGTCGTTGCGGTCGCCGGCGGCGCGGTCGGTATGGCGCCGTGCGCGGCCGCCGATCAGCGTTACGACGGCGACGTGCCGGGCATGAACTACGACGCTTCGCTCGGCGCGCCCTGCGACAACTACGAACGCTTCATCTTCGGGCGCGGCCCCAGCGGGCAGGCCGAGGCGTGCCATTTCCCCCCGCCCAACCAGTTCCCGGCCGCAACCACCGGCTACTGGGTGATGTCCTACCCGCTGTACGGCGTGCAGCAGGCCGGAGCCAAGTGCCCGGGCCCGCAGTCGGCCGCGCAGTCGCAGGCGGGGCTGCCCATGTTGTGTCTGGGCGCCCAGGGGTGGCAAGAAGGATGGTTCACCGGGGCGGGGTTCTTCCCGCCCGAACCGTGACCGGCTGACCCGTGGACCGCGCCCGCGCTCGCTCTGCTGTCCTTTAGTGGGCCCGCCCGGGAACGCCGGCCGGGGCCGACATTCCCAAAAGTGCTGCCGCACTTTGGTGAACTACCGGGACCTGCCCGCCACGTCTAGAGTCTTAACAAAGTTCGGCAACGATGAGGAGACTCCGATGGGCTTCAATCCCAAAGACGCCGTCGACGCGGCGCGGGACATCGCGACCAACGCGGTCGAGAAGGCGTCCGACATCGTCGAACACGCCAGCGACATCATTCGGGGCGACATCTCCGGCGGCGCCGGCGGCATCATCCAGAACTCCATCGACATCGGCACCTACGCGGTCGACAGGACCAAGGAAATATTCACCGGCCGCGACGACGACGAGCACCATTAGCCGCGCGTCATCGCTCCACTCGCCATGAATCGCGGCGCCGGTCCCTGGGGGATATGCACCGGGATCCCGGCGCGATGCGTGCACACCCACCACGTTCGGTGCGCGTGAGCCGGCCGTCTCAGACGGTTGCCGCCTCGTTGAGCTCGTCGAGGCGGTTGGTCGCTTCCAGGTACTCCTGCACCCAGCGTTCGATGACGTTCGCGGTCTTCTCCACCTTGGTGAACTGCCCGACGACCTGACCCACCGGGTTGAACGCGACGTCCACGCTCTCGTTCGGGTACCGGTTCGTGGCCCGCACCGCCATGCCGGAGACCATGTACTGCAGCGGCATGCCCAGCGGCTTCGGGTTCTCCGGAGCCTCCCACGCCTCGGTCCAGTCGTTGCGCAGCATCCGGGCCGGCTTGCCGGTGAACGACCGGCTGCGGACGGTGTCACGGCTGCCCGCCTTGACATAGGCCGCCTGCTGGACCGGTGTGTTCGAGGATTCCTCGACCATCAGCCACTGCGAACCGGTCCACGCGCCCTGCGCGCCCAGCGCCAAGGCCGCCGCGATCTGCTGGCCGCTGCCGATACCGCCGGCCGCCAGCACCGGCACCGGGGCGACCTCCTTGACCACCTGCGGCCACAACACGATCGAGCCCACCTCACCGCAGTGGCCGCCGGCCTCGCCGCCCTGGGCGATGATGATGTCGACGCCCGCGTCGGCGTGTTTGCGGGCCTGCGAGGGTGAGCCGCACAGCGCCGCCACCTTCAGACCGGCGTCGTGGATGTGCTTGATCATGTCGGCCGGGGGAGTGCCCAGGGCGTTGGCGATCATCTTCACCTTCGGGTGCTTGAGCGCCACCTCGACCTGGGGCGTGGCCGTCGCCTCGGTCCAGCCGAGCAATTGCAGGCTGTCGCCGTCGCTGTCCTCGACCGGCACGCCGTGGTCGGCAAGGATCTTCTTGCCGAAGTCCAGGTGCTCCTGGGGGACCATCTTGCGCAGCGTGTCGGCCAGTTCCTCTGCGGACAGGTGCGAGTCCATGCCCTCGTACTTGTTGGGGATCACGATGTCGACCCCGTAGGGGTGGTCCCCGATGTTCTCGTCGATCCAGTTGAGCTCGACCTCCAGCTGCTCGGGCGTGAACCCGACGGCACCCAGCACGCCGAAACCGCCGGCCTTGCTGACAGCGACCACGACGTCGCGGCAGTGGGTGAACGCGAAGATCGGAAACTCGATACCGAGTTCGTCGCAGATGGCGGTGTGCATACCTACTCCTCGGACGCCGGGCGAAATTGGAACGTGTTCTACTTTAGTACGGCCGCCGTCGACGGGGCCAGCCAGGTCCGGCGCGTCGCAACTACTACCGATCATCGCCGGCCCCCACCTCAGCAACGCGCCCCCGCCGGGCAGGTGATCGCCCGCAAGGTGGTGACACAGTGTCAGTAACTAGCAGTGGTCCGCCGGCCATTCATGGTGAGACGGCAGCCATCGCCGCAGTTGTCGATGTCATTTGCGCATTTCGTACGGGCACTGACCGGCGCCGGCAACGCCGATGCGACCCCCGAAGCCGACAGTGCGTCGCCCCTGCAGACGCTGGCGCACGACGTGCTGGGCCGTCCCCTGATCGGCAACGGCACCACCGGGTCCCCGGGTAGCGGACAGCCCGGCGAGCCCGGCGGGCTGGTGATCGGCAACTGCGGCCGTGGCGGCCTCCCCGGCTTCTTCGGCACGCATGGGGCCAACGGATCGCCGTAGCGCCCGCCGGCCCGGTGCGCGCTCTTGATCCGTCGGGGCGCCCGCGGGTAGCGTGGGCGTGCCAATTACGAAACTGCGCGTAGCGTAATTTCATGCCCGCGACCACCGAGAGGATCGGCTCGATGCGCAGCCGCTATGCCGGCCGGCCCTTCACCACCCCGACACCCGACATCGCCGCAACCCTCGAAGATGTCAGCATCCCGACGCTGCTGCTGTCCCTCGTCCACATCACCGGCGATCCCCGGTTCATCCGCGATTTCACGCCGATGGGCCTCTTCCTCAACGAGATCCAGGGCTTCATGTCGGAGGAGGACAAGGCCCGCGCCCGGGCGACGGCCCTGCCGGTGCTGGCCCGCTATCGGGACGCCGGCTGCCCCGAGCCGAAGCCGCTCAGTCCCGAGCTGATCCGGGAAATGATGGACTGGGCCGCCTGCGAGCACGTCACCGACGACTACCTGCCCCTGATCTCCGAAGAGATGGACCTCGACGGCGTCGATCCCCGCCGCCCGACGGCGCTGCCGAGCGAACGCGCGGCGGAGCTTCCCGTCCTGGTCGTCGGCTGCGGCGAATCCGGCATCCTGGCGGGCGTCCGGCTCAAGCAGGCCGGCATCCCCTTCACCATCGTGGAGAAGAACGCCGGCCCCGGCGGAACATGGTGGGAGAACAGCTATCCCGGCGCCCGCGTCGACGTCGCCAACCACTTCTATTGCTACAGCTTCGAACCCAACAACGACTGGACGCACTTCTTCGCCGGCCAGGACGAGTTGCAGGACTACTTCGCCCGGGTGATGGACAAGCACGAACTGGCCGAGCAGGTGCGATGGCAGACCGAGGTGGTCGCCGCCGAATGGGATGACAACGACGGCATGTGGGGCGTGACGCTGCGCTCGGCGGACGGCCGGACCGAGACGATGCGCTCACGGGCGCTCATTACCGCGGTCGGCCAGCTGAATCGGCCTCACATCCCGGATTTCGACGGCGCCGAAACCTTTGCGGGCCCGGCGTTCCACTCCTCGGCCTGGGATCATTCCCTCGACCTGACCGGCAAGCGGGTCGCGCTGATCGGGGCCGGCGCCAGCGGGTTCCAGATCGCGCCCGCGATCGCCGGCGACGTCGAGCACCTCACCGTGTTCCAGCGGACCGCGCAGTGGATGTTCCCGAACCCGATGTACCACGACGCGGTCGGCGACGGGATGCGCTGGGCGATGCGCCATCTGCCGTACTACGGAAGGTGGTACCGGTTCCTGGTGCTGTGGCCCGGCGCCGACAAGGGTCTCGACGCCGCGCGCGGCGACCCGGACTATGCCGACCAGGATTACGCCGTCAGCGACATCAACGCCGCCGCCCGGATGATGTTCACCCAGTGGATCACCAGCCAGGTCGGCGAAGGCAACGACCTGCTGGCCAAGGTGCTGCCCGACTATCCGGCCACCGGCAAGCGGACCCTTCAGGACAACGGCAGCTGGCTGCAAACGCTGCAACGGGACAACGTCGAACTGGTCCGGACGCCGATCCAAGCGATCATCCCACGCGGCGTCGTCACCGGCGACGGCGTTACGCATGACGTCGACGTCATCGTCTACGCCACCGGGTTCCGGCACACCGACGTGCTGTGGCCGCTGAAGATCATCGGGCGCAACGGCATCGACCTGCACGAGATGTGGGGCAGCCGCCCGTACGCATACCTGGGTATCACCGTCCCGAACTTCCCCAACCTGTTCATCATCTACGGGCCCGGGACGCATCTTGCCCACGGCGGCAGCCTGATCTTCCAGTCCGAGCTCCACATGCGCTACGTCAACCGGTGTCTCGAACATCTGGTGGAGGCGGACCTGCATTGTGTGGAGCCGACGGCCGAGGCGTCCACGGCGTGGCATCGGCGGACGCAGGCCGAGATCAAGAAGATGGTGTGGTCACACCCCGCGGTCAAACACACCTACTTCAAGAACCCCGACGGCGAAATCCACACCGTCAGTCCATGGCGCCTGCCCGAGTACTGGGCGGCGGTCCACGAGCCGGACTGGTCCCAATTCATCGTGCGGGCAAAGGAAGCGAGCACTCCGGTATGCGAACCGTAGTCATCGACGGACCAACCAACGTTCGGGTCGACACCCGTCCCGACCCGGTGCTCCCCGGCCCCGACGGCGCAATCGTCGAGGTCAGCGCAGCCGGCATCTGTGGTTCCGACCTGCACTTCTACGAAGCCGATTTTCCGCTGGCCGAACCGATCGCGCTCGGCCACGAAGCGGTGGGCACCGTCGTCGAGATCGGGCGGCAGGTGCGCACGGTCAAGCTCCACGACCAGGTGATGGTGTCGTCGGTGGCCGGTTGCGGCAACTGTCCCGGCTGCACCACCCGCGATCCGGTCATGTGCCACAAGGGGTTTCAGATCTTCGGGGGCGGCGTGCTCGCCGGGGCACAAGCCGATCTGCTCGCGGTGCCCGCCGCCGATTTCCAGCTGCTCAAGATCCCCGATGGGATCAGCACCGAGCAGGCGCTGCTGCTGACCGACAACCTCGCGACCGGCTGGGCGGCGGCCCAGCGGGCCGACATTCCGCTCGGCGGCACCGTGGCCGTGATGGGCCTGGGCGCAGTCGGGCTGTGCGCGCTGCGGAGCGCGCTATTCCAAGGTGCCGCAAAGGTGTTCGCCGTCGATCGAGTCGATGGCCGCCTGGACCGTGCCGCGGCGTGGGGAGCGACGCCGGTCAAGGCGCCGGCGGTCGAGGCGATCCTCGCGGCCACCAGCGGGCGCGGGGCCGACGCGGTGATCGACGCCGTCGCCACCGATGCCTCCATGACCGACGCGCTCAACGCGGTCCGGCCCGGCGGCACCGTCTCGGTCGTCGGAGTGCACGACCTGCAACCGTTCCCGCTGAACGCGCTGGGCTGCCTGATCCGCAGCATCACGTTGCGCATGACGACGGCGCCGGTGCAGCGGACCTGGCCGGAATTGATCCCACTGCTGGCCTCCGGCCGACTGGACGTGGACGGCATCTTCACGACGACACTGCCGCTGGACGCGGCGGCCAAGGGTTACGCGATCGCGGCCGCGCGCAACGGCGACGACGTCAAGATCCTGCTGACACCCTAGGTGCCGTCGCGGCGCACGTGCGTGGCCAGGTGGCCTCGGCCGGGGGAGATCCCCGTGACCGTCGCCATCCCGGCCAGGCCCTATCGCGTCGCCGTGATGTACTGCGAACGCATGAAACTGTCGATCTTGACATCCACCTCCGGCGGAATCATTCCGTAGACCGCCTCGAGCTGCAGGGTGTTGCGGATCGGCTCGACGGCCCAGCCGTGCGAGGACAGCCAGGCGGCCGGATCGCTCTCGGGCTCGTAGGTCAACGCCGAGAAATCCACGCTGCCCGACATGTTGACTCCGGGGTGGGCCGCCTCCAAACCCTCCAGCTGGTCGTGGTCCAACCGCGTGCCCAGCGCACCCACGGCCACTCGGCTGCCCGGCGCGCTGAGCCCACTGATCAGGGTGAAAAGGGTGTTCTGGGCATCGTCGGTCAGGTAGGGCAGTATCCCCTCCACCGACCAGGCGCCGGGACGTTCCACGTCGAAGCCGGCCGCCTCCAACGGCTTGGACCATTCGCCGCGCAGATCCGCCGCGACCTCGATCCTGCGCGCCTTGGGCGTGGCGCCCCGCTCGGCCAGCACCCGCGACTTGAACTCCAGCACCTTCGGCAGGTCGATCTCGAAAACCGTTGTGCCCACTGGCCAATCGAGCCGATACGCGCGCGAGTCCAGGCCGGCGGCGACGATCACCGCCTGGCGCACGCCCGCTTGGCCGGCGGCGAGGAAGAAGTCGTCGAAGAAACGCGTCTGCACGCCGTAGAGGCGGGGAAAGGCCGTCTGGTCCTCTGAGGTACCCGGGTTGGCGAGCACTTCGGCCAGGTACGGGTCCTGCGACGCGGCGATGAAAGCCTGCGCATAGTCGTCGCGAACCAACGGCTGAGGGCTCCGGGCGTGCACCGCCCGCCAACCGGCCACCAACAAAGCGGTGTAGCCCACGCTGCTGACGATGTCCCAGTGGTCGTCGTCGGAACGCAGCGAGCCGAACTCAGGTGTCATGCTCAATCGGTCCTCCCCATCGCAGTCCCCGACGTCACCAAGGTACCCGCAGCGGCACCGTCAAACCTCGAGAAGCACCGTGACCGGGCCGTCGTTGACCAATTCGACTTGCATGTCCGCGCCGAAGACCCCCATTTCCACTCGGGCGCCCAACTGCCGCAACC
>Ga0207433_10009494_pt1 | contig 15453 bp, 6 predicted proteins | sample YelNatPaOPGAMG01_FD_187559 | JGI IMG/M metagenome (GOLD analysis project Ga0207433, IMG submission 187559) | Hot spring thermophilic microbial communities from Obsidian Pool, Yellowstone National Park, USA - OP-RAMG-01 (SPAdes) (version 3) | ecosystem: Environmental > Aquatic > Thermal springs >... | reverse complement strand
TGATCTTTATAAGGCTGGTCTAATAAATTTTCAATCTTTAAACTAAATACATGAAAAAATTTTCCAGTTAATATTTTTACTCCACAATAAATATCAACAATTCCATATCCTTTTGTTGGATTTTCCTCAGCAGCAGTTTTATTTTGTTCACTTGCTAATTTCCATTGATAGCCAAACCAAAAATTGTCTGTGAAGTATCTTTGTTCTATAGAAAATCTAAACGGCGGTATTTGTGGTAAATTTTCTTTTGTGTCTCTTATGATACCTCTTACATAATCCATTATCACTGTTAAAGATAAATTCCTGGTAAATTCATACTGTGCAATTAATTCAAATCCATAAATAGATGCATTTGATTGAGAATAAATAAACACAGGATAACCGGAAGTGTAGTTAAATTTGTTTATTGATGCTGCATCATAAAAATAATTAGTTGGTTTTCGATAAATGAAATTATTCAGCAGATTGTAATAACTGCTGAGTTCAACTAAATGATTTGCTTTTCTTACTCGCAACCCTAAATCAAATCCAAGATTATTTTCTTTTTTAAGATTACGATTGCCAATGTCAAAAGTAGCTGTAGCTTCATGAATCGCATAAGAAGAAAGTTCTTCAACTGTTGGGGCTCTAAATGCATTTGCAATATTTGAAAAGAGTGATACATCATCAGAAATGTTAAAAGAAATTCCAGCTGAACCGCTGAAAGAAAAATAATTTTTTTCTTCTGCAGAGAAATGTGTATCAGATATTATCGATTCAGGAATTACTACACGATTATTTTCAAGTCGAACACCTAACTGCATATTTAATTTATTAATTCTTATTTGCTCGAATATGTATGCAGCAATACCATCATAATTTGCATTGGGTGTAAATGCTTCTTCGCCAAAAACATTATAATTTTGTTTTTGATACCAGAATCCAAAAACACCAGAAATATTTTTTGTTTGCCATAAGTGTATTGGATTATGTTTGAAAGATAAATCAAAGCTGTATGATTTTAATCCGAATGAAGTTCCTGTTTCACCAGTAGTTCTTAATATTTCTTTATGTTCATAATTTTGGTAACCTACTTTAAGACTAAAACTATTTACAAAGAAATCAATCTTATCACTTTCAATCAAAAAGCGATATTCTTTTTTCTTCATATTTATTTTAATTGGTTCTTCTTCCGAAGGCATTAATTCAAAATTATTAAATGTTGGAATGCCATAGCTGTTATAATAATCTTTGATACTTATTCCGCTTCTTAAAAAAGAAGGAATGAAAGCAAATCCAAATTGATATCCTCTTGAAAATTGGTCGGTGTTATTAACAGTAGAACCATTGCCATCAATATAATTTTTGCTGGACCGATTAAAGTAATTTGAATGAAAAGAAAATTTATCAAATCCGAAATGTAAATCGCTGCTAATATTTAATTCTTTGTTGACAGAAGACTTTCCAAAATTTATATCACCGATTAAACCCTTCGGAATATAATTTGGAATATCTTCTGTAATGATATTTACAACTCCACCAATTGCATTACTTCCATAGAGTAAACTTGCAGGACCACGCAGAACCTCAATCTTTTCTGGAGTATTTCCATCTGAAGTCATAGCATGGTCGTCCGATGTATTTGATAAGTCTCCCATTCTTAAACCATTTTCAAGTATTAATACTCTATTGTTACTAAAGCCGCGAATAATAGGTCTTGAAGCTGCAATCCCATTTGAACGCATTGATATACCTGGTTGAAAGTTGAGTATTTGAGCAATGCTTAGATTTCTTTTTATCTGAAGTTCTAAATTAGAAATTGATAAAGTGCTTTGAGATAAATTTTTTGGGTCAATTGATAAAGGATTTCCAGTTACAACAACTTCTTGCAAATTAATTATTCCTTCTTCGAGTTTAATTACAATTGTTTCATTTGATGGAATTGCAATCTTTCTTGTTGTTGTTTTATGACCAATATAAGAAAATTTTAAAGAGTATGTTCCTCTCTTCAAATTAAAGAATTCAAATTTGCCTTCGGCATCAGTAGTGGTTCCTATTTTTAATTCTTCTATTAATACATTAACACCTATCAAAGGTGAATCATCTTTTTCTTCTTTAACATAACCAATTAAAGAAAAAGTTTGTGCATTAATAATTATTGTAATGCATAAATATATGACTGCTATAAAAATATTTATGTTCTTCATTTCGAAACTCCTCAATTAAATTTAGTTTTTATATCATTTCCAACCCTGCTTACTGCAGACGAAAAATGAATTATGAATTTTGTGCTCATTGTCATTCTGACTCGCCAAAGGCGAGGAAGAATCTCTTATCTCTAAAATATTATGACAATAATCGTTTCTGATTATTACAATCAGTAAAATTTTTTATTGGATATAAAAAATGTTTGATGCGATAAATATTTATTGGTTCAATTGGGGAGGTGAACGAAGTGTGATTGTTGTAAATAAATTTTTAGCAGGATGATCTGTTTGTGCTTTTTGAACAAGCGGTATAGTTTGATTCAAATAAATATGAATTGATGAAGTAAATAATTGAGCATTAAAACTTAGATTGAAAAATTGTTCAGCTCTGCATAATCCAGATTCATCTTTAAAAGGGTCTGTAACATTTAATTCATTAGAAAGGGATATATAACTATAAGATTTTATTTCATGCTTATGAGTGTGAAATACATTTAAACATAAAATCGAAAGGTATAATACGATAAATAACCACGAGACTTTATGTTTAATCTTACCATTCATAAAATTTTTATTGATTATAAAAGACTCAAAGTTTATTTTCAGTTGCAAATCTAAAGACATAAAGTCTAATTATCAACATTATTAAAGGAGGTATTATGTTAAACCAAAAATTACATGGTGAAGTATATTATCCAAGTGAAGATGTTTTAAATAAATCACATATAAAAAATTGGGAAGAACTAAATGAACTTGCAAAGAAAGATTATGAAGGGTTCTGGGCAAAGATGGCTGATGAATTACATTGGTTTAATAAATGGGAAAAAGTAATTGATGATTCAAATAAACCTTTTTATAAATGGTTCACTAAAGCTCAAACTAATATTGTTTATAATTGTCTTGATGTTCATATAAAAACATATCGAAGGAACAAATTAGCTTTAATATGGGAAGGAGAGAATGGTGAATTACGAACAATGTCGTATTATGCTTTGCATCGTGAAGTATGCAAATTCTCAAATGTATTGAAAAGTATGGGAGTGCAAAAGGGGGACCGTGTTACAATTTATATGGGAAGAATTCCAGAAATTATTATTGCAATGTTAGCATGTGCAAGAATTGGTGCAATTCATTCTGTTGTTTATGGAGGATTTTCTGTCGAATCTCTTGCAGAAAGAATTGAAGACAGTAATTCAAAAGTGTTAATTGTAGCTGATGGAGCTTATCAACGGGGGAAAATTGTTCCATTAAAACAAATAGCAGACGAAGCTTTACAAAGATGTGGCACAGTAGAACATGTTTTAGTTGTTAAAAGAACGGGTCAGGAAATAAATATGGAGCAGGGCAGAGATATGTGGTATCATGAATTAATGAATTTACCAATTGCAAATCAAAACTGTGCATTAGAAATTATGGATTCAGAAGACCCGCTTTTTATACTTTACACATCAGGCACAACAGGAAAACCAAAAGCAATTTTACATACTCACGGTGGTTATATGGTTGGTGTTTATACAACATTAAAATATGTATTTGATATTCATGAAGAAGACCGCTATTGGTGTGCTGCAGACCCCGGCTGGATTACTGGTCATAGTTATATTGTATATGGTCCTTTATTAAATGGTGCAACTTCTTTTATGTATGAAGGGGCACCAAATTTTCCATATCCAAATCGCTGGTGGCAAATGATAGAAAAGTATGGTATTAATATTCTATACACTGCACCAACAGCTATAAGAGGATTAATGAGATTTGGAGAAGCTTGGGTAAAACGACATGATTTATCTTCACTAAGATTATTAGGTTCGGTTGGAGAGCCAATTAATCCTGAAGCCTGGAAGTGGTATTATAAAGTTGTTGGGAAAGAAAAATGTCCGATTATGGATACATGGTGGCAGACAGAAACTGGAATGTTTATGATAACACCATTACCTTGTGTTCCGCTTAAACCGGGTTCTGCAACAAGGCCATTCCCTGGAATTGAAATGGATGTTGTTGATGAAAATGGAAATTCAGTAAAACCAAATGAAGAAGGTTATCTTGTGATTAAAACTCCATGGCCTGCAATGATAAGAACAGTTTACAAAGATCCTGATCGATATGTTCAACAATATTGGAGTAAATATCCCGGGATGTATTTAACGGGTGATAGTGCGCGTAAAGATGAAGATGGATATTTCTGGATAATTGGTAGAGTTGATGATGTTATTAAAGTATCTGGATATAGATTAGGAACAGCAGAAATTGAAAGTGCATTAGTAAGTCATCCAGCTGTTGCTGAAGCAGCGGCAATTGGATTGCCTCATGAAGTAAAAGGTAATGCAATTTATGCTTATGTAATACTTCGGAATGGTTATGAAAAATCTGCATCATTAGTTGAAGAACTGAGAAAGCATGTAAGTCACGAAGTCGGACCGATTGCAAAACCTGAGCATATTGAATTTGTTGATTCATTGCCAAAAACAAGAAGTGGAAAAATTATGAGAAGAGTGCTTAAAGCAAGAGCATTAGGCCAAGACCCTGGGAATATATCTACAATGGAAGAATAAAAATTTTAGATTAAGGAATTGGAGCATTTTTTGTAAAACTTTAATTTGTGTTGTTAAAAATAAATTTGAGATTCTTCCTCGCCTTCGGCGAGTCAGAATGACAATTTAGCTTTTTTCTGTCATTCTGAGGAATTCGCCGAAAGGCGAAACGACGAAGAATCTAAATCCATTCTTTCATTTTTGAGAGATTCTTCATTACGCTTCGCTCCATTCAGAATGACAGTATTATTTTTCTCCTGTCATTCTGAGGAATTCGCCGAAGGCGAATGACGAAGAATCTAAAAAACAATTCTTTCATTTTTTAGAGATTCTTCATTCCGCTTCGCTCCATTCAGAATGACTTTATAATTTTTTTCCTCTGTCATTTAGATTTTGCGGATTTTCACTGATTTTTTCTGCGCATATCTGCGATAATCTGCGACTATCTGCGTGAAACATTATTTCTCGCTGATTTCGCAGATTTTCGCTGATTTCTTCTGTGTCTGTTTGCGATAATATGCGTGAAAATTATTTTGTCATTCTGAGGAGTTCGCCAAAGGCAAGTGACGAAGAATCTAAAACACAATTCTACATTTTTATGAGATTCATCCTCGCCTTCGGCGAGTCCGAATGACAATTCTGCTTCTTTCTGTCATTCTGAGGAATCCAGCCGTAAGGCGGACGACGAAGAATCTAAATCCATTCTTTGATTTTTTAGAGATTCTTCATTCCGCTTCGCTCCATTCAGAATGACATTTACATTTTCCTCTGTAATTCTGACCCGCCTTATCTTACTTTCATGAAATTGCTGATTCGTGTTACAAAAAAAATGTAAGAAGAAATTTATTTTTACAAAACATTCAATTTATATAGCGGCGGTGGAAGAGAAATGATTACTTCTGTTCCATGAGAATTATTGTTGCGATTGCTTAGGTCTTCAAACATAATGGGTTTTGGAAGCTCAAGTTTAGTACTTAAAAAATTTAATCGTTCTTCAATAATTTGTATTCCTCTTGAAATGTGATCTTCATTTTTATTTTTTCTTGATTCTTTAATCCCAATTCCGTTATCAGTGATTTTTATTATTAATGATTTACTTATTACAGAATCAATCTCAACATATTCAAATGAAAAAGAAATAATTAAAAGCCCTTTTTTCCCGGAATCGATTATCCCATGCCAGAGAGAATTTTCAACAAAAGGCTGAATAATCATATTTGGAATCATAACAGTATCTGTATCAATCTCATTATCCATTATTATTTCATAGGAAAATTTTTCTTGGAGTCTCATTTTTTCAAGATTAAGATAAAGCCTTAGCCGATTAATTTCTTCTGATAAACAAATAAATCCGTTCGTCGCTGTTTCAAGATTTTTTCTTATCAGTTTTGCCATCATTGCGATGTAATCATTTGCTTCTTCATTTTTATTGCTGTTGACCAAATATTGAACCGAATTTAATGAATTAAAAATGAAGTGAGGATTCATCATTGAAGATAGAGCTTGATGTTCAAGATTGTTAATTTTTTCTGTTAAATCCAATTCTGCTCTAATCTTTTTATTATTCAACTTCAAACGATGAATTATTATAAAAACAGTAACAGTTACAAGAAATGAAATTATCGTAAATTCGAACCAGATAGTTTCAACAAATCGAGGCATAATCGTAAAAGCAAGAGAATGAGGTTTACTCCAATCAGAGTTTTGAGTTTTAGCCATAATCTGAAGATGATATTTCCCGTGTTTAAGAGAAATAAAATTTAGAAAATCATTTTTGGTTTCAAGCCATTTATCTTCATTTAATTTGTATTTATAAATCACTGAACCGGGCGATGAATAATTTATTGCTCTGAAGTCAATATAAACATCATGCTGTTCGGGTTGAAAAATTAGATTGTTATAATTTGTAAAAAGTGAATCACCTGCTTTTACACTGATTATTTTTATATTCAGTAACGGTTGATAATAGTTTTCAAATAAATCTATATTAAGAATTGATAATCCATTGCTGGTGCCAACATAAAGTTTATTGAATTTATTGTCATAACAAATAGAAAGAACTTCATTTGATGGAAGTCCAGAACTGCTGTTAATATATTTTATTGATTTTCCATCAAATAGATAAAGCCCTTTCATATTTCCAATCCAAATTCTGTTTTTATTATCTAAAACAATTGAAGTGGAAGAAGATAAGTCATAGCCCAAAATATTTGTAAAATTTGTAATTGATTTGTTTTCCAAATTATAATTAGCGATGCCCTTTGATGCAGCAAACCAAACAATTTTTTTATCTTCATATATTGAAGTTATATTTGAACTTAAAACTGGATTACTGTTAAAAAAAGTTTTTTCCCGCTTATTTATGTCTTCATTTTGATATGATAAATTGCACAATCCACTTCTTGAACCTATCCAGATATTTTTTTGAGAATCTTCAAATATATGATTGATACGATTTAAGTAACTACTATCACCAAAAATAAAATATGACTTAAATTTTTGTGAACTAAAATTATTTTGTATTCTAATATTATTTCCAATGCTGCCAAATAAAAATTGTCCATCACTCGTTTTACAAAATGATTGATTTCTGAATAAGCGAAATTTTATCCCTTTGTAGAATACTTCATTAGATTTAGCTGCTTCCGATGTAATAGAAACGGCAATGTAATTTTTCGACTGAATAAAATTATTCACATATCCAGTAATTAATTCTCCGGAATTATATTTCAATTGTGAGATTTTCCCATTTTCAAAAACATTTATTCCATTAATAGTGCCTATTAGTATCTTGCCTGACTTATCTTTGTGTATGCAATTAACATAGTTATTAGTCAGCCCATCTTTCTGAGAATAATTTTGTATGTAAAAATTTGTTAAACAATAAACACCATTTCCATAAGTAGCAATCCAAATGTTTCCTTCATTGTCTTCATAAAATTTATCGATTTGAGTATTCTCAAGTCCTAATGTTTCACCAAGATTAACAAATTTATATGAATTAATTCCTTTAGCATCAGAATTAAATGGAATAATAAAAAATCCTTTACCTGAAATAGAAAACCATATATTACGATGAGAATCAATAAATAAATGAAACACAGAATTTTTATCGTATAGTTTTACCGGTATTGAAGCAATAACCTTTTTATTTTTAATACGATAAATTACATTTTCACCGCCAAGGAAAATAGTTCCATCTTTATCTAAAGCTGCACAATTAAAATTTTCTATTGGCAATCCTTCAATAGCAAATTTTTCTAAGGAGTTATTTTTTATAATTTGTAAACCGTCTGATGTTAACACGATTATATTTCCTTCTGCAGTTTTCACCAATTTGTTCAAGGTAGATTTGTGAAGAAGATTTGTAATTAATATTCTGTCATCATTTCGAAGTTTATCTTTTTTATTTAGTTCGATAATTGCTCCAAAAGATGAATAAGCATATAATTTGTCACCAGTATTTAGAAGATATTGAATTGAGGAAATTTTTCCATTAAATGTCTTACGGAAGTTTTCAATTTTAGCATTTCGTAAAATATTTATTCCGTGTAAATGATTGCCAATGTAAAGTTCACCGTGATTTCCTTCAATTAAAGAAGTAATAGTATTAGAATTGAGCCCATCTTTTGTTTCATAAGTTATAAATCTTTTCCCATCAAATCTGTTAAGTCCATTTAATGTCGCAATCCAGATAAAACCTTCTTTATCTTGAATAATATCATAAACCGTTGAAGAAGAAAGTCCATTTGATGTTGTGTATTGATAATATGGCGGTGTTTGAGAAAATGTAAGATTTGTTTGAAGTGAAATAAAAAATACTATTAAGAAAAATCTTTTTAACATTATTAAATAGCTTTCATAAATGATTTAATTTTTTGTATAAACTCTGCAACTTTTCTACGGGAGATTTCTAGTTTGGTGCCATCAATCATTTTAACATAATATCCATCAATGTTTGAATAATCTTTAATGTAATTGAGATTAATCAGATGAGATTTATGAATTCTGAAAAATTTTTCTTTTGGGAGTGTTTCTTCAAAATCTTTTAATGTTCGAGAAATAATTTTCTTCTTTTCATTTTTGATAACAACAATTGTATAACATCCATCAGCTTCAAGACGAATTACATCATCTAATGCAAAAACATTAAAGCCGTGAGTATCAGGCAAAATTAATTTATCAGAATCTTGAACTGGTTCATTTCTATTCTGTTTATTTATAACGTGTAAGAGTTTTTTTACGCATTGTTTAAGTTCTTTAATGTTTATTGGTTTCAAAATATAATCAATAGCACCAGATTTAACAGCTTTAATTCCAAATTCTTCGTGTGCACTAACAAAAACAATCAGAAAATTAGGATTATCAAATTCATCTACAAAATCGAACCCGTCAAGAACAGGCATTTCAATATCAAGAAAAACAACATCTGGTTTATTAGTCTTAACAAGCTGCGAGGCAGCATTTACTGAATCTGCACAAGAAAGTATTTCAATTTCAGGACAGTAATTTTCAATCAATAATTTTAAGTTTTCTCTGCCGTGAAATTCATCATCAACAATTATTGCAGTAAGTTTCGATAATTCGTTCTTTGTATACATTTTATTTCCCTTACCCCTTATAACTAAAAGATAATTTTATTATAAAGAAGAAATTTAATGGCATCAAATCTTATCAAATTAAAGAAGATAGATTTCAGCTCGGGTTGGTATTGTATTTTATATCTTGTTTAAAGATAGTATTAAATTATATCAAAAGAAACATACTGTCCGATTTAAGGAGATTTGGTTTGTGAATTATAAAGGATGAATAAGAAGAAGTTTAATTTTTTCAATAGCGGAAGAAGTGAGCTTAACTGCTTTTATTTGTAACTAAATGTTTAGTCGAAACTTAATTTATTGCACAATAATTTCTTTTGTCGAGATAAATTTAGACTTACAAATTTTTGTAAAAACGGAGCTATAGCTTCGTGAAAGTAAATATATCATTTTAATCGAAGTTACTCAGTCAGAAGCTGATAGGTCTTCGATTTACAATTTTATTATTTGCAACAAGTATCGACAATTCAAATTGACTTGCATGCATATTTAATGTTACTAAACTAACTTCTGCTTCTTACCAATAACTTATTAATTCATACCATTTAATTAAATAATTACACCGTTCCTTTATTGTTTATTGTAGTAACTATAGATAGTATGTAGATTCACACAAAAATTAGGTCAATTTATGAATATCATTAAAAAACTGATTGGTCTGTTCATAAAAAGGAAATCTGATTCTATGCCTATTCTTATAATAAAAAAAGGAGCAGAAAACAGTAATGTTAAGGAATACAAATCAATTGAAGATGCAATTAATGATTTAGAAAAAGATGCAAATATCAGTCGTGAAAAAATAGAATGCTTAAAAACATCATTAGAAAAATTAAAAAATAAGTCATCAATCAAAATTAAAGATGGTGAAATAATAAAATAAATAAACAAAGGGGCAACAAAATGAAAAAAGGAAATAGATTATTAATCGCTTTTATTTTAGCAATTAATATCACTTCAATTACTCAGGCTCAATGGACATCAACCAACTATGCATCTGGGAATATCAATGTAGTGTTTGCAAATGGCAATGATATTCTTGCAGGTACAAATGGAGGTTCCAGTATTAGCATTAGTGTAGACAATGGAATTAATTGGGGTTCTGCAAATACAGGAATCTTACAATATGCTGATGTAAGAGCTTTTGCTTCGGACCAAAATTATGTTTTTGCCGGTGCAACTGATGGAGTTTACAGGGCAATTAACGATGGTTCTTATAACTGGTCTAAAGTATTAGATAATGTTAGTTGTTTTTCACTACTTATTAAAGGGACAGATGTATTTGCTGGCACACTTGGTGGTGGAATTTATTATTCGAACAATAATGGAACAACATGGATTCAATCAAATTCAGGAATGAATTCATATCCTTATGTCTATGCACTTGCAACAAATGGAACTTATCTCTTCGCCGGTAAATATGGTGGTGGTTCACCAGCAGATGGAGTTTATCGCTCAAGTGATAATGGTGCCACATGGACTCAAGTTATAAACGGATTAACTAATACTAATGTTTTTTCACTCGCAGTGAAAGGTAATTTTTTATTTGCAGGAACGAATGGTGGCATCTTTCGTTCAAGTAATGATGGGAATAATTGGATTAATGTTGCTGGCGGGGTTGTTCATACTCTAAATGTAATTTGCAATAATGATTTATATGCTGGGCTTCTATCAAGTGGTGGCGTAAGCAAATCTACAGATGATGGTACAACATGGAGTTCATATAGTACTGGATTACCTAATACGGGAGGTTATACTGTAATGAGTTTAACGGCTAACAATTCTTTTCTTTTTGCTGGAACTTTAGGCGGGGGAATTGCTCGTGGAGAGTATGAATGCTCCCAATCTAATGAACAAAATGAAGCTTGTATAACATGGAATTTATTAAGTTCTACTTCTGTGACTTCTACATTTGGTAATATATATGGACAAGCAGAAAATATTCAAGGATTATTAATATTTCCACCTTATATAAATGAAGGTCAAAGGCTTTGGTATGGAACAAATGGCTGGGCAGTAAGTGCAGGAGAAAATCCATCAAATTATATTGAATTCAATGCATCACCAACCAGCGGAAATAATTTTACTGTAACTAATGTATCTTTTAATTATGGTGATAATCCTCTTCAAACAAATTTCAACATTATAAAATCTCAAGTGTATTATTCGACCGATAACTGGGCAAATAGAACTTTATTAAATTCTACACCTCTTGATTACCTAAATACAAGTATGCAGTCATTTAGCGCATCAGGCTTGAGTGTGACTGTTTCAAATGGACATTCGTTTTCTTTAAGAATTTATCCTTATGCACCAAACGGTGGAATTGCAATGACACCAAGTTTTGCCATTCATAATAATGTAACAATATGTGGTATTACTGCTGTTGATTCTTCTGGAGGATGTGTTGAACCTCCAAATTGTATGGTTGGATGGTGGCCTTTAGATGAAACGGTTGGTTCAACTGTGGTAAAAGATATTATAGGTTCCAATAATGGTTCACCACAACCAGGACCGATTGGAGTTATGGGTTCTGCTACAGATGGTCCTATTCCCGGAAGTATTTTGTCTTTTTTAAATCCAAAATATAAAGTAGATGGGTCACTTTATTTTTATCCAGGTGTCACAACAAAATATGTGAAAGTTCCTGATAATCCTTCTCTTAATTTTGGGACAGGAGATTTTACTATTGATGCTTGGGTATATCCTGTAATTGGTTCAAATTATGTTCAACCGATAGTTGATAAATCTCAAACTACCGTAGCAGGCTGTATTGGTTACAGACTTTTCATTTTAAGTGGTCAATTGCATTTTGTTGTTATGGATGGGAATAATATTATTATTACAACTGCACCTATTACATATTCAAAGTGGCAGCACATAGCCGCAGTGCGAAAAGGTGGTACTCCTAATTCAATAGAAATATATATTAACGGAAATCTAATAATCACCGCAACAGGTCAGGTAAACAATATTAGCAATACTTCAGACTTTTTAATTGGTGGAATTACAAGTCCAAATGGGGGTACATTATGTGGTTTGCCTGCAATATTTAATTATGGTGAAATTGCAATAGATGAATTAGAGTTATTTAATCGAGCACTTGCTTCTAACGAAATTTACTCGATTTGGTATGCAGATAGTTTAGGCAAATGCAAACCAAATGTTCAGCTTGGCTCAATATGCGGAATGAAATTTAATGACTTGAATGGAAACGGAATAAAAGATGATGGTGAGCCTGGTATTGCTAATTGGAAAATAAATTTAGCTGAAGGTGCAACAATGTCAACATATACTGATAGCAATGGAAATTATTGTTTTAACAATTTGAATCCTGGAAAATATACAGTCAGCGAAGCAAATCAACCGGGATGGACACAGACAGCACCATCAACAGGAACTTATTCATATGTATTAATGCCAGGCCAAAATTTGTATGGGTTAGATTTTGGTAATACTGCTGAAACATGTCTTAATAACATGAAAAACTGGTGGCCTCTTGGAACAGGGATAAATAATGGAACGAACGGTGAGGTATGGGCTCTTGCTGTAATTGGGTCTGACCTTTATATAGGCGGAAACTTCACTACTGCGGGAGGTATCACAGCAAATCACATTGCAAAGTGGGATGGTTCGAGTTGGTCTCCGCTAATAAGTAGCAATGGTGTAAATGGAATAAATGGAATAGTAACTGCACTTGCAGTTAATGGGACAGAACTTTATGCCGGCGGCTGGTTTACTGATGCCGGTGGTATTTTAACAAATAATATTGCTAAATGGGATGGCTCAAATTGGTCGGCTTTTGGGAATGGCTTACAAGCTGCAGGTGCTATTAATGCTCTTGCTATAATGGGAAATGACCTTTATGCAACTTCATTTATATTAACACCTGGATTAGGAGGACCGGGAAATCTTATTGTTAAATGGGATGGGACAAGTTGGTCAACATTTAGTGTAATGGATGATTATGTATCATGTCTTTATGTTGATGGCTCAAATCTTTATGCAGGAGGACAATTTACAATGGCAAATTCAGTACCTGCCAATAAAATTGTCAAATGGGACGGTACACAGTGGTCCTCTCTTGGTTCAGGTACAAATCATTGGATTGGTGGACAAGGGATTGTAATACAAAACAGTAATTTATATATAAGCGGAAGATTTACAACTGCAGGAAATAATTCTGCTAATTTTATTGCTAAGTGGGATGGTTCAAACTGGTACTCATTCGGAACAGGTGTAAATAACGGGATGAATAATGAAGTAGAAGCGTTAATATCAAGTGGAACAGACTTATATGCTTCGGGAAGTTTTACAACTGCTGAAGGTATAAATGCGAATAATATTGCTAAATGGGATGGAACAAATTGGTCACCTCTTGGCAGTGGAATGAATGACGGGGTATGGCGTCTTGCTATGATAGGTAATGATTTATATGCTGGCGGGATTTTTACAACAGCTGGCGGAGCGAGTGCTAATTATATTGCAAAGTATTCATGCGGTATACCTACTTCCATTAATGATAGAGAATCAGAGACGAAATTACCTTTGAAATATGACCTTGGTCAAAATTATCCAAATCCATTCAATCCAACAACTGTCATCAGTTATAATTTGCCAAAATCTGGATTTGTAAAAATTAGTGTCTATGATGTTCTTGGGAAAGAAATACGTGTATTAGTAAATGAAAATAAAAATTCGGGACATTACGAAATTGTTTTTGATGGAAAAGGTTTATCAAGCGGGACTTATTTTTATGTAATAAAAACTGGTGAATTTATGCAAAGCAAGAAAATGATTTTAATAAAGTAGAAAAAGTAATATACTGAATAAGCTTTTAATAAAAGCCGGGAATTTAATTGAAGGATACCCGGCTTTTATTTTTATAATTAGAATACCTCACCCGAGATTTTTTGGTAACACGAAACTATAGTTTCGTGAAAAAAATACTACAGCACAAAAATTTCAGATTAAACGAAAAAGACTCTTAAAAATGTAGAATATGTTTTTAGATTTTTCCCCGCCCACTAAGGCGGGTCAGAATTACAGAGGAAAATGTAAATGTCATTCTGAATGGAGCGAAGCGGAATGAAGAATCTCAAAGAGCATGAAGGAATTGTTTTTAGATTCTTCGTTGTCTGCCTTTGGCGAACTCCTCATAATGACAGAAAAAATAAGATTGTCATTCTGACTCGCCGAAGGCGAGGAAGAATCTCTAAGAACAAGAAAGAATAGTTTTAGATTCTTCGTCGTTCGCCTTTCGGCGAACTCCTCAGAATGACAGAAAAAAGTAGAATTGTCATTCTGACTCGCCGAAGGCGAGGAAGAATCTCATAAAAATGTAGAATTGTGTTTTAGATTCTTCGTCGTCCGCCTTACGGCGAGACTCCTCAGAATGACAGGAGAAAAATAATACTGTCATTCTGAATGGAGCGAAGCGGAATGAAGAATCTCAAAGAGCATGAAGGAATTGTTTTTAGATTCTTCGTTGTCTGCCTTTGGCGAACTCCTCATAATGACAGAAAAAATAAGATTGTCATTCTGACTCGCCGAAGGCGAGGAAGAATCTCTAAGAACAAGAAAGAATAGTTTTAGATTCTTCGTCGTTCGCCTTTCGGCGAATCCCTCAGAATGACAGGAGAAAAATAATACTGTCATTCTAACTCGCCAAAGGCGAGGAAGAATCTCAAATTTATTTTTAACAACACAAATCGAAGTTTTATAAAATATGCAACTCAAAATTTATCTCTTCTTTTTTCGAAGCTAACACTTTGATTTACATTTTTAATCAATATCTCGACATTTATGTCGAGACTCTGCCAATTACACAATAAATTTTTTTGTCAAGATAAATTTCGACTTTCATTTTGTTGCATGAAGCTGCTGTTTTTTATGTTACAAAAAATGAAAAATATATTGCCTGTCGTTTTAGAGAATATTAAACTGTAGAATTGAATTACTTGAAAAATTATAGTGATTAAAAAGCATTAAAAACTTTATTATAATTAAACATTATTTTTTCAATGTGTTATTAATTCATTTATATTATCTTTACAATTAAGAAATACAAATACTTTTTCAGGTGAGTAATATTAAAAGAGTATTGTTTATATTCTATTGTATTGTCATTGCAAGTTCAAT
>Ga0207433_10009486_pt1 | contig 15465 bp, 17 predicted proteins | sample YelNatPaOPGAMG01_FD_187559 | JGI IMG/M metagenome (GOLD analysis project Ga0207433, IMG submission 187559) | Hot spring thermophilic microbial communities from Obsidian Pool, Yellowstone National Park, USA - OP-RAMG-01 (SPAdes) (version 3) | ecosystem: Environmental > Aquatic > Thermal springs... | reverse complement strand
GATTTGGCCAAAGCATTCCAACAATTTTGATAATATCGTTCAAAGTAATGCTTTCATTCTTTGCCTCCTTTTGTGATAAGTAGTATAAAGCATCTTCATAATTTTCTCCAAAAGAGCTCCAATCATACTCAAAATAAGTTTGTAGAGCTTCTCCACCAATTTGAGAACCTTTAATGAAAAGCAAAACGTTAGCTAAAACTGTTGATAAACTTTCAGAGACATATTTTTCTAAAACTTTCTTCAAACCTTCATAAGTTAAAATGAACTTTGTGATCTCACTAGTTTTTAATTGACTTAAGAAAGCTTTGTGGTTTGTTCTTTGTTCTACTAATCTGCTGATATCATATCCTTTTTTCTCTAAAATTTCAGCAACGTTTCTTGCGTTTAACATTCCTCCTCCACCATAGACTAAAATTGAGAAGTAGTCATTGTACAAATATTCGCTTGCAACCAAAGCTTTTTTGTTAGTATCTAAATAGCCTCTTGAGAAAATTAGAGAAACTAAGCTTTCATCTTCTGGCAATCTTCCAACTGCAAAATCTAGATAAGTATCGTCATTTATATCAGCGTAAGGAATGTCTGTTAAAGTTATATTTCCATCTTCTTTATCTTCAGCTTGAATTATTCCTAAAAATTTTTGTTGTTCTACAGGATCTTCAACTTCAAAGCTTGGTAAACCAATTAAAAGCAAGTAATTTCCTCTTAGAATGTTTTGTGAATTGTTAAAAAGAAAGCCAAAAGAATTTAATTTCGAAACTTTTTGCTTTAGAATTTGTTTTATCTCGCTTGCGTTGTTTGAGTTTGTTAAAACTATAAAGCCATTTCTTAAAGATGAAATTATCGAAGAGTAAGCAATAGGCTTGGAGAGTATGATGTAATTAATGTTGGTTCCTTTTTCTTTTGCTAGCTTTAAATAAAAATCTTCTATTTCTTCTGTTGAGTTTTGAGAAAAATCTAAAACTGAATTTTCTTTTTCAAAAACTATTGGTAAGTTTAATAAAGAAGCGATTTGAGAGGCATAAATGTATTTTTCTATAGAATCTGCATAAACTCCCTTTTTGTTTTCGAAAAATTGAAACAAATCTTCTCTTGAAATTTTTATCGTTGAATAATTTTTGATGTTTAAGCTAATGTTTCCTAGAAGAAAGATTTGTTGAGGGTTGAAAAGTTCAATGAAATGATTTATTTGATTTTCGTTGTTATCAAAAACCAAAACTGGTTGTCTTAAAGGCGCTAAAGAAATAATATTTTTCCAATCTTTGTCTGTAATGAAAAGAGGTTTTTCTAAAACTCTGATTATTGAATAGCAAATCGTTTGATTTTCTACATTTGTTGCGTTTGTGTAAATTGAAATGCAATGAGAGCCAATTGATTGATTTAATTCTTTATTGACTACTGCTTCTTCATAGAATGTTTGATTTAGGAAAAGATTGTTATCAATGAAAATTTGCAAGTAGAAAGTTTCGTTTAGGGAATGAAGGGAAATGTTTAGAGGGATTTGTGTATAAGGCAAGGCAGTAAAATAGGTTTTGTTGAATGGAGAAAAAATTGATAATTTTTTAAGTCTAAAGTTAAGGATTGAATCAATAAAAGATGAATATACATATGTACAATTCGGAATATTTACCCATCCACCACATCCTAGTGTAAAACCAAATATATTGAATCTCTCGTTTGTAATTGCTATAACTTTTTTGTTTTCTATCATTTTCAAAACAGGTATTGTTGTTGGCGAAAGGGATTCGGCGTAAGTGAGATGGTAAGCTGCTGCACTTCCCAATTTTAATATCTCTCCAATAGAATATTCCTTGAATAACGCTGAACTATTATAAAGAATTTCAGAGTCGAGAGAAGATGCCCATAAACTAGAGGAAGTAGAAGAATTAGTTAATAATAAAGAGGCTAGCATTCCTCCATCTCCAGCGCCTATAAATACTCCACCATTAGAAATATATTTGCGTGTTTCATTTTCTTTCCAGTCAAAGGTAGGAGTTGAGTATGAATCAAATTCAAGTAACAAGACATGGTAGTTAGTTAAATTGTTGGGAAAAAATGTTCCTTCTTCAATTTGAAAGTTCTTATTTTTAAACAATTCTATAAAAACTTGGATATGATCGTAATGCTTACCATCATGGAAAATATAAGCTGTGAAACCAAGAGATGGAGATAAATTAATGAAGAGAAATATAAGAAAAAATAGTAAGTGATTTAGATATTTCCTAATCATTAATTTGATTCTAATGCTAAAATTTTGTTAATTGCCATATGATAGCTATAAGATGCTTCTTAGTTATTTAAGAGATGTAAATAAGTAACAAACAACAATAGAATAAATGAAATTTTTTATAGCACACGAAGTTTTTCCTTCTGAGTTTTCTGGTATTCTATAGGATGTGGAAAATTACTTCTTTAAATAATTAAATAATTAAAAAGACACCAACAGATAATTCTAATAACTTCATAAAAACCTGAAATTAGAGAGTTTAATTGAACATATGAGAAGTAAGGTTCTTTTTACTTCATTAAAATTTTTAAATAATAATTTCATTCTTTTATAAATGATACACCAATTTTTCATATATTTCTAAATGTTTTTTTACAGAATTTTCCCATGTAAATTTTTTTGTATATTCAGCGCCTCTTTTTCCCATTTTTTCAGCCCTTTTTTTATAAATTAATAATTCTATTATCGCTTCTGCTAAAGCTTTAGAGTCTGTCGGAGAAACTAAAATTCCAGTTTTTCTATGAAGTATGATCTCTGGTATAGAGCCTGCTTTTGTTGCAACAACGGCCTTACCACATCTACTAGCTTCTGCATACATATAACCGAATCCTTCAGCTATAGAAGCACCGACTATGATGTCACACATTGCATAAAATTTTGGAACTTCTCTAAAAGGTCTTATACCAGTATAAATTACATATTTTTCAATCCCCAGTTTTTTAATGAAAGGTTTCAATTCTTCAAATCCAGAACCACCAAGAACCAGTCTTGCATCTGGTAATTGCTCTACAACGTATTTTGTAGCTTCTAGTAACATTAAAAGATTTTTAGACTGTCCTGTACCATTCACAGCTAATCTTCCAGTAAATCCAAATAATTTATAATTTTCGAGACCATATTTTTTTCTTAAGTCACCACTTATATTTGGATGAAACAAATCAGAATCTATTCCATGTGGGATAACGGTTATCTTTTCTTTTGGTGCACCACATTTGATTAAAGTTCTTTTCGAGTAATGTGATGGGCAGGCAAACCAATCATATGGTGAATGCACAATATATTTTTCCACATAAGGATAGATCTCTCTTTCAAGAAAATTTCTACCAATCTTTTTCCATAGTTTACCAAAGAGTTCATGACACCAAAGTAGACAGGGTTTCCTAGAAAGTTTAGCAATAATCCAACCAAATGTCCCAGCAACAAAAGTATTAAACTGTAAAATATCCATACTCTTTGCTAACTTTATAGCTGGTAATAAACCAGTTAAAGGAAAAAGTTGTCTACCTGGAAATAGGTATTGTCTTGAAAATAGGATTGGAATTCTGTGGATATGAATCCCTTGATAAATCTCATAAGATTTTGTATTTGGCAGCTTAGCTGTAAGCCAATGAACATCATGTCCAAGTTTAGCAAGTCTTGAACCTAAGTTAATAACGTAAGATTCTCCACCACCTATATAAGGTGGTGCTAAATCAGAACAAATCATTATTCGCATTTAATCACCTAAAAACTATTTAATCTTCGAGCTTCAATTTATTAACAAAACATTCGTCTAATCACTTTTAAAAAGTAACCACATCACCTCATTAAAATTTATTTCTCCAGAATTAACTAACTTAAATCCAAACTTATAAAAAACCTTTACATAATTCTCCTTCTTATAAAGATATTCTTTTTCCCAAGAAACTCTTATAAAATTTTCTTCAAATCTCCTTATCTTTCCGAAGAATGAAGTTTGATTTGGTTGAAACAACAAAATCCAGGATTTCGATATTCTACAGAACTCTTTTGCTATATCTGTAAAATCTTCAAAATGCTCTAATAAACCATCAGAAAAAACTAAGTCAAAAGAATTATCTGGAAACTTAATATTCCTTGCATTCATAAAAAAAATATCTTTACCTTTCTTAAAATTGAAGAACTTTTCACAAACTTTTAAAGAATTTTTAGAATTGTCTATCCCAATAGAATTTTTATAGCCAAACTCTCTAAAGAAAGAAAGAGTAAAACCAGAACCACATCCAACGTCTATTACCTTTGCTTCTTTTGGTAATTTTATTTCTTCTAGTATTTTCTTCAAAACTTTCCTTTCCTCTTTCTTCAATCTTCTACCAAACCAGTTTAGACCTTTAAAATCTTTCCAAATTTCATCCCAATTTCTTTCCATATTTAACAAATTTAATCATAAACTTAAATAATATCAGTTGATAGTATTGTCAGAAAAAATTCAAACATCCAGAATTAATCGTTTTATTGTTGACGTCATCTGTGTTTCTTGCATTACAGCTACAAGTAACATTTGGAACAAAAATTGTCTTCTAGGATGAAGCTATCATATAAGAATGGCTCAATGGATTACAGAAAATGTCTTTTTCATTCAAAGAAGAAACATATTGTATTTTCTTCTAAAATATTTTGAGTAAAACACTATTATTTCAACTTCCATTAATTATTTTTAACGTTGTTTTTAATAACATATCTAAAACCAAAAAAGATTTTTTATCCAGGGTATTGTTCATAATTGAAGAAACCATAAGGCAAACTAGTGGATACTTGATTGTCAAAAGAAATTATAGCTATTTTGTAGTTTCTATTCTCTCCCAAATTTTTTCAAAAGATTTTCTTCTAAAAATTAAATGACAGATTATATGTAAGTAAGAACATTTTCAAAAATTGTACATAGTTATTAAAGATTTTCTTCAATATACTTAATGACTTTCAATTCGAAATATATTTCTGAGAAGCCCCCAACACAATAGCACCATATCCTTTCACAAAAGTTCTGATTTAAATTTGCAAAAAAATTAAGAAGTCGAGTGAATAATTTAGTTATCATATTGTGCGAAACATCAGGTCTAGTATATCTTAATTCTCTTTTAATAACTCTAAAATTACAATTTCCATAATGTTCCTTTATGTTTTTAGAAAAATAATCAAAAGAACCTATACTAAAAGCCCTATAATGTGTTGGATTTACCCACGCAGACCTAGAAGAAAAATGCGGAACTCTTATTATTACTATAGCATTAGGTTTTGCTATTCTATAAATTTCTTCCATTACTCTAACTGTGTCAGGAATATGCTCTATAATATGAGAAGCATAAATTTTGTCAAAAGTGTTATCCTTAAATGGCCATGGAAATTTTTTTAAATCATGAATTTTAGTAGGATTAAATTCTTTATTAAAATCAATGGAGATAACTGTTTCATTTTTTAGAGGTTTATAAGGATTCTCACCAGGTCCGATATCTAATACCAAGAGTCTTTTCATATTAATACCTAATTGCTTCTTCATAAATTTCTTTCAGTTTTTTATTTCTTTCTTTAATAGAGAACTTGCCTTTCTCTACTAACATTCTGCTATATTTTCCCATTCTCCTTCTCAGCCTTGAGTTTTCGATTAATAAAGAAACTTTTTCAATCAATTGTTTTACTATTTCTGGTTTGTTTAGAGTATACATTCTCATCCTTCTTTCTGGATTGATTAAAAACTGTTTTTTCATTAATCCATTACTATCAGCCCAGTCATATCTTTGAGCATCAATTAGAAATCCATTCTTACCATCCTCAATTATTTCAGGTATAGCGAAGATATTATTTGCAACTATTGGTAAACCTACAGACATAGCCTCGAGTAAAGAAAACCCAAATGTGTCAATGTAAGTTGGAAAGATAAATACGTCTGAAGTAGCGTAAAGATTTGAAAAAAGAATTTTGCGTGGAATATTTTCTTCTATAAACTTAATGTTTTTATATTCCTTGTATTTCTCTTTGAATTCAAATGGAACTATACACTTGAAGATAAGTTCTACATCATACCTTTTGTTAAGAATTTCAAAAGCTTCTAAAACTTCTTTTCCCCCTTTTTCAAAAAATTTGTTAGCTATAAACAGTAATCTAATCTTTGATGATTTTCTCTTTTTGCTAATCCTATAAGGTTTGATTGCTGGATACATGACTTCAAGTTTTTCCTTTATATCCTCTCCAAAAGCAGAGACTAAAGATTTATAACTCATTATACAATGAGGTAAGATTTTCTTACAATACTTTGACAATATGAATTTTCTTACAATGCTTCTTGCTCTTCCACTTAATAAAGGTTTATGATCGTCAAAGAAAGATTTGGCATGTTCTATATCCATTATCCAAGGTTTTTTGTTTAAAGGTATAATTCCACGAGAAGTGTGAATCAAGTCTGCATTGGTTGAAAAGTAGAACATTCTCGGAATTCTTAGTGATGAGTTAATTTTTCCAATTATCTTTCTTATTATGTTCTTTTTCCTTTCGTAAACTGTTAAGTTATAATTTTCTCTAATACCATTTTTGTAATTTATAAATAATACCCCTTTTGGCGGGAATTTTATTAAACTCTCGTATATTGGATGGACACCAACATTCAAGAAGACTCTTTGAATTGTCATATCTATTTTTATAACACTATTAAATAGATTATGATAACCTTTATTGTTGGTACAAAGGCAGAGTTGATAAAGTGCGTGCCAGTGATGAAAGAATTTGAAAAGAGAAACATTAATTACTATTTCATTCACACCGGTCAACATTCTTTATCGGATCTAACAAATAATTTTGGGATTAAAAATCCCGATATTGTACTGTATAATCCACCGAAAACTTCTTCACGATTCATGACTAAAACTCATAAGGCAATTTTCTGGGGAACAACACTTATCAAAAAAATCAGAGTTGTTTTGAATAGATTAAAACCAACGTATGTTCTATTTCATGGTGATACACTAACCACAGCTTCAGCAGCTATAGCATCCTCTAATATTTTGGGTAAGAAACCATGGAAAAGTGCTCATTTAGAGGCTGGCCTTCGTTCATTCAATTTATTCAAACCATTTCCAGAGGAGATCTCTAGAAAAATTGCTGACAGATTTTCTGATATTCTTTTTGCCCCTTCAGATTTAAGCGTAGAGAATTTGAATAAAGAGAGAGTTAAAGGAAAAATTGTAAAAACCGGAAATACAATTGTTGATACTGTTTTGATTTCTTTAGAGATTGCAAAAAAGAGAAAGTTGAAGAAGCCAAAAGAAAAGAAATATGTTGTTGTTAATGTTCATAGGCATGAGAACATTAAATCTAAAGAGAGGATGAGAAAAATAGTTGAGATAATAAAGAATATTTCTTATCCAATTTATTGGCCTATTCACGACAACACAAAACTACAATTGAAAAAATTTGGTTTGTTGAATGAATTAAAGAATAAAGAAATACACTTTTCGCCCTTGATGAGCTATATAGAGTTTCTTTGGTTAATTAAAAACTCTACTTATTTAGTAACTGATGGAGGGTCAATACAAGAGGAAAGCTTGGTATTGAAAAAGCCTTGTATTATACTAAGGAAAGAAACAGAGAGACAAGAAGGATTGGAGACAGGTATTAATTTTCTTACTAGATTGAATGTTGAATATTCCAAAAGAGTTATAGAAATGTTAGAAAGTTCTAACTTCAAAGTACCAAAATTCAAAAATCCTTATGGAGACGGAAAGGCATCTAAAAGAATAGTGGATTATCTATTAAGCAGTTAAAAGTTTCTATTTATTTTAATGTTTTTTGCAAAGATTATTATGAAAGTTTCGTTAATAACTACGGTTTTGAATGAAAAAAATACAATTGATGAGTTTATGAAATCCGTAATAAGTCAAACAAAAAAACCAGACGAATTTATTATTGTAGATGGTGGATCAACAGACGGAACTTATGAAATTCTAAAGAGATACTCAAAAAAATATAAATGGATAAAGGTATTTCAAGAAAAGGGAGCTAGCATTGGTAGAGGAAGAAATATTGCCATAGAAAAATCGAAAAATGAAATAATTGCTTGCACGGATGCTGGTTGCCTTCTTGATAAGAATTGGCTAAAAGAAATAACTAAGCCATTTGTAAAAAAGGAAGTTGATGTGGTTGTTGGTATTTATGAACCCTATTATACAAACGATTTTGAATATTTTCAAGGCCTGCTTGTGGTGCCTTCTCCAGAAAAAATTTTTATGAATCCTTCGAGAATGTCATCTCGTAGTATAGCATTAAAAAAAGTATGTTGGAAAAACGTTGGAGGATACCCAAATCTAACAACTGGAGAAGATACTCAGTTTAACATTAAACTAATTGAAAGTGGTTATAGATTTTATTTTGCGAAAAATGCAATAGTTTATTGGAGAATGAGAAGAAATTTGAAAGAATTTTTCAAACAATTTTATAGATATGGAGTTGGAGATAGAAAAAGTAAAAACATTTTGAAAATGAAAAAGAATCTATTGTTCGTTGCTGGATTTTGGTTTTATGTTTTTTTGATGTTATTTTCTTTTTTTGTTTCTCTGAATCTTTTAGTACTCCTATTGCTTTTACCATTTATTTATTTCTTCTTGGATGGGTTGAAATTAGCAATAAAAAGTAGGAAGGTAAGTGGAATTTTTTATGGGTTTATAATATCATTAACTAAAAGAATAGCGTATGTTCTGGGGGCGAGTTTTGAAAAATGAAAGTTTTAATGGTGCATAAAACTAGAAAAGGCGGAGTCGCAATTCATGTAAAAGAAATTTCGAGAGAATTGAGAAAAAGAGGAATTAAAGTAGATGAAATTACAAGAAATGAGGATATTAAATCGAGAAATTTCTTTGAATCTTATGCTAAAATGAAGAAATTATTTTCTAGATGGAGCAAAGAATATGATATTATTCATTGTCATGATTGGTCAATTACATATCCAGCATTAAAGTCAAATATTAAAAATTTAGTTGCGACTTTTCATGCTCTACCAACAAATCCTATTGCATCATTTTTTGAAAACTATTGTATTAAAAGTCTATCATATAGAGCTGTAGTTATTTCTCCAAAGATGAAAAGAGTATATAAGGAAGCCACTCTAATACCCAATGGTGTAAATTTATCTATTTTTAAGAAGTACAAAAATATAAAAAGAGTAAAGAATTTAGTCGGATTAGCACAAAGATATAATCTTAGGAAAATAATTTCTGCCATCAAAAAATCTGGTTTTGATTTTGTCTATACACAGAATAAAATGAAATACGAAGAGTTAGGAAAATTTTATTCAAAAATAGAAATCTTTATATCTATACCTTATGAAGCTGCTGGATTTAATATGGTTTGGTTGGAAGCAATGGCTTCGGAAGTTCCTTATATTATTGGAACAAACGCCGGAATAGGAGAAATTTTACCAATTTACAAAATTAGAGATTTTGAAGAATTAAGAAACATATTATCGAAAATTAAGAACGAAGAAATCAAACCTTTAAAAAATCAAAGAAGATGGATAATCAAAAACAAACTGACATGGAAGGATCATGTAAAAAAATTAATTAAAATATACTCCGAGGTTTAGATATGATAAGCGTTATAATTCCAGCAAGAAATGAAGAAAAAAATTTACCAGAACTTTTAGAAAGTTTGAAAAACCAGACATACAAAAAGAAATTTGAAATTATTGTTGTCGATGGAAAGTCAAAAGATAGAACAAGAGAAATAGCAAAAAGCTATGGATGTAGAGTTATAGTTCAAAAGAAATTAGGTATATCTAATGCAAGAAATTTAGGATGGAAAAAAGCAAAAGGGAATGTTTTAATATTTCTTGAAGCGGACCATAAAGTAAATAAAGATTTTGTTAAAAATGTAGAGAAAACTTTCAAAGATAGAAAAGTTAAATGTGCTAGGCCAATTATTATTCCACTTAAAAGAAATTGGATTCAAAAAACTTTGGCTGTTCAAATTGAATTAACGACAAGAAGACAAAGGGCTTGGGAATTTCCAACGATTTTTAGAAAAGAGGTTTTGAAGAAAACAGGTGGGTGGGATGAATCTATTGACTTCGCTGAAGATAGGGAGTTTCCACAAAGATTAAAAAGACTCGGGTTCAAGACCGTTTTACTTAAGAACTGTATAGTTTACGCAAAGCCTGTAGATAGTCTGGGAAAATTGTTTAAACAAGGAAGATGGTATGGTAGAAATATTTTTGGCTACTTTAAAAAGACTAGAGATTTGATTACGTCAGGTGGGGTTTTCATTTATAGTTCTTTATTACCTCTTTTATTTCTAAGTTTTTTTCATAAGTTCTTTTTATTCCTCTTTGTTATAGACTTTAGCTTCTTGTTTATATACTCTTTTATTGGTTTTATTATTACTAAAAATCTTTATGCTTTTGGGATGATTCCAATAAATGTAGTAAGAGGCGCTGGAGAATTAATTGGAATGATAGAAAGTATAAAAAAGAATAAGGGGAAATTATAAAAATGAAAAGAATTTTGGATGTAGGTTGTGGCAAAGAAAAGGTAAAGGTCAAAGGCGCAAAAGTTATCGGTATAGATAGAATAGAGTTACCTGGCGTAGATGTTATTCATGACTTGGAAAAGACCCCACTTCCATTTCCTGATAATTATTTTGATGAAATAATTTGTAATCACGTATTAGAACATATAAACAACCTATTTAATTTAATGGAGGAATTTTATAGAATAATAAAACCCAATGGTTTATTAAAGATAAGAGTACCATATTTCGCTTCACCTTCAGCATTTATGCACCCGGATCATAAAAGATTTTTTACATATAAGACGTTCGATTATTGGCTACCAAATGAAAAGCAAAGATATGAAGTGTCTAGAAATGCTTCATTTATTTATAAAGAAAGAAAATTAATTTTTGATAAAAAGTTTAGGGTGTTCGGTCTCGATATAATTGCTAATTCTTTTCCGAATTTTTATGAAGTAATCCTATCAAGAATTTTTCCAGCAGGAGAGATATATATAGAGCTAATTCCATTAAAATAAATAATGAGGAGAAAAATTCTAAATGTTGGTTGTGGGACAGAAACTTATGGAACTCATTTTGTTGATTTTTATCCAAGCAGAAAGGATGTAATAAAGGTTAACCTAGATGAAGAAAAATTACCATTTCCTGATAATTATTTTGATGAGGTCTACTCTAGAAATTTATTGGAACACTTAACGAACCCTGGTTTTGCTATAAAAGAAATGATTAGAGTATTGAAACCTGGTGGTAAATTTATTATGATAACAGATAATGCAAGTTATCTAGGTTGGCACTTATCTATTTTTGGTTCAAATGTACATCTCGGAGGATATGAAAAAATTCAAAAAGGATACGAAGATAGACATTATGCTCTTTATACAATTCAACATCTTAAAAATCTCTGTAAAAAGTATAAGTTGAAAATTATTGAAATTAAATATTTAGATAGTCCAGCAAGACTTCATGTTATAATTCTTAGAAGAATCTTGAGTTTTATTTCTTCAAGAATAGCTTTTCCAAGGATCTTGATTATTGCTTCAAAATAATTTCGTATACCTTTTTTATCTTATTTGCAATAATTCCCCATGAAAAATTTTTAACTACTCTTCTTCTCGAATTTTTACCCATTAATTGTGCTAATTTTTCGTTATCTAAAAGCTTTATAATCGCGTTTGAAAGTTGTTTTGAATTTTTTGATTCGACTAATATTCCTTCTTTAGCGGTTATTAAATCCTCTACTCCGCTTATCTTTGTTGAGATGATTGGTAATCCACAACTCATGGCTTCGAGAACAACTAAAGGCATCCCTTCCCATAGTGATGGTAAGATGAAAATATCGGCTAATTGATAATTTCTTATTAATTCCTCTAAGCTTACTCTCCCGAGGAAAACGATATTTTCTCTTAAATGGTATCTTTCTATCATTTTCACTAATTGCAAATAGTATGTATAATTTTCGTTATCTGGATTAGGTAAAGGTCCTATGTGAATCCATTTGAAATCCTTGTGTACCTTGTGGACATTTTTCAATGCTTTTACTAGATATATCAGTCCTTTTTGTCTGCTAATTCCACAGACTGTTAAAAGAATCTTTTTTGGCTCATGCTTTCTAGGCTTAAACAAATTGATATCTACACCATTTGGGACATAAAAGACATTATCTTTTTTGTACATTTTCATTTTTTCTTCTATGAATCTAGAAATTGCAATTACAGCCTTCGCTTTCTTTACCGCCCTAATTTGAAGTTTATGAGTTGATTCAGAACGCCACCAATATGCAGAATGTGAAGTGAAGACAATATTTTTGAAAATTTTAGATAGAAGAATTGTAGTAGAAGATAAGTTGGTATGTATTATATCTAAGTTTTTTCTTTCACTTATAACAGAAGTCATGACATAAAAATCGAATAGAGATCTATTATAAACTTCGAAAATAGTGTTTGGGTAGGGAATTAGTTTTAGTTTTAATTTTTCATTTCCTTCTATTTTACTTCTTTTATTTGCGTAAAGTAAAACATCTATCCCGAGATTAGAGAGATATTTAGATAAGTAATACGCGTAAGTATCGACAGAACCGCCTTTTAAAACAGGTAGAGGTTCTTTTCCAGAAGAAATTAAAGCCACTCTCATATATAATAATTATGGATTACGTAAGATTTAGAAACTTTTTGACTTTTGTTAAGATGAATTTTATGTCGGGTGGTAATAGTTTTTACAGACTACTACTTTATCTATTTTATAATATTGTTTCTAATTTTCCTACGAAAAAATACAGTTCATTAAAAATTTTATCGATAGAGAAACTAAAAGAGTGTATAGAGGAAGAATAAAAGGAATTAAAAATTTTTTCAGATTCGAAGATATTGGAACTTTAAGGGATATTTTCATAGATAAAATTTACATGGTGCATGAAATAAAAAAGTTTAATAGCGTCGTTGACATAGGTGCCCATATAGGGGTTTTAGTATTTTTATTCTATTGAATAATAACTTGATTAAAAAAATTATTTGTATAGAACCAGAAAGAGATAATTTTAGGATACTATCATGGAACTTAAAAAATCTTTCGTATCTTTCAAAAATTGATTGCTTAAACATTGCTTTATCAAATAAAAATACTACAACTAAGCTTTATTTAAGTAACTATTCAGCTGCCCATAGCTTGAAAGGCAAAAAAGGAGCAAAATTTCAAATAGTCAAAACTAGAAGGTTGGACGATGTTATTCATGAGAAAGTAGATCTAATAAAAGTTGATGTTGAGGGGTTGGAAGTTGAAGTATTAAGAGGTATGGTGAATGTATTAAGAAGATATAAGCCAGCTTTAGTAATTGAAACAGGGCATTATGAGAACGAAACTAAGATTATTTGTAGACTATTGAAAAAGCTAAAATATAAAACTTTTGTTTTGAAAAGAAAAGAACCTATAGTTCACGCTTTCTATGCTAAATAATTTTTTAATGAATTTAGTGTTAGAAGAACAGAATCTCGTGAATTATATCTTGGTTTCCATCCAAGCTTTTTAATTTTTGAAATATCTAAAAGCATTAAAGGCACATCACCTTTCCATCCCTTATCACTTTCCCCAAACTTTAACTTAGGAGTTAAATTTAATTCTTTACACACAATTTCTGCAATCTCTTTTACAGATATCCAATCTTCTGAGCCAAGGTTAAAAATTTCAAGGTTACTCTTTACTTTTCTAGAAGCAAAAATCATCCCATCGACACAATCTTCTACATAAAGATAAGACTTCTTTTGATTACCATTTCCAAGAATTTCTAGTTCATTTGGGTTTCCTTTCAACTTTTGGATAAAATCATAAATAACCCCGTGATTTAATCTAGGACCAATTATGTTGGCTAGTCTAAAAATAACTGCAGTAAAATCAAAAGTATGAACATAAGCCGAAATTAAAGCTTCACAGGCAAGTTTAGAAGCTCAGTATAAAGAAATTGGTTTGCAAGGATAATCTTCTGGTGTTGGTATTTTTTTTAGCTTGGCCATAGACTGTTGAAGATGAAGTAAAGATAATTTTTTAACATTGCTTTTTCTCATAGCCTCTAACACCCTATAAGTAACAATAATATTTTGCTTTATATCTACTTTGATATCTTTAAGAGCACTTCTAACATCAGCGTTGACCGCCAAATGCCAGACTTCATCTACATTTTTAAAGTACTTGTAAATTTTATTAGTTAGTAAATCGACTCTATAAAATTTGAAATTGAGATTATCAAAGTGATGTTGAATAAATTCTTTTTTCCAACTACTTAAATTATCAAGAACAATAACTTCGTTGTCTTTTTTAATTAATTTATCAACTAAATGAGAACCAATAAATCCTGCCCCGCCAGTAATTAAAATTTTAGACATATTCATATCCCATCGTCACCTAATCATTAAATTTAATTAACATTGAGGTTTTTATACAAGAAAGATTCTTTATTAAGTGGCTTATTTTATTTTATTAAAACTTTAAAACCAAGTCAAAGAGGAGAATTAGAAATTACAGATGTTAACAATTGGTATTTGAAGCAAGGAAGATTGAAAGCGATAAAATTAGAAGGATATTGGAGTGATGCAGGCACATTTTCTTCTTGGCTTAAAGCAAACATCTTAAGAGCATCTTTAGTTAATCCAGAAATTTTAAACCATGTTAATTTGAAAGAATTGATAGAAGATTTATTTTGAAACAATAATTACCAAAATCCAAAACATTAACTTCTATTTATTTGAGTTTTTTATTGATGTATCAATAGCATCTCTTAGCAACTTTTCCTGACTAGTGAATGAGTAGGAATAATCAAATATTTCCAATCTACCATTTGGAACATCTAACAAAACTAATCTGCCATTTTCTATTTTGCATAAATAGCCATAAATTCCAAGCTGAAAAACCCCTCTTAATACTTGATAATATCTTCCATTCTCTCTTATATAAGTCTTGAATTCTTCGACAGTTATTTTTCCATTTCCATTTCTATAAAATCTATCTGGCGCACCTCTTATGACGTACATTTTATCTTTATATAAGTAAAATCTTTCATAAATATGAGTTCCATTTTCATATCCAAGTAGCTCATGTAAAATTTTACCAAAGTCACAATTATAATTGCATTTTATTTTTTCTTTAATTTTATTCAAGGTACCTGTACTTAATTTTTCTGATTCATGCCCTCTTTCTTCAATTTTGTAGTCTTTTAAAATTTCTCTGTAAATTTCGCTAATTAGCTCGTGAAAACTTGAGTTTATTCTTACTCTAGAATTAAGTTTGTTGTTTAAAAGATTGTCTACTAATTCTCCAGCAGAAAAAGAAGCATGTATTAATATCTCTCCTGAGGAAGTTTTCATTTTAATTTTGATTTTCAAAAGTTTAAATTATTTTCCGTTTTTTTAATGAATTAAAAACTACATAAAATTTCAAGCAGTCACATTTACTTTAAAAATCGTTTG
>Ga0207433_10009478_pt1 | contig 15477 bp, 14 predicted proteins | sample YelNatPaOPGAMG01_FD_187559 | JGI IMG/M metagenome (GOLD analysis project Ga0207433, IMG submission 187559) | Hot spring thermophilic microbial communities from Obsidian Pool, Yellowstone National Park, USA - OP-RAMG-01 (SPAdes) (version 3) | ecosystem: Environmental > Aquatic > Thermal springs... | reverse complement strand
GGGAGGTCATGGGTGTCAAAGAGGATGAAGGCGATTAGGTATCATTTGATCAGATTGCCTGGGCGGGTGTTGGAGCGTTCTCGCCGGCTGATCATTCGGTTGGGGAGGGGGCATCCTTCCTTTGGGTTGCTTGTGGATGCCAGAGCCAGGATAAATGAGCTGGCCTTGGGGCCGTCGGGTTAGAGGCAAGCCGCACTGGGAAGCTAGGGAGCTATTCGGATGGAGGGAGAGGTGCGTCCTCAAAGGGACCCATCTGGGGGGCTAAGGGGTAATAGAGGCTGCCCTCTGACCCGGCCAGCAGTCCCTGGGAATCCAAATTCGCCCCCAACCCCCCTCACACCCCTCCCTCTGCAAGGTAGGCGGTGGATTTGAAGGCACGTAGGAGTTTGACGAGGGTCTGCAGTTGGTATACCATCTGGGTAGTTTCCATGCAAAAAATATATCATACGGGGTAGCCATTAGTGCGTTGGTTTGATGGCTCTTTGATCAACGTTGAGGTCCGGCCTCGTGGGGACTTTGAGAGAATGGGCTTTTGGAAAACTGAAGGGCTGTACCGCATTCCGCTTAAAGGGTTAGACCACGAGGGCAAGAAAGGGAGGCTCCGATTTCACGGAAATATGAGGCTAATAAGGCTGCTCCCACAAGAAAGTCGAAACGCTCGGGGGGGTAAAGACCGATGAGGGAGAAGGCCTTCGCGGGCGGCAAGGAGGCAAGGTCATACGGCCTTCTGGGCTTTACTTGGGACATTTCTCTAGCCTTGGAGCATGCCCACAACGCAATCCTAATTGTAGACAAGACTGGTGTAATTGTCCTGGCAAATCGAGCGGCTAGTGAACTTCTTGGCTGGGCTGGGCATGATTTGGCAGGCCGATTCATGGGAGATGTGGCACCAGGCTTTTGGGAAGATCTGCGCAAGGTCCTGGTCACAGGAGAGGCCCAAATAGGGAGGAAGATCCTGACGGGCTCGACCACGATTGCAAACAATCTGACTCCGATTTTCAAAACGGGGCAAATAGTCGGCGCCGTCAGTATCTTTCAGGACATTTCCGAATACGAGAGGATGGCTAGCCAACTTGTATCTTATAAAAAACTTAGCGAGGAGCTGGACGCAATAATAGATTCCTCCTTCGACGGACTATGGATCTGCGACGGCGAGGGTAGGGTAATACGTATCAACCGAGCCTCGGAGAGAATTAACGGGATCCACGCTTCCCAGGTCCTTGGAAAGACCATGTCTGAGATAGTCGCTGAGGGCCTGATAGACAGATCTGTCACATTGGAGGTCCTCAGAAGCGGCACCACCGTCAGCATGATCCAGCGGCTAAAAGACGGAAAGGAGATCCTGGTCACTGGTAACCCGGTGACGGATGAGAACGGAGAAATAAAATTGGTCGTGGTCAATGAGCGGGACATCTCCGGACTCAACCAGTTGCGCGACCAACTGCAAGAGACTAGGGCCCTCGCGAAACGTTATCGTAGTGAGCTTCTGAGCATGCAATTGAGGGAAGCCATCAGGTCGCAGCTTGTGATCAGAAGCCCCTGTATGGAGAGGGTTCTAGAGGCTGCCCTTCGGGTTGCCCGGGTTGACTCTACGGTGCTTATCCGGGGCGAGTCGGGCGTTGGAAAAAGTGTATTCGCCAAGCTAATCCACAGGATGTCTTGTCGCGGGGAGGGGCCTTTCATCCGCGTGGACTGCGGGGCGATCCCTGAATCTCTTATAGAGTCGGAGCTCTTCGGGTATGAGGGAGGAGCATTTACCGGGGCCCGCCTTCACGGCAAGCCCGGATACTTCGAATTGGCCCACGGAGGCACCCTTTTCCTAGATGAGGTGGGAGAACTTCCGAAGCTTGTGCAAGTGAAGCTACTGAGATTTCTCGAAGACCATGAGGTGGTCAGGGTTGGTGGAGCGAGGCCTAAAAAGGTGGACGTTCGCGTTATAGCGGCGACCCATCGTGACTTGGGCCGAATGGTCCAGGAGGGGACTTTTCGGAGCGACCTTTTTTTCCGGCTCAATGTAGTCCCCTTGGTGATACCTCCCCTCCGCGAGAGGACTGAGGAGATACCAGCCCTGGTCGACCACTTCTTGAAACTATTTAATGCAAGGTATTCTACATCCAAGGTGATAGCTCGAACAGTAGTGGATAGGCTATGTGCCTATCCTTTCCCCGGCAACATAAGGGAGTTGGCCAATCTCATAGAACAGCTTGTGGTTCTGACACCTGGCAACAAGGTGGATTTGGGCGACCTTCCTTCTCATGTGCGAGACGGGCCTCATCTTTTTCACGGGCCGAGGACTGAGGACGATTGGAACCTTCAAAGAGCCATAGAAAATCTCGAAAGACATTTGATACGAGAGGCCTTGCGAGCGTTCGGAAGTCAGCGCAAGGCTTCCATACACCTGGGGGTGAATCAATCCACGCTTGCCCGGAAGGCAAAGAAATACGGAATCCGTGTCGATAGAGTATGACATGGTGATGCATTTTAGCATCAAGGGCTGAGCACCCTCGGAGTTATTAGAAGATAGGCAACAGCCAATATATTTGCTATACGAGGCGATGCCCCATAGCATCGGCCTTTTCCTGACGCGGCCTGAGAACCCTTACGGTATATCCTGCGCGTCGCGGTACGCCCCTTGCATAGAGGAAGTGGCTGAGTGTGCCGAGGGTCGGATAATGGAAAGTAAAGATGATTGGTTTGAGCGGTGGGCCGCCACCCAGAAGCCTCATCCCGTCTATGCCCAGGTGTTTTTGGAAGCAACCGGCGGCACGGAGGAGCTGCGAAGAGCCTCCGGTGTCTTAGAGGAGGCCGGGGTGCACATTTTCGAGGAGAGAGTCAAAAGGCGGGGAAGCCAGCGTCTAGTCACGTTTTTTGTGGATTCAGAGGACCTCAGAAAAGCGGTCCTTAGGCTTACCGAGGCGGGCTTCAGGCGGCTGATAGGAATAAGCCCCAGGAGACAAAGCCCGGCTTCGCGTTAAGGCAGGGAAGATGCACACCCGGAAGATCGCGGAGTTCCTGGCTCTTGGCGAGCCAAAGTTCTTAAGCTGGGTGTCAAGGCTTTTCGAGTATCGCCGCGAGAACTCGAGCATCTTGGGCAGGATTCGACCAACAGCTCGTGGAGCTTTGGATGTGAGCAAGGAGCTGGGGGTCCCTTCCGGTCTCGTAGGGCAATTAACTGACCGCACGAGGAAGCTCCGATGATGAGGCGTGAGAAGATCGAAAGCGAAAAGCTAGCAGCTCTTCGGGCGAAAGTGATATCTTCGGGTTATACAAGTGCCAGCGGGGTTTACGTGGCATCCGCTAGAGGGGCTTTGGTATGGGATGTAGATGGTAACGAGTATATTGATTTCGCGGGTGGCATTGGTGTGATGAATGTGGGTCATAGTCATCCCAGAGTGGTAAAGGCGATCAAGGAACAGGCTGAAAAGTTTACACATACTTGTTTCATGGTCCTGCCGTACGAATCGGCGATTAGGCTAGCAGAGAAACTTTGTGACCTGGCCCCAATGGATCCTCCCAAATCGGCCTTCTTCGCCAATTCCGGAGCTGAAGCTGTGGAGAATGCGGTGAAGTTCGCGAGATACTACTCCAAACGCTCGGCGATCATAGCTCTGCAACACGCCTTTCACGGTCGAACGCTCCTTACTATGACTCTCACTAGCAAGATCAACCCGTACAAATTGGGATTCGGGCCTTTTGCCCCAGAGGTGTATCACATCCCGTCTCCTTATTGTTATAGATGCCATTTTGGGATGGTTTATCCTAAGTGTGGCTTAACCTGTGCCGAGTACCTCAGAGAGGCTTTTCTGACGGTCACTGCAGCTGAGACAACAGCCGCCGTCATCGCGGAGCCGGTTCAGGGAGAGGGCGGGTTCATTGTGCCACCCTTCGAATATTTCTCAAGGCTCACAGAAATCTGCAGACAAAACGGGGTTCTTTTTATAGCGGACGAGATCCAGTCTGGTATGGGTCGAACCGGAAAGATGTTCGCGATCGAGCACTACCACGTTCAGCCAGACTTGCTGGTAGTGGGCAAGAGCTTAGCTGCTGGCGTGCCCTTGAGCGCTGTGGTCGGCCGCAAAGAAATAATGGACAGCGTGCACTCATCGGGGGTGGGGGGGACTTATGGGGCAAACCCCGTAGCGTGCCAAGCCGCTATCGCCGTGATGGAGATCTTCGAGGAGGAGGCACTACTGGCAAGGGCCCAAAAGCTGGGAGAAAAGATGCGGTCCCGGATGGAATCCTGGAAACTCGAGTATGAAATCGTAGGCGACGTGCGTGGGCTTGGCCCTATGCGAGCCATAGAGTTGGTGCGAGACAAGGAGACGAAAGAGCCGGCAAAAGAGGAGGCCGTGGCGCTGGCCAATTATTGCGTTGAAAAGGGCCTGGTGATACTGGTATGTGGCACTTTGGGCAACGTAGTTCGTTTTTTGCCACCACTTACTATCACAGATGAGGAGCTTGACAAGGGCATGGCAATCGTGGAGGAAGGCTTAACCAAGACGCGAAGATAAGAAGATAATATGTGAAGCCCCGCCACGGAGGCGGAAGGGTCGAGAGATGCCAGAGGGTTGGCAGCTCCGCTCGCCTCCATCTCCGGACGGAGGCCCATAGAGAAAGGAGGGAGCGTCATGGTAAACAGGAGGAAGGTACTCGGAATTTTAGGCATGGCCGAGATCCTCGGGTTGGCGGTAATGCTCACGGCTTCGAACGCGGCCTCCCCAGATGAGATCCGCATTGGAGCGACGGCTCCGCTCACCGGGCCGGCGGCAGAAGCTGGGGTTGCCTTACGGCAGGGGATCATCTTGGCCGTGGAGGAGTGGAATGCGCAAGGAGGAATTTTCATAAAGGAAGCCGGGAAAAAACTGCCTATCAAAATCCTGATTGAGGACTCTCAACAGAAGCCGGAAGTTGGAGTAAGCATGGGAGAGAAGCTTATCACTAGGGACAAGGTTCATTTTCTCATGGGGGACACCTTCGCCAGTTCTGTTACAATGGCTATGATGGAGCTAGCGCCTAAGTACGGGATACCAATGATGAGCGTGGAACCAGTAAGCGCAGAGATCGCGAAAAAGATCGCCAGTAATCCCGAACGTTACTGGAGTTTCTGGAAGGGGGACTGGAACAGTGACGCTTATGCAAATACAATCTTCAGCACGTACAAGTTCCTGTTGGAAAAAGAGCTTTTCAAACCCCGCAGCAAGACTATCGCTTTCATCGTGGAGGACACCGACTATGGTCGATCGAATGCAGAGAAGGCAAGCCAGCTATTTGCGGAAATTGGCTGGAAGACGGTGGCAAATGAGACGGTGGCTTTGGGATACACGGATTTCTATCCACAGCTTTCCAAGATGAAGACCCTGGATCCTGACATCCTAGTGACCGTTTTTACGGCCCTAGCATCGGGCGTAGCACATTCCAAACAATTTCACGAGGTAGGTCTTAAAGCCTCTCAGTTTGCCATATACTATCCTCTCAGACCGGAATATCGGGAGCAAGCCGGCAATGCAGGGGAGGGCCTTTTGTGGAGCCCGCTGAATTTCGATCCAGCAAACAATCCCAAGCATAAAGAACTGGCCGACAAGGTACAGAAGCGGTGGAACGTTACCGCTAACAGCGATCATGCCTCAGGTTATGACGGTGTTACCAACGTTCTTGATGCCATCAACCGGGCAGGTACACTCGATCCCAAGGCTATTGTGGCGGCCCTCTCAAAGCTGGATCGGAGAGGCTATCTCGGCCGTTATGTATTCGACCAGAGAACCCACACGATTATGGACGGTGAGGATTACTTGCCCGTGCCTGCTGCCCAAATTCAAGAGGGAAAGAACGTCCTAATCTGGCCCCCGGCCATGGCCGCCGGAACTTACAAACCTCAACCGTGGCTTCCGAAGTGAGGAGATAGAACACATCGGGTTTAAGCGGAGGATGGTTCGGCTGAGATGCTTACCAGGGACCAAGAGCGGACCGTGAGCGAATCCCCCTCAGGGTCGAAAAGAAGAGAAGGTCAACCTATTTTGCGGGGAAAGGGACTCACCAAGTTTTTCGGGGGGCTTGCAGCCCTTAGTAAGGTAGATTTTGAGCTTTATGAGAATGAAGTCCTTGGGCTTATTGGCCCTAATGGCGCCGGAAAGACGACGCTTTTTCATATAATCGCTGGAATGTATAAGCCGGATCAAGGCCTGATCCACTTCAGGGGGGAAAACATTACTGGATTGAGGGCAGACCAGATCTGTCGCAAGGGCATTGCTCGAACTTTCCAGATCCCAAGGCCTTTCTTGCAGATGACCGTCTTGGAAAACGTGATGGTGGCATGTTACTTCGGTCGGTCCGCTAAAAGCTCTTTCGGCGAGTGCCAGGGGCGAGCCGAGGAGATCCTCTCGCTTGTGGGTCTGGCAGACAAGTGCCACGCTATGGGCGGAGAACTAACTCTGGTTGAGAGAAAGCGGCTGGAGTTGGCCCGGGCTCTGGGTACAGAGCCGTGCGTTTTGCTTCTGGATGAGGTAATCGCGGGGCTCAATCCTACGGAGACGCAGGAGATGATTAACCTCCTCGCGAGGATACGAGATAGAGGAATGAGCCTCCTGATGATTGAGCACGTGATGAGGGCGGTGATGGGGATCTCGGATCGTGTGATTGTGCTTCATCATGGTCGGAAGATCTCGGAAGGATCGCCCCAAGAAGTGGTCAGGGACCCAGGCGTGGTTGAGGCGTATTTAGGAGGTATGGCCAATGCTCGCCTTGCGGGACGTTGACGTTTTCTATGGGAATGCCCAGGCGCTATGGGGAGTGAACCTACTGGTGGGGGAGAAAGAGATAGTGACCCTCCTTGGTTCCAACGGAGCTGGAAAGAGCACAACACTCAAAGCCATTTCTGGTCTTCTCCGCCCGAGGAGAGGTCAGATATGGCTAGGAGAAGTGCGTTTGGATCAGCTTGACCCATCAGAAATGGCGTCCCTGGGAATCGCTCACGTCCCTGAGGGAAGGCGGCTTTTTCCAAACATGACGGTCGCAGAGAATTTACTGATTGGGGCGTACAACTCCACTTCTTGGGCTCGCCGGTTCCAGGAGTTGGAAAAGATTTGGGAGATTTTCCCCATCCTCTCGGAGCGCAGGAAACAGCTGGCCGGCACTCTGAGCGGAGGCGAGCAACAGATGGTGGCGATCGGACGCGGACTGATGTGCAATCCACGAATCCTGATGCTGGACGAGCCATCCCTGGGGCTGGCACCCAAGATAGTGGAGATGATTTTCCAAATCATCGTGCAGATCAACCAAAAAGGTACGGCCATTCTGCTCAATGAGCAAAACGCCCACATCGCCTTGCAGGTAGCCCATCGGGGGTACGTAATGGAGATTGGTCGCATTACCATGAGTGGCACGGCAGAGGAGTTGATCGGAAACGAACATGTGAAAAAGGCGTACCTGGGTCTGTGATCGGGAATCTGTGACAAAGTGAGGCCTTCCCATTCAAATTTTTGGAGTTGAGGGTATAAAGACGAGGGTTGCGGTTTTAGGGGGCAGAGCTGGTGGACAGCAAACTAGTCATTGACCAGCTCCTTAACGGTCTAGTCCTGGGGTGCATGTATGCCTCGGTGGCCAGCGGGTTGACCCTTATCTGGGGCACCATGAAGATGCTGAATTTCGCTCATGGTGAATTTTACATGGTCGGAGGATATGTATTGTATTTCGCGACAACGGCCTTCGCTATCCCCCCTTTACCGGGTCTAGTGATAGCCGTGGCAGTGGTTTTCCTGCTGGGGGCTCTCGTGGAGAAGGGGGTGATAGATCCTCTGTTAGAGAAGCCTGGATGGGAATTGAGCCCACTCGTTGCCACGGTGGGTGTCTCCATTGCGATGCAGAACGCAGCTCTGAGACTCTTCGGAGAGAGATTTAAGAACCTTCCATATTTCTTGGATGGCAATTTAGAGATGTTCGGGATACGCATGGCTTACCAGAGGGTCATGATTTTCATAGTGACTGCAGTGGTAATGCTAAGCTTTTGGGCTTTTATCAGGAAGGCACGGTTTGGTTTGGGGCTTCGGGCAGTAGCACAAGATCGGGACGCTGCGATCTTGATGGGGATTAATTTCAAGCGTGTGTATACCATTACCTTTGGGTTGAGTTGCGGATTGGCGGCGCTAGCGGCGGCCCTTCTGGCTCCGATCTTTTCGATTAATCCTTGGATGGGCCATGCTGCGCTAGTCAAGGGATTCATCGCGGTGGTTCTCGGCGGCCTCGGGAGCTTCGAAGGAGCCATCCTCGCAGGAATGATGCTTGGAACTGTAGAAAGTATAAGCGTAATCATTCTTTCTTCGGAGTGGAAGGACGTTGTGGCCTTCGCAATTTTCATACTGGTCCTAACAGTCAGACCTTCCGGCCTGTTCGGGACAAAGGAATGGTGATGAGGGGTAGCAAAAGGACCGGTCGGGGCAAATGGACAGGGAGTTGGAAACCGAGAAGCGACGTCGCTGCAATCTTATTCTCCTTATTCCTGGCTTTCTTGCCCCTAGGGGTGGACGACCCATATGTACTGCATGTCGTAGTTACTTCGATGATGTACGCGGTGTTGACAGCTAGTTGGAACCTGATCTGTGGATATACAGGGATTTTCACCTTCGGTCATCAAGCCTTTTTTGGGATCGGGGCGTATGCTTCTGCGCTGTTGGCAATGAGGGTTGGCCTTTCACCTTGGCTGGGACTCTTGGTTGGAGGAGGGATAGCTTCGTTACTTGGTTTTTTCATTGGACTCCCATGCCTCCGCCTGAGAGCGGCTCCTTATATAGCCATTATGACCCTTGCGTTTTCAGAGATTGTCCGAATATCGTGCATGAATTTGGTAGGCCTTACTCGAGGAGAATTGGGTCTGTGGGGGATCCCCAATTTTCCAAACGTTGTCCTTCCGGCTATCGGAATCGTCAGCTTTGGCGGAGGCAGCCGTATCCCTTCTTACTATCTAATGCTAACCATCTTCGCCATCACAATGGGCGCTGTTTATTTTTTGGTTCGATCTCCTGCCGGATTGGCGCTCAGGTCATTGCGTGACTCCCAGGAGGCTGCTGAAAGCCTTGGGGTGCACGTCACCTATTACAAGCTCTTGGCATTTGTGACAAGCGCATTTTTTGCGGGAATAATCGGAAGCTTTTATGCCCACTACATTCTCATTCTCACCCCAACATCGGTATTTAGCGTAGGCACTATGGTGGAGATCATGGCCATGGCCCTAATCGGCGGTCTGGGAACGTTCCTAGGTCCAGTGATGGCCGCTTTTGGCCTGACGATGGGATTGGAGTACCTTAGATTCCTGGGGGATTATCGGTTCATCGCTTATGGGATCATCCTGGTAGTAGTGGTCCTTTTCCTCCCTGAGGGTTTGGGCAAAAGAGCCTTTCGCGACAGAGGGATTGTTCAATAAGAGGAGGTCAAAGTCCATGATAAGAGTCGCGGGAGTCCAGGTTGGAGCTGTGCAAGATAAGGCCGATAATGTGCGAAAGGTCAGGGCTATGCTTGATGCCGTGGGGCGATTAAGGCCGCGTCCGAACTTTGTCTGTCTGCCCGAGCTATTCTCTTATCTTCCCGGGATGGAGGACAATTATCAGAGAATCGAGGAGGTAGCTGAAGGGCTGGATGGGCCGATCGCCAGCATGCTCTCGGAAATGGCCCGCCGACTAGCTATCACCGTTGTAGGTGGAAGTTATCTCCAGAAGTCCCAAGGCCGACACTACAACACGTGCCTAGTTTTTGGTCCAGACGGCGAGCTCCTCGGCACTTACAGTAAGGTCCATCTGTTTCATGCACCTGATTTCCAGGAATCCCGTTTTGTCGAGGCAGGCACACATTTCACAGTGATCGAGACCGAGCTGTGCACGATCGGCATCATCATCTGCTACGACATCCGATTCCCAGAGCTCCTCAGAACCTTAGTGTTGAAGGGAGCCGATGTCATCTTCTGCCCTGCAGCGTTCCCCATTGCGGTTCCATCGCCAGGCTATGATCACTGGGAGATTCTCACACGTGCGGCCGCCTTGCAGAATATGGTTTATCTCGTCGCTGTAAACCAGATCGGATATAGAGCCCCGTTCTACTACTTTGGTAGGAGCGTTATTGTAGATCCATGGGGGATCGAAATCGCAAAAGCGCCGAACAAGGAATGCATTTTTACTGCTGAGTTGGATTTGAAATATCTGAATGAAATGAGAGAAATCCGATCTCCTCTCAAACACAGAAGGCCAGACGTGTACGATCTTGGATAGTTAGCGAGGAGAAGTAATAAAGGCCATTTTCAATTAAGTTGTTATAGGAGGAGGGCTCAAATGTCAGACACACAAGGTGGCAAGGATTTCGTGAGATCGTGGTTAAGTAGTGAGGGTAGCCGGTTTTATCCCTATGCAGATGCTGTTTGGAGCTTTGCTGAGCTTGGTTGTACTGAACACCGGTCCTCGGCCCTTTTGTGCGATTTGCTGGAGACGAACGGGTTCGATGTTGAACGAGGGGTCGCTGGTATGCCAACAGCCTTTGTGGCATCCTGGGGCGTACAAGGGCCGGCCATCGGAATCAATTGCGAGTATGACGCGCTTCCAGGGCTTTCACAACAGCTCCATAGGGAGAAAATTCCAGTCGTAGAAGGCGCGCCTGGGCATGGGTGCGGGCACAACATTTTGGGTGTCGGTTCAATCATGGCAGCTCTAGCGGTCAAGGAATGGCTTTCGAAGTGTCAACTGCCAGGAATAATAAAGGTATTGGGGAGTCCAGCTGAGGAGATTTGTGTAGGAAAGCCCTTCATGGCCCGGGCTGGGCTTTTCAAAGGCCTTGACGCTATCATCGATTGGCATCCCTGGTACCACACCGCGGCAAATTATGACACTTGTAACGCGTACTTCAGCGTAAAGTATCACTTCAGAGGCCGTACAGCTCACGGGAACTCCCCTTGGGAGGGAAGGAGCGCCCTGGATAGCGGGCTGCTAATGGGACATGCCATAGAGTTGCTGCGGGAACACATTTCTCCAGGCAACCCGGACGCGGCAAACACCATCAATTATACTTTTGAGGACGTAGGACCGGAATATCCGAATGTAGTATCAGATCGCTGCACGGTGTGGGTTGTGGGGAGAATTACTACGGCTGCTGAGGCTGCGGGGATCATTGAGCGGATCCACAGATGCGCGGAGGGTGCAAGTCTAGCCACCGGCACGTCTGTCAGCACTGAATTTATAACGGCTACCCACGAGAAGATCCCTAATCGGACCCTAGCGGCAATACTTCATCGAAATTGTGTGGAAGTGGGACCGCCACGCTTTGACCAGGAGGAGCATGAATTGGCGAAGTATTGGCAAAGGCTTCTGGGTGCCCCGGAGGTGGGTTTGTCTGAAGAGGTTGAAGATTTTCGCGGAGGTGCCTCAGCCGTAACTGATAACTCTGAATTTAGTTGGTTCGCTCCGTTTGCTATGGTCTGGGTCACTGCAGGTCCACCTGGAATTGGCTGGCACAACTGGCAGATAACAGCTTGTTCTAGAAGCAGCATTGGGAAGAAAGCCATGGAGACGGCGGCCAAGATTCTGGCTACCTCTGTAGTAGATCTCTTGACTAAACCTGAGGTGCTGGTACAGGCCCAAGCGGAGTGGAGAGATAGGCTGGCTCGGAAAACATACCACTCCTTGATCCCCCAGGAGACCTCGCCTCCAACAAGAATCAATGAGAGGACTATGGAAAAATATCGGTCTTTAATGGTACCGCACTATGAATGGCCCCCGGGGCACATTAGCGACTCTCTGGGTGAATAAAGTCACAATAGGAGAAAGCCGTTTTACGGTCGACAAATTCTTAGCGCTGGTCATCGTAAAGGAGGGCGGCCTTTTGTCGGGGCTGTTTGTCATTATCGGAATGGTGGCGACGGGCAGAGGGTCTCTGACAGATTGTCAAACAGGTCATAGCCGATGCCAGCAGCCGTAATTTACATTGCGGCCTCAATGCTCTTTGTTGGGGCCGCACCTTTGCCGTATGGCTATTACGTCCTCCTGCGCTTGGTGGAGACAATCGTGTTCGCCTGGGCTGCACAAATAAGTCACAGCCGTAAAAACAAATTTCTTCCGTGGGCGTTCGGGCTGTTAGCTCTTCTTTTCAACCCAATCATTAAGGTCCACCTGCCGAAGGTGGTCTGGGCGTTCATCGACATTGGTGCCGCGTTGTTCTTACTTCTGACCAAGCGCCATGTGCAGCACTCTGAAAATGGGCGCATCTGAAGCATGACCAACTCGCAGCTGCGAAAACACCGCATGGCTCCGCCTTTGCGGCTATCTTTGTCATGCCTTCTCTCCTTTCTCTGGAAGGCTTGTGAAATCATACCCAACTAATCGTTATCACACCGTTTGGCTGTCTTGGATAACCTGGGCTCGACTCAATAGACAAGAGCAAGCCGGTGACCGTATTGCCATCAGATATACTGTAATGTGCTATTTTTCTGGTCCGTGCCAAGCCTACAACCGCGAAAGCTTGAGCCCAAGGATTGCGAAGAATTTTCTCATAGCTTGATCCAAATAAGACTCATTGTCTCACAGTCAGATTGAGAAGTTGTTCCGCTCTGTCTGGATCATAACGCCTCACCTCACGAATGGCCTTCAACGCTTCAATTGAGTTGCCAGCCCCCAGGTAGGCGATCGCCAGACCAGCCCAAGTATTGGCATTATCCGGTTTAAGCCGCACAGCTTCCTTGAAAGCGCTTACAGCCTCTTCATAGTGGCCAAGGTTGGAATAGGCACTGCCTAGAAAGGACCACCCCTCAAATATGTTAGGGTTGAGCCTCAAGGCTTCTTTACAAGCGGCAACAGCCTCCTTATAACGGCCGAGTTCGGAGTAGGCGACCCCCAGGCCCACCCACGCTATTGCATAATCGGGCTTTAGCCGCAAAACCTCCTTATAAGCGTTGACGGCTTCCTTACGGCGGCCAACAAAGAAATAAGCACTGGCCAGAAGTACCCACGCGCCTAAAAACTCACGATCCCACCGTAGGGCCTCTTTGGCAGCCTTAATAGCCTCGTCATATTGGCCGAGCTCGAGGTAGGCGTCACCGAGAAATTTCCACTCATATCCGCCCTGCGGTAGGATCGCACCCTCTGGTTTAAACCGCAAGCTTTCCTTATATGCATTTACAGCCTCCTGATAGCGGCCAAGCCTCTTGTAGGATAGCCCCAAATATGCCCATGCCTCTGCATCATGGGGCTTCACCCGCAAGGCTTCCTTATAAGCATTTGCGGCCTCCTGGTAAAGGCCAAAGTTGTAATACACGCTTGCGAGACCTGCCCGTGCGTCTGCATGGTCGGGTTTGAGCCGTAAGGCTTCCTTATAGGCATTTTCAGCCTCCTGAAACTGGCGGCGCCTGGAATAGGCACCCCCGAGCTCTACCCATGCCCCCGCATCATCCGGTTTGAGCTGAACGGCTTCCTTACCGGCCTCTAGAGCCCTCTCAACAAGCTTCTCCCATTCTGAAAGGAAACTTGGTGTATGGGATTGTTCTGGAATTCTCTCCGCAAGCCCTGTCTCGTCCACCCTTGCTTGTCCAATTACCTCCTGCGACGTCACATATGGACCAATGTTGGGAAGATGTGTGGAATCCACATCAATTGGCGGCTCCTCCCTTGGAGATTCCGTATTGTCCACAAAGTCAAGCAGAGTACTCGCCGCCATGGCCGCCGCTTCTTCCTTGGACCGTGCGTATACCATGTCTAAAACCCGGTATCCTTTCCGAGCGAGCTTCCGACCTAACATCGCATTTCCAAATAGTCCGATCACACACATAATCCCAAGCGCGGCTCCCAAGAGTATCTTCGGATCATGGGTTCTTCCAGCTAGTACCAACATCACCATGAGCCACAAGAAATACTGTCCCCATAGTCCTTGGTAAAGTAGCCAGAAGAAACTGAAAAAAACCCAGACCAACTGAATCCGATTTTTACCACTTTGAAGCCTTTCAAAGGATGAAAGAATACGGCGTACTCCTTCACCTTGTCTCCCTCCCCTCGTTCAACTTTAAAACAGTACCGACAGAACCCTGAGGCGTAGTTCCTCGTTGGGAAGCCCCTCCATCACGTTGGCTCGGCCTTTGAATTCCTCCAAACCCCTATCGACGAGGTTCATCGTCCGATTTTATCTCCACCTGGGGGTGGTGACTTGTGCAAGTCGGGCAAGCGTGCAGGTCCTTCTCAAAAGCCAAAGGCAAACACAAGCAGTTGCAGTTCGGCGGTTGGTTCCGACGCGGATCCCTCTTCTTCTTGTGCCGCGGCAAGTTGCGGATAACTCCTGTCAATTTAGCGAACGCATTGACGGTCGCCGAGAGGATCCCGCTTCACGGCCGGGAGTCTAGTTAGAGGCTCACCGGCTGGAAAGCACGACAGGGATCCGCCTCCAGTCGAGGAGGCTGGCAAGCCCTATTTGAATCTCTCTTTCTGGCCAGAGCTCCCGCATCTCAGACACTTTCCGGCCCTGAAACCTTGATTCGAGCACACATCCAGTTGAGCCTGGTCGCAGCCCACATTGCCGCATTTCTTGCAACGATAAAGGGGGCTCAGGCAGCTTCTCCCCGTCCCGACTCTTTTGCCTGGACACGACGGCATGGTCCCCTCCCTCGGGTTGAGACAACCCTGACCGCGGCATTTCTCCAAACACTGACTAGCACGAGGAAGCGATACTATCAAGACCTTCAGCAAACTGTCAAGAGGGAAAACTTCCATCATGTCCCCGGTGTTTGCTCGTGGTGCCAAGGCCTTAGGGTGAGGGTGGCTTCAACGGCCTTCCATCAATGCCTTGGTTTCTGGAACGGGAGGATCTTGGCCTCTTGTCCCTCCCTGAGTCTGTCGAGATAGCCTGCCCAGGCCTCCATCATCTTCCGTCTCTCATCCAGGAGCTTAACCCTGTTATAGGCCGTCCCTAGTCTATCGGGGACGGTATGGGCAAGCTGAAGCTCTACAGCATCGGGGCTAAAGCCTAGGCGTTCGACAAGGATAGTCCTTGCCGATGCCCTGAGGCCGTGGCCTGTAATCTCCTCTTGGGTCGAAAAGCCCATAGTCTGCAAGGCCCTATTCATGCTCATATCGGATATGGGCCTCCCCCTTCTAGTTAAGCTCGCGAACACATAAGGGGTGTTCCCTGTAATGGGCCTGAGCTCTTCTAGAATCTCGATCACCTGGGGTGCCAGTGGGACGATATGCTCCTGCCTCCTCTTTGAGGCCGTAAAACGCCACTCTCTTCTTTCCAGATCGAGTTGTTCCCATCTCGCATTCCTGAGCTCCCCCGGCCTAACAAAGGTGTAAGCCAAAACCTGCAAGGCGGCCTTGACCACGATGCTCCCCTTGTATGCCCATATGGCCCTTAGCACTTCAGCTAGGGCCTCGGGAGTGGTGGGAGCGGGGTAGTGTTTCTCGGGGGCTGGAGGGAGAGCCTTCCTCAATGCTGGGGTGGGGTCACCATCTGCCCTTCCCGTTGCCACAG
>Ga0207433_10009471_pt1 | contig 15483 bp, 14 predicted proteins | sample YelNatPaOPGAMG01_FD_187559 | JGI IMG/M metagenome (GOLD analysis project Ga0207433, IMG submission 187559) | Hot spring thermophilic microbial communities from Obsidian Pool, Yellowstone National Park, USA - OP-RAMG-01 (SPAdes) (version 3) | ecosystem: Environmental > Aquatic > Thermal springs... | reverse complement strand
AGGCCCGCCCCATCTTTTAGTTATATCACGAATGCTTTCTATTAACTGAGAATCCTGCTCACCGCTATATATTATTTCATCTGCACCTAAAGCCCTTGAAACAAGCCCGCAGTGTGTAGATAGGCGCGCATCTCTTAGTTTTCTATGTCCAATTCTTAGAATTGTTATCATATTTATCATAGCCCCGAGCAGATTTTCGTGGCTTTCTTCCATTCAGGTTTTCTTTCTTTTTCAAAAGAAAGCCTTTCGAACTGCTGTCCGAGGGTTTCTTCTATCATAGCCGCAAATTGCGTCAATTTGCTTAGCTCAAATCTTTGGATGAGATCCAAAGCCCTCTATCCTTGGCCGTTGCCCAAACCTTTTGCCTTCTTTCGCAAAAGCTCTTACATTGTATTGGCGGAAGCCTACTTTTTCGCAAGCGTTTTTGAAAACCGACTGACGCACTTTGTGCGTCTATTTGTTTGCAAAAGGCTTTCTAGACGACGGGGCTATATTTTAAATTTATAAATTATAAAGATTTAAATTTAATAAAAAATTATTAATTGTGATATAATGAAAATTCTTCTTATTCACGCAGATTATATAGAATTTGAGCCAAAGGAAAAGGCAATTAAATCCGCAGAAGAATGGAAAAAGGGAAAAGAACGCATTGAAGAATGCCTTGTTGTTTTTACTGCAGTAGAAAAAAGAGATGAAAAAAATCCCATGCAAAGTGCTGAAAACCTTGCTAAAGAGGCCTTGAATGTTGCGAATGAAGTAAAAGCTGATAAAATTGTTCTATACCCTTATGTTCATCTTACAAGCGATCCTTCATCCTCGGATGTTGCATTGAATGTTTTGAAGAATGCAGAAATGTTTTTGAAAGAAAAAATTGATGTTATCAGAGCTCCTTTTGGATGGTATAAGGCATTTGACATCAAATGCAAAGGACATCCCTTGTCAGAACTAAGCAGGGAGTTTGGACCTGAAAAACCAGAAGAATATATTTCTGAGGCAATTAAAGAGGAAGAAAAGGTTAAGTCATCATGGTTTATTCTGACACCAGATGGAAAATTAAATGAGATAAAAATTGAGGATGGGAAGTTGAAAGGATTTGATTTTTCTCAGTATAAAAATCTTGAAAAATTTGCAAGATATGAAATGGCGAAGGTTCGTGCTGTTAATGAGGTCCCTGTTCATGTAAAATTGATGAGAAAACTTGAACTTGTAGATTATGAACCTGGAAGCGACCCAGGCAATTTCAAATTTTATCCAAATGGGCGATTAGTTAAATCAATTCTTGAGGAATGGATTGGTCAAAAAATGAAAAAATATGGAGCTATGGAAATAGAAACACCATTGATGTATGATTTTGAGCATCCTGCATTAAAAGATTATCTAAATCGCTTCCCAGCAAGACAGTATATAGTTGAAAGTGCAAAGAAAAAATTCTTTTTGCGATTTTCTGCATGCTTTGGTCAATTCTTGATGAAATCAGCAATGAATATATCTTATAGAAATCTTCCTTTGAGAATGTATGAATTGACAAGATATTCTTTCAGATTAGAAAAGGCAGGAGAACTTGTTGGTTTAAGGAGGCTTCGTGCATTCACAATGCCAGATATGCATACCCTATGCAAAAATATAGAACAGGCACAGGATGAGTTTGTGAATCAATTTAAGTTATCCATGGAATGCATGCACGATTTAGGTTTTGAACCAGAAGATTATGAAACAGCAATAAGGTTTACAGAAGAATTTTGGAATAAAAACCAAGAATTTGTCATCTCTCTGGTAAAATTAATAAGAAAGCCTGTTCTGATAGAAAGATGGAATAAAAGGTATGCATATTTTGACCCTAAATTTGAATTTAATTTCATAGATGCAGCAGAAAAGGCGTCTGCACTTTCAACTGTGCAAATAGATCATGAAAATGCAAAAAGATATGGTATTAAATATGTTGATTCTGATGGTAAAGAAAAATATCCTACAATCCTTCATTGTTCAGCATCAGGAAGTTTGGAGCGTGTTATGTATATATTATTAGAGAAAGCTTATATGAAAGATAAAAAACATGCTGTTCTTCCATTATGGCTTTCTCCAACACAAATAAGAATTTGCACAGTTAATGACTCTTTCATAGATGATGCAGAAAAAATAGCAGATGAACTTGAGAAAAATAATATCCGTGTTGATATTGATGACAGAACAGAAAGCATAAATAAAAAGATTTTAGATGCAGAAATAAAATGGGTTCCATTAATTGCAGTGCTCGGCTCCAAGGAAAAACAAAGCAAGAAATTGGATGTTCGCTTCCGTGAAAGTGGTGAACGAAAGTTAATGTCTGTTGAAGAGATAGTAAAATATATAAAAGAAAAAACCAAAGGCAAGCCATTTAAGCCCCTGACACTTTCTAAATTTTTAAGCAAGCGCCCTATTTTTGTTGCATGGACAAAAGCAGAAGAATAAATTATATTGTTGGAAAAAATATATATTTGTGCTCTTTATAGAATGTAAAATATTTATAATTTTTTATTATTTCTGAAAATTGTTGCTTGATTTGATCTAAAATTTTTCTAAATTCTTCTATTGATTTGCATTGAATTTCTATCTCAATATCATCCCCACCAATAACTTCATTATCATAAATTACATTTGTATGATATCTCAAAAACTGTCTGAATTTTTTCTCCTTTTCTTGGTTTAAATTGTGCAAATTAAAATGAACTTTAAAATACTGATAGTTTAATTTTTCAAGATCAAACATTGTTCTGTATCCAATTATTATTTTCTCTCTTTCTAATTTTTTAATTTTTGATATTATTGTTTTTGGAGTAAGCCCAACTTTTTTTGCTATCTCAACTACAGAAGCTCTCGAATTATCGACAAGAATTTTTATGATTTCTAATTCTTTTTCATCAATTAACATATTTTTGGGTTCTGTAATTATTAGCCACTCCTTTTTTTGTTGCTTATTATTCAGAAAATAATTTCTTGAAAAATAATAAACTTTTGAAAAAATAACAAATGATGTTTTTTCAATGTTATCACGAAAGTTCTCTAGAATTTTTTTCCAAAGCTCGTTCATTTCGCTTATAGATTTACAGAGAATCCACATTCCCAGATTATACTCTCCTTCTATTGAAGCAAGCCATGTTATGATTTTTTGTTTTTTTAAGAATTCTATAATTTCTGTTTCTTTTTCAGGAGTTGTGTTTTGGAATTTCAGATATAACCTGAAACTGATAAAACCGAGTTTTCCTGTGTCTATAAGTGTATGGAATTTCTTTATGATTCCTTTTTCCTGCATCTTATTTATTCTATATATTACTGAATCCTTGCTTAATCCTACCTTCTTTCCAATCTCATGAAAAGACTGACGACTGTTTATATCAAGCTCATAAAGTATTTTCCAATCTTTGAGGTCTAAATCTATCATATTTAATACATTATTAACCTTTATTATTTAAATTTTACTTCTTTGTCTTAAAATTCAATAATTAGTTTTTTATATTAAGATGATACTATTATATAGTGGTAATGAGGTGTTAAAAATGAAATATGATCCAAAAAACGAATATGTTGTTGACATCAGAAACCCAGAGATAATAAAAAGAATAGATAGATCCAGGAAACTATATTTAACTTTTTCAAAAAAATGGAAGAGAAAACTTGATCTTAGCAAGCCTGAGACAATAAGAAGAGCATACGAAGATGCTAAGAAAAAAGGTATATTTAGAGAAGCACAGAAAATAAGAGAGTTGATTTTTGGCAAGAAAATATATTTCTATGGAGTATCATATCTTTGGGATGCATGTGTTAATTATTGCAAATATTGTCCTGGAAGCATACCAAACAGAAAAAAAGCCATTTCTCAGGGAAAAGAATATCCACTAAGAGAATTAACAGTAAAACAGGCAGTTGCTGATACAAAAGCTGTAATGAAAGATGGACATACACATATCTGCTATTTATCAGGGAGCGCGCCCGGCAGGGAAGAACTTCCTAAGAAGCTTGTTCCATACCTTATTGAATTTGACAAACTAGGATTAAATGAAATAATACTTAATATAGAACCTCCAACAGAAGAAGGTTTTGAGATGATAAGAAAAGCTGTAAAAAATACACCTCTGCAATTCAGGGTATTTCAAGAAACATATAATAGAAGAACATACAAGAAAATGCACGGGACAAAAGGACCAAAGGCTGACTATGATTTTAGAAGACAATCACAAGCTAGAGCAATTGAGGCAGGAATTGACAATGTTGGATTAGGTGTATTATTTGGATTACATAGATTCCCAATAGAAGAAATAGAAGGTTTAAGGAAGCATGCTGAAGAATTGGAAAACAAATATGGAGTAATACCTGCAAGAGTTTGCCTTCCTAGCGCAAATGAATTACAAAATATTGGTGTGAAAATTCCATATCTTCTTGAAAGAGGAAAATATGGCAAAAAAAGAATAATCAAAAAAAGTTATTATGAGCTCTTCAATGAATTGATGTATGCATTAGCAAGATTAGCCATGCCTGAAATAAATATAGTGAGTTCAGAAAGAGACAGGCCTGCTATGTTAAAAATATTAGATAAATATGCAACATGTACAACACTAAATGTCCATCCAGGAGTAGGAGACAATGCTGGTATCTTTAAGGATGTTGGTTGCAGTGGATGCGAAAAAACACACTTTGAACAGGCAACAACCTTCCCTAGAAATCCAAAAGAAACTTTGAATGAGATGAAAAAAAGAGGATATGAACCTGTATTTTATTAGCTATTTTTCATATTTTATTATTCTTAAATGACAATCTTTATTTACTCCTAAAACTAATTTTATTCTATGGCAACTGACCTAATAATTGAAGACGAAAGGGAAATAAAATTAAAATTGGATTCATATAATGATCTATTTTCAGATTTTGACCCAAGGCCATACTCAGTTAGGGCTTTGTCTGAGGACTTTTTGACAGAAGCGAAAAAGGCAAGCTATGAAAAAGAAGATATTATTTTAAACCTGATGGTTCCAAAAGAAAAAAGAGTCATAAAGGATGAAATTATAATAAAGAAAAGATTGAAGCAGCACTTCAGCAAACATTATTACATATTGAATAAAAAAGTCAGAAGAAAGATAATACATAATGGAGAATTGTTTATTTCATTTGGCATATTTATTATGCTAATTGCATCAATCATAATGTTCAAATTTCCAGAAACAAACATAATCACAAGTTTCTTGATTGTTCTTCTAGAGCCAGCTGGGTGGTTCTTATTCTGGGAGGGACTAAACCTAATTATATTTGAATCAAAGAAAACAGAGCCTGAATTGGAGTTTTACAGAAAGATGAGCAATGCAAAAATTATATTTTCAAGCTATTAGTCAAGCTTCTTTTTTAATATCTCACGGATTTTTGAAGGGTCGCCGCGTCCCTTTGTTGCTGCCATCACCCTGCCAACTAAATAATTAAATGATTCCTTTATTCCTGATTTGAAATCCAGAACTGCTTTTGGATTATTATCTAAAACAACATCAATGATATCACTAAGTTCTTTTTCATCATCTATTCGCGCAAGTCCACCAGATTCTATCAGTTCTTCAGGGTCTTTTGGTTTAATGACAATCTCGCGCAAAATTCCTTCAGCCACTCTTTCTGTTATCTTTCCTTCTTCAACAAACTTCAATAACTTTGTAACATTTTCAAATGTTAGCTTGCTTTCTCTTAATCTCAAATTATTATAATTTAATGTCTTCTTTATTTTATCAGCGAACCATCTTGCTGCAAGCTTTGGATTTATCTGCTCTATAACTTTCTCAAATAGATTTGCAATCTCCGGATCATCAGCAATACTTTCTGCGACTTCCTTGTTTATGCCAAATGTTTCAATATATCGTTTTATTTTTTCTGATGCAAGCTCTGGAAGAAGAGCCTTTATTGTATCTATTTTTTCTTCAGGTAGGTTTATCATGGGTAGGTCTGGTTCAAAAATATAACCATAATCCTCTTCTGTTTCTTTGCTACGTAATGAGTATGTTACCCCTGCTGTTGCATCCCACGCACGTGTTTCATGTAGTATTTCTTTTCCTCTTCTTATCTGATTTTTCTGACGAACAATTTCATAGTTCATCGCCTTCTCAACATCCTTAAAGCCTGTAATATTTTTTACTTCAACACGGACATCCATAATAGAAATATTAGAGTCAATCCTCATTGATGCCTCCATAGAAGGATCAAAAACACCAAGATACTCTAAAATTGATGATAGGTGCTGCAAAAATATTCTTGCCTCTTTCGGAGTTTCAAAATCAGGAGCAGTAACAATTTCGCATAATGGCACACCAGAACGATTATAATCAACAAGAACATATTCTGATTTTGCTATCCCATTAGGATGGACAAGCCTAGCAGGGTCCTCTTCCAAGTTAATTCTGGTTATACGTATTTTTTTATTTCCGATTTTAAGGAAACCATCTCTTGCAATTGGAATTTCATATTGCGTAATTTGAAAATTTTTTGACATATCAGGGTAAAAATAACTCTTACGAGAAAAGAACATTTTTTCAGGAAATTTGCAATTTAGGGCCAATGCTATTTTTATTCCATATTCTATTGCTTTTTCATTTAATCTTGGCTTTGAACCGGGAAAGCCCAAGCAAATCTCACAACAGTTCGTGTTTGGTTCTAACCCCTGCCAATTTGAACTGCAACCGCAAAACAATTTTGTGTTTGTCCGCAACTGGACATGAACTTCCAATCCGATTTTCATGATATCACTTTAAATTCTTATAGACAATCACATGGTCGCTATACTTTCCTTTTCTTTTTATGCCCTTTGGAAACACTCCTATAATTTTAAACCCTAATTTTTTATGAAATTTTTTTGATGGATTATTTTTAGCATAATATGATGATTCTATTATTTCAATTCCATTTTTCTTTGCCTCTTCAAAAATCCTTTTTGCTAATCGCGAGCCAATACCAAGACCTGTATAATCTTGTAATAATGCTATTGCCAAAACACCTATATGTCTCATTACCTCTTTTTTATTTCTTTTAACCGAACAATCTCCAATTATTTTTCCATTTGCTTCAACTACAATTAATATTTCTTCGCCCTTCCTCATTTCGTTTATTACATCTTTCAACCATTTCTTTTCTTCGCTTAATTTTACCTTGCTTACTTTTGCCAGAAATTCTGTTTCTCTTATCGCTTTATTGATAAAATCCATTAGCTGTTTAGCATCACTCATTTTCGGATAACGAAAAATAACTTCTATCTTCTTTCCATTCTTTTCAACAAAAAATTTATCAACAGTTTTTCCTTCTTTAAATTTCATCCTAACCACTTCTTCAACTTTTTCATATCTTTCTGGGCTTTTTCCAATGACTCAAAATTCTCTATCGTTATTGTTCCTTGATAGTCTATCTCTTTTAATAATTCAATGACCTTTTTGAAATCTATTTTTCCCTTACCAATTGAAAGATGTTCATCTTCTTTTCCTGAATTGTCATGAATATGCATATGAACTATTCTGTCCTGGAATGTCAATGCATATTTTTTTATTTCATTCATGCCTCCGACAATAAATGCATGCCCTATATCCACATTTACATAGATATTTGCACCTTCTACAATTCTCTTGAAATCATTTAATTTTTCTTCTGAAGAGCACCCATTTTCCAGAACAATTTTACATTTTGATATTTCTCTTATCTTCTTGAAATTCTCTATTAATTTTCTTATTGCCACTTCTTTATAATTATAAAGCATACCAAAGACTCGCGCATGAAAATTAATTTTATCTATTTCAATATCATTGCAAAACTTGGAAATCTTTTTAATTTCTTTCATCCAGCCATCAGCAACATCTTTATGCAATGAACTGAGGTCAGCCCAATATGGGGCATGAACTATATGGTTTTTTGGGAAAGGAAATGTTTCAAGAACTTTTTTAATTGCATCTGATTTTTTTATCAAATTTTCACTTAGATTTCTTGGCTGCTCTGCAATGATTTCAGCATAATCAAAGCCAAGGCTTTTTATTTTTCTTAATTCTGAAATTATATCGTTACAGGGGTTTGTGCTTGCTCCATAAATCATAGCATCACTAAAATTTTTTCATTTCGCTTTCTAACACACTTGCTATATTTAATAACTTTTCTTCTTGTAGGTGGTCTGCAATAATATGTAAACCAACTGGAAGATGAGCTATCTTTCCGCAAGGTATTGATATCATAGGGATTCCTGCAAGATTTGGTGGAACTGTTAAAACATCCATTTGATATTGTTGTGCAGGTGTAAGTTTATCAATATCAACAAATTTTGGTGGTAGGATGGGCATTGTTGGCGCGAATAGGCAATCAAATTCCTGAAAAACTTTTTTGAACTCCTGAATAATAAGCGTTCGCACCTTCATTGCCTTCAGATAATAAGCATCTCTATATCCGCTCATTCGTGCAAATGTACCTAAAATTATTCTTCGTTTTGCTTCTTCACCAAAAAATTTGCTTCTTACCTTAGAAAAGTATTCATTGAAATTTCCTTCCAATGGCTGATGTGCGCCATAACGCATACCGCAAAATTTGGCAAGGTTGGTTGATGCCTCTGCCATGGCTATAATATAATATGATGAAAGCGCATACCTTGTGTTTGGAAGGGAAACCTCCTGATAGGTTGCTCCCAAACTTTCTGCTTTCTTTATTGCTGACCATACATGCTTTTCTATCTCATCCGTTACATTAACAAAATATTCTTTCGGAACTCCTATTTTAATTCCATTGAGATCATTTTTTTCTAATTTTGTATAATCCTTTCCTTGTGTTTTTAATGATGTTGAATCCTTTGGATCATGACCAGCTATTATTGATAATCCAAGCGCTGCATCCCAAACACTTTTTGAAATGATTCCTATCTTATCTAGTGAGTTTGCATAGTCAATTAATCCATATCGTGAAACAAGGCCGTAAGTAGGTGTTAATCCAACAACTCCACAAAATGATGCAGGGCACGATATTGAACCTCCTGTACTTTCAGCAAGCGCTATGTGTGGATAATCAAATGCTGCTGTGAAACCTGCTGCTCCTCCTGATGAACCACCGCATGAGCGCTCTGGGTCTAAAGGATTTTTTGGCACGCCAAATGCGCAATTTGTTGAGAATGTTCCAAAACCAAACTCATCTTGGTTTGTTTTTCCAATAATGCGCCCTCCATGAGCTTTGATATTTGCAACTGCTGTTGCATCAAATGGTGGTATATAACCTTCAAGAATTTTAGAACCTGCACAAGATTGAACTCCTTTAACACAGATATTGTCTTTAACAGAAATGGGCAATCCATATAGACATGGCTCAATATCTATTTTTTTAGTAAATGGCGTTAAGCACTGAAAAAAGTTAAACATCTCATTTTGTGATGTAGCAAGCTCTAATGCTTTTGTTGCAAAGTCAATATAGTCTATCTCTCCTGATTTAGATTTCTCTATGAATTCTTTAACAGTCATTTTATATCGCATAATTTCAACTCAATATTTTTATAATTTTTTAATAATCTTCCATTCATTGACTTCAAAGATTGTTTTCAATTTTTTTGATTTTATAAATTTAAGCATCAAACCGCCCTCGGTCCTTTGAAAAATCCTTTTTCTTTATGATGGGTATTTGACAGGGCTTTCTCCTGACTCCAGCTATCTTCTAAGACATCTGCTCTCAGAACATCGCTTATTGGTATTGGCTGAAATGATGGTTCGCATCTTGCAGGAGCCCTATCTAGATCTGAAAATGCCAAAAGAATTTCATTTAAATCTTTCTGAAATTTTTTTGCCTCTTTTTCGCTCAGTTGAATGCGGGCAAGGTCAGCAATATGCTTTACCATTTCTAGAGAAATTTTTTCTTTTTTTGTTGCTTTCATAGAACTACCTCAATATTTAATACAAAATAAAAGTTTATAATACTTTTGTTAATTAAATTGATTAAAAATTAGCACTGCAACCAAATCTAAAACTCATTAAATTGCCTTTGTTAAAAAATCTTTGTTCAGAAAATAATGGTTTTTAAAATGTAACTGCAAATGTAATTTATATGAAAGTAGTTGAAAAAAGAAAAAATAAAAGAGAAAGATTTCCTGACGTTCTCGTAAAATTCAAGAGAGGTCCGCAGATTGTCACATTGAAAGACTGCGCTCTTATTTCTGCTTATGCTGGCATAGGTGGTGGAGACATTGTTATTGAAGCTGGTACTGGTTCCGGATTTCTTGCATCATATTTGGCCAATATAGTTAAGCCAACAGGTAGAATCATAAGTTATGAAAAAAGAAAGGAGTTTGCTGAGATTGCAAAAAAGAACATAGAAATTGCTGGTCTTGACGATATTGTTAAAATAAAATTAAAGGACATCTACAAAGGAATTGATGAGAAAAATGTTGACGCAGTTGTACTTGATCTGGCTGAACCGTGGAAGGCTGCCAAGCATGCAAAAAAAGCGTTGAAAAATGGATGTTACCTTATTGCATATCTCCCGACAATTGAGCAGGTGAAAAAACTTGCTGAAACGTGCGAAAAAATTGGAATGAAAACTAAAACAGTAGAATCAATAAATCGTGAGATACTCATAAGAAGAAAGGCAACACGACCTGAAACAAAAGGTCTGCTGCACACAGGATATATTGTAATTGCAAAGAAGTAATTGTTTCTCGAATTTTTATTTTTTTCTTGCTAGAATGATAATTTTATTTTCTTTTCCTAAAATTATTTTTTTGTGAACTATCTCAAAGCCGTCCAGCTTACTTTCAAGAAATTTTTCTTTCTCATCTAGATTCTGCTTATTAAAAAATAATGAAAGGATGAGCCATCCGTTCTTTTTTAGCACGCGCCTGTAATCATTTTTCTTAAGAAGATGTATGGTATCTAGGCAAAATATAACAGAAAAATAATTGTCATCAAATGGAATCTTATCTCCAGAACAAATTATCTTAATTCGTAAATCACTTTTTTCTATTGCCTTTTTGTCAGTATCAATCCCTATGATATCAGCATTGATATTGTTTTCATTTAAAAATTTTTCAAAATTGCCTTCGCCGCAACCTATGTCCAATATTTTTCCCGAGAGTTTTATTTTATAATCTTTTATTAAATTAAGGATCTGCCTATATTCATCTAACTGAACATCATTCCAAGAATTATAAACCTCTGAAAAAAATTTCATATCTACCAGATTATTGAAAAAGACTTTCTCTGTGCTCAGAAACAATTTCCTTATTAATTGCATCTATATCAAAGGAATATACCTCTAATCCTACTGTTATAAAATTGATTGTCCATAATATTTTTTCTTTTTTATGCAGCGTAACCATAATCTCAATTATATTGCTGACTTTGTTTTTTACCAATTCAACCGCTTCTTCAGCAGGAATTATATCCATGTTATCAAGCTTTTTTTCTGTGCCCATGGCAGGAGTTTCCTCTCCAACAAAAGCTCCATCAGAATCAACGAAGACATCGGTTATTGTTTTCTTTTCTTCATTATAATAATGCAGGGTCCATTCAATGAAAAGATCATTTTTTTGAATAGAAAAACAAGAACATAAAAAAGAATCCTTCATGATCTTTTTAACATCTTTATTGCATTCAGCAACTTCAACTGCTTCTTTTACATTCATAAAACCAACACTAAAAATAAAAAAGAGTTACAGTTCCTTTATTTTATCAGCAACAAAGGTTCTAACACTTTCATCTAATGGAACGGCAAAAGATTTTCTATACCTTCTGTCTCCATTTTGTGTTATAAAACCTCTGCTTATTGATATAAATTCATTCTCTCCTTCATTTGTTATAGCCTTTTTTCTTGCTACTTCAATGAAGTTGTTGTTTCCAAACTTTATTTCTTCTGATTTTAGTGTTTTGAATTCTACCATTTATTGCACCTCTTAAATAATGTATAAACTAAGATTTAAAAACCTTTCAAAACAAAGAAAATAAATTACAGAAATATTTTATGGAGATGATGAAAATGGCAAAGTATGTATATTTCTTTGGTGGGGGTAGTGCAGAAGGAAATGAAAGCATGAAAGATTTGTTAGGAGGTAAGGGTGCAAATCTTGCCGAGATGGCAGGTCATCCGGATCTAAGACTTCCTGTGCCGCCTGGCTTTACAATAACAACTGAGGTCTGCACTTATTATTATAAAAATAATAAAACTTATCCAAAGGAATTGAAAGAACAGGTAAACAAGGCATTAAAAAGAGTTGAAGATTTGACAGGCAAAAAATTCGGTGATCCGACAAATCCTTTGCTTGTTTCTGTAAGAAGCGGGGCAAGAAAGTCCATGCCCGGAATGATGGAAACTGTTCTTAATATTGGATTAACTGAAAAAACTCTTCCTGGATTAATTAAACAAAGTAATAATGAGAGATTTGCTTATGACTCTTACAGAAGGCTAATAATGATGTACGCAGATGTCGTTATGGAGAAGGCAGAAGGCATTGAACCAGAGGATGATATGGGAATAAGAAAACAGTTGGAAAAAATAATGGATGAAATGAAAAAGAACAAAGGTTACAAGAGCGATACAGATCTGACAGCAGAAGATCTGAAAGTTTTGTGTAAACTATTCAAGAAGAAGATAAAAGAGGTATTAAAAAAAGATTTTCCAGATGACCCGCAAGAACAGCTGTGGGGAGGAATTGGGGCTGTATTTGCGTCATGGAATGGAAAGAGGGCTGTTGCATATAGAAGAATAGAAAACATTCCTGATGATTGGGGAACAGCTGTAAATGTGCAAGCCATGGTTTTTGGAAATATGGGAGATGACTCGGCAACAGGTGTTGCATTCACAAGAAATCCTGCTACCGGAGATAATAATTTCTATGGTGAATATCTTGTTAATGCACAGGGGGAGGATGTTGTTGCTGGCATTCGTACACCCGCTCCAATAAATAAATATTCTGCTTCTGAGCATAACAAACATTTAATCACATTAGAAGAGAAAATGCCACACATTTACAAGCAGTTATTGGACATTCGCAACCGTCTTGAAAAACACTACAAAGATATGCAGGATATTGAATTCACAATTGAACGTGGAAAGCTTTACATGCTTCAATGCAGAACAGGAAAGAGAAACGGGACTGCTGCTGTAAAGATGGCTGTTGACATGTACAAAGAAAAATTAATAACAAAAGAGGAGGCTATCCTCCGCGTACAGCCGGCGCAGTTGGACGAGTTATTGCATCCTATAATTGATCCTAGGGCTGAGAAGGAGGCAAAAGTCATTGCTACTGGTCTGCCTGCTGGTCCTGGAGGAGCAACTGGACAGATTGTTTTCACAGCAAATGACGCTGTTCAGTGGAAAAAACAAGGCAAAAAAGTAATTCTTGTGCGCGAAGAAACATCACCAGAAGATGTTGAAGGAATGAGAGCAGCAGAAGCAATATTAACTGCTCGTGGGGGAATGACAAGTCATGCAGCACTTGTAGCAAGGGGATGGGGCAAGTGTTGCATAGTAGGGTGCAGTGCTGTTCATATTGATTATTATAAAAAAATTGTAAAGATAGGAGACCAGACATTCAAAGAAGGAGATTATATTACATTGAATGGAACAGCAGGAAAGGTTTATGCAGGAAAACTGCCAATGATGGACGCCGGAGAGGAAAACAAATTGCTTAATGAATTTTTGAAGATGTGCGATTCTGTAAGAAAGCTTGGAGTCAGAACAAATGCCGATACACCAGAAGATGCAAAGAGAGCACGCTCATTTGGTGCAGAAGGCATTGGCTTGTTCAGAACAGAGCATATGTTTTATGGTAAAGGAAGCGAAGAGCCGCTTTTCAGACTAAGAAAGATGATAATATCAAAAACAGAAGAGGAGCGCAAGAAGGCGCTTAATGAATTGTTCCCATATGTAAAGAAAGACATAAAAGCAACATTGGAGGCAATGGATGGACTGCCTGTTGTCATCCGATTGTTAGATCCGCCTTTACACGAGTTTGTACCAAAGGAAGAAGATAAATTAAAGTTGCTTGCCAAAGAGCTAAACGTCAGTTTAGATGAATTGAAAAAGCGGGCAGAATCACTTCATGAAGCCAATCCAATGATGGGTCATAGAGGAGTTCGATTAGGAATAACATATCCTGAAGTTACAGAGATGCAGGTTCGCGCGATATTTGAGGCAGCAGCTGAATTGATAAAAGAGAAAAAGCATCCATATCCTGAAATTATGATTCCTGTTGTGTGCGATGTCAATGAATTGAAGAATCAGAAAGAGATCGTAGAAAGGGTTTATTCTGAAACAATATCCAAATACAAGATAAAGGAAATCAAATATATGTTTGGAACAATGATTGAGATACCAAGGGCTGCGCTTTTAGCAGGCGAACTTGCAGAGATTGCTGAATTCTTTAGTTATGGAACAAATGACATGACACAGATGACATTCGGATTCAGCAGAGATGACATAGGAGCATTCCTGCCGGATTATCTGAACAAAGGCATTCTCAAAGATGACCCATTCCAAACTATAGACCAGAAAGGTGTCGGAGAGATAATGAAGATAGGAATAGAGAGGGGAAGAAAAACAAGAAAAAATCTTGAGGTCGGCATTTGTGGGGAGCAGGGTGGAGAGCCGCGCAGCGTAGAATTCTGCCATTCAGTTGGCATGAACTATGTTTCATGCTCACCATTCAGGGTTCCGATAGCACGATTGGCTGCAGCCCAGGCAGCTGTGAAGGAGAAGAAATAAGCCTCACTTCATTTCCTCCATCTTTTCGCTGGAACATGATGGGCATCGCTTTGCCTGATAGAACATGATGTAGCCACAATTTAAACAATGGAATTTTTTGGTAGAAACTTCTATATTTTTCTCTTCAATTGTTTTGTCACGCATTGCATCCATAGCCTTCCATGCACGAACCTGTCTGTTCAGTTGTTGATACTTGCGATTTGCGGCAGTCATGATAATTAATTAGGCAGTTGATTTAAAAAGTTTTTGAATTCTATCTCTGTTGCAATAACGGGTGATGCTTCTTAAGTTGAATGCGGCTAATAAAAACAGTAATTAGTACTGTGGACAGTTTTAAAAGAGCCAACCTTTCAATTCAGCTTCCAAGTTATATATTTAGCATAATTTCCTATTTTTATTGCTTAACAACTGCTTTTTTTATTTTTTTAGTAATTTTTTTATTTCGTTAATTAATTTCTTTGATTTTTTATTGCCTGTTTTGCTGTTTCAAAATCCATTTTATTACCATAATAAGTAAGTGAGTTTCTTTTGTATCTTAAATCATCAAAAATCATGTATAGGTCTTCTCTTTTTAATTTTTCTTTCAAGTAAAAGCCCAAACAGATATGATTTGAAATATTAAAACCATTAATAAAAGCTAATGCCTGTAGCAATTCTAAAATAGAAGTATAATAATCCTCAAAAACAAAATTGCAGTTCTTTTCATTTATTTCCTTAATCAAATTTATTCTTTCATCTGCTGTCTCTATCAAGGATTTTGCCCTTTTTATATCTGGT
>Ga0207433_10009467_pt1 | contig 15486 bp, 10 predicted proteins | sample YelNatPaOPGAMG01_FD_187559 | JGI IMG/M metagenome (GOLD analysis project Ga0207433, IMG submission 187559) | Hot spring thermophilic microbial communities from Obsidian Pool, Yellowstone National Park, USA - OP-RAMG-01 (SPAdes) (version 3) | ecosystem: Environmental > Aquatic > Thermal springs... | reverse complement strand
GTGTCTTAAGGGTGACAAAAACCCCCCTGTTCTCCCGCAGAACAGGGGGCAGATCCCTTTCTGGAGCAAGCCCCTTACCCGCCAGTTTGGATTCTATGGCCTTCCTGGCCAGGCGAACCAACAGACACCCCTCCTCTATTGAAAGGGGATTCATATCGCCCTCCCGTCAGCGCGAGGCCGGGCGCCCGGCCTCGCGAAACTCTTTTATATCCTATTTGTGGGTTTCCGGGCTCCCCTTCTCTGAGCCTCCCTCAGCCTGAGGGGTTTCGGTCACCGGCGCGGGGCTCTTATATGGAGAGAGGAGGAACTTCTTGAAGAAGGAAAGCTTGCCGCCCTCCATCTTCACTACTACAGTGGCCTTGGCCGCAGGCTCATACTGCTTGCCGAACTCTATGTTGCCCGTGACGCCCTTGTAGGAGACGAACTGGATCTGGTCCCTCAGCCCTTCCTTGGTCATGCTCTGGGCCTTTGAAAGGGCTGTGTAAAGGATCATAAACGCGTCGTATCCGAGGGCGCTGAAGGATGAAGGCTCCTCTGAGTATCTGGCATTGTATTTATCAACGAAGGCCTTGGCCTCGGGGTCCTCTGGGGAGAAGTGCGTCACATAGTAGCAGGCGCCTGGAACATTGCCCACGAGCGCGGGGAGCTTCCTGGAATCCCAGCCATCGCCGCCTATGATAGCGCCCTTGTAGCCGGCCTTCCTCAAGGCGGTTATGACCGCTGAGGCGTCCTCATAGTAGAGGGGAAGGAAGACCCCGGTCTTCTCCTGGGGGGCTTTGAATGAGCCGATTATGTCCTTCACGACATTTTCGTCGCAAATAGGCTCGCCGCTCTTGCGGATCACGGTCTTGACTATCTGGAGCCCCTCCGTGCCGGCAAAACCGCTGAAGTTGGAGGCAAGCTCCTCGCTGTATGGGTTGCCGCTCTGTTCCAAAATGGCAACCTCTGCAAGGCCCAGCCCCTCAGGACCCGCCAGGTGAGCCGCGGCCTGACCTATGTGCTTGTTGGACGCGCAGACGCGCCAAAGGTAGGTTGAGCCCTCAATAACATTGTTGTATGTGGCTGACGGAGTGAAGGTTGGCAGGGTCATGGCGTTGACGGTGGCCTTTATCGCCAGGGCGTCCGTGCTGCTTACTGGGCCTATCACCGCGACAACACCCTCTTCCTCAAGCTCCTTGAGTATCCCTTCCAGCCTTGCCGGGTCGCCGGCGTAGTCCTTCTCTATGATCTTTACGGTCACGCCCCCTATCTTGCCGCCGGTCTCGGCGAGTCCCATATACACGCCGTTCAGTATGTCCCTGGCGTAGCCGGAGAGCTCCCCCGAAGCGCTCAGGGGAAGAACAACGCCTATCTTTACCTCCTTGGGCTTCTGCGGGCAACCCGTGAGGCTCATGGCTCCCAGAAGGCCCAATGTGCATAGTCCTATCCTCTTCAACATGATAACGACCTCCTCGTTTTTGGTTAAGGGGCAAATTATAGGGTCCTGGCTGAGGGCGGTTCAAGCTTGGTTGCGCGCTCCTGCCTGCTCATAAAAAACCAGGGCCTACCGAACCGCGATCCTTGCCCTTTGTTTTCCGGCCACAACGAAATAGGCCCCTGGCCTCAGAGGGTTTATCAGGGTTTTGTCCTTTATTTCTTTGCTGAGAACCAGGCGGCCTGCGGGGTCGTAGATTTGAGCAGGCTCTCGTATCCGGTTATGTAGAAGCCATCTCTCGCGGGGATCAGCGCGAACCTTTCGGCGGGTCTAGCCGGCCCTCCGTTACATCCAAGGGCGTGAGGATGAGCTCCATGACACAGTTGTAGCTGAAGTAATAGGTGCACATACTACCCCAATTTACACCATCAAGCGAAACCAGAAAGCCATAATCAGGATTACATGGTCCGCCATCAGTGGTTGCGGGTTCCTGGCCCATGGCGTGCCATTGCGTGCACCATAGCCATACATAATCCCCCTCATGCAGGACCACCGAATCCCCGAAGAAGACCCCGTAGAAACCGTAGCCAGTGGAGTGAAAGGTTCCTGAATCCAGGAGAAAGATCGGATGTGCATGATCTCCTCTGCACAGCCTCATGAGGCCAGCCCAGTCCATGGCCTCCCAGATGTGAACCCTGCCGGAGTGGACGGCCCTCCCATCATACTCTGAACCTATGGGCAGGATGATGGCCCAATGGAGATAACCGCCAAGGGTAAGGCCAACATGTTCATACCCCACGGTAGTCGTGTCATACCAACGCAGGGTATCTCCGTTGGACTGGGACAGAAGAAGCAAACCAGATCATTTCACTCACCTCCCTTGATAACCTTCTCGGTTCTGGCCTTTTTGGCCGTCTCAAGTCTCAGGAAATAGGTTCCAGCTGAGAAAGAGCTGGTCGGAATGGAGAAGTCTTAATAGCCTGCAGATTTCTCCTCGGAGAAGACGGCCTGGTTTGGTCTAGATTTTGCGCCATTCCTACTACCTCCTGTGTTTTTGGTTCCTGACGCCGAGGAAGGTATAAACTCCCCTGTCAAGCGCTCAAGCCCTCACCGTTTGAACCACTCCTTCTTTTTCTTCTCAAGCTCCTGCTGGGCCTTTTTCTTCTGCTTCTCAAGCTCCTCCTGGGCCTTCTTTTTCGCCTTCTCCATCTCCTCTCTTGCCTTTTCCTTGCCCTTTTCCAGCTCCTGACCCATCCGTTCCTCTATCTGGCCGCCAACATCAGCGCTCGTTATCCTCAGATCAGGAGAGTCCATTGTTCCGCCAACATGAAGATAAAAGCTCGCCTCCTGCATGTTCGGGATTATGAGCCTTGAAAGGTTCGGCGCGAGGGTCTTCACTTTGGTTAGGTTGACATCCAGGCTCAGGTCAAGGTCAAGATCCTTCTTGAAGGAAGCCCTTCCCGAGAAACCCAGTCCTGCATCCTCTGATGAGAAGGTTAGCCTCCTGAGGTTAACCCAGCCGTCCTTGACCAGGAAGCTGGCCTCGGCCCCTTTGTATGCGTATGAGCCGAGCGAGGCTATGCCGGTGAAATCAGCGAGGTTTTTCATCAGAGCCGAGCCCTGAACCCTTCCCCCGGATGACCAGACCCTTCCCTCAAGGTTCATCGTTGAGAGCGGGTCGTCGGCCTGGAACGAACCTGAGACCTCAAACGATGCCCTGCCGGAGAGCCTCGCTCCAAGAGGGTCGTGCTTCTTACAAAACTCTGAGAAGTCAAATCCGGATAGGGCTATATCCAGCCTTACGACCTGAGGCCTAGCGTGGGATATGCTCGCGGAGCCCGATAGCGTTCCCCCGTAGAGCAAGGCCCTCAGCCCCTCGCCGTAGAGGCCGGTCTCGTCAGAGCGGACGCTGAGCTCCAGGTCGCGGATCTCCTCCCCGCGGATCCCTAGCCAATCAGCGAAAATGTCCAGCCTGCCTTTCGGAATGAGGTCAGGGGTAAAATCCGCCGTGCCCCCTCCGCGGCCCCGCGGAAGAAGGGCGTCAAGGTCAATCCTCTGGGCCCTCACGAAGAAGTAGCCCTCTTTCTTGGCTGGATAGGCAGTTCCGGATGCTCCGAGTGCAAGGAAGGAAGAGAATACGCTCACGCGGTTTATCCTTATTGAATCGGGCGTGTAGATGGCGTCCAGCTCGGCCAGGTCAATTTTGTCCGGAAGCCCTTTTGTCCTGAGGCCTTTTACTGAAACAGAGGCTTTTACCGCCGGGGCCTCAGGCGTGCCTGAGGCATTGAGGACAAAGCTGGTCCTCCCGCTTACATCCGGCGCGAAATCCTCAAGCCAGAGCTCACCCTGACCGCTCAGGAAATACCTGATCCTTGGGTTCAGAATTACCGTCCCCTCAACCGAGCCCTTTGTCCTTCCGGATGAAGCTGCCACAACGAGATTGACCCTGTCCCCCGCGAGTGCGGCCCTCAAGGTTTGGAATCTCACGGGCTCGGGAGCCATTTCGGTCTTAACGGAAAGCCCTGATGCGTCAATCCTGCCCCACGCGCCCGTAAGCTTCACCGATGTATCCTTTCTGACCAGTTCAACCCTGAGGCTATCAACCTTTATATTGCCTCTGAGCTCCGCCTCGCCCGAAAGCCCTCCTGCTTCCAGGGATTGAGCGGGAAGGATCAGGGTATAGGAGGAGGAATCCGCAGAAAGCCCCCTTGCCGCAAGCAGAAACCTTACCCCCATTTTGTCCAGAGAGACGCTTGATTCGCCGAGGGATAACGAATCCCCGCGCTGATCGTAGAAGCCTGAGGCGTCCCACGAAAGGCTCTTGTTCACGAGTCCCGGAGCGAGAACGAGGGCTTTTGCCTTGCCCCTGGTTCTCACTCTCACCTCCGTCTTCTTTGAAACGGAGGCTGACACGGACATGTTTATCTCCGCGAGCGCGAGGGTCGTTTCACTTTCAGCGGAAAGGAGGGTAAGGGAGCCGTTTTTGACCTTCAGGCCGCCCATCTCAAGGGCAAAGGGCAGTTCTTCTTTTGGCTTCTTCACCGATCCTTTGCCCGGCTTCGTTTTCTCAGCTATCAGGGTTATCTCAGGGTCATCCAGCTCTATTCCCCCAACGGATACCTGGCCCCAGAGAAGTGGCAGGATCCTCAGGTTGAGCTTCGCCTTTTTAACCCTGGCGAGAGGGGGATCCCCCTCTCGCTCGCCGGCGACGAGAACGCTATCAACCTTGACGCTTATGCCAGTAAAACCTATGCCCAGGCTCGCAGAGCCTATCTCAACCTTCCTGCCGAGCTCCCGCGAGGCCCTTGCGGAGGCCATCCTGGCGACGGAGAGGGGGTTCACCATCGCCTTGAGGTAGAAAAAGCTTCCGGCGCAAAGGAGCAAGACCGCTCCCGCGATAACGCATACGGTTATAACCCATTTCCTTTTCATAGGGGTAAATTATAAGCCGCAGAGAGCCCAAACCTCTACACGAATAGGCTGATTAGGGGCGGGGCTCGTTTCGCCCGAACATCCCTATACGCTCCCTGGCCAACCGCAGGTATTCCCGGTCTGTCTCGTATCCAACATAATGCCTCCCGGTAGCCAGGGCCGCGATGGCTGTCTGGCCAGAACCCATGAAGGGGTCAAGGACAACATCTCCCTCAAAGGTGTAGAGTAGTATTAGCCTTCTCGGAAGCTCCGCCGGAAAAGGGGCCGGGTGGCCTATCTGCTTCGCTGACACCGCGGGGAATGTCCAGACGCTCCTCGTGTATTCAAGGAATTCCTCCCTCCCTATGCCGCTTCGCTTCCCGCGCGATGGTCTACCGAACCTCTCTTTTGAGAAGACCAGGATATACTCGTGGACATCCCGAAGGGTGGGGTTTGCGGCGCTCATCCAACTGCCCCAAGCGGTTGAAGGGCTTGCGCTCTCGGCCTTGTTCCAGATGATCTCCCCGCGCATGAGAAACCCCATCTCAAGCATATCCCGGATGATGAAGGCGTGGAGAGGAATGTAGGGCTTTCTCCCCAGGTTCGCGATGTTAATGCAAGCCCTTCCCCCAGGAACAAGGACCCGGTAGACCTCCTTCCATACTCTTCTGAGGAAGGCGAGGTATTCCTCAAGGCTAAGGTTCTCGTCGTATTCCTTTCCAACATTGTAGGGCGGCGATGTCACCATGAGGTGAACGGAGTAATCCGGAAGCTCCTCCATGCTTTCGGATGATTTCAGAAATATCCTGTCAACGCATTCGGGCGGCAGTGGGTTCTCCTGGTATTTCACCCTTTTTTCGGTGGGGATTCCCTGGTAGAGCTTGGAGGAGTAGAACCGAGATGAATCGTGGCCTACCCTTCCGGGGGAACCGAAGGGGCTTGTCTTCGTGGTTTTCCTTTTTCTGGCCAGGAGAAGATTATAGACTCCCGCGAAACGGGGAATCAATTCCGGGCCCACGCTCCTTTAACCAGCAAAGAGCGGCCAGAAAACATTATAATTTCCCAGTGCGCGAGCTTTCTGCAAAGGCGCTGATAATGGGTATCCTGCTTTCGGTTTTATTTGGCGTCGCCAACGCATACCTTGCCCTCAGGATGGGGATGACAGTCTCAGCTTCAATTCCAGCGGCCGTGATGGCCGTTGCCCTTTTCAGGTTCATCCGCGGCGGCATAGGCGAGGCAAACATGGTTCAGACCATCGCCTCCGCAGGCGAATCCCTCGCCGCGGGCGTTGCGTTCACTGTGCCTGCTTTCTTCATACTCGGAGCAGAGCCTCATGTGGCACTTGTGATCCTAATAGCCCTGACAGGAGGGCTCATTGGAGTCCTTGCCCTTTCGTTGGTTAGGCGTCAGCTTATAGAGAAGGAGAACCTTCCTTTTCCCGAAGGAACAGCCTGCGCTCAGGTCTTGAAAACTGGAGAGCGAGGGGGCGCGGGCGCGATAGCTGCGGCAGGGGGCTTTGCCTTCGTCTACAGGATACTCGGAGCCATGGGTCTCTTCACTGACAAACCCGGCCTCCCCGTTCGTTGGACATACGCGAGCGTTGACCTCAGCCCAGCGGTCGTCGGAGCTGGCTACATTCTGGGGCCGAGGCTCTCAGGGCTGGTTCTCTCAGGGGGCATCCTGGGCTGGCTGGTCGTTGTGCCCCTAGTATCCTTCTTCAACAACACGCCGGTCTCATCCGCTGATGTCTCAGACAGCATATGGGCCAATTATCTCAGATTTATAGGTGCTGGAGCGGTCCTCGTGGGCGGGATGATCAGCCTCCTGAAGGCAATAATCCCGGTCTTCAGGGGACTTGTCCGAAGTTTCTCCCTCAGGGGCGGCCGTGATATTCCTGTGGGTTATGTGCTTGGCGGATTGGCCCTCATTTTCATTGTGCTCTGGCTGGTTCCTCCGGTTGCGATGGGGCCTGTGGGCGCAATCCTGGCTGTGGCGCTGGCGTTTCTTTTCGCGGTGGTGTCAGCGAGGATCGTCGGCATAGTGGGTTCATCCTCAAACCCTGTGTCCGGGATGACCGTTGCCGCGGTGCTGGTCTCCGCGCTCCTAATGAAACTTATGGGCGCAGGAACGGTCTGGACAACCCTAAGCCTGGCTGGCGCGGTCTGCATATCAGCCGCCATAGCCGGGGACACATCTCAGGACCTTAAAACCGGGTTCCTCGTAGGTGCCACGCCGCTAAAACAGCAGTTCGGCGAGATGCTCGGGGTTCTTTTCTCCTCACTAGCAATAGCCTGGGCAATATTCCTCTTCAATCGGGCCTGGGGGTTCACGGGCGCCGCACTCCGCGCACCTCAGGCCAACATAATGGCCATAATAACCCAGGGCGTCTTCCAGGGGACCGTTCCCTGGCACCTGCTCTTTATCGGGGGTGCCGCGGCGCTGGCGGTTGAGGCGCTAGGCGTGGGTTCCCTGCCCTTCGCCGTCGGGCTTTACCTTCCCCTTGACCTCTCTGTTGGGCTTTTCTTTGGCGGATTGCTATCGTGGGCATTCCGGGCCCGGGGCCAGCACCTCGCCGCGTCGGGCCTCATCGCGGGGGACGCTTTCTCAGGGCTACTGGTGGCTGGCCTCGCGGTCGGAGGGTCCGGGATTCCGAGGATTTTTGGCCTTGGCCCATGGGGCACGCCCGCGGCGGTTGCCGCGCTTTGCCTTGTTCTGTGGTTCCTGAGGAAGAAGTAGCCCCGCGCCCAATTTGCATCCTGAAGCCAAATGCCTTATAATTAATTTGCTCAGCTCTTCTCAAAGGCCTACGGCGGATCCGGTTGGGATGTGGCCAGGGCTATAGTCCAGACGCCAGACGGAGGCTTCGCGGTATCCGGGGAAGCGGAAAGCTTCGGGACAGCCGGGGATTTCTTTCTGCTCAAGCTGAATTCTGACGGCACCCTCCAGGGGAAAGGTTGCTGTTTATCCCGCGCCATATAAGGATACAAGCCCGGCTGGGGCTTTATACTTAAACCTGTGCGCGTTCTTCTTTTGGCCGATGCCTCCAGTTTTCACACCCTGAAGTGGTTTCGCGCTTACAGAGCCAGGGGAGCGGATGTTCTCCTCGTGAGCCTTGAGCCTCCGAGGGCTGAGCTTTCGGGAGAAACGAGGTTCCTGCGCCCGCGCACCAGATTAAGGCCCCTGAACTACCTCTCAGCCCTGAGCCGGGTAAAGGCCCTGGTCTCGGAATTCGGGCCCGAGCTAATCAACGCGCACATGGCGACCGGATACGGACTCCTCGCGGCCCTCGCATCCAGGAACGAAAAGATTGTCGTTTCCCTCTGGGGTCCCGATATCCTCCAAAGCCCTTGGAAAAGCCCCCTTCACCGCAAGGCATTGCATTTCGTTTTCGCAAGGGCGCACCTTATCCAGACCGACGCGCGCCTCGCAGACAGGATACTCATTGAGGACTTTGGGGTTCCTGAGGAAAAGGTTTTCTTTATGCCATACGGCCTCGGCCCCGATCTCCTGGAGAGGCCCCTCGGCGAGTTCATTTCCGGCCCGCCCTGGAGATTGATAACCCATAGGAAGCTTGAGCCTATTTACGCGCCCCGTGCCGTGCTTGAGGCCCTTTCTCAACTCAAGGCCCGCAACGTGCGCTTCACGATGACCTTTGCCTCAGGGGGCTCGCTTGAGCGCTCAATTCGGGAGGAGATGGCCTCCCGCGGTATACCCGGAGAGGTGACGGGCTGGCTACCGGAGCAGGAACTTTACAACCGGCTCGCCGATTCCCACATATTCATATCCGCTTCCCTGTCCGACACAACCCCGGTATCCCTCCTTGAGGCAATGGCTTTGGGCGCTTTCCCGGTCGTTTCTGACCTCCCGGCGAACGCTGAGTGGGTTTCCGATGGATTGAACGGGCTTCTCTTCAACCCCACCTGTCCCCAGGAGCTAGCGCGGAAGCTGGAGGAGTGCTTCGGGAGGCCGGAGCTCATCAGGAGGGCTAGGGAGCTGAACAGGGCTCAGGTTCGCCAGCGCGCTTGCTGGGATAGGGATTTTGACCGCTTCATGGAGAAGGTTGCCTGTCTCCCTCCTGTGCCCCTCAGGCTCTCAAAACGCCATAGGGTCCTTCCCTGGAGCTACCTGAGATGAAGGGATTTGCCGGATATCTCAAGGGCGCCTTCTCCGAAGGACAGTCTGGAAAGCGCGGTTTTGTTGTGGTCACGGCGCTTTCCTTTACCTCAAAGGCCATGGGGTTCCTGAGGGAGGTCCTAGTCGCATTTCTCTTCGGGGCAACTGCCGGGGTTGACGCTTTCGTTGCCGCGAACACCGTTTATCAGCTCACGGCCATACTCCTCGCAACGCCGTTTCTGGTCGTGGCGACGCCCATGCTCGTTGAAAGGAGAACCAGAGAGGGTGAGGAGGCTCAGGCGAGCCTGTTCGGGTCATTTGGAACCCTCGCCCTGATAGTGAGCCTCGGGCTCATCGCGCTTCTGGCGGCCTTTGCTCCGCTCGCGATGCTGGCTGTTGGCCCAAAGTTTTCCCCGGAGACGAGGGCCATCGGAGCGAGGCTCATATACCTGATGCTCCCCATGACCATAGGCATAATATTTACCCACCTCATTTCTGCCTACTACAACGCCAGGAGGAACTTCGGCCCGCCGCAGCTATGCGGAATAATACTGAACACGGTGGCAATAGGGCTTATGCTCCTTGCCCCGCTCCTCGGCATATATTCTGTAGGAATAGGTTGGAGCGCGGGCTACCTCGTCGCAGCCCTGGCGCTTCTCGCGCCCATTCTCCGGAAGGTCCCTATCATAGGAAAACCGCGCCGGCAGGACGCTAAGGAGTTCATGGCCCTTTCGGCGCCGCTTCTGGTGGGCTATGTGGTTGACCAGATATACATAACGATAAACAGGGCCTTTGCATCCTCCTTGCCCGAAGGTTCAATGGCCGCGCTCGCCTACGCCTGGAAGCTCTTTGAGATACCGATGGTCCTCATCACAGCCCTGACCACAGTCCACCTCACTAAGGCCGCTGAGATGGCATCCGGGGGGGAACTCCTGAGCCTAAGACGCTTCACATTCAAACTCGTGGGGATAGGCGCGCTTTTCCTCGTTCCGATAAGCCTTTTGGTTATGGCATTTTCAACCCCCATAGTTTCACTGATACTGGAAAGGGGAGCGTTTGGTGCGAGCGCGACCGAGGCCACTTCCGCGGCACTCTCCTGCTACGCGCCGGCGCTATTTCCCCTGTTCGTTTCCCACATAGCCCTCGCCACCTTCAGGGGCATGAAGGAGTTCAAGATACCCCTTCTGGTAAATGTTATCTCCGCTGTGGTGAGCGTCTCCGCAAACGCCCTCTTGATAGGCCCCTTTGGAATAAAAGGCCTCGCCTCGGCGACCACGATCGTCATAACCCTCAACACCATCATAATGGTTTTCTTCATGTGGAGGAGGACGCGATGAAAGCCCTCGCTATTACCCTGGCGAAGAGGAGCTGGGTAACGGGCGTCTGGACATTCCTGGAGGTAACGAAAAGGGTGCTGGAGAGGGAGGGGATAGATTATCTTCTCCCGGATCACTGGCTCAACCGCAGGGAACCGAGAAGGCCCCTCCGCGCCCTTGTGAAGGCCTACTCCTGGCTCACCGGAACCTCCCGTGAAATAAACATACGCAGGATGCTCATCGGCCCCGCGCTCTCAGGCATTGCAAGGAGAGAAAGCCGCTTCCACAATCCCGATGTCCTTCACATCCAAGGGAGCCTCGCGGCCGGACTAATCCTGGATTTTCTTGCGGAGGAAAGGGTCCCTTGGGTCCTTCACCTTCACAGCATTGACTCTGAGCTCATCAGGGCAGAGGGGCTTGAGGACGATCACCCCCTCGTCATCTTCTCGGATTACCTTCTCAAGAAAAGCATCAAGTCAGCGCCCGTGGCCTGCGCTGTCTCCTGGAACCTCCGGGAGAGGCTCGCGGCGCTCGGGGCCGATGTGTCCCGGATAAGGGTCGTCCACAACACCATCCTTGTTCCCGAACTGCCCCAACTGCCCCCCAGGGAACCATATGTCTTCCTTCCGGCGAGGCTCTCTCCAGAAAAGGGCGTTGATGTGGCGCTTTCTGCGTGGGAGGAGGTTGAGAAGCGGAATCCGCGGGTCTGGCTCTGTATTGCTGGCACTGGCCCCCAGGAGGGTGCCCTCAGGCGGTTCGTCCAGGACAGGGGCCTGAGGAATGTGAGATTCCTCGGAATGTTGTCCTTTGAGGAGACTATGGCGTGGGCCGCGGGGGCGCTTTTGCTCCTTCAGCCCACCGTTCCCAGAGGGGGGTTCAGGGAGGCATTCGGCATGACGGCCCTTGAAGCAATGGTTTTGGGCGTTCCTGTTGTCTCGAGCGACACAGGGGCGGGGCCTGAGGTTTTGGGGGATGCCGGCATCCATGTTCCGCCATTTGACGCGGAGGCTATGAGCAATGCCATAGCCCGGCTCCTCGCGGATGAGGGCCTGAGGCGTGAGCTCGGGCAGAGAGGGCTTGAGAGGGCGCGGGAGCTTTTCGGCCCGGAGACCTACGCCAAAAAGATGTCAGAGGCCTTCTCGGATGCGATTGAGGGTTTCCGCTAGACCCAGATTGCCTTCTTAACCGATGAAACCCCGTTCCTTTTCACAACCTCCATCACCGAATCGGCGATGGACTTCATGCTGTCGTCGTGGGTAATTATGATTATCTGAGGCGCTATCTGACGAAGCTTGAACTCCTCAAGCAGGTTTTGCAGTGATGAGATCCTCTCAGAATCAAGGTTGTGGGTTGGCTCATCAAGGAAAAGCGATTCGCTTTCCGCCTCAAGAAGGGTGCTGGCTATGGCGAACCTCATCGCTATGCCCATCCCCACCTCCTCTCCCCCTGAAAGCCTTTCCATCTCCCTTCCCATTTCATCAACCTTTACCGGCCTTAGTTCATCGCTAAGGCGAACGGTGTATGCCCCGGCAAAAGAGAAGTCCTGGAAATACATCTTTAGGTTATCCTCAAGCCTCAGCATAGCCGCGTTGAACTCCCTCTCTATGCCTTCGGACGAAAGTAGCCTGTTCTTTATCCTGGAAAAGATGTCAATCCTCCTTTCAATTCTTTCGGTCTCAGCTTTCAGCTCCGATAGGGACCGAATCTCCCTTTCCAGCGCCTCTATGTCCTTGCGCAGGGCGGTTTCCCTTTGGGTCAAGGAGTCGCTTTTTGATTGGAGCTCCTTCTGGGTTGTTGAGTGCGCCTTTTTCCTCCGCTCAAGCTCCGATTTTCTTTCCTCTATTCCCGAAAGGGCCGCGAGCCTCCGTTCTACCTCAGCGAGCCGGAGCCTTTTTCCCCGAAGCCTGTCCTCGTTTTCCTTCACCTCCTCGGCCAGCTTCTCAAGGTTCTCTATCTCAGCTGAGATCTTCACAAACTCCCTTTCTGCAGGCAAAAGCGACGCTATCCTCCTTTTTATCTCCTCCAGGCTGAGATCCGGGAAAGCTCTTTTCTCATAAGCGCTCTCCAGCTCTTCCCGCGCCGCAAGAAGCTCCTGTTCAAGCTTAGCCGGAGGATTCTTTCTCACGAAATCCTCCGCGAATGCGAGGTCGCGCTCTGCCCCTTCAAGGGCCTTCAGCTCACTGCGAAGGCTTTCAAGGGTCCTCTTCAGCGCATCGTGCTCTTTTATTGCCGAGGAAAGCTCGGCAAGCTTCTCCCTCGCGGCCTTCTCCTCATCCATCGCCCTGGCGAGGAGCTCCTCAAGTCGCTCCTTCTGCTCAGCCCTCAGGGCCCTGGCGTTCAGCTCGGCAATCTCCTTGCTCAGGGATTCCGAACGCCTCCTGAGCTCATCGGATAAGGCTTTCGCCCTGCTGTGCTCTGTTCTCAAGTGGCTCAGGACCTCCGCCTTGTGCTCCGGGGTAAGATTTTGCTTGCAGAGAGGGCATGTGTCGCCCAACTTCTCAATAGCTGAGATATCCTTGTTCGCCCTTTCCATCCTCTCAGTAGCCCGCCCGAGCTCAGCCTCGCTTCTCCTAGCCTCTGACTCCTTTTGCTTAATTAGCTTAAGAATCTCGCTCCTGGGTTCTCTGATTTCCTGAAACTCCGAAAGCCTTCTCTCTAGGCTCTCTATTTCCTTTCTTTTCTTGGATAGGAGCTCGCTCAGTTGGTTTGATTCTCCGATGCTCGTTCCTATACTCTCAAGCGCGGAGAGCGTTTTTTCCTCCTCGGCCCTGAGGGCGAGGAACCTCTCGTGAGACGGAGCAAGATCCCTGATTACCCTCTCGTATCCCCTCGTTTCCTCAAGCTTTCTCTCTATCTCCTTGACGAGAGACTCAGCCCTCTCGCATTTCTCGGCCAGGCTTTCCTCCTCCCTCATTGCCGCCAGGTCTCTGAGCGCTGACTCAAGCCCCCGTAGCCCTTCCCGGAGCCGGGGGATCTCGTTCAGCCTGTTCCGCTGGTCCCCGATCTGTTTCTCAAGCCTTTCTATTTCGCTTCTGAGGTAGGAGAGCTCGCTTTCAAGCGAGGCCTTCTCCTTCTCCAGCTCGGCGAGGGCCCTCTCCTCCTCTGCTATATCCTGCGCCTCTTTCTCATGCCTCCCCCATTCTGCTGAAAGGGCCTCCCTTTCTAGCTTTACCTCAGAAAGAAGGGCCTCGTATTCGGCCTGCTTCCCGAGCTTTTCCTCAACGCTTTTGCTGAGCTCCGCCAGGGACGAGAATCCTCCGGTTCTGAGGATGGCCTCCCTCTCCCTTACCCTTTCGGAAACAATGGATGAGGAAGCCTCAGCCACAAGCCTGAGGTGATGATACCCGAACATCCGCTCAAACAGGGCTTTTCTCTCTGAGGAATTAAGGCTCAGAACCCCCATGATGTTGCCCTGGACAGCCATTACCGAATACTTGAACATCTCGTGGTTCATACCGAGCTCCTGGATGAGCTTCTGGTCAAGATTGGTTACCCCGCTCGCAAGAAGAAGGGTTCCGTCCTTCGTGAGCGCCACGCTTTTTGGTTCGGGCTTGCCCCTCTCATATGCGTATTCCCTTAGCACGGTGTATATGTGGCCTCTGTGCGTGAATGTGGCCTCAACGCTCATGTTCTTCTGGCCTTTGGTGACGAGGGTGTTGAGCACTTCTCGCCGGTTCGTGCTTTTGTCGAGAATGGCTGTGCCGAAAAGGGCAAAACGCAGGGCATCAAACAGCGAGCTCTTTCCCATGGCGTTTTCCCCTGAGATGAGGATAATGCCGGATTCCGGGAACTCAACCTCTGTTTCCCTGTGGCTCAGGAAGTTATTCAGGCGAAGCTTAACCAGGCGCAATTCCTTTCTCCTTAAGGTATTCTTCGGCGGCCTCCTTGGCCGACCTGATTATGGCCTCACGCAGGGTTGGGGCAGAAGCCCCGGAGGACTCCCCCTCCGCTTCAGCTTTGATTATCGCTTCCCTCATTGCTAGGACAACGCCGAGGAGCTCCGGCTCATCCCCGAAAAGCTTCTCCGCGGCATCCAAATGGCCCTGCTCTGCCCCGGCTCTCGTTGCGAACGCGCCCTCGGTCCTGATGGCCTCAGTGCTTATGATAAAAAAGTCTTTCCTCGTAAGGCTTGCTGAGAGCAAGGCGCTGTCAACCACCTCGTCCACCCTCATCCGTGGGCCTCCCCTGACCCTTATCTTGAGAATTGGTTTCTTTGGGCTTCCGGCCATCCTCTTTGCTAGCTCGCTCATCCTTTCGGCTACCTCGTTTTCGGCGCAATCAAGGTAGAAAAACGGCCTTGCCTTCGTGAGGTAGTTAGTCTCAATACTCAGGCTGTTGCCATCAATCTCAACCAAGTAGAATCGCCTTTGTCCGACCTCGGCCTCCTCAGGGGTTAGCTGCCTAACCTCAGTTGAGCCCGGATAGGCGTAGCGCTCTCCTTTAAAGGGGATGTGCCAGTGGCCCAAAGCGGCGTATGAGAAAACAGGCGGTATATCATCGGGGTAAAGAATGGGAGAAAGCTTGGCCGGGGGATATATGTATTGGTGGAGAACGAGAACCGCCGGGCTTTTTGCTTTCTCGGCCGCTTCCGAGATGAACCGGCGCAGGGCCTCTCCGTCACCCACATAGGGGATGCCCCAGAACTCCACATCCTGAACCCTATAGAAAACCTTGTTTGCCGCGAGGCCGAAAACCTTTGCCCCCAAGAGCTCCAGGATGCTCTGGGGCGCCATTTCCCCCCTTATGGACCTCCTCTCGTGGTTACCCGGCAGGAGAATTACCTCTATGCGGTTCCTGATGAGCCGGAGCAGTTGGTTTGCCACGAAGCAGATGTCCTTCACAGACGGCCTGTCTCTATCAAATAGGTCGCCAGCGTGGACGAAGGCCTCAGGGGACAGCTCAAGTGTTTTATCAATCAATTCACAGAAGACATCCTTGAAGTCCTCCTCGCTTTCGGCGCGTCCCTGGTGTGAAGCCCCTATATGCGTGTCAGCGGTATGAACGAATCTCATCGCGGGATCAAATTATACACCCCTGTTGTCAAAATTTCCAGTTAATGGGCCGCTGACCTGGCCCATTTTCAACCCCCTCTAAGTCCTTGACTATCAAGGAGTTTCGCTCAATACCCGATGGCGCAAAGGTTGTAGCGACTGTGATCGGTGAATTCCTTTATTTTATCGGGGAAAGCTGGTTTCCAGTTCATCATGTTTGGGGTTGAGTTCGGCCAAAATC
>Ga0207433_10009466_pt1 | contig 15487 bp, 9 predicted proteins | sample YelNatPaOPGAMG01_FD_187559 | JGI IMG/M metagenome (GOLD analysis project Ga0207433, IMG submission 187559) | Hot spring thermophilic microbial communities from Obsidian Pool, Yellowstone National Park, USA - OP-RAMG-01 (SPAdes) (version 3) | ecosystem: Environmental > Aquatic > Thermal springs >... | reverse complement strand
GGTGTGGGAAGCCCAGTCAGAGGATTAGTCGGCGAAAGAGGCGGAGACCAAAGAGGCCACAGAGTATTATAGGGCGGAAGATTTATCCAGTTTGCCGCCTGAGCCATCGGTGATGAAATCAAAACCAATCCCATAAGGATCAATAAACCCAAGAGAGCAGACCTTAAGCAATTCTTTCTTAAAACCATAGTCAAAATCTCCTTCACACTAGAACCTTATTTAAGTTAAACCAAACTTGGGAAATAATTTATAAATTAAATATAAAATAAATACAAAACTATCCCTGGCCATACTATTAAAATAGAATTAGGACCTTTTCAATTTCAAAAACCTGAAATCAGCTCTTAAAGATATTTTTTTCAGGACACTCTCATCAAGATATTTTTATAGTATCTCCCTCAATCCTCTCCTTTCATGGCTAGTAATTTCCACTCGAGTTGACTATAGATATTTAGACATTTCTTGCCTTTTTTATTCTCCCCCCCTTCCAAGTTTTCACCTCCCTTCCAAGATTGGGAACTACTGGTCATAAATTTTATGGTCATATTTTATGGTCATAGATCCTATGGTCATAAAATTTATGACCTTTTGGCATAGTAATATCCCTATTAGTATTTTTTGCCATGCATTAAATATGCCAATATACATTAAAAATGTAAATTTAATAATTAATTGATTTATTTATCTTTGTAGATATCCTTCCTAAAATCCAAAATGACTCATCCCCTAGATTATAGGAAAAAGATTACACATTATGAACAAAATTAACCAGGTAGAGTCAGCTATTGATTTTCAGCTCCCAGCGCAGATTGAATCTGATCCAAAAGGTCCCGCGCTGGCTGATAATCTGGCTTGACCCGCAGAGCCTGCTGCAAATACTCTATACTTCTAGCCAGGTCTTGCTTCCAGAGGTAACAGTTAGCTAGGTGAAAGTAAGTTACTGGATTGTTTGGGTTTTTCTGAATCGCCTGGCTATATTCAGCAATAGCCAGGTCAAATTTCTGTTGTCTGAAAAAGGTGAAACCTAAATTGATATGGGCAGCCTCATGAGTTGGGTCGATAGCCAGAATCCGTTTGCATTCCTCTACTCCAAGCTCAGTTTCTCCAATGGCAAAGTAGAGCAGACTAAGTTTAAGCCGGGCATTGAGGTGATTAGCATCTTTGGCCAGAATCTGCTTAAAGATGCTAATCGCCTGGCTGCTATTTCCCTGATCCTGATAGGCGACTGCCAACTGAAATAGGGTATCGATATTGTCTGGATCAAGTTTTAGGGCAGACTGATAGGCTTCAATGGCCTGACTTAATTTCTGTTGATTATGGAAGGCAAGCCCTAGGCTGAAATAGGCCTTATGATTTCGAGGATCAAGCTCAAGGCATCTTTGGAACGATTGAATCGCCTGGTCTGAATCGTTAAGCTGAGAGTAGACCAGGCCAAGATTGTAGAAAATCTCAGACGACCCAGGCTCTAATTGCCGGGCTTTCTGAAACTGCTCAAGCGCCTGCTGATAGTCTTCCTTTTTGAGGGAGATTATGCCCAGGGAATTGTACACCTTGGCCATGTTCGGGTCAATTTCCTGAACCCGACTGATTTCCTGCCTAGCCAGATCATATTCTCCCTTTTGAATGTGAATATCTACCAGGCTCAGCAGGGTATCGGCTCGCCGCGAATCAAGTTTTAAAGCCTGGTAAATTCTTTTTTCCGCCTCATCAATCGCCCCTTGAGCAAGATAAATGGCCCCTAGGGTATTATAGGCATTCACGTTCTGGGGATCTAGCTCAAGTGCTTTTTCCGCATACTGAAGGGCGGTCGCGTAGTCCTTTTTAGCCAGATAGACACTAGCCAGACCCCCCAGAGCCTCAATATGCTTGGGCTCTCTCTTGAGCGCCTGGCCGAAGGCCTCAATAGCTCGGTCATACTCGCCGCTGTAGCTATAGAGAACGCCCAGGTTCTGATAGATTTCTACAGACTCAGGGTCAAGTTTTCGGGCTTTTTCAATCTGCTCGAAGGCCTTCTCTTTCTGACCAAGTTTCAGATACACTCCTCCCAGGTTTACGTAGCCATTCAGATAAGCCGGATCAAGACGGATACATTCTAAAAATTCATCCCGCGCCTTTTCAAACCGTCCAATTTTATTATAGATAAATCCTACCATAAAGTGGGCAAAGACATCTTTGGGATCAACCTCAAGGCTTTTTTGAAAATAGCCGATGGCCTGCTCGTATTCATGGCGTAGGTAATGATAGGCAGCCACATTGAAGTAGTTTAGAACCATAACCATATCCTTGGGATCTGGATAGTTTCCGTTTTCTCCACCGGCCTCTTCCTTCACCGTTGCTGTCCACAGATATCCTAGCCGCTCAAGCCTCTGCCGGGTATCATCGTCCATGACCATTAGGTTGACTTTTTTTCGGACGTTACCTGCGGAATAGCGGTTTTTCATTTCGGCCAGGAGTTTTTCCATAACCGCCACCTGATCCTGGCGGTAGGGGAAAAGGTTAGTGAGTTCCCGAGGATCATCCGTAAGATGATAGAGCTCGGGTTTGGGGGCTTTGATGTACTTCCACTCTGAGGTTCTCACTCCCAGCAGAGGGCTCCAGCGATGGTTGTAAAAAGGAAAATAGGTTTCACAGTAGATCGCCTCACTATCTGTCCCTACTAAGGAGTCTCCCAAAGAAGAAGAGGAGGCCTGAGCTGTGGAGGCAGGTGGTCTAATCAGTGGACAGAGAGATCTACCCTGCATTTTCGAATCCATGAGGCGAATTCCGGCCAGATCAAGAATGGTGGGAGCAATGTCCGCGCTGCTAACCTGACTACTAAGGCTTGCGGCAGCCGGAATCTTTCCCGGATAGCGGATAATGAGAGGAACATGAATGGTGCTATCATAAATAAAAACCGAATGACTCGGCTCGCCGTGCTCTCCGAGGCTTTCGCCATGATCGGCTGTAAAGCAGATTATGGTCTGATCGAAAAGCCCAAGCTCTTTCATCTTCTGAAATAGTCTGCCCAGGCAGTCATCGGTATAGACGATTTCCCGATCATAGCAGAAGGCCAGATTAGCCGGATCATCGCAGGCAGACTGCATTCCTCCAAGGTAAGACTCAGGGGGCCGATAGGGTGCATGAGGATCAAAGCAGTGAATGAACAGGAAAAATGGGCCAGGCTGTTTATTAGTCAGCCATTTGGTGGCCGCTTCAATAACTTCCTCGGCTCGCCGCTCTTCGAACAATAGATCTGATTTTTCTCCATCTGAGGCCATCTGGTCATCATAGAGGGCAAACCCCTGATCCAGGCCAAAGCGAGAGTCAAGTACAAAGGCCCCTACAAAAGCTGCGGTCTGATAGCCGCTTTTTTTCAAAATCTCGGCCAGAGTCAAGCTTTCTTCACCGAGCCGAAAGGTCCCATTGTCCCGCACCCCATGGCCGAGAGGGTATTGTCCGGTCATTATGGTAGCGTGACTAGGCAGGGTGATCGGAACTGGCGTATAACATGAGGTAAACCGCACACCTTCTTTGGCCAGCTGATCGATATGAGGGGTCGAAATCCCCTGATATCCATAGCAGCCAAGATGATCGGCTCGCAGGGTATCAATTGAGATCAAAAGAATATTGGGAAGCCTCTTGGGGCTGCTTTTCCCCTCACTTTTTAGCATATTACTGCCAACCGCTGGCTTCTTTGGCCAGCAGCCGGCGCTCAAGGCAGCAATGAAGATCAAGATAACAGCCAAAATGCTAGTTGCTTGTTTGGTAGAGCGGGCTACGTGCATAGAAATCTCCCTTTTTTTAAAGATTCCATTTTTTAAAGATTCCATAATGAGAGGTCAAAAAAAATTTTTGCAATCTTCATACCCTGTTATCTCCTGCTCTGCTTCCACTTCTTATCTCATCCTGCTTCTTTGTAGCTATATTTTAACTCTTTGATATATCTTGATATATCAGATATCAGAACGAGCATCAGTACGAGTCAGATATCAGGGCGAGCATCAGGATGAGCCGCACCTGCTTTCCGAATCTTGCTACCGGACACATTTTATCTTCCGGTTTTGTATACGCACTGAAAGTGCAGGCATTTCATGTCATTCTCGCGTGGGCGCAAATCCATAGGGTTGCTGCAATTATACATGGATTATCACTTTGATTATCACTTTCGCGGGCATGACGATAAAAAAAGTGTCCGGTAGTGAATTCCGAATAAGCGTACTTCATGATATTTCCAAAATATAAGGGATAGCTTTCAGAAGGCAGACTGACCAATAAAACTGTCCAATAATTGATCTGTCTATGATTCTATCAACATCATTTCCTTATCGAACAAAAGAAAATGGCAGCTGCTATCTATTTTAACTATCTGCTCTTGCTGGCTGTTATTGTAACCAAAATATATGGCTATTGTAGCCAAAATATATGGCACAGTTATTGCTCTCACTGTGAGCTAGGGGAGAAACAGATGTAATAGCTCTCCTGTTCATAAATGATTTATCATCCCGGCAGCATTCTAGTAACATCCTCAAAAGAAAGATAGTGCGATGAGAAAGTTTAATAGGGCTATTCTCCTGAGACTAAAAGAACTCTATTTTACCACGTGGTTACTCTTTGTGGTAGTAGCCATCTTTCTCTTAGGTTCGCTTTTTGGCTTTATCCTTCCACGGCCTGCTTACGGCTGGGTATGGAACGACGTTCTTGTCAGCGGCGGGGCTCTTGATCAGATTCATCCTCAGGTTGCCTATGCTGGAGGGGGAAATCTGATGATTGTCTGGGAGAATCGCGACAGCGGATCAGGCGATATCTATGGTCTTATCCAGGCTGGTGGCCAGTCAGGCTCCCCCTTTCCCATCTGCACTGCTCAAGGAGATCAAAGATATCCGCAAGTGGTGTGGAACGGGAGCAATTATTTTGTCGTCTGGGAAGATACCCGCGGCGGCAATGCTGATATTTATGGCAGCAGGGTAAGTGTTACAGGCACTACGGGCACAGTCTTAGACAATCCCCCCTCATCTTCAGGGGGAGGGGGAGGCGGTGTTCCCCTTTGCTCGGCCAGTGGAGATCAGCTACAGCCCTCCTTGGTCTGGAACAGTCAGGATCGGCAATATCTGATTGTTTGGCAGGATCATCGAATCGAGCCAGCTAAAATTTATGGCCTAAGGCTAACCGAGGGGATGCAGTCTCTCGATGGTCCGGCTTCAAGTGGCGGTCTGCTCATTGCTCGAAGCGGTGGAACAAATCCTTCTGTGGCCTGGAATGGAGCCAACTATTTGGTGGTTTGGGAATACCAGACCAGCGCATCTTCCTGCGATATCTACGGTGGTCGGGTATCAAGCTCTGGACAGGTGATAGATGATGCGCCTCTCCTTATTTCAGGCGGTGAGGGGCTACGATACAATCCAGCGGTTGCTTCTGATGGCCGGGATTTTTTGGTCATCTGGGACATTCACCCACAGAATGAATATTCGGATGTAGCTGGTATGCTGGTTTCGGCCGATGGACTTCCTGACTCGCGGGGTGAGTTTCCAATCGCTGAGTATCAGTGGAACCAGTTGAATCCTTCAGTTATCTGGTGTGAAAATCACTACCTAGTAGCCTGGAAGGATACCAGGAACGGGAAGGTTGATATTTACTTTGTGCGGCTCAGCAGCGCCGGCAGTTTCCTCGATAGTCAGACCAAATTTTCTGCTATTAATGCCTGCATCGTAGGCTCATCACTCTTGGATTCTCCTGTGGCCATAGCCCGAAGAACCGATTCTGGAGAATATGTAATCATCTGGGAGGAGGTCGGCTCTCCTCCTACCCGCTCGAATACCTTTGACATCTATTCCCAGCGCTATCAGGCCACAGCTCCTCCGGTTCTCTCCTGGACCGGAGAAGCTAACTACCAAAATAGCGGGGTCAATCCAGCCATTGGGCCAGCCGGCACCTCCTTTGAATTTCGGGTAAAATACTCCAGTCTCGGCAATCTCCCACCCCAAAAGGCTCAAGTTTGGATCGATCAGGATGATGATGGCGTATATTCCATTAATCCGGCCAATTCGCTCATGGATAAAATCATCAACCTGACTCCTGAGCCAGGAAATAACTACATTCAGGGAGTTATCTACAAGGCCATGACCACGCTGGAGTTGGCCGGAGATGGCAAACTGAACTACCGCTTTGTGTTCAGCGACGGAACGAATGAAGCCACGGGAGAGCCGGCCAAAAGTCACCAGATTCTGGTAGGAAATAGCCCTGCCTCTCTTGAGTGGATGGGCACCGATGGTTATGAATCAGACGGAGTAAACCCAAACAGCGCTCCGGGGGGCACAACCTTTACCTTTATGGTCCGCTACCGAGACCTAGAGAATGATCCGCCCTCGGTGGCTGAGGTATGGGTTGATTTAAACCGCGACAATAATTACGATCAGGACGAAAAATTTCCCATGCAGGCTGTAAATACCCAAAGTTTTTCCGCTGGCCGGGGATATCAAAAGTCGATCTCCTGTCTCTACCTGCCCGATTCAACCACCAGTGCCGGAGCCATCAATATCAAGTATCGGTTCAATTTCACTAGTGGCCATACGCCGATTGGGGGAGAGCCCTCATCGGATCACTTTTTCTCTCTGACCCCATATCGGTCAGTGCCTGTTCTCTCCTGGGTCAGTGAGGCTGGATTTGTTCAGGGGGTTCGCCTAAAAGGGAGCGAAGCAGGGGGGGGAAGTTATGAGTTTCAAGTCTGCTATCAAGATCAGGACAATGATCCTGCGCTCATCCGAGAGGTCTGGATTGACGAGAATGCGGATGGCACTTTCAGCCAGGAAGAAAAACATATCATGGAGGAGCTCACCTCGTCTGATACAGTCGTCTCCGATGGCAAGATCTATCGTCTTCTGATTGATCTTTCCTCTTCAGCGGCCGGAGATGAGATCCGTTATCGGTTCGTCTTCTCGGACGGTAAAAATATCGCTACCGGCGAGCCGTTTCTTACCCTGGCCAAGCTTCCAGCCTCATTGAGCGTATACCTGACCTGGACCGGACAGCCAGGATATACCCAGGATGGGGTGAACCCGGATAGTGGGCCAGCCCAATCCTTGTTTCAGTTTCAAGTAAGGTATGTCAATGAGCATGATTTTCCTCCAAAGATTAAAAAACTCTGGATAGACCTAAACAATGACGGTCAATACCAGGGGGGCGAACTCTATGACCTGGAAGAGCTTGATCCACTCGATATGGATTATGGTGATGGCAAAATCTATACGAAATCAGTATCCATAACGCCTCAGCTCACCCTGCCGGCCAATTTGAACTACCGATTTATTTTCCAAGACATTTATTCTGAAGAGGCGGCTGGTGAGCCAGCCCAAGGGCTTCGGACTGTCTTGATCCTAGCCACAACAGATGCGCCGCTTGATCCCAACACCACAAACCAGCAGCCGCAGGATCCTAATCAACCCACCAAGCCAGGGGATGTTCCTCCACCTTCTTCCTCTAATGATGTTCCCCGCGAGATTAAATCCACTCAGGGAGGATGCTTCATCCGGTCTCTTCTTTTTTAAGCTTTACATACTAGCTACACTTTTGCAGAAATTTCTTATCGCCTTGAAATCCTTGAAAGTTACCTCTAATAGCAAATCCAGTAAAATCAAGGCCTTGGAGAAAAAGTGCCAAAGCATAGATACATAGATACTAGAAACTCATCCTAGAAGCTCATAAGCTTATTTATTAGCTACCATCTGAGAGACATAACCCTAACAAGAGCTAAGCCCCTTCGAGGGTTTATGGTTGTTCTGAATAGGGTTTATAGTATAGGGTTTATAGTGTCTGATATGTAGGAGCGAAGCTCATAAGCTTATTTTGCAGCTTTTATGGCCAAGAAAGCTCACCCAGCCAAGCAAAAATTCCACAAAAGTCATAAAGAGTGTAAATTATACCCTTGAAGTCATAGATATTTCTACCTTCTGGCGGTTTCTATCCCCCCGGGCGGCTAGCTCAAGGAGAGCTCCCCTTGAGTATTTGCCTGCAAAGGCAAGCGCTTTAGTTAAATGGAATTGATTATGCAAAGTAAGAATTATGCAAAGCAAGGCTGAGGAAACCACTTAGCTTATGTAGTTTGAGGTATTTTGAGGATTAGGGCGAGTTATTAATATCTTAAATAGTTACGAAAAAAATAAATTAGGGCATTCTTTAGGAGGGTGAAAAAGAGGAAAAGGGCTTTTCGCCAAAGACCAAGATTCGGTTTGGAAGCGATCACACGGAAGAGTGGTTCTGAAAGTTTGGGTTGAGGAAAGTCAGGGTTAGGTAAGTTTAGATTAGTAATGCTTTTTCGGTGCTAAAGATCACGACTGCCATAAGCTTATGAATTTTGGAGGAAGTATAAATTATGCTTCAAGAACCTTATCTTTCAGGAAAGCCGCAGAAGATAAAAAAAAGCTGGCTCTTTCTAATCTTCCTTGCCTTGGTGCTCGGCCCAACAACCCGGATCGAGTATGCGCATGGTTATTATTCTACATCTGTCAATTCATATTATTATCAACCAGGTTATTATCAACCAGGAACTTCTGGATATTATAATCCTAACCCCGCTTACTCAACGGGCTACAACGGCTATTCTTATCTCTACAACAGCAGCTCCTTGGCTCCATCATCTTATTATTACTCCTCGAACACCTCTGGTTATGCCTCTAGCCCGAGTACGGCCTCAACTCAAAATTCTTCTTATTATTACCGGAGCAATACTAGCCCATTGACTACGATCGGAGCAGGTAGCTATACCGCTCAGTCTTCTTTTTACTATCCAAGCTCTCAAGCTCAAAGCTCTTATTATTCTCCTTCCTATACGTCCGCTACTGCCCAGAGGGGGTATTACTCCGCCGGTGGATCGTTAGGCTACAGCACCTCAGCTAATTCTTTCTATGCTGGTGGTTCTTATTCTGCTCCTGGAGCAGCTAATACCGCCTACTATTATCCAGCAAGCTCGTATACGGCAAACTCGACTTATCCTGCAAGCACTTACTATTATCGGGGCCCATACTCTGCTGCTAGCTCAAGCACCTATTACCCTGCGGCTCAAACCTATTATCCGGCGGCCACCACTTATACTACTGCGGCCACCTCTGATATTAGCGGCTCATACCAGGGCAGATGGGTAAGAAACTATAGTGCCACTGGAGCGCCAACCTCAGGCCGGACCACGAATTCTTCAATGAGATCAAGCAACAGCACCTCCACCAGCGGTATGGCCAGCACCTGCGGCGGTGGCGGCGGTGGCGGCGGCGGAGCGAGCTTTCAGCCAATCACCCTAGAATTGAGCCAGATTGCAGCCACGGTCAACGGTACCGTAACCTTCTTTTCCGACAACACGGCTGTAAAAACGATTCCCGTAAACGGGACGATTGAGAATGGCAATATTCTCAACCTGAGCGGCACAACCGCAGGCAGCCTCTCTGATCCTATTCTCTATGGCATAAAGATTACGGCTACGGTTCAGGGCAGCTCTCTCCAGGGGGCCTATACCCTGACTAACACAGCCACTAACACTACGATCGAATTAGGCACCTTTACAGCCAGCAAGTAAGAGAAGTAGAGAAGAGGTCAAAATCCAGGCAATGTGCCGCCTAAAAAACGACATATTGCCTGGATCTTTAAGAGTCCCATAAAACCCATACATAAAAGATGGATAGAATATCTGAAAAAATTTAAGAATGGGGAGAAAGGCGTTAATAATGGGGGAAAAATGTGGCTACGGTTCTCTAGCTTCGATCAACTCCCTGGCATGGGTAAAGGTAATCTCCGAGGCAACTCCCCCGCCTAGCATTCTAGCCAATTCCCCGATCCGCTGTCCATCATCTCGAAGCTGCTCCACCATTGTGCTGGTCCGATGATCAGTCATCACCTTTCTGACCACGTAGTGGTGATCAGCCAGTGAGGCTATCTGCGGAGAATGGGTAATGCAGAGCACCTGTTTTGAAGCTGAAAGCTCCTTGAGCTTTCGGCCAACAATTCTGGAGATATCACCGCCGATGCCTACATCCACCTCGTCAAACACCAAAACAGGCACCTCATCGGCACCCCTTAGACAGCACTTTAGGGCTAGGAGGATTCTCGAGACCTCTCCGCCAGAGGCAATGCGGGCAAGTGGCTTTAACTCCTCACCCTGATTGGCGGAAAAAAGAAATTCGATCAGATCGGCGCCTTTTGCGGTCAGCCGAAAAGGGAATCTGGGCAGCCGCTCTCTATCGGGAAAAGAGCCGCCTTCGGCAGATTCAGTCTTCTCTCTTTGCTGACTCACCTGGAAACGAGCCCTGGGCAGGGCAAGATCAGCCAGCTCTTTTTTGATTCGCTGCTCAAGATCGCAAGCCACTCGCTGCCTCTCCGCTGAGAGCTTTTCAGCCAGCTCCAGAACTTGGCCAGAAAGCAGCCCGATCTCTTTTTGAATCCCCTCAAGATCATCCTCAGTCTGCTGAATCGCTTGCCATTTTTCTTCCATCCTGGCCCTTGTTTCCAGAATGTCGGCCACTGTTGGTCCATATTTGCGCTTCAGCCGCTGGATTTGCGCGGCTGCGGCTTCAAGCTCATCCAGAAGATGCGGGTCAAACTCTATCCCCTGAAGATACTCCGTGCACTGGGACGAGATCTCCTCTACCTGGTAAGAGATATTCTCGAGGGAGTCGGCCAGGGTGGAAAAGAAATCATCGATTTTGGCAAGCTGCCGTAAAGTAGCACACACTTTCCCCAGCCGATCGTGCAAAGACCCCTCGCCCTCGTAGAGCTCCTGAGTAACCAGTCCAAGCTCCTGAGACAAACGCTCGGCATTCTGAAGCTGTCGTCTCTTAAGATCGAGCCTCTCCTCCTCCTTTTGACTTAAATTGGCCTGGTCGATCTCCTGCATCTGAAATCGCAAAAGCTCCATCTCCTGCTGATTGAGCTGTTTAGTTCTGAGGAGAGAGAGAAGCTGTTTGCCTCTTTCCTCATACTGGCGATAGAGGGCAGCAAAGCGGGCTCGAAGCTCCTTTAGATTGCCGAAAGCATCCAGGATATCAATCTGCCGCTCAGAAGATAAAATAAGCTGATGCTCATGCTGTCCGTGAATATCAACCAGCCATCTTCCCACCTCTGCCAGGAGCGATAAGGGGCAGGGCTGGTGGTTGATATAGCAGCGGTTGCTCTTCTCAGCCTGGTAGATTTTTCGCTTGATCCAAATCTCCCCATCATCCAAAAGATCAATGCCTCTATCCTTCAAGTGGCGTAAGGCAGGAGAGTTTTCCGCCACCTTGAATACCCCCTCGACTGTAGCACTTTCTTCCCCTGAGCGGATGTAGTCCGTATAGGCTCGCTCTCCCAGGAGAAGGTTCAAGGCTGTAATCAGAATGGATTTTCCGGCTCCGGTCTCTCCTGAGAACACCGAAAATCCACTCCTTAGCTCGATAAGCAGCTGATCAATAATGGCAAAGTTTTCTATCCTAAGGCTGACAATCATCGCTCTCCCCATTTGAGCTTGGTTCGAAGCACCTGATAATAGTCCTTATTCGGAGCCTTGATCAGATGAATCTTACTGCTCCCCTTTTTGATACGCACCTCCTCATCGCAGGACAGCTCCTTGATGAATTCACCATCAACGGTCAGGAGGACATTTTTCTTTGATTTTGAGATCACCGTAATCACCTGGGTGTCTGGGACAACGATGGGTCTGTTGGTCAGGATATGGGGGCAGATGGGAGTGATCAGAATGGCATGCATAGAAGGATGGAGAATTGGGCCTCCGGCAGACAGAGAGTAGGCTGTTGAGCCGGTAGGGGTGCTGATGATCAGCCCGTCGGCCAAGAATTTGTTAATCCAGGTACCATCAACCTGTATAGACAACTCGATGAGCTGGCTTTCGTGTATCCCTTTGGAAAAAACAACGTCATTGAGGGCACAGGCTTTTTGGGTGTGCTGGGAATTATCCGAAGAGGAAAACAGGGCAGTGAGGGTCATCCGCTCATCCACGGCATAAGAGCCTTTTTCGATGATGGCCGAAAGAGTTGGGATCAGCTCAGGGACCGTGATTTCAGTTAAAAACCCAAGGCCTCCCAAATTAACTCCCAGGATCGGGATCTTATTTCCGTCGATCAGATGAGCGGCTCGAAGCAGCGTTCCATCTCCTCCTAGGATGACCAGAAGGTCTATTTTGGAAACAAGTTCTGCCAGCGGCAGTATGTGGCTCTGGTCATGGAAAGAGACCAATTCGGCGGCTGTACATTCAAGGTAGGGTATAAGCTTTCGGCTTTGGATCCAGGCCAGAAGCTCGGCTAATACCCGAGGGGCCCGCTGCTGGTCAGGCTTAGAAAAGATACCGATAGTCTTGATCATATTTTTGTCACCTTATCACCCGCTTATCAAGGCTCACCCGCTTATCAAGGCTGCCTTCTGTAGTCTATTGGGTACTCCTCTCATTTTAACCTCTATGACAGAAATGTCAAGGATATCAATTGCCAGGGCAGTGGCGTGAAAATCTATCAATATCCAAAATACTTAAAACATTTTGATATTATTGGCTAACCAATTTCTCATATAACGACATGCCACCTCTATTGAATTGTGTTGATAAATATAGTACTATTGGAATAAGATAGAATTATATATCTTATCCCATTAAAGATCATATATAATATTTATAAGATTCATTTTCGATTTTCGAGGATCCAATGTATAGGAAAAAGGGAGAGGGCCATTTCTCAAAGGACGAGGATTTCAAACCCTGCACCAGGGGGATCGGAATTACCCTGCGTTTGTTTACCCTTATTCTGACGCTGCTTGTCTTGATGGTTGTCAATCACCTGGTTGCTTACCGTCAGAATATCAAAGTTACTACTGCCTTTGAAAATATACTTATGGAGATTCCTCATGAGCGAGCCATATATGAAATCCAAACCGCCATAACCGACTATATCATGCCAGCTAATGATTTTCTCATTACTGGAAATCCTAACGAGCGCATGCTGGCTCAGAAACTGGAACAAAGGGTTCTTGAGGCCTTGCAGCATTGCTATGATATGTCTCGTCCCCAGGAGGTGCCTTTAATCAACCGAATTCGGGAAGACTTTAACCATATCAAGTTCCTCTCGAGCAGGATCATGGCTTCAGATGTCAGCCAGCGGAAAATAGCCGCAGATATGATGAAGGAAATGGATAAGTTGGCTATTTCAACCCGCAATCATATTCAGGAGCTGGTTAAAATGCACGATAAGCACATGGCCAGCTCACGGAATGAGGCTGAATACGCCTGGCGTTCAGCTAACTTATGGATGATCGCCATTTTTATCATGGCCACAATTATTGGCCTAACGGTAGCTACCTATATTTCTTTGTCTATTTTACGTCCTCTCAAGCTCTTAGATGATTCGGCTCAACGGATTGCAGCCGGCAATCTGAATGAATTGTTGCACATTGACCGCAAGGGAGAAATCAGTAGCTTGGCCAATTCCTTTAATCGGATGATCCTCTCTCTTCGACACCAGATCAAAACCAGCAAGACGATCCTCGATGCCATAGCTGATCCGGTCTTTACGGTGGATATGGGTATGAATATCACCTATTTCAGCCCTGCCTGCGAGGTCCTGACAGGCTATAGCAGCAGTGAGGTTATCGGCAAAAAGTGCCATGATGTTTTCAAAAGCGACATCTGTGAGGGACAATGTGCGATCAAAGCTTCGGCCAGAAATGGAACTCCAACCCTGAACGTCGAGGTCCAGATTCAAACCAAAGATCAAAGGAGGATTCCGATTATGGCCAGTGCTTCCTCCCTGAAGGATGAGCGAGGGGAGATTATGGGTGGATGTGAGGTATTTAGGGATATCTCGGAGCAGAAGCGAATGACTAAGGAACTGAAAGAGGCCCAGGAGCAGCTCATACTCTCTGAGAAGATGGCGGCCTTAGGGCGACTGGCCTCCTCGGTAAGTCATGAGCTGCGCAATCCCCTGGCGGTAATCCAGAATTCGACCTACTATCTGAAAAATAAGCTTGACGGCCAGGACCCAAAAGTGCAGAAACATATCGAGATTATCGAACACGAAATTGAAAGCTCAAATAAAATCATCAGTGATCTTCTGGGCTTTTGTCGGGCTCGAAAGCCTGAATTCCATCTTGAAGATATTAATCAGATAATCAGCTCATCCTTGTCACGGATTAAATTGCCAACTAACATATCCGTTCGTCAGGAACTTGCCGAGGGGCTGCCTCTTATTTTGGTCGATAAGCATCAGATTCATCAGGTCCTAGTCAACCTGATCACCAATGCCGAACATGCCATGCAAAAGCGCACTGGAGAGATACTGATTGCCACCCGGCAAAACCAGGGCCGAGTTGAGCTTGAAATCGCGGATCAAGGCCAGGGGATATCCCCCTCTGACCTTGAAAAACTGTTCGATCCTTTCTTTACCACCAAGGCTACAGGTATTGGCCTAGGGCTTACGATAACCAAATCAATCATTCAGAATCATCAGGCTACTATTGCGGTTAAAAGTGTACTTGGCCAAGGAAGTTCATTCACCATATCATTCCCTATCAGGGAGGAAGTAGAGCAAAGCTCATAATTAGCAATTTTTTAAGGCGCCTGGATACTACCATGCCGGGCATAAGTATTTGAAAACAATTAGGGAAATTCAAAAAAACAAAAAATAGATTAAATAGATCAAAAAGCCTCAACAGCCGCTTATTTGGCAAGAGGCTCTTATGTAAGATATAGGATATTATTGATATGTCTGCCAATAAAGCCAATATTTTAGTCGTGGATGACGAGATAGGGGTATGCTACACTATTAAGGATATTCTAGAGGATGAAGGCTACAGGGTGAGCATTACTCTCAATGGGAGGGATGCCATTGAGGCTATCCGTGACAATTCTTTTAATGTGGCTATTATTGACATCAACTTGCCGGATATCAGCGGGCTGGAAATTCTCAAATCGATTCGTAGCCTCAACCTTGATCTATACTCGATCATGCTGACAGCAGCCGCCACGATTGAAAACTCCATCAAGGCTCTTAATCAGGGAGCCTATGCTTACATTGTCAAGCCATTTCAGATTGAGCAGTTCAAAGATACAGTCAAGCGAGCTACGGATGAACAACATCTTGTCCTTGAAAATAAAAAGCTGCTCAGGGAGCTTCAGATCTCAAATGCCGCTTTGAAAGAAGCCAAAATGAAGGTTGATGATCTGAATCGGGCTCTTGAGTCGAAAATCCGACAGCGGACACGTGAGTTGAATGAGCAGAAAGAGCGCACTGAGGCCATTATCGAGAGCCTGGCTGATGGTTTGTGCACGGTGGATGAGCACTGGTGTATTACCTCCTTCAACCGTCAGGCTGAAAAGATTACTGGCTACCGGGCCGATGAGGTTATCGGCAAGCATCACTCTGAGATCTTCAAGAGTCAAAATTCGGAATATACCAAACAGTTAATGGAGGCTTTGAAAAATAAAGAGACGGTCTCTCATATGGAGGTCTATATTCAAAACAGAAACCATCAGACGATCCCGATTCGAGTC
>Ga0207433_10009465_pt1 | contig 15488 bp, 15 predicted proteins | sample YelNatPaOPGAMG01_FD_187559 | JGI IMG/M metagenome (GOLD analysis project Ga0207433, IMG submission 187559) | Hot spring thermophilic microbial communities from Obsidian Pool, Yellowstone National Park, USA - OP-RAMG-01 (SPAdes) (version 3) | ecosystem: Environmental > Aquatic > Thermal springs... | reverse complement strand
CTCAGTCCGAAGGTTCAAGTGGACTCCCTTCCCATAGTGCTCTGGGGAAGATACCTTCCGGAGACCATGATCTCGAAGATCAGGGAACTTTATGGGGTGGGAGAAAACGGGCCCCTCTATTGAAGATGCCTAGGTTTCCACCCAGGGGAGGGTCACTTCTCGCGCCAACTCCGGGCTTGCTTAGCTATGGGGGGCGGGCCCAGCACGCCCCCTAAGGAAGGCATGACGCCAGCCCATATCTTGTTTCCTTTCGGCCACTGGCCTTTCGCGGGCCCACCCGTAATCATGACATGCCCTGGTTTGAGTTGGGCCGTTCTTTGCGGACGCGCGGAGCGCATCCCTCCGAGAAAACGACCCTCCACGTTATCCAAGGGTTTCCCCCGCAAGGCCATCCGACCCTGGCTGGCCCACCCCGCGGAGGGGCGGGCTCCGCACGCCCGGAAGGAAAGCATCACGCTAACCCCAACATTGCCCCTTTTGGCCACGGGCCCCCCCACCCGTGGGTCAAGATGGCCTCGCCCGGTTTGCGCCCGGCCCTGCTTTTCGGACGCGGAGACCGCGTCCCTCCGAGAAAATCGCCTTCCGCGTTGTCTCCGCGCTTTCCCCGCTAGGCCGTCTCACACCGGCTAACCCTCTCGGAGGGGCGGGCTCCGCACGCCCGTAAGAAAAGCCGCCACTCGACCGGGGTGTGTCCCCGTTAGGCCAACGGCCTACCGCCCAGCTTTTCCAGGTGATGAAATCCCTCGGTGTGCGCTTTGCCTTGCCACTCGGGCGCACAGAGTGCGCCCCTCCGAGAAAATCGGCTCCTCGCAACGTTTCGGGGTTGGCCCACGAGGCCATCTCACCTTGCATGGTCCATCCCCCGGAGGGGCGGGCTCCGCACGCCCGCAATGACGGCATGACGCAAACCCGAACGCGGCTCTTTTTGGTTGTCGCCCAGTGGCACGCCCCGGGTGATTACGACATGCCCCGGTTTGCGTCCAGCCTTACCGTGCGGACGCGGAGACCGCGTCCCTCCGAGAAAATGGCCTTTCGCGTCATATCCGGCACTTCCCCGCAAGGCCATCCTAGCTTGGAAGGTCCCCCGCGGAGGGGCGGGCTCCGCACGCCCGGAAGGAAAGCATCACGCTAACCCCAACATCCCCCGTTTTGATTGAGGGGCGATCGTGAACGCACCCGGCGGGAATGGAATGTCTTGGCATTCGTGGGGCCTCGCAACGCGGACGCACAGAGTGCGTCCCTCCGAGAAAACCGCCTTTCGCGTCATCTCCGGGTTTGCCCCCGTAAGGCCTTCTCGCCATCGCTTGGCCATTCCGCGGAGGGGCGGGCTCCGCACGCCCGCAATGAAACCGTTGGCCTCACCCGAGCATGTCCCCGGTAGGCCACTGGGTCATCGTGAACGCATGTGGTGAAAATAAAAATGTCTCGGCGTGCGTACGGCCTTCCGACGCGGACGCGCGGAGCTCGTCCCTTGTAAGGGCGAGGTTTCCCCCCTTGTCTGGATCTGGGCCCTCGGGCGGCGTCTTGCCTTTGGAGGAGACTTTTAGGATGATGAAAAGAGGAGAAGGAGATGTGGGGCGATCCGAAATACGATTTCTTCATCATAGGGCACGGCCCATGGGGAAGACAGTTTATCTTGGGAGAGGCCAGGGCCGTTCAACTTTTGCCCAAAGGGGTATCCAGGGTAAGGGGGTTTCTGTATCTCGAGAGGGGAGGGGAAAAGGAGCTCTTGATACCAACAGCAATGCTCTGGCGTAAGCTCACCATAGATCCATGGACCGAGGCCACATATAAGGACTGACATTGGCTCACAGGGAGAAATCCATCCTTCCATCGTTGTCGAGAAAGGCTACTCACCCGATTCCATCCCGATAAGATGATCGAACGCTAATTCCTGCCGTGGCAGGTTGGGGCTTTGTCTCGGAAAAGGGGCTGGGAGGGAGCCAATAGCGGTGCGGGTTTGACTGAGAGGGCGGGTGGGCACTATAATGGAGGTCTCTTTGTTCGTTCCCCTAGGCCAATGCCGCAGGGAATGGGACAAGTGAGGTATCGTGGTCAGCCTTTGAGGACCTGGTGGTCCGAAAAGTAGCGATGACAATTCGAGGGCAATGGCGGAAAACCACGGGCTGACCCCTCTCGTACCGGAGAAGATGCTTCGGGAAGAAAGGAGCGGCCATGGGAAAAAGATTGCTCGCCATATTGTTCGGAAAAGGCCCATTTAGGGTATTGTGGCTCGGGACAATCACCATTGTGTGCTGCGTGGCAGTGGGCCTGTCCCTCGCTGTTTGGATATTGAGGCTACAAGCTCCTATCGCCCCTTCCGGGAAAAGGGCGGAGAAGGCCTCTCCGTGGGGACGCGAACTCAAGGTTGTCCAGAGGGCCTTCCAAGAGACGAGGCCTCAGGAGCCTTGGAGCGGGGAAGAACTCAAATGGTTTGTGGCAACGAACTTCAGGAGTCTCTCTCCCAAAGAAAGAGCGGAGCTGGTGAGAGCCGTCCAGGAAGCTTCCAACCAGTACGGGATAGCTCCGCAACTCATAATTTCGGTGATCATGGTGGAAAGCGAAGGGGACCCGTGGCTCGAGTCTGAAAAGGGCGCGTTGGGTCTCATGCAGATAATGCCCACTGTAGGTGAGGAGCTAGCAGCGAAGATTTCCCTCAAATGGAAGGACAGGGAAACCCTCACCTCTCCTGCTACAAACGTGAAATTGGGCGCCCACTACTTGTTCGAGCTTCTTCAGAAGTATGAGGACCTTCCCCTGGCCCTCTGCGCTTACTGGCTCGGGCCCACTCGGGTGGACCAGATTCTTTCGAGGAACCAAGAGCCCCCTTGGGAATACGTGAATCGAGTCCTCAGGGTCTTGGAGAATTTATGACCCTTTGCCCCGCGATCTGATTGCCTCTATCTTCTCCTCCATTTCCCGCTGGAGGCGAGCTATCTCTCGTGGGAGGTTCTCATCTCCCCGAAGCATTATTTTTGCCTCCGCAATCTTGGCCTCGTAAATTCTCCTCACCTCCGCTATTTCCCTCTTCTGCTCATCGGTCAGGGGCTTCTCCTCCCCTCCTCCAAACCTTTCCATCACCAAATCGATGGTGCTCTTGAGCTCTCCTCCCATCTTCTGACCTCCCTCAAACTCACCTAGAAGGGGATACATAGGGGACTGGCACAAAGGCTCGAGGCCTTGGATTTAACCGCGCTTTTCCTTGCTCACCCGAAAAATAGTATAACCAGTGACTTTCCTTCCGAAAGCCCTTCATCTTCCGTCACGCGAGCCACACTCGCTCGATAGAAACCCGCGCCGGTTCCACCATTACCTGAGGAAAGTTCCTCTCTAGATCCCAGGGAACGAAAATCGCGATCTCCTCCACCTCCCCCTTCATCCACCCGGGAACCCTTCGCGAAAGCCACTCTCTCGCCTCCCTCTCCACGGAGACTAATTCCCTGTCCATTTTGGCCATCTCATTCATTGCCGCCAAATGCTCGGATGACCGAAGTTGATCCAGAGCCTCCTCCAGATGAATCCCTTCGATCTTCCTCCTCTGGATATACAAGTTTCCGAGATGACTCACAAGGGCAAGGGGCGGGTTCACAGAGACCCGCGCTCCCCGGAAAGAGAGCTTGGAGATCTCCTTTTCGAGTTCCTTGAGCAACCTAGCCCTCTCCAGAATGAGCGAGTGAAATCTGGACCAGGATCTCTCGAAGACAAACCTCTTCCCCTCATGCTCCCATTCCCTGAGCCTCGTGGGATCGAAACCCAGCTCCAGTAAATCCCCTATGCTAAGGGACTCTGGATGGAGGAGCGCATCCTCCCACCTTCCTTTGCTCAAATAAGGCCTCCTGTAAATGGGAAGACCTTCGATAAAGCCAGTGGGATCTTCCAGGAGCTCTCGAGGGATCTCTGCTTGGGCAGGATCCAGCACTTCCAATCCGGCCTCGGGCGAACCCCACAGGGACCACGGCTGGACCTTCAGCTCCTGGACTTTCCTCGAGATTCTTATTTGCTCCAGGGACTCCCCACCAGTGTAACCTAGCAGCCTTCTCAATCTTCTCCTGAATCCCAGGAACTTGGTGGCGAATTTTGTGAACATGAACCTCATGAGGGGAGCATCCTTATCCTGATCCAACTCCTTCTGGAACATCCTCTCTAGGGCGCCATAGACCTCCCGGAACTCCTCTATGGTCGTTTTGACCATCTTCTCGTTGTCCTTCATGTCTATGATGGGCCTTTTTCTCTGGAGGTTGAACACGAGCTTGAGCAGTTTATCCTTGAGGTTCGCGGATCTCATGGTAGGAGGTACCCACACCATGTAGTTGTTGTCCCTCAATGAGGGCTGGAGGCCCACTATCTCCTCTATCGGCTTGTAACCCAGCTTCGTGTAAATGTGAAAGGTCGGATCCGTCGGAGGGATGATGTTGTCCAGGAGTCCCAAACACCCTTTTTCGTCGAGAAAGGCCTTATATGACTCCAGGATTCGTGTCCCCAGTCCCTTTCCCCTGAAAGGAGGCATCACCTCGACGTAGACCAAGTAATAACACGGAAGGGGCTTTCTCATGTAGACCATGTTGAGATGGCCAAGAACCTTCCCGTCTTCCGTGTGCACCTCGAAGATATGGAAAGGAGAGTCCCCACCCTGTGGCTTGAAGGTCTCTATTCTGGCGCCCCTCAGTGTTCGTTCCATGAGAGACTGAAGACCTTCAAACATACCTAGCGGCACAGGGTCCCTCCCTTCGTGGTGGTCCCCCAACATCATGTGGATCACGGCCATCGCTTCCTTTATCCCAAGCCCCGCACTTTGCACTTTTTCTCCGATCCTTTTAGCCTCCCAGATCATGCCCCCTCTCCTTTTTCCTCCTCTTTCCACTTCTTGTGTCCTTTGGGGAGTCGGATGGAGACCCATGAGCCCCAAAATTCAAAAGGGGCCATGGGATTTGCCCATGACCCCTTCTTCGGCTTGGCCATGGGCAGCCCATCGGGTCTACCCATGGCCAGGGTTAGTTCCCTACCCTGGAGCCCGGGTAGACCCGCCCCCGTATATAAAGTGACCAATAATGCCGACCAGTATCTCGATCCTCATGAAATTCCACCTCTCTCGTACGAATTTTTTACACCACTCGAAAGGACATGTCTAGCCCTTTTCTCGACTCTTTTTCCCAGTTCTCTCCCCTCATTCTCGGGCCTCACGATCCTCCCTCACTTCCCGCAACACGGCCCTCATCGTATGGCCGCAAGAGCCCCTTATGACGAGGTCTGCCATACTGTCCAGGTGGGTAGGGTCTCTGTTTACTATGACCAGTCTTGCACCTGCCTGTTTCGCCACGACTGGCAGGGAGGCAGCTGGCTGAACCACGAGGGAAGAGCCCATCACAATGAACAAGTGGCACTCGGATGATATCCTGAAAGCCTCGGCCGTCTCTCTCTCGGGCATGGCCTGGCCGAAGGATATGGTATCTGGCTTGAGGAGGCCTCCGCACTCATCGCACTTGGGGACCTCCACTCCTCCAAGGACCATCTCGTGGATCTCCTCCCTCGCCCACTGTTTCCTGCATTGGAGACAAGATACCGTCCTACACGTTCCGTGAAGCTCTATGATCCTTTCCCTGGAAGTGCCGGCCAACTGGTGAAGTCCGTCTATGTTCTGAGTTATTACCCAATGGACGAGTCCCATCCTCTCAAGCTCGGCTACGGCGAGATGGGCCTCGTTGGGTTTGGCCCTAGCTATGACAGAGAACGCCTCAGTGCTCATCTTCCAGTAGTTTATCCGGGATATCTCGCTGGAGAGGAATTTCTGGAAAGTGAAATCTTCTGGATCATACTTGGACCAGAGCCCCCCTGGGCTCCTGAAATCAGGTATCCCACTCTCTGTGCTAATGCCTGCACCGGTGAACACCACTGTTTTCGACGATTCCTTCAGCCATTTTGCAACAAGGGCAGGTGCCTCCATCTCCGACCTCTCGGATCTCCACACAGCGCTGGAAACGGAAAAGGGGAGGCCTTCCCACCTCCCCTTTTTCCTCTGCCGAGGGACGGAATCGAACCGCCGACACGCGGATTTTCAGTCCACTGCTCTACCGACTGAGCTACCTCGGCCCTCATCCTTGTATATCTCATCCCTTCGTCCCAGTCAAGGCATTCCAGAGGCCCGACCTCCCATGTCACCCCAGAGATATTGCGCTATTGCCACGACCGCCATGGAGGCTGTCTCTGTCCTCAGGATCCGAGGGCCCATGGAAACAGGTGTGTATCCCTCTTGATTCATGATCTTCACTTCCTCTTCATCGAATCCCCCTTCGGGCCCTACAGCCAGCCACACCTGCTCCGGTGGGATTTTCCAAGCCTCCAATGCCGCCTTGAGGGAATTGGTCCTCTCGCCTTCCCACAACAACAACCTCGCCCCGGGCTCTCCTCTCTGGTACCGCAAAAACTCCTCCAGCTTCCAAGGACCCGAAAGTTTGGGCACATTTGCCCTTCCACACTGCCTCGAAGCTTCCTCCATGATCCTCTCAAGCCTCTTCCACTTTTCCCCTTCTCCTGACCAGGGAACCGATCTTCTAGCCAAAAGCCCGCAGACCTCCTCCACACCCAACTCTGTGACCTTTTGCGCCACGACCTCCATTTTTGGCCATTTGGGAAGACCCTGAACAAGATGGATCTTTAGAGGGGACTCTGCTTGCGCCCTCTCAACCCAGAGCACCTCCAACTTGACTTCCGCCCACCCTCGCAATTCCAGAATTCTCGCGCCTCCCTCCACTCCCTGGCCATCGAAGATGGAGAGGACGTCCCCCTTTCCCAGCCTCAGGACCCTGGTCAGTCTCCTGGCATCCCTTCCCTTGATGGCCAAGACTTGCCCCCTTGCCCACGGGCCACTGACCAAAAGCCTAGGCCGGCTCACGTCGCCTCTCCATGAGCAGCGAGGTCCACTCCCCAAGTCCCCTCATGGCCATCTGAACCATGCCCTCCTCTTCAAAGGATTTCCTTGTATCCTCCGCCTCTTCCTTCAAGATCCCAGAGAGGACGAGAATCCCCCCTTCACAGAGGCGACCGACAATCTCACGTGACATTTCTCTCAGTAGCTGAGCTGTGAGATTGGCAACCATCATGGGAAATCTCTTCTCTCTCACCCTCTCGAGGCTCCCTCTCAATACCACTACCTGGCACTCCACACGGTTTCTACGCGTATTATCCCGAGCCTCCTTGACAGCCACGGGATCTGTATCCAGAGCCCAAACTCTTTTCACCCCCAACTTGGCCATGGCAATGGCCAGGATCCCTGTGCCAGTCCCCAAATCGAGGGCCTCTTCCAGATGGAGCTTTTTTCCCTTGAGGAGGCGATCTAGCCAGTGAAGGCAGAGTCTTGTGGTCTCGTGAATCCCAGTTCCGAAGGCCTGCCCCGGTTTTATCCTGAGCACTTCCACCCCAGAGCGGCTCTTGATCCTCTTCCAAGGAGGAGAGACGATCAAGTGTCTTGTAACTTGGATGGGCTCGAAGGTCCCCCTGGGAGTCCTGATCCACCGGCCTTCATCCAAGGATTCCAACTTGAGGTCAAGGATGGGAGGAAGGGAACCGTGGTCTCTCCAACCTCCTTTCCAGGACTCCAGCTCCCTCATGATGGCCACTGGATCGGCTCCCTCGGGCCAATAAGCGATGACCTCTTGAAATCCCCCCTCTCCTTTGATTTCCAGTCCGCAGGAACCCATCTCCCATAAAAAACAGATGAGGGGATCCCATGCCCATGGGGCAACTTCCATCTTTAGGGCCCACCACTTCCTCAAAGACGAACTCATCACTGGGCTGAGGGAGGGAGCTTGACTCGGAATGTGGTGCCGATTCCAGGCCTGTTGTCTATCTCTATCTTCCCGCCATGTATTTCCACAATCCTGCGTGTGATTGCCAAACCTAAACCCGTTCCCTTTTCCTTTGTGGTGAAAAATGGATTGAACACATTGGGCAGGACATCGGGCGGTATCCCGCCCCCTGTGTCGGAGACTTCCCCCACTATCCACAAGCCATCTTCCTCGGAAGAGAGATATGTTCTCAAGCTCAGAGTGCCCCTTCCCCCCATGGCCTCCAGGGCATTGTGCATCAGGTTCAAGAAAACCTGCTTCATCTGGTCCCTGTCACATACTACCTCTGGTAGGCCCCCAGTCCACTCTTTCCTGACCTTCATTCTCTGTTCGTCTATCTGAGGCCTCAAGGTTCGGTAACACTCCTCCATCAATTCCCGTATATCGGCGTTTGTCCTCTCCCCGCTTGCGTCTCTCGAGAAATCCAAGACCCTTCTCAAAATGCTCTCGAGTCTCTCCACTTCCTCGCAAATGATCCTGGAATATTGGTCCTTGTGCTTCTTTTGAAGGAGCCTAGCATATCCTCCTATGGCCACAAGGGGATTCCTTATCTCGTGAGCCATGGTCGCCGCGAACTCTCCTATGGCAGCGAGCTTCTCTGAATGGACCAGTCTCTGTTGCATTGCCTGAAGCTCCCTGTGGGCCTTCCTGAGATCCTCCAAGAAGATCGCGTTCTGTATAGCAAGACCGGCCAAGGACGCAAACGTCCCCAAGAATCTGAGCTCCCTCTCCCTTATGGGTTTCCCAGAGTAAAGATTGTCCACGAGAATGACCCCGAGGGCCTCGCCCCTCGCCACAATGGGAGCCAAGGCACATTCGCTTCCGATTTCCAAGGGTCGAAGGAGCTCCATTCCCTTGAGGTTTTGCCTTGGGTCCAATGTGAACGCTCCCCTCGCCCTCAGGGCCCTCACCAAGACACACTCCTGATCATCCAAGGGAACCCTCACGGAACTCGCTACCTTGTGTATAAGGCCCGTATCATGACCGCTCCAATCGTGGCTCAACGCCCAGTCCAGCCACTGTCCGAGGCTCCAGTCGGACCTGCTGAGCTCCGCCCATATTTTACCTGCCTCATCAGGGCTCGAGGGCCCGACACCGATCTTTCCCTCCAGGACCCCTTCAGCCTCGTTCACCAAGAAGAGCATCGCTCTATTGAACCCCAGGCCGTCTCCCAGAGTCAGGGCTATGAGGATCACCCTCAGAAGTTTCTCAAGCTCTATGGCCTTCATCATGGCCGAACTGCTGGAATAGAGGACGGAGAGTTCCTTCAAGATGGATTCCTGATGAGAGAGGAGACTCTCTATCTTGCTATGATGAATTGCCCTGGATATGGCCCCCCCGATGAGGCCTGCCATTGTCTCAAGGAGGCTCACATCGCTTTCTGAGAAGGGCTCGGCGGGCCCCGAAGGTCTCGAGCTCCTATCGTAAAGGCTGAGCACTCCCAGGATCTTTCCCCCGACTGTAACGGGGACACAAGCGCAAGTGCTCACCTCACCTGCTAGGTCTTGGGAAAAGCAAACTGTGGTTCCGTTACCTGAGGTCATTCTGTGGGGCTTGCCAGTTCTCACTACAGGGCAGGCACTTTCCGTTCCAGATCTGAACTCCTCCTTGTGAAGTATGGTCCTCCCACCCGTCATGGAAGTGATCTTGTATACTTGGGTTTCCTCATCCAGTATTCTCAGAATCCCAGCCCTTGCTCCCATCACCTTGAGGGCTATCTCCAAAGTCAGGTCCATGAGGCTCTCTAGCTCTGAAGTGCTGCCCACTGCTCTGCTTATCTCGCTTGCAGCTTCTATCTCCTTCGTCCTGAGACTCAGACTCTCTTGGAGCTCCTCTCTTTCCAATCTCTCGCCTATACAGTGAGCTGCTATCTTGAGGAAGCTTTTCTCTCCATCCGATAGCTCCTTGGGAAGGCCGTGGAGAAGTGCCAATACACCCCTCCCACCTCGGCATGGAACAAGGATCGAGGCTGCATATCCCGCAAAGCCGTGGGCTTCCACCAGGGACTCTCCCTGTATCTCGATCATCTTCCTTTGGGCTGCGCAATCTCCTACAATACCCTCTCCCACGGCAAAACCGTCACTTGAGACAACGAATCTCTCCCCGAAGCTCGAATGGAAAGGCTTGAAAATGTTCTCCTTCGGGCTCATCCAGTAAAGAACTGCCATGTCTATTCCGATGGCTTCGGCTGTAGCCTTGAGGGCCGAGGAGAGAGAAGAACGCAGATCCCCTTCTTCCAAGGAAGAGACTATCTTGTTCAATGCCTCGAGGAGATCCACAATTGTCAGCTCTTCATGCCACCAGAGATGAGTGGAAGGTTCATTAAGCAGAAGCCAAATGCTCGTTTCGAGCTCTCCCTCAACGGGCGAGCTCTCCCTTTACCAGTTGTTCAAAGGGATTCTCAACTAAAGGTATCTCGTTCCAAGATGGGGATTCACTCTCCCCTTCTTTTCTCGTCCTCCTCTTGGGATGTCTTGCACTCTATGCAAAGGGTGGTAACAGGCCTAGCAAGCAGTCTCTGCTCAGAGATTTCCTCTCCGCACTCCTCACAAATTCCATATGTTCCTTTGTCTATGCGATCCAGGGCTTCCCTGATCTTGGAAATGAGCTTCCTCTCCCTCTCCTTGATCCTCAGGACGAAGTTCCTGTCGCTCTCTACCGTAGCCCTATCAGTGGGATCGGCAAAGGTCTCCTCCTCATCGGTCATGTTGGTCATGGTCCTGGAAGCGCCACTGAGAAGAGCCTCCAGTCTCTCGGTGAGGAGCTTTCGGAAGAACTCTCTCTTTTCTGGGTCCATGAACGAGACTCCGTATCGAGATCAAATACCCGGATAGGATATGATATCCCACCCTCACTGGCATTTCAATCCGCTCACGGCTTCCGATTCTTGAGCTGCTTCCCTCCGATCCCCGACCTCCATGGGGATCTAGCCAAAGCGGAAATTGCCGAGGGTGGGAGTTTTGCATCTCAGGAAGGTTGTAGAGCTTGGACAGGGCCCATTGTCCCCTTTTCCGAGGAGATAAGGGAAGGGCGGTTTTCTCTGGGGCATGCCCTTTCTTGGCTTCATATCCATGCCCTGGCACTTCTTCGTCATCACTTGCCAGACCATAGTCTCGGAGCTAGGTCCAATCGAAAGCCTCAAGCACTAGGCCCCAAGTATCTTCTCTCCATCATGAGGACGAGATTGGTGAGCACCTTATTTACAGGGGTCTCGACTCCAACTTCTCGCCCCAGACGAACCACGGCACCGTTTATTGTCTCTATTTCGGTCTTCCTTTTATTGAGCACATCCTGAAGCATGGAGGAGCGATTTTCGGCCGTTGCTCTGGCCACTTGCTTGGTATGGGCTACAGGGTCCTCTGAAGGGATGTGTATCCCTTTTCTCTTGGCCACTTCCCATGCCTCCGAGACAGCCATCTCCATCAACTCCACTGTCTCTGGATAGTCCAGGAGCTCGCCATTTTTCAATCCGGTGATAGCGGTCAAGGCATTTATACCCACGTTCACCAAGAGTTTGCCCCATATCAGGCCCATGACATTCTCCGAGACCTCAGTGGGGATGCCTGCTGAATTGAAGGCGCGGGCGATTTCTCGGACCCTCTCCAAAGGAGGTCCCTCGAGCTGCCCTATTGCTGTGGGACCTTCTCCCGCATGATATATCTCTCCTGGACCAATGACCGTTGCACCCTGCGCCGTGGTCCCTGCTAGGATTTTCGATATGGGCACAACTGTCGCTATTTGCTCCACATTCCCCAGTCCGTTCTGAAGGGTCAAGACCAAGGTCCCTTCACCCAGCAAGACTCTGGCTCCCTTTATAGCCTTCTCCGTTGCTGTGGACTTCACGAACACCAATACGAGCTCCACAACCCCGACCTCCTCAGGCGAGGACACCGCCTTGAGATCCCTAAGGAGAAGTTCTCCCCCTTTTCTTCTTATCCTCAGCCCCCTCTCTCTTATGGCCTTCACATGTTCGTGCCATACGTCTATGAGCCAAACCTCATGGCCGGCCCTTGCCAGAAGACCGCCAAAGAGAGAGCCCATCGCACCAGCTCCCAGCACAGCTACTTTCAATTCCCCCAACTCCTTTCACTCCCGAGAGGACTCAAAGGACTGAGGGCTTTACCACAGCTCTTTGAGATCCTCCCCTTTCACGCCTCCGAACACATGATCGTCCGAGGGAAACACACCTTCTTTGACCTCTGCCTTGAATCTTGCTAGTGCTTCCACAACCTGCGGTCCCAAGTCGGCATAACGTTTCACGAATTTAGGGAGAAATTTCTCGAATAGCCCCAACATGTCGTGGAAAACGAGGACTTGCCCGTCGCAATATCTTCCGGCTCCTATCCCGATTGTCGGGATGCGAACCTTAGCTGTGATGAGCTTTCCCACCTCCTCGGGAACACACTCTATGACTATGGAAAAAGCTCCAGCTTCTTCTAAAGCCAATGCGCTATCGAGAAGCCTCCTCACAGCTTCCAGGTCCTTCCCTTGAACCTTGAATCCCCCGAGTTTGGATATGGTTTGAGGGGTGAGTCCGATATGGCCCATGACGGGTATTCCCGCATCGACTATTGCCTTCACCTTTTCCGCCACCTCGAGCCCGCCCTCAAGCTTTACCACGTCGCATCCGCCCTCCTTCATCAGTCGAGTGGCGTTCATTATCGCCTGCTCGCAGGAGACGTTATAAGAACCAAAGGGCATATCCCCCACAACCATTGCATTCTTCGCAGCCCTCGCAACCGGCCTTATATGGTGAATCATCTCTTCCATGGTAACGGGCACAGTGGAGTCAAGTCCCAATATGGTCATGGCCAGGGAATCCCCTACGAGCAATATCTCTATTCCTGCTTTGTCCGCAAAGTAGGCCGTTGGATAATCGTATGCGGTCGTCATGGAGATCTTCTCACCCAGTTCCTTCATCTTCTGAAGCTGCGGAATCGTCAACTTTGCCATTGTCCTTGCCCTCGCCTCCCTTTTGTTCGTCCTTCGCGGTCGCCCGGAAAGATTTCCTCGCCCGACCAACGCGATATTTGGCAGAAATTGGGCCCCCTTTTTTGTCCTCCAAGTTAAGGCTCATAGCCTTGGGAGAGGGTAGCGAAGAACCCCGGGGGACGTCAACTCCCTTTTCCCCAGACCAGGATTATTGTCCAAAGCCATGACTTGGAGAGCTCAAGCCCTGAATCCTCATGCATCTTGAGACATATTGCCCGTGGAACACAAAGGGGAGTCCAAACCGAGGATCCCTGCAGGGGAGGACAGGATGAAGGGATGAAATTGAGGGAATTCTAGTCAGGTGGTCGCGGAGGGGTGACCGAACAGAGTCACGGGGTATTCCAAGGCGAGCGCCGAGAAAAACAGGAGGTGGCGGTTTCCTCGGAGGGAAGTATCTTCACGTGTCCCCCTTGCAAGGCCTTATTCATGACGAGGCATCCCATTACAGGAGTTGGGTAGGCTGGTGGCCCATGCCCCAGTGGGGACATGCCTCGGTGAAGCCAATGCCACCCTTGCGGGCGTGCGGAGCCCGCCCCTCCACGGGAGGCGAGCCCAGGACGCATGGCCTAACAGGGGAAACCCGCAGATTACGCGGAGGTGGTTTTCTCGGAGGGACGCACTCTGTGCGTCCGCGTGGCAAGGCTGTACGGATGCCGAGGCATTTCATTCCGACCCGATGAGTAGGCGAACGGGCGGCGGCCCAGCGGGGATAGGCCACGGTCAAGCCGGCGTCTTCCTTCCGGGCGTGCGGAGCCCGCCCCTCCGCGGGATTGGTGATCCGAGCTAGGATGGCCTCACGGGGAAAAACCCGGGGCCGATGCGGAGGGCGATTTTTTCCCGGAGGGGCGCGGTCTCCGCGCCCGCGTGGCAATGCCGTACTCATGCCGAGGCACAACATAATCATCGGGGGGAAACGAACGCCTGGTGGCCAAATGGGGACATGCCCTGAGTCGAGCCGAAGCGTTCCCCACGGGCGTGCAGAGCCCGCCCCTCCGCGACGAGGTCAAGCGCAGCGTGGGTCGCTTAGCGGAGAATGCCCGGAGAGGACGCGAAAAGTGATTTTTTCGGAGATAGATTGCGCCCAAGAGGCCATCTCTACCCGCGAGCCTCAAATGCCCAGGCTGGAAGGCTCCTTTTGTCCTCGCTTCCATATCTGCTATAATCCAGGGCTAAAAATCGAGGAGTTGGGGGAAGCTATGAAGGAGACCGTGATAGTGAGTGCCGTGAGGACGCCTGTGGGGAGATTTGGAGGAACATTGAAGGACGTCACAGACAGGGCTATGGCGGCTCTGGTCATCAAGGAGGCGATAGCCAGGGCTGGAATAGAGCCTAAGGATGTGGATGAAGTGGTGTTCTCCCAACAATATAGAACGGGAGAGCTCCCAGCCAATATGGCCAGGGTAGTGGCCATAGATGCCGGGATTCCCATCGAGGTGCCGGAATACACGGTGGCTAAGGCCTGCGGGGGATCTCTCAAGACGGTCTTTCTTGCGGCTCAGGCCATAAAGGCTGGGGATGCAGAGGTGGTTGTGGCAGGAGGCGTTGAGTCCATGTCAAACGCTGCCTACTTGCTCACCAAAGCGAGGTGGGGATATAGGCTCGGGCATGGTCAACTAATGGATCAGTTGGTGCTCTACGATCCCATAAGTGGCAATACCATGGGCGAGACAGCGGAAAACGTCGCGGAGAGATTCAAGATAAGCAGGGAGGACCAGGATCTTTTCGCCCTCGGAAGCCAGAAGAAGGCAGCTGCTGCAATGGCCGAAGGAAGGTTCGACGAGCAGATAGTCCCTGTTCCAGTGCCGAGACCAAAAGGGGAGCCCATTCTGTTCACCAAGGATGAACATCCAAGGCCGGACACAACGCTCGAGGGTTTGGCCAAACTGCCCCCTGTTTTTCGGCGGGGGGGCACAGTGACTGCCGGGAACTCGAGCGGCATGAACGATGGCGCAGCCGCCCTGGTTGTCATGTCCAAGGAGAAGGCCAAGGCGCTGGGGGTAAAGCCAATGGTCTCCATAGTGGGCTACGCATCAGTGGGAGTCGAGCCAGCGATCATGGGCATTGGGCCGGTGCCTGCAACAAAAAAGGTGTTGGAAAAGACAGGGCTCACTCTCTCGGACATTGATCTCATAGAGCTAAATGAGGCATTTGCCTCACAGAGCATAGCCTGCATAAGGCTCCTTGGCCTGGACGAAGAGAAACTCAATGTGAATGGGGGTGCAATAGCCCTGGGACACCCCATAAGCGCAACAGGAGGGGTGATCCTCACCAAGCTCATCTATGAGATGAAAAGAAGAGGAGTGGAGCTGGGCTTAGCGACCATGTGCCTGGGCGGAGGACAGGGAGTGGCCCTGGTGGTGAGAAACGAGGGGTGAACGTAGGTTGTGGGCGGAGTTGGAACCCGTTCCCGGAAATGAGCTTGCCCGAGGGAACCATTTGTTGGGAATCCAATTGTGAAGGCCCATGTACCTTCTATCGCAAAAGGCAAGCCTAGAAGCGGTGCCAGAACGAAATCAGCTGGGGTGCCCCAAACCATAGAGCCCGGGTTAGAAGCTCGGCCGAGGTATCGTTACAGGCTCGGGAATTTTTCGGAAAGGGGTAGGAGGCCCAAAGGCCCCCTACCCTCTCGAGCTAATGGGATCCGGTTGAGATCAC
>Ga0207433_10009461_pt1 | contig 15492 bp, 20 predicted proteins | sample YelNatPaOPGAMG01_FD_187559 | JGI IMG/M metagenome (GOLD analysis project Ga0207433, IMG submission 187559) | Hot spring thermophilic microbial communities from Obsidian Pool, Yellowstone National Park, USA - OP-RAMG-01 (SPAdes) (version 3) | ecosystem: Environmental > Aquatic > Thermal springs... | reverse complement strand
AATTTAACTCCATTTTTTCCTAAAAAATCAAATGTAAAACCTTGCAATCTAAAAATTTTCAAACCTTTCTTAGCCAGTTCAAGTTGAACAAAACATTCACCTAAATAAGACAAGGATGGAATATCGTTAGGTTTCATGATTAATTATTATTCTTTCATGAATTTAAATATTTCGTCTACTTTCTATATCAGAAAAGTAGATATAATGATTCTTATACGCAAAAATGGCACTTTTTAAGTGTTAAGTGCGCCACTTCTTTTACAAGACTGAGCAATTATTTCATTTTTTCAAGAAGTAGTACAATATTAAGTTCACTCCTATAATTAAGGCTAAAAGATTATCCACACCTACCCAACCAGTAAATCCTGGCAGCCATCCAATACCATAGGTAATAAGAAAATAGGACACATCAATAAGCCCCAATATCAATGCCCACTGATTTTGTTTTTTGGCCATATTTTGATTATTTTATTTTAAGTTTATAAAGATTAAGTATAAAATGCACCACATATTTTACAAGACTGAGCAATTTTCAGATTTTTATCTCAGCAATTTCACCTTTTTCATTTAAACCAAAAAATCTTTGTTTGATTTTTAAGTTATTTTTTAGTTTATAAAATAACCAATCTTTTTCTACAGGTATGTCTGTAAAAAACCAAAGTTCATCAAACAACTTTATTCCGTTTAATGAGCTGAATTTTGCGCTTATATTTGATTTTTCTACTTCGCATGCTATCAATTTATTATTTAAGATCATAACAAAATCAATATAAACGTTTGTTTTTAATTTTTTGTTAATTAAACCTTTATTTTCCCAAAATTTCTCTGGATTTAACTTTAAAAGAAAAGATTTGACTTTATTTACCAAAATATAGTCAACATTTGTTTGTGGGCGAAATGGTGCATTTTCGAAATAAAATATCAGTTTATCTAAAAAGTCTTTTTTCTCCATATTTTTTATTATATCCTTTCAAATATATAAAGCATACAGTTGTGATTAAAATATATTTAATAACAATTTTAATCTATAACTTCTTTTGCTTTACATATCTCTAAAAATATAATTCTAATAGAAAATATATTTTGAAATATATGAGTCAAATCTTTAAAGAAAAGTGAGAGTTAAGGACAAAAATTATTTTTCGTAAAAAAGTGAGAATTTATAAAAAGTAAGAGTTAAATATTTAAAAAACAATATAAAATTATGACCATTTTAGATCGTTTAAAAAAGATTTTTTGTAAAAAAGCACCGATTCAATCAGAATCAATCACTCAATCACTCAATCACTCAATCAATCAATCAGAAGAAAAACCACAACCTATTGAATTAGAAAGAGAATCTCTTCAACTTGGATTAGCTGCAGGCTATACAGGAAGATCTATTAGAGAAATAGAATCTTCTTTAGTTCGTATAGAATCTCAAATGGCTTCTAAAGAATGGTTCATTGCCCAGTTTGGTGACCCAAAAAAACTGATTGAACTTTTAGAGTCTATAAGAGACATACTAAAGGCACATGATAATTTAACAATGAAACATTTTGAGATGATAGAAAGCTCTCTTTTATCTCTTCAAGGCATAGCCAAAAAAGCACCAGAACCAATAAGAACTGAGATGCTTAGTCAAATAAACCTTATAGAATCCCAATTACCTCTAACTCCAAAAATGAGGCAACTTGAAGATATAGTAAAAGATGCAGGTGAAATAAGCTATACCGAACTCGCAAGTAGACTTGGAATAACAGAATCTGCTCTTAGAGGTTTTTTAACTCAATGTATAAGAAGGGGTGTTAGAATTCAAAGATTTGAAAAATTAGGTAAAGGTTGGGTAAAGTTTATTCAAACTTCTGCTTAAATCAATCACTCAATCGATCATTTACTCTTGGTTTTTCCGTTTCCGTTCCATGGAGAATGACAAACAGGACAAAAATCTATCTTTTCATCTATCCCCAACCTTATCAAAGAATGACAATTTTCACAAGGTACATTTACTTTATACGAATATTGATTTACAATCTTCCCCAAATCGACACCGGTATTATAATATATAGTTTTCAAACTATTTAAAGATGTAGTATTTTAAAAAATTCATTTTTTTACACTTTCTAGCTTTTCTTTTACAGTTAAATATCTGAAAATACCATTTACATCTGTTCCAGGCTTGAGTCTTACCATTTTCACATTGAAAGGTTCCATGGTTTGAATATCAATAAACATTTGTAGATGTTTTTCAATAAGGCGAGAAACAGTTTTATGGTGCAATTGGGTTCTTCTGCTGATTTCTCTATACCAAAGCCAGCCTTCTTCTGCCGATTTAAGGCAATTAACGATTTTAATTATGTTTTTAGCTAGGTCTTTCCTCATGATAATTTCACCATAAGCTATATAGGAACATTTGGCGCACTTTTATATAATTTATTTTTAATATTTAAATCCGATTATAGAATTCAGTATCTTATTTCAAATTTATTAGTTTCTCCTTTAAATTTTTCCCATTTAACTTCTACACTGCTTACATAAGCATTTGGAGGACCAGTCTTACAAAATTCAATCATTTTTTCAACACATTCCTTTTTACCTTCAAAAACTGCTTCTACTCTACCATTCATTAAATTCCTTATCCATCCAGTTACATTATTTTTCTCAGCCTCAAGTTTAGTATAATATCTAAAATTTACCCCTTGTACAATCCCGCTAATTATCACATGAGCTCTTGCTTTCATTTTTTTCTTCTAATCATAGGGAGGGATGTTTTTGGATTTTCGAAAACCTCAAAACCCTCTGGCAGATCTATAGCGCCAGAAGGGTCTTTGGAGAAGAAAAACAACTTTGCCCCTCCCTTTCCTTCTCTGCAATGGAGATAATATATTTGACCTTTACTGTTAGTGAAACTAAATGCCATAATATCACCTCAAAAATATTATTTGAATAACAATTACTTAACTATAACAGTTTCTTCAGTTTGAGCCACCAAACCACCACTTTCTTCTTTCAGGACAGGGTAAGGCTTAAGGGCACCACTCTCAACCAATTGTTTTAAAGCCAATTCAAGCTTAACCCCACTTGCTATATCTTTTAACCATCTTTTGGCAAATGGCATACCCATAAACTCTTTTTTTGCTTTTTCCAGGATTTTTCTTGCTTCCCAAAGTCTCAAAGGTCTCTCCTTTTCATATTTATATATTAAAACTTCACTAGATTCTTTAACCAAACCTATACCATTTGTTGTAAATACTTCGATTGCTATTGCTTGACCTTCCTTTATTTCATCTTGAATATTATTTTTGCAGTTTGGTATCGAAGGTTCAGCATGTTGAGTAAATCTTTCTAGACCATGGCCAGATAGATTGTAAATTGGTCTTAATTTAAATTCATTTACAGTATTTTCTATGATCTCAGAAATCTCACAAACTTTTATTCCAGGTTTGATTGCTTTTATGGCATTTTCCACTGCTTTTTCAGAAGCTTCTATCAAATCGTTTTTTTCATTTCCTATTATTATAGAAAAGGCTCTGTCCCAAATGTAACCATCAACATGAACACCGAAATCCACTTTAATTAAATCTCTGTATTTTAGAATTGTGGGATCGTTTATATCTGGTGTATAATGGGCAGCATTTTCATTTATTGAAATGTTGACTGGAAAAGCTAAATTCCCTCCCATTTTTTTTATTTCATTCTCAACCAATTCTGCAATTTCTATTATTTTCATATCTTTTTTAATTAACTTTTTTGTAAATTGTAAGATTTCATCAGAAATTTTTTTTGCATTCTCATATTTTTTTATAATTTCGTTCATACTTTCATATGTTGTTTTGAAAAGATAAATTGTTTGATTTAAAAATTGATTGTTTTCAGGATTTTTGGTTATTAATTTTCAAGAAAGATTTTATCTCTTTTTTTAATGTAGTTGGCAACAAACGAGAGATTTTTACTGCAAAACACTTTTTCTTAACCCTTGAACTGCTTTTTTCAAATTTAAATAAAATTAAACCTTTTTTATGGAGATTAGAAAGAGCATTTCGAACATTTCCACCAGACATTTTAAGGAGTTTGGAAATTTGATAAGTGTTAAGTCCAGGATTACTACAGATTAGTTGATAAACTTTATCTTCAGCCTTTCCATGTTTTCCCATTTTTACCTCTCCGTACAATTAAAAAATCCAAAACAGTATATAAAAGCTTTTCTGTAAGAATAAGAGAAAAGATTTATACTCTTTACAACATATGTTGTAAATATGGCTAAAGTAATTACAGAGTTAGAGAAAACAATTTTGCTATCAGCTTTGATTTTGACTAAAGGTAATACTGAAAAACTGTTTAAGGAAGATGATGTGGTTCTTAAATTTCCAATGAGACAAAGAAAAACTGTGAGAAGGTTTGTTAAAAAGTTGGTGAAAGAAGGGTACTTGATTGAATTTTCTGGTAAAAATTATAAACTTTCTGAAGAAGGGTTGAAGATTGCTTCTCGATTACTGTATGAAGGTGGAACATTTGTATGAGGAAGTAAAATGAGCGAAAAAATTAAGAAAGCAGTTTTTTGGCATAAAGAAAAAATAGGTGAAAATGTAGGTGTTAGATGTGAGCTTTGCGCCAGGAGGTGTTTTATCACAGAAGGGAATAGGGGTTTTTGTAATACAAGAAAAAATATAGGAAATAAACTTTTTTCTTTGAATTATGGGAAAGTTGTAGCTGTAAATGTTGATCCGATAGAAAAGAAGCCTTTATATCACTTTCATCCTGCATCTTTTGCTTTATCTTATGCTTGTGCTGGGTGTAATTGGGCATGTGAATATTGTTGTAATTTTGACATAAGTCATGTTGAATCACCAGAAAGTTTAGGAGCTAATTTCGAACCAAGACAAATAGTTGAGATGGCTAAAAAAGAGGATGTTAAAATCGTAAGTCATACTTATACAGAGCCAACAGTTTTTTTCGAGTTTGCTTATGAGGTCGCTAGACTAGCTCATAAGGTAGGGATGAAAAACACTTTTGTTACGAATGGCTACATAACAGAAGGTCCGCTGAGAAAAATTTCAAAATTTTTGGATGCAGCAACAGTTGATTTCAAAGCTTCAGGTGATGAAGAGTTTTTGAGGAAATACGCTTCAGTACCTTCTATAAAACCGGTTTTTCAGACATTAAAGCTTATGAAAGAGTTGAAGATTCATATAGAGATAACTAATTTAATAGTTCCAAAAATTGGTGAAAATAAGGATAAATTCAAGCAGCTTGTTAGTTGGATTTTAAATAATTTAGGTTCAGAAGTGCCACTTCATATAATAAGATTTTTCCCGAACTATAAGATGATGGATTTTGATTCTACACAAATTTCAGTTCTTGAAAAATTTGCTGAAGAAGCCAAAAAAATGGGATTGAAATATGTTTATGTTGGCAATGTTCCTGGTCATAAGTGGGAAAATACTTATTGCCCGAATTGTGGGGCTTTGCTCATCGAGAGATTTGGTTTTGAAGTAAAATCTAATTTAAAAGAAGACAAATGCCCGAATTGTGGACAAAAACTTGAAGGATTTATACTAAAATAATGAAATATAAGATGATTAAAATGGTGACGAAAGCTCAAGTTTTATCAACACTTAAAAAATGTTTTGACCCAGAGATACCAATAAATATAGTTGATCTTGGGTTGATTTATGATGTAGAAGTAAGTGGTGGTAATGTAAAGATTAAGATGGGGCTAACTTCACTCGGATGCCCAATGCAATCTTTTATCCTTGATGATGTGAAAAGTAAAGTTTCAAAGATAAAAGGAGTTAAGAAAGTTGATGTGGATTTGGTTCTTGAACCATGGTCTCCTGATAGGATGTCAAAGAAAGCTAAAAAGAAATTGGGGTGGTGAAAATGGCATATAAAATATTACATGATAGAAATGCTTGTATCGGTTGCGGTGCTTGTGTAGCTGCTTGCGATAAATTTTGGAGTTTGAAAAATGGAAAATCAAGCCTTAAAGGTGCTAAAAAGGTTGGAATGAATTTTGAACTTGAAGTTGAGAGCCTTGATTGCAATAAAGATGCAGCAGAAGTTTGCCCAGCAAATTGCATTCACATAATTGACATGAAAACAGGGAAGAAAATCATCTAGGCTTTTTAGATTTTCTTCCAACAATTTTGGTCAAAATCCAAGATGTAACAAAAATGACGCCTAGAATAAAGAAAATTAGAAGGATTGAAGAAAGTTGATCCAAAACTATATTTAAAACATTTTCTAATACAGTAATTTCTTTTGGTATTTTCTTGATTGCAAAATCTTTTAAATAGGGTAATAAGAAAAAGAAGATGCCTATTGACAAAAATTCAAAACCAAAAAGTTTGAATCTCCCACTCCATGTCTCTACCAAGAAGAAAAGAACAACACCGCTTAAAATTGTGATAATGAGAAGGGGCCAAAGAAGCCTATCGAAAAAATCATGTGCTTTTAAGCTGAAAAAGACGGCAAAATCTTCACCAGATCTTATATTTTTTACACATTCAAGAAAATCACACTCATAGTTTTTATAGTAAAATTTTTCAAAAAATTTTCCTGCTATTAGGTTGAGAAAAGCCTCAGCATTTTTATTCAAAATTTCAGAGCAGCTCAAAGTCGTGTTATCTATTGGAAGTGTTATGTTAGTGTTAACCTTACAATATGAAGATATGTTCGAATAAAGTTGTTCAATTTCTTGAGAGGTGTTTTCAAGCAAAATGTTTTTGAAAACCGTTGTGAAAATGTATTTTGTTGTATCATAGCTTGTGACGTTATAGAAAAGAAAAGTTATAAGAAGGAGAGCTAAAAACAAAGAAAAGAAGAATGTTGCAATTGCTTTTGCAATATTTCTTAAGATTCCCATTTTTATCCCTTGAAAAAACTTAATATTTTTTTCTGTTTTTTATCACTTAATATATCTTCTTTTGTAATCCCAAGAGCTTTAAGTACACGCATGCTGGCTGGTATTATTTGATGTTCAATATAATATTCAGGATCATATTGGTCTGGTTTAACATCTTCTATTGGTTCAGCTCTGTCAGAAATACTTCCTTTACCTTTTGTTATGATAAAACCAATTACACTGCCTTCAGCAATTGGTCTTCCTCTCATCCTTGCTTTTTGTGCCGCTTTTACATGTGGCCCGATTTGTTCATATTGATTCAAAGGTCTTGTTATCTGTTCCCAAATAACTAAATCTTCTAACTCAACTCTTCCTTCCCTTAATTTTTTAATAGTATCTCTCACCAATTGGATTGCTTTTTCAGGGTTTTTTTCTTTCAATATTGTTACCAAAACATCTCTTTGTATTTTTTTGCTGAGTTCACACCAATCTCTCCTTACAGCTTCATATCCTCTAATTTCGATGTTACCGTTATAATCAAGGAGAGCGTATCTTTTCTTTGCTCCAACTTCACCTTTTTCTCTAGCTACGAAGATACCACCTTCATATAAATCCCTAAATTCAAGTTCAATTATTCCTGGTAATTTGTTGTTTATCATTTCAACAAATCTTTCTCCAATTTTTCTCAATTTCTCTTTTGAAAGTTTTTCAGGACATTTTACCATTAAGGAGTCAGTATCTCCATAGAGTACTTCAAAACCAACTTTTTTCGCTTCTTCTATCACACTAGTGATATAAAATCTGCCGAAAGCTGCTGTTGAAGCACCACATTCCCTTTTGTACCATTTTGCACCTACAAATCCAAAATATCCATAAGATGCATTGGCAATTGTTTTAAGAGCGAATTGTCTGTTGTTTAATAGTTTGTATTCTTCTGATTCTTTATTCAATTTTTTCATTTTTTTCTTGATTTTTTGTCTTTCTTTTATCAAGTCTTCTAAATGTTTTGGTATAAAACCTTTCACTTTTATACAAAAGTGCCAGCTTGTTTCTGGGACTTTGTTTTTATTTTCACATTCGGTATGAGGACAATTAAAAGTTTCAGGAGAGATGTTATGAGTAACTATTATTGTTGGGTAAAGTGAACGAAAGTCAAAGACCAAAATATCAGAGTGAATTCCTTTTTTTGGTTCTATAACTAAGGCTCCTTTATAAATTGGAGCCATTTTCCTTTTTTCTATTTCTTCGGTTTTTGGTCTATTTGGCACTAAAACGTTATCAGAAAAAGCCCTTCCTGTATAAAAAGCTTCGACCAATTGGGAGTAGGTATTTCTACATACATCAAAAGGAAGAAGTCTTGTTAATCTACACAAAGCAAAAATTTGAGGTAATATCAAATCAGAAAGCTTGAAAGTTAGAAAAGAATCATGCAGGCTGTATTCAGCAAGTCTTTCCATTTGTTCTTTCTTGCTCCATATTTCAACCATCTCTTTATACTCCATTTTTTTCTTACCAATCCCAAGCAATTCTTGTGCGACTTCATTCAAAGTTAAAACTTCACTTTTAAGGTTGGCAGAGAGAATATGATCAATAAAATCAAACAAATCTATATGAACTCTGCCTTTAATTCTTGCTGAACTTATCCTACCCCTTCTAACTATATGTACACTTGAATTATCTCTCCCGAGCTTTAAAGGTATTTTTAATTTCTCTGCCCTTTCCTTTAGTTTTGGAAAATCGAAATTATCACCATTATAGCTGCATATGAAATCTACATCACTTTTTTTAACAATTTCCAAAAATCTTTCAATAATCTCTTTTTCTCCCTTTACCGATTCAATATAAGAAGACTGATTTTCCCAAGATTTTGAAGTTATAACTTTTTTTGTACCATCACTTGAAAAAATACTTAACATTATTAGTTTTGATTTTCCATTTTCTTCTATGAATTCAGTGTCAAAAGCTAAAACTTTAAAATTCATCTTTCTTTCTTCTGTTATGGGTTTAATTGAATTTACCTTTATGATTTCATCAACAAGGTGTTCACCCTTGTCTGATATTTTTTCACCTTCAACTTCAATCCATCCCATCGGTTCAATTTGTTTATCAATTATGTAACGTTTATAAAATACCAAATCATATTCAAAAGTTTCTTCAACATCGTCCCACTCTTTTACTGCATCTCTTACATCATGTATTCTCCTAGGATTATCTATGCTAACTTTAAGAAGTTTTCTTTTTTCACCTTGCCAAATTTTTTCTACAACTTCAACTTCTAGAAAAGTTATTTCCAATTTTTCTTTTTCTAAATTCTCTATATTTTTTTTGACTTCATGAAGTTTGTCTTTCTTTGGTAAGACATAAAAATATGGTTTGAAATTTTGGTCGAGTAAAAGAAAAGTTTTACCTTCAAGATTCTTACAATATAGCTTAACAGTTGGTTTATTTTCGAGTAGAGTATAGTCTGCATCTAGAAGGAGCAAAATTTCTTTCAAGACATCACCAATTATAATCTTGTCGTATGATAAAAATATTTCTACACGTTTGTACAAATAATTAGTGTGAAAAAAATTTTAAAAATACCGACTGTGCCGATTGATGTATGGCCGGAGAAAAAAATAAGTGAATTAACTGAGGAAATGCTTTTCACAGGTCATCAAGGAAGAAAACTTGCAGAAACTATTCAAGTTTGGTCAAAAATGCTTAAAAAGAAAAAAATTGTTATTTGGCTTGGTCTTGCTGGAGCAATGGTGCCTGCAGGGATGAGAAAGATAATTTCTTATCTCATCAAAAGAAGAATGGTTGATGTTCTAGTTTCTACTGGTGCCAACTTGTATCATGATTGTGTTGAAGCTTTAGGGATTAAACACTATGTTGGAACACATTTGGCTGACGATGTTAAGTTAAGGAAGATGAGAATTGATAGAATTTATAATGTGTTTGCAAGTGAAAGAAAGTTTTATTGGGTTGATAGTTGGATAGAAAGAGATTTTTCTAGGACTTTGAGAGATTATTACCTTTATTCTTCTCGTGAAATTCTTTACCTTTTAGGTAAAAGATTAAATCAAATTGCTAAAGACAAAAATTCGATTTTAATCAATGCCTACAAACAAAAAGTTCCAATATTTTGTCCTGCTTTTGGGGACAGTTCAATAGGATTTTCAGTGATGTTTGCCAATAGAAGAAAAGTTATCAAAAAAGTGGGGGATAAGAAAATTATTTTAAAGAGAAAGAGAATCGTTTGGGACGGTATTAAAGATGTGGACGAGAGTTCGAAGATAACAGAGAAAGCAAAAACTACTGGAGTGATATATATTGGTGGTGGAGTACCAAAAAATTTCATTCAACAGACAGCTGTTGTTGCAAGCTATCAAACAAGGCATGACAAAAGCCATAGCTTTGCCATACAAATTTCAACAGATTTACCAGAATGGGGAGGACTTTCCGGTTGCACTTTTGAAGAAGGTAAGAGCTGGGGAAAAATTGGGCCATATGCAAAGATGGTTCAATGCTATGTAGATGCTACAATAGCTTTGCCTTTTGTTGTTCACTCTCTAAGTGAAAAATTTAAAAAGTTAAGAAGAGAAGTTCCGATTTTTGAATGGAGAGGAAGTGATTTGAAGATAAAATATGAGAAAATGAAGCTTTAATCTTAAAAATAAAATCGATCTTTAATTGAATAGTAAGTTAATGCTTTCTTTACTATGTTACTATTTCATGAAGCTTCTTTTTATTATATTTGTTTTACTTAAGTTTTTTATTTAAATACAAAACCAGTTTCTTTCGACCAAAGAAGAATGTCTAGTTCATCTATAGGTATGTTAATTTTTTTAGAGAATTCTTTCATTTTATTTTCAATCTTTAAATAATCTTTTTTTGAAAGGGATTTTGGTATTTTTTCTATAATTCCATACTCTTTTAAGTTTTTAAGAATATGAACATCAAGAATTGCAAGTTGGTTGTCGCTTAAACCAATATTTCTAATGAAATGACTAGCCTCTTTCATTCCCAATCCTTTAACATTTTCAACTAACCATTCTCTCAGTTCTAAGGGGTCGATAAAAGACAGCAAAAATTCTCTGATTTGAATTTTCCCATCGACTGTGAATTTTTTTCTTGCTTCAATAATGTATTTTGCTTTGTTTTTTCTAAATCTAATATTTTTAAGGAAAGGTCTTATTTCTTCTTCAGAACCTCTGTATAATAAACCACATTCCATTAGCTTTTTTATTGCTTCCCAGGCCAGTTTAGCCTTTGTTTGTGGTGTGCAAAGACAAAAAGCCAATTCAGCAAAAATTCTTTCATTGCTTTCACTCATCATTTTTTTGAATTCCAAAAGCCTTTCTTTAATTTTTTCTTTTTCGCTTTCGTACAATTTCAGAAGTTCTTCAATTTTTTTCATATCACTCCTCCAAAATTTTAAGTTTCTTCCCACTTCCTACTTCAGGATACTTTTGATAAAGTTCTTTCCTTCTTGCTTCCAACATTTCTATTGGCTTGCCCAAAAATTCAGCAGCAGAAATCACTTTAACTCCATTTTTTTCTCCAGCTTTTAAAATAGGTGAAATTTTTTCTTTATATTTTATATCTCTCATCAAATGATGTTCAAGGATTATTGTCTTAACTGGGGTTTCTTCAATAATCTTTATCAAATTTTCTATTGATGCTTTTAAACTCTCATGACTATATCTATAACCCAGCATATAGGTCATGGGTCCGTCTACAATTAAGACGTCTGGCTTATTTTCTAAGATGAAATTTGTTTGGTCTTCTATTGCTGGGCCTTCAACATCACTTGTGAATATTAATTTTTCTTTTTCATCTTCTATTAACACTTCAACAACCCAACCCAATTTTTGATTTGTGCCATGGAAAACAGGTTTAGAAAATTTAATTCTCGTTTTGTTAAATTCAAAAGTTTTACCATCACAATACTCCAACTTTTTCGGAAAATTTTTAATTTTTTCTAAAAAGAAAGAAGCTCTTTGTTTTTGACTGAAGTTTATTTTTTCTATAGGATTTTTCACAAACACCAATTTATTTTTGTAAATTTCTAGATTTTCCCAAGGATTGTGATGATCATAGTGGTAGTGGGTTATAATTAATGCATCAGCTGTAAAAGCAAATTTAACTATTTTCTGCCAGTGTTCCTCCAATCTTTTTAGTTCTATCGAGTGAGGTTCAAGACCATATCTCAAGGGAGCTAAAGAAACACCCGCATCGATCAAAATTTTAATGTCATTTGTTTTAACAAAACAAGCCATTGACCTTGTGCCCAAACTATCAAAGGCTAGAGGGGAAATTTCCATATACTCACAATTTTGTACAGGCTTTGATAAGACCATCGAAAAGTGGAGCGGGCTTAAGAGGCCTTGATTTGAATTCAGGATGGGCCTGAGTTGCAACGAAATACGGATGATTTTCGAGTTCAATGAATTCAACTAACCTTCCATCAGGAGAAATTCCAGAAAATACCAGACCATTTTCTTGCAAAATTTGATGAAATTCGGGGTTAACTTCAAACCTATGTCTATGCCTTTCTCTTACTTCTTTTTGCTTACCGTAAACTTTCCAAACGATTGAACCTTCTTTCAAAATTGCCGGATAAGAGCCAAGCCTCATAGTTGCACCGTACTTTGATTCTTCAATTAGCCTTTTTTGTTCCGGTAAAATATCAATGACAGGATAGGGAGTTTGAGGATCGAATTCTGTTGAATTTGCATCTTTCAAGCCACAAACATTTCTTGCAAATTCAACAACAGCTAACTGCAAACCTAGACATAATCCTAAAAATGGAATTTTATTTTCTCTCACATACCTTATAGCGGCAATTTTTCCTTCAATTCCAGTTTTTCCAAAACCACCCGGAACAATAACACAATCAACTGATTTCAAAATCTCAAGCTTTTCCGGTTCTTTTTCAAAAGTTTTTGAATCAATCCAAACAATTTCTGGTTTTAAATTATTTTGCCAGGCAGCATGTTTGCATGCTTCTATCACAGAAATGTAAGAATCTTTTAACACGAAGTCTCCAATATCAAAATATTTACCAACGATTCCTATTCTTACTTCTTTTTTCAAATTCTTTATTTTTTCGATCAATTTTTCCCATTCTTCTAATTTTGGTTTAATTTCTTGCAGTCCAAATTTCTCTAGAATTCTTTTTCCAAGATTTTGTTGCTCAAAAATTAGAGGTAACTCATAAACATTATCAATGTCTGGATCTGAAATCACATCTTCTTTTTTCACATCACAAAATAAAGCAATTTTTTCTTTTCTCACTTCGTCGACAGGAGCTTCAGACCTGCAAATTATGAAGTCTGGTACTATTCCAAGTTCACGCAACTTTTGAACAGAATGTTGAGTTGGTTTTGTTTTTTGTTCTCCAAGATATTTTGGCACAGGCACATAGCTCATGTGTATATAAACACATTTTTCACCTTCCATTTTCATTTGTCTTGCAGCTTCTATGAACAACTGATTTTCATAATCTCCAACAGTCCCACCAATTTCCACAAAAATGAAATCTGTTTTAGATTTTTCAGCAACATTCCTTATCCTTGTTTTGATTTCATCTGTAACATGGGGAATCATCTGCACAGTCTTGCCCAAATATTTTCCTTCCCTTTCCTTTGTTATAACGCTCCAGAAAATTTGACCAGAAGTTATGTTGTTTTCTTTTGGTATGTCAATTCCAAGAAATCTTTCATAATGTCCTAAATCTTGGTCTATTTCACCACCATCTTCTGTGACCCAGACCTCACCATGTTCAGTCGGTCTTAAAGTTCCTGCATCGAAATTCAGATAACCATCAATTTTTATTGCTGTAACTTTAAAACCACGAAACTGGAGAAGCTTTCCTATTGAAGCGGTTGTTATACCTTTACCAAGACCAGAAAGTACACCGCCAGTTACAAAAATGTAACGGGGTTGCATAATAAATTATGCTTCTTTAGAATTTTAAAGTTAATCCTGCAACTTTATTTCTATGTGAACGCCTTGAGGGACATTTATCCTCATGATTTGTCTTAAAGCTCTTTCATCAGCTTGAACATCAACAACACGCTTGTGAATTCTTAGCTCCCATTTATCATAAGTAGCATTACCATGACCACAACCATCTCCACATGGTGTTTTCAAAGTAACTACTCTCATCACTTTTGTTGGTAGTGGAATAGGACCTCTTGCTATCACACCAAATTTTTTTGCTATTTCTTTTATTTCAGAGCAAATACTATCCAATTCTTTTGGATCTTTTCCCGAGAGCTTTATCCTCGCTACTTGCATGATATCACTTTAACTTCTTTGGTTTAATTATATTTAAATTCTTTTCTTAAATAGAATTCTGTTGAATTTTAAATATTGAATTTCTTTAAGTTCTATAACTTTTTTCTAAGAAGGAGAATATTATCATTAACTTTGTTTGCCTTCGAAAGAGATTTATCTAAATACCAAGAGCTATGGTTACCTGGCCACCATCCTAGAAATTCAAATTTTTTGTTTAACTTTATCAATGTTTTGAATTCCCCCGGAAAAATAAATTTTAAATCTTCTTTCTCGACAAATATTTTCTTTTTTCCCTCATCGTTCACTTCAAGAGTTATTTTTTCTGTATAAATCTGGTTGATTATGTCTTTAAATCTCCATTCAAAAGTTGTTTTTACAATTATATTTCCTGACTTTCTTATCCAAACCTGTTTTTCTGGTTTTCTCCAATCTAATTTCATGTTTTGAATCAAATAAATTCCACCTTCGTTTAAAGAATTTGCCACAGAATCTAAGTGAGTTAAAAGATTTTCATTCGATTTAAAACAAAAAGAGTCCATCATTATAAATGCAAAATCTACCCTTCTTTTTAATTTGAATTTAATCATATCTGCCTTTACGGTTTCTATCCTAAGTCCTTCTTCTTTTGCTTTTTCTTTTAGATATTTTAACATCTTTTGATTTATGTCTACGCCGATTGCCTCATATCCTCTTCTTGCGACCTCTCTTAATTGTAATCCTGGTCCACAAGCTATGTCTAAAAACCTTTTCACTTTTATCTTACTAAATTTTTTGATTATTTCTTCAAAATTATCAACCTGCTTTTTTGGGTTAATAAAGCTAAAAGCGATTTCATAATACGAAGGATAATCATAAATCCCCATGATAATAATATCTTTTTTTAGACAAAAATTACACACCACTAGAGATAATAAAAAAGAATAAGGAGAAATCAAACAACTACTTGGCTTTAACTACATCCAAGCAAATTCCTGCAGCAACTGTCATCCCCATGTCACGAATAGCAAACCTTGCTAGTTCGGGAAAGTCCGACTGTTTTTCTATCACCATTGGCTTAGTCGGCACAACTCTTATCTTGGCAGCATCTCCAGTCTTGATGAAATCAGGATGTTCCTGAATCACGGCTCCAGTTTTTGGGTCTATCTTTGCAATTATCTCTTCTATCCTGCAAGCCACGCTGGCAGTGTGGCAATGGAACACTGGAGTGTAACCAGCGGCTATAACACTTGGATGTTGCAACACAATTATTTGGGCAATGAATTCTTTAGCTACTGTTGGTGGATTATTAACATGTCCAACAACATCTCCTCTTTTAATCTGTTCTTTTGCAACGCCACGCACATTAAACCCAACATTGTCTCCTGGTTTGGCTTCTGGAATTT
>Ga0207433_10009454_pt1 | contig 15502 bp, 7 predicted proteins | sample YelNatPaOPGAMG01_FD_187559 | JGI IMG/M metagenome (GOLD analysis project Ga0207433, IMG submission 187559) | Hot spring thermophilic microbial communities from Obsidian Pool, Yellowstone National Park, USA - OP-RAMG-01 (SPAdes) (version 3) | ecosystem: Environmental > Aquatic > Thermal springs >... | reverse complement strand
CCTTCCCCCCTGCACCACCTGAGGTGCTCCTCCACCAGGTTTATCCCCAGGACCGCCTCCACCTGCTCCAGCGTTCCCTGGAACCTGGGGTTCAGCTCCACCACCCAGGGCTCGCCCCCGCGGACCACGAAGTCCAGCCCGTTGCTCCCCACCAGCCCCAGCTCCGACCCCAGCGCCTCCGCGTACTCCCTCACCCTCCCCACCCCTTCCCCCTCCAGCGGAACCGTCCCTCCGCAGTAGTAGAAGGGGCCAGGGGCACCCAGGGAGGGGTCCCCTATCAGCTGCTCGTTCACCGTGAGGCAGGCCGCTTCCTCCCCCCCGCACATCAGGCTGGCGCTGGCGTTCCTGCCCTCCACGTACTTCTGCACCAGCACCCTCCCCCGGCCTGAAGATGCCACTCCAAAGCCCCTCTCCGCTTCCCCCCTGGAGCGCGCCAGCACTATCCCCCTCCCCCCTCCCCCCCTGAGGGGCTTCAGGACCACGGGATAGCCCAGCTCCTCCCCCCTCTCCCCGGCCTCCTCGGGGCTCCCGGCCTCCTCCGTGGGGGGGAAGGGGATGCCCAGCCGGGAGGCCACACGGAAGAGATCCCTTCTCGCCCCCTCCATTCTCTCCCAGGAATTGCCCACGAGCAGTCCCCTCCTCTCCAGCTCCCTCAGGAGGCGGGGCTGATGCTCCATCCCGGAGGTGCAGAGGACGGCATCCACTTCCCTCTCCTCCAGCACCCTGAGGCACAGCCCCCTCCAGTCCAGTCTCTCCCCGGGAGAGGAGGGGGGAGGGGGAAGAACCCCCTCCGCCAGGCTGCAGAGATCCATGTCCCTGAACCTGTCCACCGCCCACACCCGCAGGCCCAGGGCCCTGGCCGACTTCACCACGGGTCTGGTGTTCACTCCCACCACCAGCACCGCCCTCAGGTCCTCCACCTCATCCCTCCAAGCCTGGGGCCGGGCTAGATCTCTCCCGCCCTGAACTTCTCCGCGATCCTCTTGCTCTCCTCCGGCATGAAGCGGTAAAGGAACCGGTTGATCTCCTCCAGCCACTCGAGCTTCTGCTTGGGAGTGAGCTTCATGTACTCCCTGATCTTCTCCTCGCTCACGTGGTACCTGAAACCCTTCATCCCCCCTTCCTCCTCATCCTCTCCACCCTCCTCAGGGCCTCCAGGTCTGAAAGATCCTGCGGGCGCCCGGAGTGCTCCTTCAGCCTCATCAAGTCCCTCAGGGATACAAGGGGGAGGAGGATTCCTCCCGCCCTCACGAACTCTATCCTGCGGTAGACGGCCTCGAAGTCGAGTGGGTGATCAAGCACCACGTCCACCTCCTCGTAGGGAACCCTGGGGTTCTTGAAGCTCAGGGCCTTCAGATTCTTCTCCCTTCTCCATCTCCTCAAATTTTCCAGGGTCACCTCCTCGAGGCGGACGGGGATCCCTGGCCTGAATCCCAGCCTCCTCATGGCTTCCAGGAAACCGTTGAAGTTGGAGCTCTCCATCCTCAGGAGGAGGTCCAAATCGGCCGTGGCCCTCGGCACCCCGTGGAGGTTCACCGCTATCCCTCCCACGACGATGTACTCCACACCCCTGCAGTTCAGCTCCCTCAGGACCCTCTCGTAGTACACCCAAGAAGGTCGGGAGCCGGAGTAATTAAATTGGGTGGGCTACCTCCCCCACCTCCTCAGCATCTCCTCCCGCTCCTTCTTCAGCACCAGCTCGAGGAAGGAAGAGGAGAACTCCCTCTCCCTCTTCAGGATCTCCTCCGCCGCCTTGGGGGTGAGGTGCCTCCCCGCCAGCGCCAGGGCGGCTATCCTTCCGTACTTCGAGAGGAGCCTGGAGCTCTCCACCACCCTCCTCCACACCTCGCTCTCCCTACCCCTCTCCGCCAGCTCCGCCGCCCTCCTCACCTCCTCCTCCGGCTCCTCCACCATCCCTATCTCCGCGCTCCCGCAGGAGGGGCAGGCGGGCCTCTCCTCCAGCTCGTGCAGGGGCAGCTCCCTGAACCAGGAGCGGCAGGAGGTACAGGCGAAGGTCCTCACCTCCCCCAGCAGCCTGGCCCTGGCGGAGGCCAGGGCCAAGAGCTTCAGCCTCCCGGGGACGGCGGGCTCCATGCCGGTCCGGTGCTGCCTCCAAACCTGGGCGGAGAGGGGGGTGGGGTGCTCCCTCTCCCCCAGCGACCTGACCTCGATCTCCCCCGAACGGATCAGGCGCAGGACCTCCGCCGTCCTCTCCAGGTCCAGGTCCTTCTGCACCACCTCCTTGAAGGTCTCCTCGAAGACCGGAGTACCCTTCAGGGAGACCATGAGCTTGTCCACCAGGGAGTGGGTGAGCTCCACCTCCTTCCTCAGCACCCCCATCCTCCTGGCCACCTGCACCAGCCTCCACCTGAAGAACTTGCTCTCCTCCACCGTCTCCCTCAGCCCCTCCTCCCTCCCCCTGACCAGCAGGCGCACCACCCCCTCGGGGTCCAGCGAGGGGGAGCGGAGGACGATCCTGTAGGGGTCCACCCTGGAGGCCACCGTCTCCACCAGCTCGGAGGAGAGACCCTGGGCCACGTACCTGGAGAGGGTGCGGTTGACCAGGGTGCCGAAGCAGGCCCCCACCACGCAGAAGTCCCCCACCTTCTCCACCACCACCCTGCGGTCCGTGGGGAGGGGCAGGCCCTCCCTGAGCTGGGAGAGCATCTCGGAGAGGGGGACCTCCAGCTCCCCCTCCTCCAGCCCGTACTCCCCGGCCAGCTCGGCCCCTATCTTCTCCCCCTCACCCCTCAGGAAGGCCTCCTCCACCCTCCTCCTGATCCTCCCCACCTCCTGGGCCACGGAGAAGGGGACCGGGATCTCCTCCCCTATCCAGCTGGGGACCGCCCCCACCGGATCCTCGTCCCTCCTGACGTAGACCTTGGAGCCGAAGACCTGCACGATCCTCCAGATCTCCCCTCCCAGCGTGAACTTCACCCCCGGTTCCCCGTACTCCGCCATGAAGGACTCGTCCAGCACCCCCACGGGCTGCCCGCTCCCGTCATCCACCACCAGGTACTGCTTCAGGTCGGGGATCATGGAGAGGTTCTCGAAGTAGTACCCGAAGAGCCTCCCGGGGGGGCCGGCCCTCTCCACTCCCTTCCCGTCCTCGGAGAGCCTCAGGAACCTCCCGCTCAGGCCCTGGGCGAACTCCACCACCTTCCTGAGGTCCTCCTCCCCCAGCTCCCTGAAGGGGTGCGCCCTCCTGAAGAGTTCCAGCGGCTCCCCCAGCTCCACCCTCCTGCGGGAGAGGAGGAGAGAAGCGAGGGAGTGAAGGAGGACGTCTAGGGGCTTCTCGGGGACCCTCACGGGCTCCAGCTCCCCCCTCCTGGCGTGGGAGACGATTACCGCGGACTCCAGCAGGTCGTCGGGATCCTGCACCACCACCACCCCCCTCGCCACCTCCCCCAGCCTGTGTCCGCTCCTCCCCACCCTCTGCAGGAGGCGGGTGGCCTGCCTGGGGGAGTTGTACTGAATCACCAGATCCACCCTCCCTATGTCCAGCCCCAGCTCCAGGGAGGAGGTGCTCACCAGCCCCCTCACCTCTCCCCCCTTCAGCCCCCTCTCCGCCCTCACCCTGGAGAAGCTGGAGAGGGAGCCGTGGTGCACGCTCACGGGGAACTTCAGGTCCCAGAGCTTGAACCTGTTCGCCAGGACCTCCGCGGTGGGGCGGGTGTTGGTGAAGAGGAGGGTGGAGCCGTGGGCCTCCATGAGCCTCCTCATCTCCCTGAGCCTGGCCGCCACCTCGGGGAAGGTGTAGAGCCTGGAGGCCAGCTCCCTGTCCTCCTCGGTGGGCCTGGGGTAGACCACCCTCAGCTCCATCTCCTTGGCCATGCTCACGTCGGCGATCTCGCACGGCCTACCCTCCCCCACCAGGAAGCGGGCCACCTCCTCCGGTGAGCCTATGGTGGCGGAGAGCCCCACCACCTGGAAGTCCCCGCAGAGGGACCGGAGCCTCTCCAGGGAGAGGGAGAGCTGGGCCCCCCTCTTGTTGTCCGCCAGCTCGTGCACCTCGTCCACGATCACCCACCTCACCGTCCTGAGGTGGGAGCTCAGCCTCCTCCCCGCCAGGAGGATCTGGAGGCTCTCCGGGGTGGTGATGAGGACGTCCGGGGGGACCAGGGCCTGCCTCTGCCTCTCGGAGGGGAGGGTGTCCCCGTGCCTCACGGCCACCCTCAGGTCCAGGGCCCTGCACCACCCCTCCAGCCTCTCCAGCATGTCCCTGTTCAGGGCCCTGAGGGGGGTGAGGTAGAGGACCCTCACCCCCCTTCCCTGGGGCTGGGAGAGGAGAAGGAGGTGGAGGACGGGGAGGAAGGCGCCCTCGGTCTTGCCCGAGCCGCTGGGGGCGATGAGGAGGACGTTCTTCCCCTGCAGGATGAGGGGTATGGCCGCCCTCTGGGGAGGGGTGGGCTCCGAGAAGCCCCTCTGCTGCAGGAGCTCCCTGAGGGGCCTCAGAAGCAGCTCGAAGGTGTTGGGCTCCATCGACCTCAGAGGTATTCCCCGCCCCTCCCCAGCTTTCGCTTGAGCTCCTCCAGCCTCCTCCTCAGCTCCCCTCCCGCCTCGCGGTACTCAGGGAGGAGCCCGGAGAGGGAGCGGGTGGACTCCGCGCGGAAGCCCGTCCCGGAGGCTATCACCAGCCTGTCCCTGGAGGTGGGATGGAAGGAAGCCAGGCCGAAGGGGACGGGCTCCCCCTCCTCCACCACCCTCCTTATCTCCTCATCCATCTTCTTCGCCGTGAACTTCACCCCCATGCCCAGCAGCTCGAAGGGGCTCACCATCTCCCCCTTGATCTGCCAGAGCCCCAGCCCGGGGGCGTGGAAGAAGAGGTCGCCGTACCCGTAGTCATCCCCACCCATCAGCACCCTCCACTCCCTCCTGAGGGAGGGGTGCCTGCGGTACTTCCGGCGCATCTCCTCCATCACCTCCGCTATGGGCTTCACCTCCATCTCACCACCTTATCCGGAACCCCTCCTCCCCTTTGGGCTCCTCCCATTTCACCTCCACTCCATCCACCCTCGCCCCGGGGGGACCCCTCCTGCAGAACTCCACCATCTCCTCCACCTTCCCCCCCTCCCCCTCGAAGACTGCCTCCACCCTTCCGTCGGGGAGGTTCCTCACCCATCCCCCCACGCCCAGGCGCTCCGCCAGCTCGCTGGTCCTGTACCTGAAGAAGACCCCCTGCACCCTCCCGCTCACGTACACGTGGGCCCTCACCCTCATCCTACCACCTACTTCAACCCGTCCCCGAGCCTCTCCCTCAGCTCCCTGAGGTCCCTGAGCACGAAGTCCCCGGAGGTCCTTCCCCCCCTGTCCAGGAAGAAGGCCCTTATCCCCAGCCTGCGTGGGACCCGGTAGTCGTACTCGAGGTGGTCCCCCACGTGCACCAGGTGGGAGGGGGAAAGCCCGCAGACCTCTAGGATCTTCCGGTAGGTCTCCTCCGAGCGCTTGATCCTCCCGAAGTCGGAGAAGGAGGAGAAGAAGCGGTCGAAGTAACCTTCGAGCCCCAGGACCCTGAGCTGGAAGGAGGCGAACTCCCTGGGGGCGTTGGTGAGTAGGATCAGGCCGTGTCCCCCCTCCCTCAGCTCCTCCAGCACCTCAGGCACCTCGGGGTAGGCCCTCACCTCCCCCCTGGCTCTCTCGAAGAGCTCCTCCACCTCCACCCTCAGGTCGAACTTCCTGAGCCAGTAGTGTAGGTCGTACCACTCCAGCTTTCCGTCGCCCACCCTGTCGTACTCCTCCTTCACCACCCTCCTGGCCTCCTCGAAGGGAAGGCCGTGCCTGAGGGAGTACAGCCTGGGTATCTCCTCCAGCCACACCCTGTTGGCGAAGCTCATTTCCACCAGGGTGCCGTCCAGGTCCAGGGATACGGTCTCCTTCATACCTTCCTCCTTTTCTCTTCCCGAAATATACCTTCTTCCGGCCGGCGGAGACCGGGCTATATTTACGCGGAGGAAAAAGGAGGATGTGCCCGCCAGGGTCAGAAAGCTGCCCTCCCTCCTGAAGCCCAAGAAAAAAGAAAAGGGGATGGAGATCAGGCCCAGGGAGGCCAAGGTGATAGGGGTCTTCTCCTGCAAGGGTGGGGTGGGGAAGACCACCGTGATCTCCAACCTGGCCTCCGGCCTGGTGGACCTGAAGAGGAAGGTCCTGGCCTTCGACGCCAACCTGGGAGCCCCCAACCTGGGCCTGCACTTCGGGGAGCTCACCCCCAAGGTCACGGTCCACGACGTGATCTCCTCCGACCTCCCCATCAGGGAGGCCGTCCTAAAGATCCAAGGAATACCGATGGTGCTGGGTTCGATAGCCTACGAGGACGAGGTGCGTCCGGTGGATCTGAGGGAGCTCCTCTCCCCCCTCAAGAGGGACTACGAGCTCATCCTGCTGGACTCCGCCCCGGGGATAGGGAGCGAGGTGGTGGCCGCCCTGAAGGCCTGCACGGGTATGATCATCGTGACCAACCCCTACGTTCCCACCATAGCCAGCACCCTCAAGACCTTCAGGGCCGCGGAGAGATACAGGATTCCCATTCTGGGGGTGGTGGTGAACAGGGTGGCGGGTGAGCCCTTCGAGCTCTCCCTGGGAGAGATAAGGGAGGCCCTGGGCTGGCCCGTGATAGGGGTGATTCCGGAGGACAAGAGGGTGAGGGAGTCCACGGCGGCGGGCATACCGGTGGTGAAGTACCGACCCAGGTCCAAAGCCGCCAGGGAGCTCAAGAAGCTCGCCTCCTTCCTTTCCGAGCGCCTGAAGAGCCTCTGACCCTCCCGCCGACCCTCCTGGTGGTCTTCCTGCGCCTCAGCATCTCCTCCTTCTTCCTCTCCGCCACCTCCTCCAAGGTCTTCCAGGAGGCCAGCTCCTTCCTGGCCCTCCTCCTCAGCCTCTCCATCTCGGAGGGGGTGAGGCCCGCCTCCCTCCTCCTCTCCCTGATGAACCTCTCCAGGGCCTCCACGGCCACCCTCTCGGGCTTCGCCAGGCGCCTGCGGACGGGGACCACCCTAGGCAGACCCGCGCGGCGCAGGAGGAGGGACATCCTGGCCAGGCTCTCCCTCTGCCTCTTGGTCAGCCTCACCCTCTCCCTCACCGCCCTCCTGCGCTCCGGCCTCCCCGTGGCCCTCCTGAGGAGATTCACCATCCTCCCGTACCTGAAGGACCAGCTGACCTGGTAGAAGGCGAAGCCCGCCATCGCCAGGACCAGACCCAGGAAGACCAAGAGCAGCAGGAGGGAGGAGGGGACGGTGGGGATCTCGAAGGTGGGTAGCAGGGCCACGGGCGGAGAGGGGGGCACCCTCACCCGCTGCCCGAAGAGGAGGAAGGTACCGAGTTCCTCCGTCCTGAACTGGAAGTACAAGTACTGCCCGTCCCTCCCCACCTCCTCGAGCCCGAGCTCCTCCGAGGGGAGCCTCCTGACCCCTATGGTCTTCACGTCTATCCTCTCTTCCTTCACCCAGGAGCGGCTCACCCTAACCCTCACCACCGCGTGGGAGAGGGCCGGGGAGGAGGGCCCGAGCTCCAGGGAGAAGTACCTGTAGGGGACGACCTCGGGCGGGAGGGAGACTGGGAAGTCCTCCGACTCCCAGGCCGAGACCGCCACCCTTCCGCCCTCCCTCACCACCACCTCCAGCCGGGACACGCAAATGCCCAGCCAGCCCACCTCGGCGGAGCCGGGAACTCCGGGCTCCAGGTAGCCGAGGGAAACCTCCCTGGAGGGGGGAGGGGCCCAGCCGCTCACCCCCGCCCTCCACCCCTCCAGCGGGCCCCACTCGGGGAGGAGGGCGGGTCCCCCCACCACCACCCTCTTCCAGCCCGCCGAGGTCAACGCCCCCACCTCCATCCCCTCCAGCTCCCTCCAGCCGTGGGGTGCCACCACCCCTCCTCCCCGGTTCTCCAGCTGCACCCATCCCCTCAGGGCGGGGGCCCTCATGGAGAAGCTCCTGCCCTCCAGCGCCCTCCAGCTGGAGAAGTAGCCCGCCGTGACCCTCCTCTCCTCCAGCACCCTCCAACCCACCCCTCCCGCCACCGCCGTCGTCCGCTCCTCCAGTCTTCCCCAGGAGGCGGAGGTGAAGGAGGAGCCGCTCCTCCCGTCCAGCACCACCCATCCTCTCTCCTGCGGACCGCTCACGCCCCCGCTCCAGCCCTCCAGGTGCCTCCACCTCCTGAGGGTGAAGCTCCAGACGGGAGAGGAGTTCTCGTGCCCCGCCTCGTCCACCGCCCTCACGCGCCAGTAGTAGGTCCCGGGGGAGGAGAAGCCCACGATCCTGGAGTTCTCAGGGGTGTTCTCCGCGTGGAGGAAGGGTTCTGTCATGCCGGACTCGTTGTCCACCGCGAGCTCGTAGAGGACGCGGGTGTTGTCCTCCACGCTCCCCCACTTGAACATGAGGGTGAAGGTTTCCAGCTCCGCCCCGTTTTCCGGGGAGAGGAGCTCCACCTCCGGGGGGGCGTGGAGGTCCGTGAAGAACCGGAAGGTCAAGGAGTTCTCACTTTCCTTCCCGGAGTTGTCCCTGGCCTGTACCCTCCAGTAGTAGGTGAGGTTGTCCTCCAGCGGGAGGGAAACCTCCCAGCGGTCGTTGTCCCTCCAGTCCGAGTCCGCCACCACATTCTCGAAGTTCTCGTCCCTGGAGACCCAGACCCGGTGCAGCACGGGCTGGGAGATGTCGGGGGAGACCTGCCAGACCAGGAGGGGAGAGGGGATGCCCACCACCTTCCCATTCTCCGGGGAGAGGGGGACGGGGGCGGGGGGAGGGGCGTTCTCCACCCTGAACCACCTCACGGGGGTCTCATAGACGTTGCTGGCGTTGTCGCGCGCCCTGACCCTCCACTGGTAGTCGTTGTCGGGCAGGGGGAAGGGAACCTGCCAAGAGTTCTCGGAGATCCAGCCCGAGTCCAGGTAGTTCTCCACCTCCCCCACGGAGACCAGGACCCGGTAGGAGAGCGGAAGAGAATTATCAGTTCCCTCCGCCCAGCTCAGGGTGGGCTGGGAGTTCTCCAGGGTGGCTCCGTTGTCCGGCCAGAGGAGGTCCACCCCCTGCGGGGGCAGGTTGTCCAGCCTGAACCAGCGTATCTCCGAGTTCTCCCCCTCGTTCCCGGCGTTGTCCCTGGCCTGGACCCTCCAGTACCAGACCCCGTCCGGCAGGGGGAGGTCCATCCTCCAGTTCTCCCCCTCCACCCACCCCGAGACCGCGTTCTCGTGGGAGAAGGAGGGATCGTCGCTGAGCTTCACCCGGTACCTCACCGGGAGGGAGTTCTCCTCCACGGACTGCCACCTGAAGTCCACCTCCCTGAGGTTCTCCCCGTTCTCTGGGGAGAGGAGGGAGGGGGCGGGGGGAGGAGCGGTGTCGAGCTGGAAGGTGCGGGAGGGACTGAAGGAACTCCAGTTTCCAGCCCCGTCCCTGGCCCTCACCCTCCAGGAGTAGATCCCGTCCACAGAGAGGGGCGGGACCTGCCAGGCGTTCTCGGAGAGCGCAACGTCGTGAACCGTCACGGGGCCGTACTCCACCCTCAGGTTGTAGGAGAGGGGTCCCGAGATGTCCCAGACGTTCTCCCACCTGAGGAGGGGGGTCCTGGTGTTCAGGTTCTCCCCGGCCGCGGGGGAGAGGAGGACGGGCACGGGAGGAGGCGTCAGGTCCACCCTGAAGCTCCAGGTGGGGGAGGGGAGGGTGCCCTCGTTCCCGGCGTTGTCCCTTGCGAAGACCCTCCAGTAGTACACGTTCTCCTGGAGGGGGGAGGGTACCCAGTAGTTCTGCTGGATCCAGCCCGAATTCTCCACGGGCTGGGTGAAGAGGTGATCCAGGGCCACCTGGACGAAGAAGGCCAGGGGGAGGGAGTTCTCGGAGGGGGAGAGCCACTGGAGGAGAGGAGTGGGGGTGTTCTCGTTCTCCCCGTCGGAGGGGTAGAGGAGGGTGGGGGCTCCCGGCGGAACCGTATCCACCCTGAAGCTCCGGATTTCGGACCACTCCCCCGTCAGACCACTCACGTGGGCCCTGACCCTCCAGTAGTAGAGGTTATCGGATAGCGGGGAGGGGGTGTAGTGGTTCTCCTCCAGAACGTTGTCCACCAGCGTGGAGGGAAACTCCTGGGAGAGGGCCTCCAGCACGCAGAGGTCCAGGTGCAGCACCGTCCTGGTGGAGTCCGGGGTGTTCTCCAGGTACCTGACGGCCAGCCGGTTCTCCACCAGGTACTTGCCCAGCTCCCTGAACCCGAAGGAGAACTCCAGCGTGACCTCGCTCTCCCCCAGCCAGCCCAGGAGCCTCCAGGCTCCCATCTCCCAGAGGTAGACCCCCACGTTCTCGTCCCCGCTCGTGTACCCCCTCACCCTGAGCGCATAGGTCTGGGCCTGGGGGATGTTCTCTATGCGGTGCTCCCAGTTGAGGGTGTTGTCCTCCTCGTTCTCCGCCAGGTTCTCGCAGACCCCGTCCTCCGCACGGGTGTCCTCCAGGGATCCCCCCACCACCTCCCCCCTCCTGGTGAAGCCGTCCGACAGCGTCAGGGGCTCCTGCCCCACCCAGGCGTTCTCCCCCGCCCAGACCGGGGCCTGGGAGGAGAGCTGCAGCCTGTAGTTGTCGGCCAGGAAGACGTTCTCCCAGGAGAGGGTGGGGGCGTTCTCCCCGAGGTTCCTCCCGTTCTCGGGGTAGAGGAGCGTGGGGGCCACCACCACCGAGGGCAGGAACTCCCTCCAGCCCTCCAGCTCCACCCACCTTCCCGTGAGGGCCTCCACCCCTCCCACCCATCCCTCCAGCCTGCTCCAGCCCGCGAAGGGGGCCTCCGTCCCCCCTCCCCAGCCCTCCAGCCCGCGCCATCCCGAGGGGGAGGAGAGCCCCTCCGACCATCTCTCCATCTCCAACCAGCCCGAGGGGGCCCTTCCCTCCCAGGACCACTCCTCCAGCTTCTCCCAACTGCAGGCCCTGAACCAGCGGATCCCCGACCATTCGCTCGCGTTCCCGGCCAGGTCCAGGGCCCTCACGTGCCAGCTGTAGACCCCCGGTCCGGGGGGCACCCAGGTGTAGCCGTTGTCCCCCACGTTCTCGTTCTCGTAGAGGAGGGAGGACAGGTCCTGGTTCTCACCCACCTGCAGGTGGTAGCCCCTCACCCCCGAGGGGGAGTCCGTGGAGGCGAGCCAGCTCAGCTGCACGGGACCCAGGTTCAGGAAGGAACCGTTCTCGGGACATAGGGGCTCGGCGGGGGAGGGGGGAGTGTTGTCCACCCCGAAGAGGCGCTCCTCCGACCAGGGACCCAGGTTGCCCGCGTTGTCCCTTACCCTCACCCTCCACAGGTACCTCCCCTCGTCCAGAAGGGTGGTGAAGGAGGTGGAGCCCGTCCAGACGTTCTCCCTCACCATCAGGCTGGGGTAGTAGAGGATCACCAGCTGGTAGGTGAGGGGCTGGGAGTTCTCCTCCACCGCTCCCCAGGAGAGGACGGGGGAGGTCTGAACCCACCTGTCGTTTTCGGGGGAGAGGAGGGGCGGGGAGGAGGGCGGAAGGGTGTCCACCCTGAACTTCCTCCACTCGGTGAATGGGCCCTGGTTGCCCGCGTTGTCCACGGCCAGGACCCTCCACCACCAGATCCCGTCCCCCTTGAAGGAGAGCTCGACGTTCTCCCCCTCCACCCAGCGGCTCTCCGCTATGTTCACCTTGTCGGGGGAGACCTCCACGTAGTACCTGAGGGGATAGGAGTTCTCCGGGGGGGCCTGCCACCTCAGGACGGGGGTGCTGTCCCCCACGTTCTCCCCCGCGGCCGGGGAGAGGGGAGAGGGCCTGGCCGGGGGAAGGGTGTCCACCCTGAGGGTCCTGACCTCGGACCAGGGGGAGCTCACCCCGGACCTCCAGGCCCTGACCCTCCAGCGGTAGAGGTTGTCGGGGAGAGGGGTGGTGGGCGTGTAGGAGTTCTCCGTCACGCTCACCCAGAGCTCGGGACCCGAGAACCCCGGGTCGTTGTCCACCTGCAGCTCGAAGTTGTCGGCGGGCTGGAGGTTCTCCCAGGCGAAGGTCGGGGTGCTGTCGCTGGTGTTCAGGGCGTTCTCGGGAAGGAGGGGGAGGGGAGCCGGCACGGGGGCCCCTGAGGTGAAGGTGCCACCCTCCAGCACCCCCCATACCCCGGGGGCGGGGAGGAGGTGGAACCTGGAATCAAGCGGGGCCCAGAGGGCGGGAGAGGCGGCCGCGGAGCTCCTGGCCTCCAGCATCCGCCATCCCGCCTCCACCGTTCCCAACCCTCCCCACCAGCCCTCCAGGGGGGACCAGGAGGCCGGAGCCCCGGAGGTGCCCGTCCACCCCTCCAGCTCCAGCCAGCAGGAGGGTGCGGGGAGAGCCGCAACCCAGCTCTCCCACAGCCTCCACTGAGCGGTTGAGAGGATTCCCGAAATCCAGGAGTCCGCCTCTCTCCAGAGGGCCGGGGCCCGGCAGGTGGAGGACCAGACCTCCGCCTCCGTCCAGCCTGCCCTCGCCGAGAGCCCTTCCGCTAGGGATTCCAGCACCACCCAAGAGGCAGGTCCCCGCACCACTCCGGCGAGGGAATCCAGGGGGCCCCAGAGGGCCGGGAAGGTCAGAACACCCGTCCTGAGATCAAGGGCCAGCCAGAGCGCCTGAGCCTCGGACCCCACGCTCCAGGTCTCCAGGTGCCGCCAGAAGGCGCCGGCCTGAGTTGAAACGCTCCAGGCTTCCTGCTGGTGCCAGGAGGAGGGCGCCGCGGGGATCACCGTCCAGGTCTCCAGCGGGGACCAGCCCGCCTCCACCCTCACCGTTCCCTCCCATCCCTCCAGCGTGGACCAGCGAGCGAGGGAGGGGGAGGAGAGGCTCCAGGACTCCAGCTCCCTCCAGAGGGACGGGGAGGGGAGGGAGGCCGCCCAGGCCTCCAGGGCCGACCAAACCGCACCGGAGGGGGAGAGCCCCTGCCAGCCCTCCAGAACCCTCCAGCCCGCCTGGGCCTGAGAAGAGAGGGCCCAGCCCTCCAGAACCCTCCAGAGGGCCGGGGGGGGAAGGGAGGCCGCCCAGGCCTCCATTAGGAGCCAGCGGGTTTCCGGAGCCAGATTCTCCGCCCAGCCCTCCAGCGGGCGCCAGGAGGCCGGGGAGGAGAGGGTTCCCGTCCAGCCCTCCAAGACCACCCACAGGACTCGAGAGGCCGCGGAGACCGTCAGGAACTCCAGCTCCCTCCACCCCGGCGGGCTACCCGCGGTCCACGTCCAGGCCTCCAGGGACCTCCATCCCGCGGTGCGGAAAGATCGGTTCTCGGACCAGGGACCGGCGTTACCCACCGCGTCCAGCGCCCTGACTCTCCAGAGGAACTCCCCCGCTCCCAGGCTGAGGGTGTGCTGGTTCTCCGTCACGAAGTTCTCGCAGAGAAGGGAGGGACCGGAGTAGACTTGGATCCAGTAGCCCGCCACGCCGGAGCCCCCGTCCGCGGCCGAGTACCACCTGAGCGTCACGCTCCCCTCCTGCACGCAGGAGCCGTTCTCCGGGTAGAGGAGCTGTACCTGGGTGGGCGCCACGTTGTCCACCTTAAAGTTCTCGGTCGGGCAGTTCTCCCCCAGGTTCCCCGCGTTGTCCCTCGCGCAGACCTTCCAGTAGAAGACTTTTCCCTCCGTCCCCAGGGCCTCCAGAAGCTCTGGGGCCGTCCAGCTGTTCTCTTGAACCCAGGGTGACTCGTAGACGTGGGCCCACGGGCTGTTCTCAAAATCGTCATCCTCGCAGACCCAGACCTTGTAGAGAACCGGCAGGGAGTTCTCCTGCACGGCCTGCCAGGTCAGGGTGGGGGTGATGGAGGTCCAGGCGCCTCCAATCGGGGACTGCGGGAGGGGTGTGAGCGGACGGGCGGTGTCCACCCTGAAGCTCCGGGTCTGACTCCAGCTGAGCGAAAGGTTGCCGGCGTTGTCCTTCGATTTAACCCTCCAGTAGTAGACCCCGTCGGGAAGGGCGTTCTCGGGCGGGAGCTGGAGCTGGTTCTCCCCAACCCAGCCGAAGCTGAAGACGTAGGGTTCGTTGAAGGCTGGCTCGTTGTCTATCTGAATCCAGTAGGTGACGGGTAGGGAGTTCTCGGGAACGGAGCACCAGCGGAAGAGCGGGGTGCTGTCGTTTATGTTCTCCCCGTTGGCCGGCCAGAGGAGAACGGGTGCGGCCGGTTTGACGGTGTCCACCCTGAACCTCCAGACCTGGGACCATGAACCGTTCTCGCCGGACCTGAACTGCCTCACCCTCCAGTAGTAGAGGTTGTCGGGAAGCGGGGTGGTCGGGGTGTAGGAGGTGGAGGCGACCGTTGCGGAGAGGACTAGGGGCTCGGTGAAGCCGGGCTCGTCGTCCACTTGCAGCTCGAAGTTGTCCGCGGGCTGCAGGTTCTCCCAGGCGAGGGTCGGGGTGCGGTTGCTGGTGTTCTCTCCCTCTCCGGGCGAGAGAAGGCGGGGGGCGGGGACGGGTGCCCGGGAGGAGGAGGTCCAGGAGTCACACGGTGACCAGAAGGAGGGAAGGGAGTAAACCCCCGCCTGCCATCCCTCCGCCATCCTCCAGAGGGAGGAGGGAACGCCCAGGACCCCCGTCCAGCCCTCCCCCTCCCTCCAGGAGGCCGGGGCCTGGGTGGTGGAGGAGAGGGCCTCGGCCTGCCTCCAGGAGGCCTGGAAGGAGAGGCCCACCACGTACCCCTGCAGGGGGAACCAGAAGGAGGGGAGGGAGGAGAGGAAAACGGAATAACCCTCCATCACCCTCCAGCCAACCGGGGGAGCTGCGGGGGAAGCCGACCATCCCTCCAGCGGGACCCACACGTGGGGGGCCACCACCGTCCCCTCCCACCCCTCCAGGGGGGACCAGCGGGCGGGGAGGGCCCCTTCCGCCTGCCAGGACTCCAGCTCCCCCCAAAGGCGAACGGTGAAGGTGTAGTTCTCCGACCACTCCCCCACCCACCCCGCCCCGTCCAGGGCCCTGACCCTCCACAGGTAGGTGCCGCTCCCCAAGCAGTTCCCAAGCGTGTGAACGTTCTCCCCCGTGAGGAGGTGGTAAAGGGGAGGATCGGAGTCGTCGTTGTCCAGCCAGAGCTCGTAGGTCACACCCGAGACGTCCTCCACCCCGCTCCAGGCCAGGGTGGGGGTGGGGGTCTGGACGACGGCCCCGTTCTCCGGGAGGGAGGGGAGGGGGATGGCGGGTGGAGCGTTGTCGTATCCCGCCTCCGCCTCCTTCACGGAGGGGGCCTTGTAGTTCCCCCTGTCATCCCAGACCCCCGAGGAGAACTGGTAGTGGCCCTGTTCGGGGAAGGCGAAGTAGAAGGTGTAGGGGAGGGAGGTCAGGTTGTCGTAGAGGACCCAGGGGCCCCAGCTGGAGTTGTCGGAGGAGAAGCGATACCAGAGCTCCACGTTCTCCACGGTCCCGTCGTTGTCCTGGGCCTCCACGGTGAGGGTGAGGGGGGAGGAGGTCTGCCAGTAGGGGGAGACTACCGTGGAGATCCTGGAGGAGGGGGGAACCCTGAGGCGGAAGAGGAAGACCTCCGAGGAGTTCTCGTTGCCCGCCCCGTCCACCGCCGTTACCCTCCAGTAGTAGAG
>Ga0207433_10009452_pt1 | contig 15504 bp, 13 predicted proteins | sample YelNatPaOPGAMG01_FD_187559 | JGI IMG/M metagenome (GOLD analysis project Ga0207433, IMG submission 187559) | Hot spring thermophilic microbial communities from Obsidian Pool, Yellowstone National Park, USA - OP-RAMG-01 (SPAdes) (version 3) | ecosystem: Environmental > Aquatic > Thermal springs... | reverse complement strand
TCGGGGGAAATGAGCCGCCTTCCTCGAGCCTTGGCAGTCTCTGTGTCCCGGCAGTTGTAGGTCGGAACAAGAATTGCAAATATTGGATAAAATTGCGAAAAAAATTATGGAGGGGAAAAAGATCTCTAAAAATCACAAAATTTTTATCACCTATATTTTGTCGCTAATTGTATTTTTAGGCGCGGTGAATGGAGGTAGAGCGGAAACAATCATCATTGAAAACGACGTGAGGGCAAACGCCAACACCGGTGGAAATATTATGGAAGGCAGAGGCGAGGTGAGGACCGGAAGCGCGAGCGCGTCGTCAAGTTCCAGCGCGACCGTGAATAGCGACGGAGAAACAAAAGTTGAAACGAAAGTCGAAGCGGGAGTCAACGGAAAAAAGGTGGAAGCGCAAATAAAGAAAGAAGATTCAAAAGAAAATATCAGCGTTCAAAAAGAGGTCAAAGACGATGGAGCCGAAGCAAAAGTGGATATCGGGATTGAGGCGAACAGCAAAGGAAACATTGCGGAGGGGAACGGGGATCATAAAAATACGGATCAAGACGAAAACCAATCAGGCAGTCAAAATACAAGCGATAACTTTTTCGCTCAAGCAATAAGTAGTATTTCCAAGGCAATCAAAGCAATTAAAGGAGTTTTTGATAGCCTAATTTCATTCATAAGCTAGACAATTATTTTATTTCATAAACTAATCACAAACTAAACAATTATCCGATTTCAAAAGTAAAACATTACTTCAATACTACGTAGTATTGAAATAATGTCGCAAATGTTTGTTCTGGGGTTGTTGGCAAGAAATAGTAATGGTACTTAAAACAGGAGTTACGCAGTATAATAAATAATTACCTTATAAAAGCCATAATTAATTTTTTTATAAGCTAAAACCGCAATTCACGTCTTGAAAGTAATGGTCTATAAGTAGCTTGAATAAGCCAGTTTGCCTTAGAAAAAATCTTTACATTTTGGATAAATTTACATCAATTTTTGCTTTATGCTTTAATTAAAGCAAATTATAAAGGCGCATATAAGTCCTGTTAAGTATTGAAAATGAAGAGTAAGAAAAGAAAAACATTGAATATAATTTTACATCTCGCGCTTGCGCTGGAGCTAGCAGTTTTTCAGTTTGCCTGGCCATTGGCGATAGCGCGGGCGGCAGAAGAGATTTCAGCTGGCGAGACAAGCCAAAATTCATCGGCTGAGGTTGAAAAAGAACAGCTGACCGGCGAGAAGAAAGATGATTCAGCGGCGAATATAACAAACGAAAACAACAAGGATAAGGAAAAAACAGATAACACAACAAACAGCCTAAACGAAGCGAACAATAGCCCAAGCAAAGTTGATAGTCCGGACAACAAAGATAAAAATAAAGACGAAGTTAGCAGTCCGGAAAACACCAATGGGGAAAACAATTTATTAGCTGCGGAAAGAAAGGCAAGTCCGGAGGATTTTTGGAAATCTTGCCATCTTTCAGAGGAAGAAGAAAATCTCATCAAAGGAAGTGAAGGAGAAAAGTGTCAGCAAGAAACCAGCTGTGAGGAAATAAAAGTTTGCCTTTCTGTTTTGATTGAAGTGAAAAATGAAGCTAAAGTTCAAAATGAAACGACATCATCGGCAAACACTGGTGAAAATTCAATTATCATTGAAGAAAAAAAGCCTGGTAACGAACAACTTCAGGAAGAAAATACCGAAGGCAATAATGAAACCGGAACAGACAGAGCGGAAGAACAAGGGAGCATTTCTGGTAGTTCAGATTTGCAGGAAAACAGTGACCAGTCTCAATTTCAAGAAGGAGCGGATCAGGTAGAAGGGGGAAATAACGGGAAAAATAACTTAGACCAAGAAAGCAAAAACGACGGTGGTGAAAAAAGTAGTGATGATAATTCTGTTGCAAAAGAGAAACTTCAGCCGGAAAATCAAAATACCAATTCTGCCGTGATTGAAACCGGAGAGGCAACGACTCAAGCCAATGTTTATAACGAAGTAAACGTCAATATCATCGGCGAGAATAACCAAAAACTGACTGAAAATATTGACGGAGTGGTTACTGGCGACATAAACCTTTTGGAAAAATTCAATAATCTTTTGGGCAGTGGCGTTTCAGAATCACAAGAAACCGGAACTTTAGTTGAGGTGAATATTGAAAACAACGCTTTTGTGGTCAACCGCGCGGCGGCGGAAGCCAATACCGGAAAAAATTCCATCAATGGCGAAGGGGAAAGCGCTCTAATTTTGACTGGAAACGCTATTGCGACTGCCAATGTCGCCAATATCGTAAACTTGAATCTCATCGGCAACAACTGGCTTTTTGCGACAATAAACATCTTCGGCGAATGGATCGGGGACCTCATCGTTCCCGGTGAGGGCTTGCTTTCTGTTCCCGGAACAGGTGGGTCAGGTGATATATCAATCACAACCGACAACACCGTAAATATTGAAAACAACACTGAAGCCAACGCTGACACCGGCAATGATTCAATTAAAGGAAAAAACGGAAGCGCGAGCATCGAAACAGGAAGCGCCCAAGCCGGATCAAGTGTGAAAAATGTGGTCAACACAACCATCATCAAGAACAACTGGTTTTTTCTGGTGATAAATAATATGGGATCTTGGATGGGAAGAGCGCTTCATTGGGGCGGAGAAAACAATGTGGAATCATATAGCTACGACTTTGACGAAAATGAAGGCTGGGAGAGCAATTTTTCTCATTGGTTTGCCAAAATTTTTATCAAAAACAACGCCGAAGTGGAAAATTCTGCCCTTGCCAGCGCCAATACCGGAAAAAATTCAATAGAGGGAAATTTTGGGCAGGCTCTCGTGAAGACAGGGGATGCAGAGGCAAGAGCCAACGTTTGGAATTTTGTGAATACCAATATCATCGGCTCAAACTGGATGTTAGCGGCAGTGAATATTTTTGGAAACTGGAAGGGGAATGTTGATTTTGCTTATCCAGATATTTCTCTCTCCATAAGCGATGGAAAAGAAAAGGCTAGCAGTGGAGACAGCCTCACTTATTCAATTGTTTATGAAAACAAGGGAAGAGCCGACTGCGATGAAGTGGATTTGGCAGTTACCCTTCCGCCGTATGTTAGTTATAAAGGAAGCTCTGAAGGGGACGCTTCCGAAGAGAGTGGAGAAAATTTTTTCTGGCATCTTCCGAGACTCAAAGCCGGCGAAAGGAGAGTTTTGAGCCTTAGCGCGGTGGTTTCGAACAATCTTCCCGAAGAAGGAATTCCGGGAACGGCTTTGGCGGCAGTGAAAACAACAACAAAAGAAGTAGAGCTTGAAAACAATACAGCGGCAGATGAGACTGTTTTCCTTCCCCTTTCTTTTGGTGGAGAAAATTCGGGATTGGAAAAAAACTTGGAAAATGAGAACCAAAAACTGGATTCAGCGCTTTTCATTTCTCGCAAAATAAGCAACAAAAAAGCCAAGCCGGGAGAAATTGTGAAGCAGACCATTGTCGTGAAAAACATAGGAGAAGAAAATCTTACCGGAGTTGTTCTTCAAGATAGGCTGAAAAACAAAAAAGGAGAAGTGGGAACCTATCATTGGGAAATCGGAAGCCTTAAAAAAGGACAAAAAGCCATTGTAGAATATTCTCTTCAAATAAATGCTTGGGCGCCGTCCGGAGACTACCGAAGCAAAGCCAGCGCTTTCGGATTTGACTCAAGCGGACAGGAAGTAAGATCGGCTGAAGTTAGCGGCGTTTTCTTTGTTGAGGTTCCTAATACTGAGGAGTACTATAACTATTATCAAAATTATCAAAATTATCCGCCGGTTCAATATTTGGAAAATGAATCCGGTTTGGTGGCGGCTGCAGAGGCGGCAGGGAATGAGGCTCCCGGGAAAGTTTTAGGCAGATGGACCAATGGTGTCTGCAGCGCGCTTCCCTGGTGGGGTTGGATGGCGGCGGCGATAGTTTATTTTGCGGCGATTCATTGGGCGCTTTTGCGCCAGAGAGAAGTTGTTGAGTCGCAAAAAGCAAAGGACAAACAATTATGAAAAACAGGATTGAAAAATTTTTGCGAACTTTTGTGATTCCGTTGAGTGCCACCGCTTTAGCCATTCTTTTTTGGCTGCAGTATGAGTGCCAGAAAGCCTGGTGGTGGCTGTTTCTCATTGGAGCGATTTTTTTGGCTCACTACTATCTCTATTTCAAAAAAACAAGAAGCGCTTAATTTTTCCTAAGAGTTCTTTTCTAAGACTTTCGCGTTGAAAATATTTTAACTTTAGAAGTTGGCGGCAAATTGCGCATTGCAACTGCGATCGTGTTTTGAGCATATCTTTTTAGAGGTTCTTGATATTTTAGATAAAGAGGGTAGTTTTTGGTAATTTGTTTTTTGGCTTTTTTTAAGCTTCTTCTGGAAGGTTGGTCTTTTGAGAATAGCTGAGTTATCCACAGGTTGCTGATGGCTTTTGGGGCGGAAAGAATGTATAATATAGTTAGCAAAAAACTCCTGCCAAATTTTTTTAGAAATTTGGTAAAAAGATAAAAGAAAAACAAAAAACAAAAAAGAAAAAAGATCTTGCTTTGCGAAGGAGACCTTTTTTATTTTTGCGTCTTGCGATTGGGAAGGAAAGAGCAGTTTGATTTTTGAAGCTTGAAAATCTTTTCTTAGGCAGAGCAACTGAAATCTTGTTGACTAGGGAAAAATTATTTTTTGTCCCAAAAATAAAGAGAAAATAAAATGGAAATAAGCTGGGGAAAAATTTATAAAGATTTTATTTACCGACGAAAACCGACGCCGAGAGAGAGCGTCGGCTTTTTTGGTTGGCTTTACGAATTACGAATCTCTTACGAATGTACGAGTAAAAAAAGAAGAAATTTGATTTTTGCGAATTATCTGCCCGACCCGCTTGAATTTTTTCGAAATTTCTCTCAGATCAAAGCCGGCGAGAAAATTCACTAAGAATTCCAAATAAAAAGAGGAAAGAGGAAGTCTAAGACAAAAAGAGAAGGGATAAATTAGCTAAATTTTGATAATATTGATCCCTCGCCAAGAAATTGAGGCGAGGAAAAGGTCGACGCGGGAGCTGCGAAAGTGCCAAATGTTGAATAATTCGATCTCCCTCTAATAGGGGGAGGGTAGAAACCCTATTTTATGCTTGAAGGGAGGCGGATTATTTGTCTAATAAGTAAGTAATCATTCATTTTTCTCATCTTGAAAAGCAAGGTGGGAGGAATAAAATAAAAAGTTATGGAAATAAAAAATATCTCACGAAGCCTCGTGGTCATTGCCGGAGTCGCGGCGCTGGCTATCGGAGGCACAATCGCCTATTTCTCCGACACGGAAACCGCACCGAACAACACATTGAACGCAGGCACAATAGATATTGATGTCGACGGCAAGAACCCCTGGAATCATACCTACACTTTAGGTGATATGAAGCCGGGAGAAACAGCTAATATTGATTTTAAGATCAATAATGTTGGCGCGAATCCAGTAAATATATCGAAAAAATTGTATGGAATTGTCGGTAATGGAGGAAATGAGAAATATGATTGCACTGACTCGAATAATAGCGGCTGGAAGACATCATCAGAACCAGAGTGCGTGGCAGAACAGGAAAAAGGTGAAAAAAAAGATGATATTCAAAGTCAGATTGTCTATGATTTGTCAGTTGAAGTCTGGAAAGGCGAAACAAAACTCTGGTGGCAGACTATTTACAGCGATGCAGAGAATAAAACAATAACTGATGTTTACGGTGCGAACGGTGGAAACTCAATAAAACTTGGAATGATTCCGGTTGGAGGATACATGAAAGTGAAGCAAAGCTATCATCTCAAAGGCGAAACGCCCAATGAATATCAAGGCGACGAATTGAAGTTTGATATGGAAATTAGGGCTGATCAGTTATCACAAACCGAACAGGGGAACGCCACTGTCACTCTCGAAAACAAGTCTGGCAATCCTGATTGGAATATTATCGAAGATGATATTAATGGGATTCTAACGTATAGCACTAAAGGACCGACTTTCAATTATAGCTTTTCCGGGAAAGTTAAAACCGACGGAAGTTATACTTTGATTTATGTTGGCCCGAGCGGTAATTACCCCTGTAGTGGCAGTAAAGTGATCGGCTCTGGAACTTCGTCAAGCGGTTCGATTAGTTTCAACGGAAATACGGATTTGGGAGTTGATATTAATAATGGAAAAGTTTGGTTAGTGCCTTCTTCAACGTATGATACTTCAAATCAACAAATGATAGGTTGGGATCATGCTAACAATCTCTATGAAACAGCTCTGATCAACTACGATGACACAGACGTCTCTACTCCGTAAAGAAAGAGATATTAATCGACCCCTCTTCACCCCTCTCTTTGCCAAGGGAGGGGGAAGTGAGGGCTTGATTTGAGAAACAATAATCACGAAAAATTATGAAAAGAATTTGTTCCTGGCGTGGGAAAGAAATGGAGGGAATTTTGGAAAAAGACTCTGATTTGATCACGCCTGGAATATGCGAAGATTGCCAAGAGAAATTGAGAAAAGAATGAGAAGAATCAAGAAAAGCAACAAAAAAGAAAGATAAATCTCAAAATCCAGAGTTCAAAATTCTGCGCAAATTGGTTAGATATGATGAAAAAAGTTTTCAAAATGATATATTACCTTTTTCTCGCAGTGGTGGCGATGGTGGTTTTGCTTTTGATATTTTCCACACTTCCGGTCAAGGGGAATTTCAGGTCTTTGGTGGTTCTTTCTGGTTCTATGGAGCCGAAAATCAAGCGAGGAAGCATCGTGGCGGTTTGGCCAGCGGCGGAGTATAAAATTGGCGATGTTATCACTTTTGGGCGAGTGAGCCGGACGGAAAATCCGACAACGCACCGAATCTATGACATAAAAGCTGAAGGAGGTCAAAAAGTGTATGTGACCAAAGGGGACGCCAATAACGCGCCGGACCAAAAAACCGTTTCGGAAAGCGAGATTTTAGGAAAAGTTGTTTTGGTACTGCCTTATGTTGGCTATGCCGTTGCCAAAGCCAAAACACCGGTGGGATTTTTGCTTATCGTGATTGTGCCTTCGGTGGTGATAATCTATGAGGAAATCCGAAATATTGCGGAAGAAGTGAAAAAACACTGGGCGCGGCGGAAAGAAAAGAAAGAAAAGGAAAAAGAAAAAATTCCCTTTTGGGAAGAAAGAGTGGCGAATCTCAGATTTGACAGGCCAGAAAAGAATAATTTGGCAAAAAAAGTGGCGTCGCCAGGAAAGCCGCTTGCCAAAGGACCTAGAAAAATTTATAACTAGCTATGATTTCATTTTTGGAGAGAAAATTTTTTTCGGCGATTATTCTTTTTGGGATTGTTGTTTTTCCATTTTCTGTTTCGGCTGTGTCCGTTGCGCCGGAGGGTTTTTTCGATTCGGAAAAAAGTGAAGGAAATGTGCTTTCGGTAGGTACGCTTGATTTTTCACTGGCTTCAGACGGGGATTTTTCCGGCGCGGTGAGTGAAACCGAATCAGCCAAGCGGGATATTGAGGTGAAAAAAATGGGAAGTCTTGGTTTTCAATATAAAGTAAAGGCGGATAATTTTTCCGGAGATTTATGTAATAAACTGAAACTGAGAGTCAGATTGGAAGGCGAAAGCGTGCCTCTGTATAACGGTGATTTGAATAAATTTTCCCATAAAATAGGGATATTTTCCGATCCGGAAAAGCTGGAGTTTGAAGTCGGTTTGCAGGATAGCGCTTCTGGCTGGGAAGGAAAAACTTGCGCTTTTGATTTGGTTTTTGATGGCTGGCAGGAAGATTTTGCGAATTTTGGAGAGGGGGGATTCACGGATACGGAGAAAATAGCCAATTCTGTTGTTTCTGTAAAAGATATTGTTATTAATGAGATTTTTCCCGACCCGAATGGAGCTGACAATAGCGACAAGGCCCACAGTGAGTTTATTGAGCTATATAATAACACCAATTTGTCAAAAAATGTTGGCGGCTGGAGAATTTATATCGGAGAAAGTGATTTTATTGAAATAAACAATGATACTACTGACGGAGCGGGAGTCAATATAGGCGCCAAAGGATTTTTGGTGGTATATTTGAGCAAAAAATGGAGCGGGTCCGTATTGAATAATTCAAGTGATTCGGTTTATCTATATAAAGGTCTAAAAAGCTCATCAGACTTAGTTGACAGCTATAATTATTCAGGAGCTCAAGAAGATAAATCCTTTACTCGTCAACCCAGTGGGACGGGCAACTGGATATTAGCAATGCCAAGCCCGGGAAGCTAAAATAATGGAAATAAACATAAAAAAATTAATAATTATCTGCGGGGCAGTTTTATTATTTGGTGTCCCTCAGCCGAAGTCATACGCAAAAAATCCGGACAAAGTTTCCATTTTTCACGCCGATGGGACTGCTTTTTCAGTAAAGCCCCTTGTTTTTGAGGCGAATGTTTTGCCGGGAGAGGTTTTTGAACGGGGATTTTATGTTGTGAAAAAAGACAGTTTTGATCAAATTTTGATGATGCACTTTCAGAGGAATTTGACTGCTAAAGAAAATATCCTGGCGCGAAAAATTTTTGTGCGCTTGAAGCGAGTTTCTGACGGAAAATTTTTATGGCTTCCTAATGGGCAGACAAGAATGACTCTTGCCGGGCTGTATGCCTATCGCGATCCGAGAAATTCCGATGCCTTTCGGTTTGACAGGATCTCTGGAGCGAATGGTTCAAAATGGAAATATGAGCTTATTTTTGAATTCAGTCCGCGAGCTGGAAACAGGTTTCAAGGCAGAAAAACGCAATTTGATCTTGGTGTAGGGATATTTTCAAAGCCGACCGGCATTTGTTCGGGATGTATTTGCTTCTGGCGCGATTTCTGTTGCCATCCAACCGAATGGCAATGCCGCTGGGCAAAATGGCTTTTTTAAGCTTTCCTATTGAGGAATCTTCGGTAAACCATATACCATGACTGCGATTATATTTTAAACATGCTGTTTTTTCCTAAGATGGCATCTTAGGAAATTTTTTAGTTTCGCAAAAATGGTTTTTCTTGTATAATTAGAGCAAAGCTAATTCTTGTTTTTCTAGAGAGCGAGGTGAAGAGATGAAAAAATATTCAAAAATTGGTTGGGGGCTTTTGCTGGTAACAGCGCTGACGTTGACTGGCTGCGGCGGCAAAAAAAACCAAAATCAGACCGGTCAAAATGTTCCGAAAACAAGCCAAAACGAAAATGCTCAAGAAAACACTGGTCCGTCAACAGCCGAGAAAGTTCAACAAAAACTTTTAGATTGGCTGACAGCTGGAACGGGAGCAAAATGTCTTGTTGAAGATCCGCAAATGGGACAAGTTACTATGTATGCCAGCGGCGAAAAAGCCAAAGTAGAAGGTTTTTCTTTCACACCAATGCCTTCTCCCGATCCGATGAAAAACAATCAGTCTCCCACGGAAGAAAAAGGCACTATGCTCAATGATGGGCAGTGGGTATATATGTGGAGCGGGAAGTCGGGAATAAAGTTTAATATTGAAGAAATGAAAAAGTTGGCGGAGGAGTCGGGAGCTTCGCAGGAAAACCAAAATCAACAAGAAGCAATGGATTGGAAAAATTGGGCTAAAAAGATGGATGAAAGAGGAGTGAAATACAACTGCTCTTCCACTGTTCTTTCCGACAGCGATTTTGCTCCGCCGACCGACGTTCAATTTCAAGACTGGGGAGAAATGATGAGAAAGCTTATGAAAATGAGCGAGGAGATGAAAAAGAAAATGCCCGATACGCCGCCAGTACCAACTCCCTAAACTTTGTTTTTCCTAAGACTAAGTCTTAGGAAAAGTCTTGAGAGATGAGCTTGGTTTTTGGGAATTGTGTAATTTTTTGCATTTGCCCCTTTTAATTTTGTTTTTTTTGTGATAGTATTTTATTGCTTTTTCGATTGTCTGAGGAGTTCAATTTATCCTATTTTTTTCTGTTGACATAGCTTGGTAAGCAGATTTATTTGTTTATACCTAAGCCTATATAACCCTGTTGGCAAAGCAAATTTCTGTTTGCTTTCGCCAATGCCCAGGTAGCTCAGTGGTAGAGCAACTCCCCGCCTGCCTTCGCATAATGCCGATGTAGCTCAGTGGTAGAGCAACTCCATGGTAAGGAGTAGGTCACCGGTTCAAGTCCGGTCATCGGCTCAGGCATTTGCGGGCAGGTGAACAGGCTCATTTGCCGACGAGGTAGATAAGCTGGAGGGCTTTCATAAGTATAGATAAATTTGATTTTATGGGGAATTTCCGTTACACTGGAGGCGGGATTAATAAATTTTTAAATACAGAGAAAATGAACAACAAAACAAAATACATCTGGGCAGCGATAGTCATTGTCGCTCTCGTTTTTGTCGGATTTTTATGGTATTGGAGTTTTGGGAAAAAAGGAAAGAATTTGCCAACTTCTTCCCAGACGGAAAATAGCGCCAACGAAGGCAGTAATAATAGTTTAGAAAACAGCTCTTCGGAAGGCGAAGTGACGAATGAAATTGCTTCGGAAGATGAAACAGACTACAATGCTATTTGCGAAAATGGAGAATGGCTCGAAATTGCCAATCAGTCGGGTGAATTGGCTTCCGTCACCGGGAAATTGCGCAAAGTTTATCCGGATGACGCTTCTTCTGAATTTAAAAATTATCAGTATTATCTTGAAGGAACGGAGAGTTTTGGCTTAACTGGAAAAGATCTTTTCAAACTTGATTATTTTGAAGACCGGGAAGTTGAAGTGCAAGGAACTAAAGATGCGAATAAAAAAGAAATTGCTGTGGCGCGAGTGAGATGCAGCGGAAAGGAAACCGACAAGAATGTTCTTAGCCGGCGCAAAGCCCTGATGAGCTGGCTGGCAGATAACATCAATTCCCTCGCTCCGCAAAAAGCCAAATATCAAAAATGGACAGTGGATATTGTGGATTTTGTTGACGAAAACAACGTTTATGTGGAATACTATGATACGATTGAAGACACAGAAAACGATATCAATGAAGACACATCACGGCGTATTTTGGTGGAAACGGCGGCTAAACCGGGTGGCTATAGCGCAAAAGTTTTAGCTTATTGGGAGATGGGGGAAGATGATTACGTGCTCAAAACCGGAACGGATAAATTTGAAGATTCTGAAGTAATTGCTTCCTATCAATATGATCCCGAGCAAAAGACTTGGGAAAGAATTGACTAATAATTAATCATTCCGAATAAAGAACGAATAGTGAATAGGAACGAATTCGTTCTAATTGGTTTAATGTTATTTCTTTATTCGTGAATTTATATTATGTCTCAAGAAAATCTCGTAGCGCTCAAGTGTGAGGTTTGTAAAAAAGTGAATTATCATACCTACCGCAATAAGAAAAAAATCAAGGAAAAACTGGTGCTCAAAAAATTTTGCAAAAATTGCCGCAAGCATACGTTGCATAAGGAGGTAAAGGTGTAAAGCGATAATCTCAAAACTTAAATTTCGAATTTTAAATCAACTTCAAATGACTAAATGTCAAAGTTTTTAGGTTTTATTTTTAGGTCTTGAAACGGGGGAATAGTTCAGTGGTAGAACACTGGTCTCCAAAACCAGAAACGAGGGTTCGATTCCTTCTTCCCCTGCCAAATTCAAACTATTTTTATTTTCGGAAGCCAGAAAAGCGCTACGATATATCGTAGCGCTTTTTGATCAAGTGAAATTTCCTTTTTTATTCCAACCGGAACCCGCCTGTGCGCGGATAACACTTTTCTCCCATTGTATATATTTTCGTTTCTAGTGGATTTCGCAGCATCCTTGAGAAATTACGTGCTTGGTGATAACATAGAGTATATAAAAGGCTTTTTTTAACAACAAAAATATGCTAAGTAAAAATTTGAACTACTGGACAAAATTAAGCATCGAATATGCAAATCAAAAAAGTTATCTAGATGATCTTTTTCAGGTTTATCCCACTATTCCGGAAGGCATACGAGACATCGAAAAAGATACTTGGAAAAATGTTGAAAAAGCATTCAAACAAAAGAATAATAAAGCGTTATTGAAAAATCTTTTACAATTTGAACTTTTTCCAATTAAAGATTCATACGTCGCCTATCTAAAGCGAGACAAATCCGCCTTGGAGAGAAATCCGGCAACAGTTGCTCGCTTGAGCGGAAGATTGTATGAAATGGGTCTAAAGAATATTTTTTCACGTTGCTCCGAAGCGAAAGAAACCAATCGCCAAATTGGTCCATTATTTCGCCGCTGGCTAAATAAAAAATCACTTGGCATACAACCCGTAAAAATGGATAAGTTTTTAAAAATGAAGGGAAACGCTATTTTGGACGGAAGCGATAAGGAAATGATGATTTTTGCAAAAAAATATCTGAATTATAATCGCAATAAAGGTCTCGATTTTATTGGTCGTTTTAATGGAAAATATGTTATCGGAGAAGCGAAATTTTTGACCGATTTTGGCGGTCATCAAAACGCACAATTTGAAGATGCAATTACGACTATTAAGGCAAAAAATGTGAAAGCGATAAAAATTGCAATTCTCGATGGAGTTCTTTATATTGAAGGAAATAATAAAATGTATAAAGCAGTCACAACCAAACTAAAAAAAGAAAATATAATGAGCAGTTTGGTTTTGCGAGAATTTTTGTATCATATATAGATATATGTTTTTGACATACGACGGCAAAAAAACAGAAAAAGATATATTGAAAAACACAGAAAAAGCTGTGTTAAAATCCGTTTCTGGCGCTGGCGCGAAAAATAAACTAATTCAAGGCGATAATTTGGCAATTCTCAAGACGTTATTAGAAGACCAAAAGCTGGTAGGGAAAATCGATCTGATTTATATTGATCCGCCTTTTGCAACGAATGGGCACTTCAAAATTAGCGATGATAGAGCCAGTACAATAAGTAAGAGTAATGGCGATGCGATTGCTTACAGTGACACTTTAGTTGGCGCTGATTTTTTGGAATTTTTGCGGGAAAGACTAATATTTTTGCGGGAATTGATGTCAGGCAGAGCCTCGATATATCTGCATATCGATTATAAAATTGGACACTATGTAAAAATTATCATGGATGAAATTTTTGGCAGAAAGAATTTTAGAAATGATATTGCGAGAATAAAATGCAATCCGAAAAATTTTGACCGCAAGGCCTATGGAAATATGAAAGATCTCATTCTTTTTTATTCCAAATCAGACAATCTGACGTGGAATGATCCAAGAATCCCGTTCACGGAAGAAGATATAGGAAAACTTTTTAAGAAAGTTGACAAAGATGGTAGAAGATATACAACAATTCCACTGCACGCTCCAGGTGAAACCGAAAACGGAAAAACTGGAGGAATTTGGAAAGGAATGAAGCCGCCTAAGGGTAGGCATTGGCGAAGCGATCCAAAGCTTTTGGAAGAATGGGACAAAAAAGGATTGATTGAGTGGTCGGCAAGCGGAGTGCCGAGAAAGAAAGTTTATCTCGACGAGAAAGAAGGAAAAAAAATGCAGGATATTTGGGAGTTTAAGGATCCACAATATCCGTCATATCCAACAGAAAAAAATCTGGATTTGCTGAAATTCATAATTAACGCTTCGTCAAATGAAAGCGATTTGGTTTTAGATTGCTTTAGTGGTTCAGGCACAACGCTGATTGCGGCGCAGGAATTAAATCGAAAGTGGATTGGAATTGATAAATCAGAGCCGGCGATAAAAGTTACAAAAAAAAGATTATCGAATTTACCGGCCAATCTTTTTTCAAAAGTTGATTATGAATTTTTGATTCAAAAATGACGAAGACTTCCTAACTGATTTTCAATTTAAAAAAATAAAAGGATGAGTAAGTCTAAAAAGAAAACCATCATTAAGAGGGATGTGCAAGTAGAAATTAATTGCCCTTTTGAGTGCTATAAACGGTTATTAGGTAAGGACAGCGTATTAAATAACAAAAAATGGGGAAATAGTAGAGCCATATAAGAGAATATGTTCGGATTGTTTTTTGCTTCACGCAAGAAATTTATTTGATTTTTTCTGTGCAATTCCCAGGAAGGATGATGTATCGGCAGTTCAATTCTATCTCGAGACGACAAAGCTTATCTGTAACGTTCCTATTAATAGAATAAATAAGCAACTTTCCCATATAACATGGGATCGATTGTCGCGCAGACAAAGAGATTTATCTAATGAAAAGGAAAAAATTTATAATGCTATTATAAATGCACAGGTAAATTCAAGGATCTTTATTTTTATATTTGAAGTTTTGGGATTTTTTTGATTTTTATATCGTTATCATAATAATGCGGCCGTCATTAAGATGATTATTTTGTTTTGAGTTGGATATTTGGGGATAATAGGGTGTTTCTATAATAGAATATTTGTTTTGAGTCAGATAGTTATTATAAATTCAATCACCAAAATGCGGCTGTCAGTGAAATGAGTAAGTTTATCTTACCTTAAGCAGAGTGATCTAAGTATCTTCTTTCCAGAATACTCCGAATACCTTGACAGAATTGGATGTTGCCTGGCAGGTAATCACCCATAGAATAAAAAATTCTCTTTTTTACTTTGGGGACTGCGCTTTCTCGAAGAAATGGACAGATGCTCCGTGCGGTCTCGCCGGCAATACTTCTCGGAGCAATGCGGGAAAGTAGTTGCGATAAGCTCCATTTCTATAAAAACGAAAGTGGGGATAACGAGTTGCAAATAAGAATCTCAGAAACTGGATTCCTACGAAATTTATTCTCATAAATTCGGGAATGAGGATTGCCCAAAACTAATTTTCCAAGCGAGAGTCTTCGTCAAAGTAAAACTTGCTTTTTTTTCGGATCTTGAGCATAATTATACCGATGAAGAGATTACTTCTTTATTTTCTTTTGATTTTGCTTTTGGCGGCGGTAGGAACTTTTTCCTACGGTTTTTGGAATGGAAAAAAAGTTCGTGAATTTTCCTCAAAAATTTCTGAAATTCAGGAAAAACACAATTTGGCCGAAAGAATAGAAAAAGTCGAAACTGGATTTCAAGAAAACAGCAAGGAAGAGGCATCTCAAGTGAAAGATGACTCTCAACAATTTTTAGCTGAGCTCAAGGCTATCGGACAAGAAGCGAAAGCGGCAAAGAAAGAAATTGAAGACCTAGAAGCGCCCCGAGAAGCAGAAAGCGCTAAAAATCTAGCCGAAGAATATTATTTAAAGCTAGCGCAAGAAGCTGATGATCTTGAGGGTATTATTAGCTACACAAGCCAAATGGTTGAAGCGGCTTCTTTTTTTGAGGAAATAAAAGAAAATTCGTCCCTTGATGAACTGAAAAACTTGATCGGACTTTCCAGAGAAAAAACAAGCGCCATAGAAATAGATTCTTTGCCTCCCGCTCTTCAGGAAGAGGCTCAAAATTTGAAAGAATCAATGAACTCTTTTCTTTTGAGACTGGAAGATATGGTGGCGTTAAGATCAGAAAATACCGCTGAAGTTGAGGCGAGTTATGCTGATTTTTCGCAAAAAGAAAGCGAGTTTTTCAGAAATGCCAAAAAATATATTGGGGAAATGGAAAATTTGAAAGGGATCGAAGAAAGAATAAAGGCGGATATG
>Ga0207433_10009447_pt1 | contig 15508 bp, 14 predicted proteins | sample YelNatPaOPGAMG01_FD_187559 | JGI IMG/M metagenome (GOLD analysis project Ga0207433, IMG submission 187559) | Hot spring thermophilic microbial communities from Obsidian Pool, Yellowstone National Park, USA - OP-RAMG-01 (SPAdes) (version 3) | ecosystem: Environmental > Aquatic > Thermal springs... | reverse complement strand
TGAGGATGGCCTGGCTGATGAACAGGTCCTTCGCGTTGAGCAGGCGCAGGTCCGCCGGCACCATGTCGCCGGCGGCCAGGTGCACGATGTCGCCCACCACCAGCTCGCCCACCGGTACCTCGATGCGCTCGCTGTGCCCGTCCGAGGCCCGCCGCGTGACAGTGGCGGTGTTGCGTACCATCGCCTTGAGCTGCTCGGCGGCCCGCGTCGAGCGGAACTCCTGGGTGAAGCTCAGCACCGCGCTGATCGCCACCATCACCGCGATGATCAGCGGTCCGGTGAGATCCTCACGATCGGTCGCCAGCTGCACGCTGGCCAACACCAGCAACACCACGATGAACGGGTTCTTGAAGGCGTGGAACAGCTGCAGCGACCAGTGCGGCGGCTTCTCATGCGACACCTCGTTGACGCCATCGCGATCCAGTCGGTCGCTGATCTGCGTCTCGTCGAGGCCACCAAGGCTGCTGCCCAGCGTCTCGAGCAGCTCGTCGTTGCGGCGATACGCCAGCTGTGTCGCCAGCACCTGCGGGGTGGCAGGTGCGCCCTTGCCGGCAGCCTTGGCCGCAGCACTCTGGATGGTTTGCTTGATCATGCCCGCTTCCGTCTGTCACTCGATCCCATCGCCGGCGCGGGTAGCGGACTCAATCCGCCCGTCCGCCTCGCAGCGGTGCATGCGGCCAGCCGCGTGGCCGCCTGAAACACACAAGTGGTGGAGGCCACCCCTTGCGTGGCAGAGCCTGTCTCACAGGCTGGCCGCCAGCGCGTATCGCGGCGGTTCGTCGGCATTCGCCGCCGAAGACGGGTCAGCCCCGGAGCGGTGCAGTTCGAGCACGTTGTCGACCGCCGGTAGCGGGGCGGGCACGGTCACGGTGCGGTGCGGAACCTCCCGGCGACCGGACAGGGGAAGCCGGCCCACGGCAGGCAGATGAAAGAAATCGCGAAGGAGCTTCATGGCCCATCTCCTCGTAACGGTGTCCGCGACACCGTCGGGAGCGGGCCGGACTTCCCTAGTCGAGGAAAGCGCCGGCCAACCGCTGGCGGTTGCCGCAGACGATCAGCTTGTTATGCGACGCCGGCACCCGATGCTCGCGGATGTCGACGTTGCGACTAGGGTAAACGTCCATATGCCTTGGTTAGTCAGGACAGGAAGCCGATCAGGCGCTACGCGCCATCCGGCGCGCGCATTGTTGTACTACAGCGGCATGCTGTCAATCCGTGGTATGACAAAAGTTGTCGCACCACTCAACCTTCCCCGGACAGGATCGGCAACGTGGGATGCAGCGGCCCGGTCGCGTCGCTGGGCAGGTCCCCGTCGTGCTCGCCGGGGTCGTGCCGATGCCACATCGCATGAGCATCGACCTTGACTCGCGTGACCGCTTCGATCGCGTCGATCTCGGCGCGGTCGGCTGCCAGCGCAGCATCATGAGCGGCGCGTTGTGCGATCAGCATCTCGTCCAGCCCCATTTCGCCCAGCGCATAGCCGCGTGCGGCCTTGTTGGCGCTGCTCCGGGTCGCCGCGGCTGCCTGCTGCTGGCGCTGCCAGATCGTGTAGTGGGCCCGCGCCAGCATCACCACCTGGCGCGCGTTGCGACCCACGTCGCGGCGAACCATCGCCAGCTCGGCCTGGGCCCCCAGCGCGTCGGCACCCGCAACCGACGCAGCCGCCGCGCGGTAGGACACACCGAGCGGTATGGTCACGGTCACGCCCAGTGCATGCTCGCGGCCGCCACGATCACTGATCATGCGCAGGCCGATCTGCGGGTCCGGCAGGCGATCGGCGCGTGCGCGGCGGGCTTCGGCGTCTTTCTGCCGGGCGATCGCCGCCACCGTGCCGATCTCATGGCTGCGCTGGCGGATCAGGGTCTCCCAGCCCGTATCGCTGCCATCCAGCGCTGCCGGTGCGACTGGCAGACGCGTACGTTCGGGCAACGGCAGCTCGGGAAAGGCCGAAGACAGCGCGAGCCGGGCGACGTCCGCGTCGGCCTGCGCCTGGGCGAGGGTGGCCTGCGCCTGGGCGACGGCGGCATCGAGCGCGATCCGATCACGGACCGCCGCATCGCCCAGCTGCACGCGCCGCGCCACCGCATCGCGCTCGCGCCGCCAGTCGTCCAGTTGCGCCCGGCGCAACGTCGATGCGGCGCTGGCCCGCTGCCAGTCCGACCACAGCGCGAGCAGTCGCCGCGCCGCCGCGTGATGGGCGTCCTCCAAGGCCAGGCTGGCCGCCTCGCGGCCGGCTTGGCCGATCTCCCGGTCCAGCCGCGCCTTGCCCGGCCAGCGCACGCCACGCGAGAGGTCAACCTCCCACTCGCGGTAGCGGCCATCATGGTCGATGCGACGGGTCTGCGGGATCAGGGTGAGCTGAGCCTCGTGCGGCCCGATCCTGCGCATGCGCGCCTCGGCCTCGGCGCGGTCCAGCTGCGCCTGTGCAGCATGCACCTCGGGCGTATCCTGAATCGCGCGGAGCACCCATTCCGGAGGCGGTAACGAGGTATCGGCGGGGGACTGCTGCGCCTGCACCCCCGACAGGGCCAGGAACATCGCCAGCGACAGGCCTGTCCGTATGCGCTTCATGCCAGCTCCCCCATTGCCTCGACCGACTCGATCCACCAGCGCAGCCGGCTGTGCGCGAACCGCGCGGCCAGCATGTCCAGCACGCGCTGCACGTCGCTTTCCGGCAGCACCATCCACAGCTGCAGGCGGTCGACGCGGCCGCGCGCGCGCTCGAGCACCGTCGCCCGATCAAAGCCCTCGCCATGACCAGCGACCAGGGCGGTGGTGAAGCCGGGCAGCACCGGTTGCAGGTCAAGCAGGGACTCGACCAGGGTCTCTTCCAGTTCGCGCGCGGCGAGCAGGGTCAGTCGCTTGAGGACGAGCGTCATGAGATCTCCTCGGGCCCGTCAGGCCTTCAATTCGCCGTAGCGGCGGAACAACAGGGGGAGCAGCAGCAGGGTAAGCGCGGTACAGGTGACCAGGCCGCCGATCACCACGATCGCCAGCGGCCGCTGCACTTCCGAACCGGGGCCGCTGGCGAACAGCAGCGGCACCAGGCCCAGCGCGGTGATCGAGGCGGTCATCATCACCGGCCGCAGGCGGCGCAGCGCGCCCTCGCGGACCACCTCGGCCATCGGCATACCGGTGGCGCGCAGCTGGTTGAAGTGGGTGACCAGCACCAGTCCGTTGAGCACGGCGATGCCGAGAAGAGCAATGAAACCGACCGACGCCGGCACCGACAGGTACTGCCCGGTGAGCCACAGCGTGACGATGCCGCCGACCAAGGCGAACGGCACGTTGCACAGGATCAGCACCGCCTGGCGCACCGAGCCGAACGTGGAAAACAGCACCAGGAAGATCAGCCCCAGCGCGACCGGTACCACGACCGCAAGGCGCGCCGCCGCACGCTGCTGGTTCTCGAACTGGCCGCCCCAGGTCACGGTGTAGCCCGCCGGCAGGTGGACCTCTTGCAGCACACGCTGGCGCGCCTCCTCGACGAAGCCGACCAGGTCGCGCCCGGCCACGTTGGCCTGCACCAGCGCGAAGCGCGAACCGTTCTCGCGACGCACCTGCACCGGCCCGGTGCCGGGCTCGATCGCCGCCACCCGGTCCAGCGGTACCTGACCATCATCGCCGCGGGCCAGGCTCAACCGCTCGAACTGCGCCGTTGTCTGCGCTACCCGTGGCGAACCACGAACCAGTATCGGCGTGCGCCGCTGCTGCTCCAGCACCACGCCGGCAACCTGCCCTTCGAGCTGGCCGCGCAATTCGTCCTGCACCGCCGACACGTCCAGGCCGTAGCGACCAGCCAGCTGGCGATCGATGCGCACGCGCAGGTAACGCACGCCGTCCTGCGTCTGCGCGATCACGTCCTGGCTGCCGCGGGTGGACTGCATGATCGCGGCGACGCGGTTGGCGAGCTGGTTCAGCGTGGCCAGTTCGGGGCCGAACACCTTCACCGCGACGTCGCCGCGGCTGCCGGTGAGCATTTCCGATACGCGCATCTGGATCGGCTGGGTGAAGCCGTACTCGATGCCGGGGAAGTCGGCCATCACTGTGCGCAACTGCGCCTCCAACCAGGCGTTGTCCGGCTCGCGCCATTCGGACTTGGGCTTGAGCTGGAGGAACATGTCGGTCTCGTTGAGACCCATCGGATCCAGCCCCAGCTCGTCCGAACCCAGCCGCGCGATGACGTGCTCCACCTCCGGCAGACGCGCCTTGATCGCCCGCTCGATCGCCATGTCCTGGTCGCGCGAGGCCTCCAGGCTGATCGACGGTTGCTTGACCAGTTGTACCAGCATGTCGCCCTCGTCCATGGTCGGCATGAAGGTCTTGCCGGTAGCGAGGTACGCACCCACGCCAAGCAGCAGCACCACGCACGCGCCAACGGCCATCGCACGACCATGGCGCAGCGAGGCGTCCAGCAGCGGTCGATAACCGCGCTCGATCTGCCGCATCAGCCATGGCTCGCCATGGGCGCGCTCGCGCAGCAGCAGCGAACACAGCACCGGGATCAGCGTCATCGACAGCAGCAGCGAGGACGTCAGCGCAAACACGATGGTCAACGCCACCGGCCCGAACAACTTGCCCTCCAGCCCTTGCAGGGTCAGCAGCGGCACGAACACCAGGCAGATGATCACGATGCCGGCGGTAACCGGCTTGGCCACCTCGACCACCGCGCGGTAGACGCGGTGCAGCCGCGGCAGCTGCGCCGCCCCGGCATCGGGCGCCAGGCGACTTACCGTGTTCTCCACCACCACCACCGCCGCGTCCACCAGCATGCCGATGGCGATCGCCAGGCCGCCCAGGCTCATCAGGTTGGCGCTCATGCCGAACAACTGCATCAGCATGAAGGTGCACAACGCGGCCATCGGCAGAGTGATCGACACCACCAGCGCGGCACGCACGTCGCCGAGGAACAGCAGCAGCAGGATCACCACCAACACGGTGGCCTCGATCAACGCGTCCTTCACCGTACCCACCGCACGCTCGATCAGCGCACTGCGGTCGTAGAACACCTGCACCTTCACTCCGGGCGGAAAGCTGGCCTCGAGCTCGGCGAGCTTGGCCCGCACCTGCTGCACCACGCGCTGGGCGTCGGCGCCGCGCAGACCGACTACCAGGCCCTCGACCGCCTCGCCCGCACCGTCGCGGGTGACCGCGCCGTAGCGGGTCATCGCGCCGTAGCGCACCTGGGCCACGTCGCCCACGCGCACCGGCACGCCATCGCGACTGGCGATCACCACCTCGCGCACGTCCTTGAGGCTGCGCAGCGCGCCCTCGGCACGCACGATTAGCGCGTCGTCGCCGTCGCGTAGGCGGCCGGCACCGTCGTTCCGGTTGTTGCGCTCGAGCGCGTCGACCACGTCCTTGAAGTGCAACCCGGTGGCCGACAGCCGCGCGCGATCGGGCTCCACCAGGTAGCTGCGCACCTCGCCACCCAGCGCATTGAGATCGGCCACGCCGGGGATCGTGCGCAGTGCCGGGCGAATGGTCCAGTCCAGCAGGGTACGCCGCTCGGCCAGGCTCAAGCCGCCGCCTTCTATGGTGAACATGTACATGTCCGACAGTGGCGTGGCGATCGGCGCCAGGCCACCGGAGATGTCCGGCGGCAGCGAGCCGGCCGCCGCGGCGAAGCGTTCGGCGACCTGCTGGCGTGCCCAGTAGATGTCGGTGCCATCGCGAAAGTCGAGGGTGACGTCGGCAATCGCATATTTGGCGGTGGAGCGCAGCATCAGCGCGCTGGGGATACCGAGCAGCTCCATCTCCAGCGGCGTGACCACGCGTGCCTCGACCTCCTCCGGAGTCATGCCCGGCGCCTTGAGGATCAGCTTTACCTGGGTCGGTGCGATGTTCGGGTAGGCGTCGATCGGCAAGCGCAGGAAGGCCCAGACGCCCCCCGCCGCCAGGGCCAGCGCGGCCAGCAGTACCAGTAGGCGCTGCGACAGGGAGAACTCGATCAGCCGGCGCAGCATCTCACTTACCCCCGACCGGTATCGCATCGAGGCGGGACGCACCGTGCACCACCAGTTCGCTGCCGGCAGCGAACTCGCCCAGCACCACGCTCTCACCATCGGTGGTCTGCGCCAACCGCTGCACCGGCACGGCGACATAGCCGCTGCCTCGCACGAGGTAGACACGTGGCTGGCCGTCGCGCTCGACTACCGCCCTGGAAGGCACCCGCACCGCGCCTGGCGGCGCTGGCAGCCACAGCGTGGCGCGGGTCTGCTCGCCAATCAAAAGATGGCCACCGCTCACCTCGGCGCGCACGCGCACGGTCTGACTGGCCGGATCGACGACACCGCCGATCTCGCTCACCCGTCCCTCGCCGCCACCGGCCACCTGCACGTTCAGGCCAGGGCGCAGTGTGGCTGCGTCGCGCGCCGGCACCTGCATCTCCAGCATCACCTGGTCACCAGCCGCCAGCACGTAGGCCTTGGCAAACATCGCTACCGGCTCGCCCAGCCGCAGCGAACGCTCAAGCACGCGGCCGGCGATCGGCGCACGCAGCTCGTAGGTGCCGGGTGCGGCGCCGGCGGGCGCCATCGCGCGGGCGGCCTCCAGCCCTCGCAGGCGGGCGGAAGCGGCGGCACGACGTGCCTCGTCGGCCTGCGCCCGGGCTGCCGGGATGATGCCTTCGGCAAGCAGTTGCCGATCACGCTCGACCTGTGCGCTGGCGACGCGGAATTCACCCTGCGCCGCGGCCAGATCGGCCCCCATGGTCATGGCCTCTCGGCTGTGGATGCGCGCCAGCGGCTGGCCGCGCCGGACCATCTGGCCCTCGCGTGCGAGCAGCTCGACCACCACGCCCTCGTACGGCGCGGTGATCACCGCGCTGCCGGTCAGCGGCACGCTGACCCGAGCCGGCAGGTTATCAAGCGGCATGCGGTCCGCCGCAGCGGCGATTCCGGTGCGGATGTCGAGTGCCTGTTTCTGCGCCGGGGTCAGCGTCTTCACCGACTCGGCGGCTCCCGCCATGGCCGGGGCCAGCGCGGATAGGAGGATCAGCAACGACAGCAACCGGCGGGACATGGGGCACTCCAGGGCATGGCGGGTCGTTGACCAAGCGTGGGGTGCGCAACTTCAAGGAAGCTTAAGAGTCCGGCCCGTCCTTCAGGACCATCGATCGCAGGAGGCCGAGGCTGGCCCACAGCACGCCGCGCTCAAGTGCGAAATCCAGGTGCAAGCCGAGCAGGCCGGCCAGCGTGCCCGACAATGCCAGGCCGAGACCGCCATGGTTGCTCGCCTCGCGCGCGGCCGACTTGCGCCAGAAGCGTTCGCCGAACCGGACCAGGTCCTCCGCTGACAGCTCGGGGGCGTCGTTGCCGATGCGCAGGTCCCATCCGCCCGCCGCGCTGGCCAGCTCCAGCCGAACATGGCTGCCGTGCGGCGCGTACTCGGTCGCATTGAGTAACAAATTGTCCACGATGCGCTCGAGCAGCGCCGGGTCGGACATCACCCAGCATTCGTCCGGCAGGTGCGCGTCGATCGACACCATGCGCTTGCCGGCCGGTCCCGCCGCCATCGCCAGCGAACGATGCAGCAGATCCGCCAGATCCAGCGGTTCGATCTGCGCCTGGTCGATCCCCGCCTCGTAGCGCGACAGCGCGAGCAGGCCGTCGATGCAGCGCTGCATGCGGTCCACCGAAGCCAGCGCCCCGGCCAGCGCTTGGGGCGACGGCGCGCCCTGGCTGGCCAGCTCAACCGCCATCCGCGTCTCGGCCAACGGTGTACGCAGCTCGTGCGCCACGTCGCGCGCGAAGCGGCGTTCCCGCCCCAACGCCGCCTGCAGACGGGCAAACGTGGTGTTGAGGGTGTCGGCGAACGGCTTCAGCTCGCGCGGCATCTGCTCTATCGGCAGCGGCTCGACGCGTGGCGCACCGTCCGGGTCGGTTTCCGCGGCGAAGGCGAACAGCGGACGCAAGCCACTGCGCACTGCCAGTACCGACAACAGCGCCGCCAGCAGGCTCATGCCCAGCACCCCGATCACCAGGGCCACGTGTACGCGACGCTCAAGCTGGTCCACCTGCTCGCGCTCCTCGGCGACGACCAGAATGGCGTCGCCGGGGCTGCCCGGCATGGCGAAGCGCAGGCCGACGGCGCGGCCGCGGTGGCCGTCCGGCAGGCGCAGGTCGTAGAACAGCGGCGCGTTCGCCGATACCGTCGCCGGTGGTGGCTGCAGGTTCTTCGCCGCGTTGCTGGCCGAGCTGAGAAGGGTGGTACCGGCAGCGTCCCAGATCTGCACGAAATCGGTGTGGCCACCGGTGGCGTATTCGGGACGCAGTTCGTGCAGTTCCTGCCACGCATCGGCGCGCGTGTGCGACTCCAGCAGCACCACCACGCTACGGGCACGACCGAGCAGAGTCGTGTCCAACCGCCCGAAGATCTGCCGGTCGATGCTGAAGTCGAGCAGCAGGAACAGCACGAACATCAGCGTACCCAGGCCGCCCAGCAGCAGCAGCAGCAGCCGCGCATGGATCGAGCCGAACAGGCGACTACGCCACGACATAGCCGAATCCCCGGCGCGTCTCGATCAGATCATCGATGCCGGCCTGCCCCAGCTTGGCGCGCAGGGTGCTCAGCAGCACCTCGATGACCTTGTCCGATGCCTCGCTGCGTGCGTCGTAGAGCCCCTCGAACAACGCCGACCGCGACAGCACACGCCCGCGGTGCGTCAACAGCATCTCCAGCAATGCATATTCTTTCGGCGACAGCGACAGCGGCGTGTCGCCCACCCGCGCGATCCGCGCCCGCGGGTCCACCACCAGTGCACCGGCCTCGAGCAGCACCGGCGCATGCTCGCTCCGGCGCATCAGTGCGTGCAGACGTGCCAGCAGCTCGGCATAGGCGAATGGCTTGACCATGAAATCGTCGGCGCCCAGATTCAGCACCTCGACCCGGTCCTCCACCTGACCGCGTGCGGACAGCACCAGCACGCGCGGGCGCGCCGGCCGGTCGCGCAGCCAGCGCAGCACCGCCCAGCCGTCGATACGGGGCATCATCAGGTCGAGCGTCACCACGTCGTAGTGGTAGCTGGCCAGGTAGTGCTGCGCCAGCTCGCCATCCTCGGCGACATCCACCACGTGCCCGTCGCGCTCCAGCGCAGCGCGCAGGTCGCGTCCAAGCGTGGGCGAGTCTTCGGCGATCAGCAGGCGCATGGTCCGCCAACCTCCACCGCCATGCTCAGCCAGCCAGCCGGAACGCAAGGCTGGCCGGCACTGTCGGCGCCATCAGCCAGTGATCGAGCAGCAGCAGCGCGAACAGCGCCATCAGGTAGACCACCGAATACTTGAACACGCGCATCGCGAAGTATTCGTCCGGCGGATTGAGCAGGCGGATCGCGTAGTAGAGAAAGCCGGCATCGAGCACCAGCGCACCGCCAAGATACAGCAGACCGCTGCAACGGGTGATCGCCGGCAGCAAGGTCACCAGCACCAGCAACACGGTATAGAACAACACCTGCCAGCGCGTGTAGGCCACGCCATGGGTTACCGGCAGCATCGGCACGCCGGCGCGCGCGTAGTCGTCGCGACGGAAGATCGCCAGCGCCCAGAAATGCGGTGGCGTCCACACGAAGATGATCAGGCACAGCTGCAGCGCGAACGGGTGCAACGCGCCGGTGACGGCGGTCCAGCCCAGCACCGGCGGTATCGCTCCGGCAAGTCCGCCGATCACGATGTTCTGCGGGGTGGCGCGTTTGAGATAGGCGGTGTAGACGAGCGCGTAGCCGATCAGTCCCGCGAAGGTGAGCGCGGCGGTCAACACGTTGACCAGCCACACCAGTACCAGCATCGAGGCGACGCCCAGCACGATGGCGAACACCAGCACCTGGCGCGGCTTGAGCTGGCCGGTAGCCAACGGCCGCCGTGCGGTACGCGCCATCAGCTTGTCGATGCGCTCGTCGATCAGGTGATTGAACGCCGCAGCCGAACCCGAGGCCATCCAGATGCCCAGCGTGCCGAACACCAGCGCACGCCAGGGCGGAATGCCCGGCACCGCCAGGAACATGCCGATCACCGCGCAGAACACCAGCAGCGCGACCACGCGCGGCTTGGTGAGCTGCAGATACTCGCCCACGTGGCTCATCATCGCATCGGTCTCGGCGCGGATGCCATCAGGCGTCCCGGACGCGGCTGAGTACGCGCAAGATTCGCCACCAGCACGAACAGCAGCAGCGCCGCGCCGCCGTTGTGCATCGTGGCCACCGCCAGCGGCAGGCCGAAATACACGTTGCTGATGCCCAGCGACACCTGTGCCGCCAGCGCCAGGACCAGTGCGATGCCGCCCAGCCGCAGCCCTCGCTTCATCAGTTGCCAGGCGAGCACGAGGAGGTAGCAGCTCACCACCAGCGCGCCGACACGATGGGCCAGCTGGATCGCGGTGCGCGCCGGCTGGTCGAGGATGCCGCCCTGATAGTCCACGCCGATGCCGCGCCAGAGAATGAAACCCTGGTGGAAGTCGGCCGGTGGCGCCCACTGGCCCAGGCATTCGGGGAACGAGCCCGGCCCGTAGCCGCACGCCAGCGCCGCGTAGTTCGACGAGGTCCAGCCGCCCAGAGCGATCTGGCAGCCCAGCAGCACCAGTCCGACGATCATTGCCTTGCGCAGGCCCGTCAGGCGGTCGTCGGTGGCACCCACCCCGGCGAACCGCAACGCGGTCCAGGCCAGCAACGCGAACGTAGTCATCCCACCCAGCAGGTGGCCAAGCACCACGATCGGCTTGAGCAGCAGGGTTACCGTCCACATGCCCAGCATGGCCTGGAAAATGATCACGCCCAGCGTGAGCACGCTGATCCGCCAGGCACCTGGCCGATCCAGCATCAACGCCGTGGCCAGCGGCAGGAAGATCGCCAGGACCGCCAGCACCGACGAGCCGACATGCTCGCCGTGCATGTACAGCGCCAGCCCTGCGGCGGCGAGTATCGCTGCGGCGATCAAGGTCAGCCTGGCCCAGCGCCGGCGCCATGCGGCGAGCATTGCCATCGCCAGCACCGCCACGCCTAGCGTCCCGGCAAACATGCGGTGCACCTGTTCGCGCCACGCCTTGTGCGCCTCGTAGGGGCGCCCCGGGAACGCCGCGTCGGCCTTGGCCACGGCCTGTGCATGCTGCGGCCAGGTGACCTGGCCATAGCAGGTCGGCCAGTCGGGACACGACAGACCAGCATTGGACAGGCGCACGAAGGCGCCGAACATCACCAGTCCGAACGCGAAAACCGCGGCGAACAGCGACAGGCCACGCAGAGCCGTGGTTGAACGATCGGACATCAGTGGATCACCTTGCGTATGTCTTGAAGCAGGCCAGACACGTCGAATCCCGCAGGATACCGCGAGAGCACGGTTCCGTTGGATTCCACCAGCAGCGCGCTGACGCTGTCGGGGGCCTTCGGACGGAATGCGTCGAGCCGGTGATCGACGTCGGTGCCGAGCTGCCAATAATTCTTCATGGCCGCCACCGTCGCCGGGTCGGCAGGCGGCGCGCCCACGTACAGCAGGCGCAACCTGGCCTGGTTGTTGGCGAGCATCAGGCGAGCCTTGGTCATGCCTGTCAACGCGGCGAAGCACCGTTCGGCACAGGTCGACCCGGGCAGTGCGATCAGGGTGAGTCGCGGCGTGGCGGCGCGCCAGGGCCACATTCGGCCATCGTCCAGTTCCACCCGCAGGTGCTCGCTCTGGAAGTTGCGCTGCGGCAGCACCGGAAGGCCATGCCCCTTTACGCCGGGGCGCCAGCCGGCATGGAACAGCAACCAGGCCGTCGCGAACGGCGCAGCGAAGATGGCCAGTACCAGCAACAGTTTAAGGCGGCCGACGCGCACGGCGCGGGCGTCAGGTGGATTCATCGTGGCGTCTCCTGGTCGGGCGCTTCCTGCGATGCAATACCAGGAAGATCACCACCGCCACGACCGCGAAGGTGAACCACTGGAAGGCATAGGCGCGGTGGCGCGCGGGCGTCATCGCGCCGAAATCGAGTCGGTGCCTGCGGACGTATGCGATGGCCGGATCCGGATCGAGCACAAGCAACCGCGGGAACAGCACATGCCGCAGATCCGCCGCTACCTGCTTCATGTCCAGGTAGATGGTGCTCTTGGGCCAGCGCGATTGACGTGCCAGCGCGTTGCCGCCCATCTCCAGACCATGTCCGGGCGAAGGCTGGTAGAGCCCCTGCAGCGTTGTCGGCCCGTCCGGAAGCGGAGGCGGCAGCGGCATTCGGCCGGAGCCGTTGCCTGGCAGGAACCCGAGATCCACCAACAGCAGCCGGCGATGTCCATCCGGCAGGAACGGCGCATAGACTTCGATACCGCCGCGCTCATCATGCATCGGGTTATCCAGCAGGTAGACGCGACCGGCCAGGTAGTGCCCGTGCACCCGCACCCGTGGATACGTATCGGGCGGCAGATGGTCGACGACATCGTCGAAGCGCTGCACCGGCGCCGCCGCTGCCGCGGCATACCGCCGCAGCAGGCCGTCCTTGTAGTCGGCACGGTGCAGTTGCCAGACGCCCAACCGCACGAACAGCAGTGCGCCAACTAAGGTCAGCAGCACCGACCACCACTTCGGACGACGCAGCCAGCTCACGCGGATACCCTGTGGAGGCGGGCTATACTGCGATGGTCGAAGGCGTTCGGGCGATACACGTGGAAACCATCTCAAAGATTGCGCTGGTGGTCATGTTCCTGGTGGTCGTGTTCAACCTCGGCCAGGCTCTCTACTTCATGATGACCGACAAGGATGACGACCGGCGCACGGTGTGGGCGCTGACCCGGCGCATCGGCCTGTCGCTGCTGCTTATCGCCATGGTGATCGTCGGCTACAAACTGGGCTGGATCCACCCGCACGGCGTAGGGCAGTAAGTCTAGCCGGCTCGTCACCCGGGCCGAAGTGCCTGCGTCACCCCGTCCGATCCAGCCGCCCGCGAAACGCATCGCCCGCCTTGCGGCGGGCGATGTGCGTTGCCGCATGCCGGCACAAACCCCTCAGAGCACGTAGACGAAAAGGAACAGGCCCAACCAGACCACGTCCACGAAATGCCAGTACCAGGCCACGGCCTCGAAGCCGAAATGGTGTTCCTTGTCGAAATGGCCCGCCAGTACGCGCAGCCAGATGATCGCCAGCATGATCGTGCCCAAGGTCACGTGCAGGCCATGGAAGCCGGTGAGCATGAAGAACGTGGCGCCATACACGCCGGTGTGCAGGGTCAGGTGCAGCTCGCGGTAGGCCTCCATATACTCGTTCGCCTGGCTGAACACGAAGCAGGCACCCAGCAGTACGGTGACGCCGAGGAACGCCAGCACCTTGCCACGATGTCCTCCGCGCAACGCATGGTGTGCGATGGTAACCGTCACGCTGGAGCTGAGCAGGATCAGCGTGTTCAGCAGCGGGAGCCCCCACGGAACCACCGTCTGGAAATCGCCACCGATGTGGTCGGGCCCGTTACCGCCGCCAGCACCCCACGACGCCGCATAGTGGCTCCACAGGTACTCGTGCGTCAGCACGCCATGTCCGTGTCCGCCGAGCCACGGCACCGAGAAGTTGCGCAGGTAGAACAGCGCACCGAAGAAGGCACCGAAGAACATCACCTCGGAAAAGATGAACCACATCATGCCCATGCGGAACGACGTATCCACCTGGTGGTTGTAGCTGCCGGCAAGCGACTCGCGGATGACCGAGCGGAACCAGCCGAAGAACATCAGCAGGACCCCGACCGCGCCGACCAGGATCACCGTCTTGCCGAACCCCGCCTGGCCCGGCTCGGCATTCAGCCAGTGCGCCGCACCGAAGACCGTGAGAAACAGCACCACCGCCGCGATGATCGGCCACTGGCTCTTGCTCGGTACGTAGTAGATGTCTTGCTGCTGACCCATGGCGATTTCCCGTGGATGTGCGAGTGACTTCCGGTTACCGGGCTCGTCCCGGCGCGCAAATGCGGTTAGTGCAGACCCAGGTGCTGGATCCACAGCATCTGGACAATCGACAACACGAAGAACGACACGGCCACGGCGCCGGCGATCATGGCCGTGCGTCGCGCCCGTCGCAGGCGCACCGACTGCGACGGGTCCAGCACCTGCCGGTTCAGCGTCGCGCGGGTGTTTTCAGGCTTGCCGGGCATCGAGCCATCCATCGGATCAGTCCTCGACGTGACCGTGGGCGAGTTCGTCGTCGTGGATGATCGGCGCGACCGCGAACGTGTGGTGCGGTGCCGGCGAGGGTACGGTCCACTCCAGACCCTTGGCACCGTCCCAGACCCGGTCGGCGGCCTTCTTCTTGGACAGGAACACGCAGTGGATCAGCACGCCGACGAAGATCAGCTGCGACGCACCAAACAGGAAGCCGCCGATCGAGCTGATCATGTTGAAGTCGGCGAAGGCGACGTTGTAGTCGGCCACGCGCCTGGGCATGCCGGCCAGGCCCAGGAAATGCTGCGGGAAGAACAACACGTTCACCCACACCACGCTGTTCCAGAAGTGGATCTTCGCCCAGGTCTCGGAGTACATCCGCCCGGTCCACTTGGGCAGCCAGTAGTAGACGCCGGCAATGATCGCAAACGCCGCGCCGGTCACCAGTACGTAGTGGAAATGCGCGACCACGAAGTAGGTGTCGTGGTACTGGAAGTCGGCCGGCACCAGCGCCAGCATCAGCCCGGAGAAGCCGCCGATGGTGAACAGGATGACGAACGCCACGGCGAACAGCATCGGCGTCTCGAAGGTCATCGAGCCGCCCCACATCGTCGCCACCCAGTTGAACACCTTCACCCCGGTCGGTACCGCGATCAACATGGTGGAGTACATGAAGAAGATCTCCGCCCCCATCGGCAGACCCACCGTGAACATGTGGTGTGCCCAAACGATGAACGACAGGAAGGCGATCGAAGCGGTGGCCATCACCATCGCCTTGTAGCCGAACAGCGGCTTGCGCGAGAACGTCGGGATGATCTCCGAGATGATCCCGAACGCAGGCAGGATCATGATGTACACCTCGGGGTGCCCGAAGAACCAGAAGATGTGCTGATACAGCAGCGGATCGCCACCGCCCGCCGCATTGAAGAAGTTGGTGCCGAAGTACTTGTCGGTGAGCAGCATGGTCACCGCACCGGCCAGCACCGGCATCACGGCGATCAGCAGGAAGGCCGTGATCAGCCAGGTCCACACGAACACCGGCATCTTCAGCAGATCCATGCCCGGGGCACGCATGTTGAGGATGGTCGCGATGATGTTGATCGCGCCCATGATCGAGCTGATGCCCATCAGGTGGATCGCGAACACCGTGTAGGACAAGGCGCTGCTCTGCAGCGACAGCGGTGCGTAGAGGGTCCAGCCGCTGGCCTCGCTGCCACCGGGAAGAAACAAGGTGGAGAGCAGCAGCGCGAACGCGAACGGCAAGATCCAGAACGAAAGGTTGTTCATGCGCGGCAGCGCCATGTCCGGCGCACCGACCATCAGCGGGATCATCCAGTTACCGAGGCCGACGAAGGCCGGCATGATCGCGCCGAAGATCATCACCAGCGCATGCATGGTGATCATTTC
>Ga0207433_10009442_pt1 | contig 15512 bp, 16 predicted proteins | sample YelNatPaOPGAMG01_FD_187559 | JGI IMG/M metagenome (GOLD analysis project Ga0207433, IMG submission 187559) | Hot spring thermophilic microbial communities from Obsidian Pool, Yellowstone National Park, USA - OP-RAMG-01 (SPAdes) (version 3) | ecosystem: Environmental > Aquatic > Thermal springs... | reverse complement strand
GTTTTGGTTTTTGGCCAAATTTAAAAAAAATATATACAGAAGGCATATCTAAAATTTCTCTTTTGGATATAATATACGCTCAAGAACTTAATTATTCTGTAAAACTTTTAGCAATAGCAAAAAAAGAGAAAAAATTTTTAGATTTAAGAGTCCATCCTACTTTGGTTTCAGAAGAACATCTACTTTCAGAAGTCAGCGGTTCTTATAATGCTGTTTTTTTGGATACTTTACCAGCAGGGAAATTATTATTTTATGGAAGAGGTGCAGGAGGAGAACCGACCTCTTCTGCTATAATTTCAGATATAGTAAATTTATCTACTTTTGAGAGAAAATCTTTTAGAGAGAAAGAAAGAGTATTTTTAAAAAATATAAATAATGTAAAACTGCGTTATTATATCCGTTTTATGGCTAAAGACAGACCCGGTGTCCTTTCAAAAATATCAAAGATATTGGCCTCTTATAATATAAGTATCGCATCTGTTACCCAAAAAGAAAGAAAAAGAGGTAAAATTGTTCCAATAATCATGTTAACTCATGAGGCAAAAGAAGAGAGCATTCGAAAAGCTATATTTAAAATAGATAAACTTGATGTTATAAAAAGACCTTCATTTATAATAAGGATAGAGGATTTATGATAAATTATAATTATGAAGGTGTAATAAAAAGATACGAAAAATACCTTCCTGTTAACAAAAAAACACCCTGTATAACTCTTCTTGAAGGAAATACTCCGCTTTTGTTTTCTTATAAACTTTCAAAATTATTGGGAAATAATTTTAAAGTATATTTAAAATATGAAGGAACAAATCCAACAGGTTCTTTTAAAGATAGAGGTATGACAGTTGCTGTTTCAAAAGCAAAAGAGGAGAATCATAAAGCTGTAATCTGCGCATCAACAGGAAATACCTCAGCATCAGCTGCTGCGTATTCGGCTAAAGCAAATATTAAATGTATAGTTATTATTCCGGAAAAAGCCATAGCTTTGGGTAAACTTGCCCAGGCTTTAATATATAATGCTAAAGTTATAGCAATAAAAGGGAATTTTGACGATTCTTTAGAGATTGTAAAAGAGATAGCTAAAAAATACCCTATTCAGATAGTAAATTCTATAAATCCATATAGGATTGAAGGACAGAAAACTGCAGCATTTGAGATATGTGATTTTTTAAACACTTCTGTTGATTTCCATATACTTCCTGTTGGGAATGCCGGCAATATTACTGCATATTGGAAAGGTTATAAAGAATACTATGGTTTAAAAAAAATAGATAGACTTCCAAAAATGATAGGTTTTCAGGCTAAAAACTCTGCTCCAATAGTTTTGGGTCACCCGATAAAAAAACCAAAGACAATCGCAACAGCAATAAGAATAGGAAATCCTGCAAGCTGGAAAAAGGCAATAGAGGCAAAAGAGGAATCGGGTGGTTTAATTGATTTTGTTAGCGATGAAAATATACTTTTTGCATATAAATATTTGGCAAAAGAAGAAGGTATTTTTGTTGAACCTGCATCAGCCGCATCTGTTGCTGGTTTATTTAAGTTAATTAAAAAAAATTACTTTAAAAAATTTAAAGAAAAAAAACAAATAATTGTCTGCACACTTACAGGTTCAGGACTTAAAGATCCTAAGATAGCTATCAAAAATGTAAAATACCCAGATATAGTTGAGGCTAATTTAAATAAAGTTTTAAAATTTATAGATATATAATGTTTATAACTTATCAGAGGATTTTTGATATATTAAACGATATAATTTCCAAGACTTATAATATAACAATAGAGCCGCCTATTTTGGAATTAGCACCTAATTTAGATTTTGGAGATTTGTCTTCACCTGTCGCTTTAAAATTAAGTTCTAAAATAAAAAAATCGCCGCTTGAAATAGCTTCCTTTTTGAAATCTAAATTGGAAACCGAGTTAAATAAAGATTTAAGCAAAATTGATATAGTAAAACCCGGTTTTATAAATATTTTTATTTCAAAGGAATGCTTGATTTCTTCATTGATAGAACTTATAGAAAACCAAGAAAATTTTTTTAAAAGAAATTTTAATAAAAAAATTCTTCTGGAGTTCGTGAGCGCAAACCCAACAGGTCCGTTATCTATAGCACACGGTAGACAAGCTGTTGTGGGAGATGTCATAGGCAATATCCTTAAATTTTATGGAAATAATGTAATAAAAGAATACTACATAAACGATGAGGGAGAACAGATTAAACTTTTGATTTCCTCAGTAAAGGAGCGGATTAAGGAATTAAAAGGTGAGCCTTTTCTAATGAAAGATGGTTATTATTTAGGAGAATATATAAGAGATATAGCTAAAAATTATTTAAAAAGTAAAAGTAAAAATTTAAAAAATTTTGTTATTTCTTATATACTTAGATTAATAAAAAAAGATCTTTCTAATCTTGGTGTAAAATTTGATAGTTGGGTGAGCCAAAAAAAGATTATAGAAAATAAAGAGGTAGACAAGGTTATCGCATTGCTTAAAGAAAAAAATCTTATATACGAACAGGACGAAGCAATCTGGTTTGCTTCAACTAAATTTGGAGACGATAAGGATAGGGTAGTTAGAAAAAAAGATTTAGAATATACTTATTTTGCATCTGATATAGGTTATCATTTTAATAAATTCAATAGGGGATTTGATGAGTTTATAAATATATGGGGTCCTGATCACCATGGTTATATTAATAGAATAAAATCCGCAATCGAAGCATTAGGTTACAATAAAGATTCATTAAGAATAGTAATTGTTCAACTTACAACTTTAAAATCTAAAGAAAAGATGTCAAAGAGGAAAGGTAATATAGTTTTGGTTTCTGATCTGACAAAAAGCATAGGAAAAGATCCAACAAGATTTTATTATCTTTTAATGAGAAATTCATCGCATTTGGAATTTGATATTGATTTGGCAAAAGAATTAAGTTTTAATAACCCGTTTTATTACATACAATATGCTTCTGCAAGGATAGAGAGTATTTTTAGGAAGGCTAAATTAAAAGATTTGGATGTTAGTTATTGCAGGCTTTTAAATACAGAAGATGAGATAAATTATATAAGAACACTACTTGGATTTTCAAATTATTTGGATAAGGCTTATTATACCTTAGAACCTATTTTTATTATAGAATTTTTAAAAAAGATAACAAATGAGTTTCATAAATTTTATGAGAAAAATAAAGTTTTAGTAGATAACAAAAACACAAAATTTGCAAGATTAAATTTACTGAAAGCAACAAAGATAGTTTTGAATTGTGCATTTAATATTTTAGGGATTAAACCTTTTAAGAAGATGTAATAAGTTTACAGAGATTTAAAAAGCAAACAAAAAGGAGGCAAAATGGCTAAGTGCGGAGAGAAAAAGAAACCTAAAAAATAATTTAAGTTAAATATCGATATTTTTATTTTAGTTTCTTTAAAGAGTTAAAAAACTCAAAAAAGGGGATTTATTTTATGAAAATTAAAAATAAATTATATAAAAATTTGCAAAACAAAGAGATAAATATAGATAGTTGGAGAGTATTTAGAATAATGAGCGAATTTGTTGAAGGTTTTGAGTCTCTTTCTTGGATAAAAAAAGGCGTTTCTTTTTTTGGTTCAAAATCCATAAAAAGTACGCACCCATATTATAAACTTGCATATGATGTGGCTTATCTTTTATCTAAAAATGGTTACACTATAATAACAGGAGCAGGACCCGGAATAATGGAGGCAGCTAATAAAGGTGCATATTTTGCAAAAGGTATATCAGTTGGACTTAATATTGTTATACCCCAGAAACAAATTCCAAATCCTTATGTAAATTACCTTTTAGAATTTAAATATTTTTTTGTAAGGAAGGTAATGTTTACAAAATATTCTTGTGCATTTATTGTTTTTCCCGGTGGTTTCGGTACGCTTGATGAGTTATTTGAAGGTTTAGCATTAATACAGACAAAGAGGATTGAGCCACTTTTAGTAGTTTTGGTTGTAAGTGAATACTGGAGTCCACTTATAGGTTGGTTTAAGGATAAGATGATTAAGTCAAATATATTATCTAAACAAGATTTAGAATTATTTAAAATCGTAGACACACCAAAGGAAGTTTTAAATGCCATAAAGAAATTTAAAAAGAATAGATGAGAGGATATTTAAGAGTTTGGAAGGATTTAGATTTAGAAGACATAAAAAATCATTTAATAGTTATAGGAGAGCTTTCCGCAGAGTGTTTTTCCTGTCACAGCGTTGGTATAAATATAAAAGCAAAAAGTTGTCCTAATTGCAATACTTTATTTAAATATGTTGGTTTTAGGAGGAAGGTAGACGGCTCTTATATAAACAATCTTGCAAAAGAAAGGGAAGGTTTAGTTTTTATAGATTTTGAAGATTTTAAGAAGATACTGGATAAAGAAAAAGCTAAAAAAACTTTAGATATATAATTTGCGCCTGTAGCTCAACTGGATAGAGCATCTGGCTTCGAACCAGAGGGTTGGGTGTTCAACTCACCCCAGGCGCGAAAAAATAGTATGTATAAAAACTTTCAATTAGATTTACCTCTTCATTACGGAAAAGCTCCAAAATGGCTTTTTGATAGAATGGTTAAATTGTCAAAATATATATCTGAAGCAATAATTATTGAGTTTGGAAGGGATTATTTTTTAAAACAACTTTCAGATGCTTACTGGTTTCAGTCTTTAGGTTGTGCTTTAGGTTTTGATTGGCATTCCTCAGGTCTTACTACAACAACATGTTTTGCATTAAAAAAAGCATTCTCGGAGTTAAAAGGGTATGGAATATTTTTTTGTGGAGGAAAAGGTAAAGCTTCAAGAAAAACTCCGGATGAGATTAGATTATTTTCAGAGAAATTAAATTTAAACCCAGAAGATTTAATATATACATCTAAAATTGTTGCTAAAATAGATAATAATGCGCTTTGTGATGGTTTTAATCTATATCACCACACTTTCGTATTTACAGAAGATAAAAAGTGGATAGTTATCCAGCAAGGTATGTCAAGTAATGAAAGTTGGGCAAGGAGATATCATTGGAGTTCTTTTAATTTATCTTCTTATGTAAGTTCTCCTCATTCTGATATAGTTTCTGATAATTTTTTTACTACTTTGAATTTAGTAGATAAGGATATAGGAAAAACTCAAAATTTAATAACAGAATTATCATCCCGGGAACCTGCAAAAAATATTAAGGATTTTTGTCTGTTAAAGGAAAATACAGCAAAATTACCATCAAGACATAGGGTTTTTATTGAGGATATAAATCCAAAATTTTTAGAAAAGATATTTTTAAAAACATACGAGAAAAGACCAAAGGATTTTCAGGAGCTTATAGGTTTAGAGGGTGTTGGAGCAAAGACATTAAGAGCATTAGCATTGATTAGTGATTTAATTTATGGAGCACCTTTAAGTTTTAAAGACCCGGCTAAATATAGTTTTTGTCATGGCGGAAAAGACGGACATCCCTATAAGATTAAACTTAAGGATTATGATAAGACTATAGGCATATTAGAGAGAATAGTTAATAAGACAAAATTAGAAAGGAGTGAAAAGATTTCTGTTTTAAGGAGATTATATAGATTTTATAATAAATATTAAAAGAAAGGAGTTTATATGAAAGTAGTAATTATTTATTATTCAAAAACATCTAATACAAAGAGGATGGCAGAGATAATTTATGAAAGGATAAAGTTTAAAGGAGTAGATGTTGATATATTTTCAGTAGAAGATATAAAACCACAAAAATTATTAGATTACGATGGGATAATTATAGGTTCACCAACTTATTATGGAACTTTAGCGTATCAGATTAAAAAGTTTTTGGATGAATCTGTTGCTTTCCATGGAAAATTGGACGGCAAGGTTGGTATGGCATTTAGTTCTTCATATAATATCGCAGGCGGAAATGAGACCACGATACTTTCAATTTTACAGGCAATGCTTATACACGGTATGATTATTCAGGGAGATTGTGAAGGCGATCACTACGGGCCTGTGTCAGTTGGAAAAGTAGATAGAAGATGTGAGGAAAATTGTAAACGTATGGCAGATAGATTTGTCCAATTGCTTATGAAAATAAAAAGAATATAGGAGGTATAATTATGCCCATAGTTGTAATTACAACTATACCAAAAGAAAATTCCAAAGATTTAGCAAAATTAATTTTAGAAGAAAGATTATGCGCCTGTGTTAATATAATAGAAGATATAAATTCTCTATTCTGGTGGGAAGGAAAAATTGAAGAAGCCAAAGAATGTATGCTTATTATCAAAACAAAAGAGTCAAGTTTGCCTAAATTAAAGACCTTGATATCAAATAACCATCCTTACAATGTTCCGGAGATTATCTCTTTTAAGATTGACAGTATAAATGAACCATATTTTGAATGGCTTAACAGGGAAGTTAAAAATTTTTAATTATAATGGAAGAATTTCTTTTTAAACTGGAAGAATTAATCTATATCAATAAGTTTCTTGGAATTTTTTTAAGTTTTATTTCTGGTATAATTTTAAGTTTTTCTCCCTGCGTATATCCTTTAATTCCGATAACTTTAAGTGTAATTGGTATAACTGCAAAGAAGTTTAATTTAAGAAATTTTAAAATTGTTTTTTTGTTTATACTTGGTGTTGCTACTACTTTTACTACTTTAGGAATTATATCATCGGTTTTTGGTATATTGTTGAATAAAATTTTTAATAATTTCTTAGTTTACCTATTTTTATCTTTTTTATCTTTTATTTTTGGTCTGGTTAGTTTTGATATTATAAAATTAAATATATTCTTTGATGCTTCAAAACTAAAGATGAAAAATTTTTTTTCAATATATATTTTTGGTGCATTTTTTGCTTTTTCTATAATACCGTGTAATCTCCCGGTTTTAGGAACGATTTTAACTTTATTGGCTTATAAAAAAGATATAATATATGGTTTTATTTTACTTTTTTCTTTTTCTCTGGGTTATACTTTTTTAGTTTTTCTGGCAGGTTTGTTTAGTTTTTTTATTAAAGGTTTGATTAAAGATTCATTTTATAATATAATTTTAAATAGAATTTTTGGTATTATTTTGTTTGGTATGAGTGGTTATTTTTTATTTAAATTTATAAATTTATTTTTATGAGAAAAATTTTATTTTTCCTGTTTATTTTTTCTATTTTTAATAATATAGTTTTATCGCAGACGCTTTATAACTTGGAAGGCAAAGATTTTGATTTTGATAAAATTAACTCTTTTGAAAATGTGATTTTATTTTTTTGGACATCTCAGTGCCCATATTGCGTAGCAGAATTAAATAGATTAAATAAAAATTTTGATTTTTCAAAATATAAGGATATAAGATTTTTCTATATAAATATTGGGGAATCAAAATCTAAAGTATCTAATTTTATAAATTATTTAAAATTGATAAGCAATATAAAAGAAAATGTTTTTTTGGATAGTTTTGGTTTTTTGAGTGAAAAATATAATGTTAGAGCAATACCATTTTACGTTTTTTTAAAAAACGGGAAAGTGGTAAAGACAGGTTTTTTTCTAAACGATAGGATAATAGAAGAGGTTTTCTAATGTCAAAAAGTTTATTTTTGGATTTATACGAATTAACAATGGCTCAGGTTTATTTTAAATTTAAAAGAGATTCATTTGCCACATTTGAACTTTTTATACGCTCTTTTAAAAGACCATTTTATATAGCAGCAGGTATTGATGAGGCTTTAAATTTTTTAGAAAATTTTAAGTTCAGCAAAGAGGATATAGATTATTTAAGAGATTTAAATCTTTTTGAAGAGGATTTTTTGAAATATTTGACAAATTTTAAATTTAACGGCGATGTTTGGGCCGTTGAGGAACCAGAGATTGTATTTGCAAACGAACCAATTATCACTGTAAGAGGAAATTTAATCGAGGCACAGTTAGCAGAAAGCATATTACTTAACAAAATAAATCTTGCTACAACTTTAGCTACAAAGGCATTTAGGGTTGTTTTATCTTCAAAGGATAAATCTGTTTATGATTTTTCGCTCCGCAGAACCCAAGGAGAAAATGCGTCTTTAGCTATAGCAAAGTATTCTTATATAGTAGGTGCGAAAGGAACATCAAATGTTTTGGCTGGTTATTTATATAAAATTCCAGTTGTAGGAACTATGGCACATTCATTTATTATGAGTTTTGAGAGAGAAAAAGATGCATTTTTAGCCTTTGCAAAGACATTTCCGGAAAAAACAATACTTTTACTTGATACTTATGATGTTAAAAACGGGATAAGGAACGCTATAGATATAGCAAAGTTTCTAAAATATAAAGGGTTTCAACTTTTTGGCATAAGACTTGATAGTGGAAATTTAATTACTGATTCAAAATATATAAGAGGGCTTCTTGATAAAGAAGGTTTATTGGATACTATTATATTGGCTTCCGGTAATTTAGATGAGTTTAAAATTAAAAAAATACTACAAAAAAATCCTCCTATAGATGCATTTGGTGTTGGAACAAATATGGGATGTTCCTCTGATTTGCCTTTTACAGATGTACTCTATAAACTCGTTGAGATAAAGGAAGGAAATAAAAATTTTATTCCAACAATGAAATTTAGTAAAAATAAGATAACTTTACCCTCAAAAAAACAGGTAGTTAGAATTTTTAGGAAAAATATAATGGAAAAAGATTTAATTGTGTTAGATGATGAGAATATAGAAGGTAAAGAACTTTTAAAAAAAGTTATGGAAGCCGGTAAAAGATTATACAAAGAAAAAGATATAGAAGAAAAACGAAAAATATTTTTAGAAAAGTCAAATTCTTTGCCGGATTATCTTAAAGATATAAATCCCAATAGAAAATATCCTGTTTTGATAAGTAAAAAAATATTTTTATTGATTGATAAATTAAAAAATAAATTGAAAACTTCTATACCTAAAATAATATTTTTTGATATTGACACACAAAATGATTTCATAGATAAAAGCGGAGCTTTATATGTTAAAGGCTCTGAAAAAATAATAAAAAATTTAAAAATCTTAACAGAATTTGCCAAAAAAAACAATATTTTGATAATCTCATCGCAGGATACCCATATAAAAAATGATCCGGAATTTAAAGATTTTCCGCAACATTGTATAGATAAAACTTGGGGAAATAAAAAACTTAACGAAACACTTTTACCTAAAAATAAAATAAAAACAATAGGTCCAGATATAATATATGATGATAAATCTTTAGAAGATATAATTTTGAAATTCAAACAGATTATTTTGCAAAAAAACGTTTTGGATGTATTTTCAAATCCAAACACAATTAATATATTAAAAAGTATATACCCTGATAAAGTATATGTTTATGGAGTTGTAACAGAATATTGCGTAGAAAAAGCAGTTGCCGGACTGTTGAAGAATAATTTTAAAGTATGTATAATAAAAGATGCTATTAAAGAGATATCTGTAAATAAAAAAAGAGAATTATTTTTAGAATGGAAAAAACAAGGTGTAGAATTCATAAAGACAAAGGATTTGATTAAAAAATTATTTAGTTTTTGACTTTTAAAAACTTTGTTATATAATTTTTATATATGAAAAAATTTTTAATTATTTTTTTATTTTTCTCGCTTATAAACTTTACTTTGAGAGCAGATGAAGAATATTCTGTGGAAGAATCCCAAGAAGAGTATAAATTTTATATTCAGGAAGGTATAAAGTGTTTGGAGGCTGAAGATTATAAAAACGCTAAGGATTTCTTTTGGAAATCTTTAGAAATAAATCCAGAAAATCCTGACCCATATATAAATTTAGCAATAGTCCATATGAAAGAAGATAATTTAGACAGAGCTATTGAATTACTTAATAATGCAGAAAAGTTAATAAAAGAGGATTACTCCAAGAAAGAAATTTTATATTACAACTTTGGCCTTTGTTATTTTTTAAACTCAAACTATAAAGAGGCCATTGAGTATTTCAAAAAAGCTTTGGATATATATCCTAATTTTGGAGAAGCATTCTATTATATAGCTAAAGCTTCTGATTCATTGGGAGATTGCAGAGAGGCATTGATTAATTCCATTAAGGCAAAAAATATTTTTAAAATTGAGTCTAAAGAGGATTATTTAAATATGGCAAATGAATTATTTTATTCTTTGAAAGATAAATGTGATAAATCTTTTGAAGAGTTAATCGCTGAAATTATAAACGAAGCAGATAAAGCCATAGAAAATAATAATAATTTTTTAGCAAAGAGTTTGTTGGAAGATGTTATATCTTTAGATGCTAAAAATAATTTAGCTTATTATAAATTGGCTTTAATATATATAAAAGAAAATTCTTTATTAAAAGGTTTAGAGATGTTGGAAGTCGCTTATAAATTTAATCCGGATGATAATAATATAGCTTTATCTTTGGCAGAAATATACGTTAAGTTTAAAAAATACGAAGAGGCTTTAGATATTTTTAATAAGGTTATAATAAAAGATAAAAATAATCCAAGGGCTCTTTATGATTTAGGTTTTCTCTATAAAGAATTAGGTAAAGACTTAAAATCCAAAGAATATTTTTCAAGAGCAAATAGTGTATCTAAAGAAGAAGAGATATTTTCATTTTTAAAAGAAAAAATAGAGCCTAAAACGATTAATATACAGGTTCCTGTAAAAAAAGAGAATTATAAAAGTTTTTATACTACAAGAACTTCTTCTTATGGTAATAAAGGTATATTAACAAAAGGTTTTTATATTGGGGAACCATCTTTAAGTAAAAATGTAAATAAATTCCAGAAAACTTTAGATTATTAAATTTAAAAGTAGAGTATGAAGAAATTTTTTTTAGTCTTGTTTTTGAGCAGTTTTATTTTAAGTGCTTATTCTCTTGAAAGCATAGATTTATTAACAGGGTATTTTGGTATAGACAAAAAAGATTTAGAGGAAACAGAAGCTACTTATGAAGGTGTGCCTTTATTTTTATCTTTAAATTACAACATTACACCATTTTTTGAAAAATTAGGAATAAAGCAAAAAGGAAAATTTTATTTTTTAGTTGAACCATTTATAAATACAGTAATTGAACCGGATAGTAATATTGAAACAGGTGTTGATTTTCTTTTTAAATATAGTTATCCTATAATAGATTATTTTAATATATATATAAAAGGAGGATCAGGAGTTAGTTTTATGAGTTTGCACACAAAAGAGCAATCTACCCAGTATAATTTTGTATCACAGGCTGCTTTGGGTTTTTCTTTTAATATAACAAAAAATTTAATTTTTGATTTAGAGTATAGGTATAGACATCTTTCTAATGCAGGCATAAAACATCCGAATAATGGTATAAATAGTGATTTTATATTAGGCGGTTTTACAATTCTATTCAATGATAAGAAAGGCTAAATTAACTGACGCAAAAGCAATTTATAATCTTATAAATTTTTGGGCAAAGGAAAATAAATTATTAGAGAGGTCTTTAAATTATATTTATGAACATATCAGGGATTTTTGGGTGGATGAGGAAAAGAAAAAAATAGTTGGATGTTGTTCTTTAGTTGTGGTTGGTTGGGAGGATTTGGCAGAGATAAAATCATTAGCAGTTGATAAAAAATATCAAAATAAAAATATAGGAACAGAACTTGTAAAAAATTGTCTTTTTGAGGCAAAAACTTTAGGGATTAAAAAAGTTTTTGCTTTAACATTTATTCCAGAATTTTTTGAAAAATTAGGTTTTAAGGTTATAAAAAGGGAAGACCTTCCTCATAAAATTTGGAGCGATTGCATTAATTGTGTTCATTTTCCAAATTGTAAGGAAGAAGCAGTAATTTTTAAATTATAAAGAAAGGAAGCGCTATGAGTTTAATTAATTACAATTTAACAGAAGAACAACTTATGCTTAAGGATTTATGCAGAAAGATTGCAGAAGAAAAAATAAGACCGTATTCAAGAGAATTGGATGAAAAAGAAGAGTTTCCTTCGGAGATTATGAAGATTTTAGCACAATCTGACCTTTTTGCTGTATGTATTCCTCAGGAATATGGAGGAATTGGCGGTAGTCTTTTGGATTTATGTATTGCTACAGAAGAAATTTCAAGAGTTGATGGTGGTGTTGCTGCATCTTATGCTGCATCTTTTTTGGGTATGTTTCCTATTCTATTATATGGTACAGAGGAGCAGAAGAAAAAATACCTTCCTGATATAGCCTCAGGGAAAAAACTTGCAGCATTTGCTTTAACAGAACCAGAAGCCGGTTCTGATGCCTCAGCTATTAAAACAACAGCAAAAAAAGATGGAAATTATTATATTTTAAATGGAACAAAACATTTTATTACAAACGGTGGAGACGCAGATATTTATACTGTGATTGCTGTTACAGATAAAAACAAAGGTGCAAGAGGGGTATCTGCATTTATAGTTGAAAAAGGTACAATTGGTTTTACTTTTGGTAAAAAAGAAGAAAAACTTGGCATAAGGGCTTCTTCAACAAGAGAATTAATTTTTACTGATGCAAAAGTTCCTAAAGAAAATTTATTGGGTAATAAAGAGGGTATAGGTTTTATAGCCACTATGAAAACTTTTGATCAATCAAGGCCCGGAGTCGCAGCGCAGGCAGTTGGTATAGCTCAAGGAGCGCTTGAGTTGTCTATTGATTATTCGCATAAAAGGTATCAATTTGGTAAGCCTATAAGTTCATTCCAAGGCATTCAATGGATGTTGGCTGATATGGCTACAAAAATTGAAGCCGCGAGGGCTTTGGTTTATAGTGTAGCAAATATGGTAGATAGAGGTATAAAAGATGTTGGTTCTGCAAGTGCTATGGCAAAACTTTTTGCTTCAGATGTTGCTATGGAGGTTACTACAAATGCGGTTCAGATATTTGGAGGTTATGGCTATATGAGGGATTATCCTGTGGAGAAATTTATGCGTGACGCAAAAATTACACAAATCTACGAAGGCACAAACCAGATACAGAGAAACATAATAGCTTTAGATTTAATTAAACATTATACATAAATGTTCGTGAATATGAGAATTTTATATTTTTTATTTGTAATTTTTTTATTTAATCCATTTAGTGTTTTTTCTTCCGGGGTTGAGATAGCTGAGAGATTAAAGGAGTCAAGGAAATTAATAATTGATTTAGCGCTTTCAAGGATAATAGAGCGGGATATGGAAAATAAAGATACAACTTCCTACAAAATAAAGAATAGTAACGAAGGTTATTTAAAAGTTTCTTATCCTGTATTTGAAATATTTCAGCCGTATGTAAAGGTTGGTTCATCCCAATATCAAAAAGAATTAAAAGAAAAAAGTTTACCTGCTTTGGGAAAAAGAGATATAGATTTAGAATATGAATGGGGTATTGCTTATGGTGGTGGTTTATGTGGAAGAGTTAACCTTTTAAATGATTTTTTTATTGGATACGATGGTCAATATATAATTAGTGAGAACGAACTTAATAGTGTAAAGCACAATGAAGAATACGGAGTTGATTTAAATGGTAAAGAAAAATTTTCTCAGTTAAACTTTGCCGGTTATTTAGGAAAAGATTTTATATCAAAGGATTTTATGATAACTCCTTATATCGGTGCAAGATATTCTAAATTTTGGTCTAAAATAAAAGACGCTTTAAGTTATAGGGTAAGCGAAGGGACTGTTTCTATAGATGAGGATAGTCAGGAAGAAGATAGAATAGGAGGTTTTTTAGGATTAAATTTAAAATTTTATGATAAATTTAGGATTAACATGCAAGGTAGATTCATAAATGAAGAGGCTTTTACTTTTTCTATTGGAGGAGAATTTTAAATTATTTGATGCTCTTTAAAAACAAAGATATTTTATTTTGTAGTTTTTTAATTGTTTTAGTCTCGGCTTTTGAGTTGTTTTGGATATTAGATTTTAAAAGATATTCTTTTCTATTTTATAATTACCCTAAAAATATAATTTTAATAAGATATATTGTTTCAATTCTTTTAAGAGTAAGTCTTATAATTTCTGCGTTTTGTATATTTTCTTATAAAAATATCTTTAGAAAAATTATAATTTTTATAAGTTTATTTAATATATTTTTTATTTTTTTCAAACACCCGGTTATTTGTTTTAATAATATTTTAAGGACCACAATCCCATTGAATAGATATAGTCTTTTAGAATTAAACATAATAAAATTTTCTGCCCTTTTTATTAATTATTTATTTGATATAATTTTCTATACTTTTCTAATATATTTTTTTAACAAACAGGATATAAAAAAACTTTTCAACCCAGATTTTGCATTAGGCTCTTTTTGTAAGCATAAAGTTATTATTGTGCAACAAGTTTAGCCATTGCCTATGTAAGAAAAAGTTCCAAATCTTTTTATGAAAGAAAAACTTTCGCTAATGCGAAAGGCTTATAATTTCAAGCAAAGCCAATGGTTGGACCCAACAAAGTCCTTCGGACATTTTTGCTAACGCAAAAGTTGGGTTCAATTAATAAAAACTTAAACCTAATAAGATGAAAAAAATTGTTGTATTATTTTTGTATTATTTTTTTATCAGTTTTCTTTGTTTAGCAAACGATATTAAACCTTTAGAGGAATTTGATATAAACGATAGGATACTTATATTTGCCCCACATCCGGATGATGAGACTTTGGCTACAGCAGGAATAATCCAAAGAGCAATAAAAAGTAAAGCAAAGATAAGAATTGTATTATATACTAACGGTGATAATAATGAGTTGGCTTTTATTGTTTATAATAAAAGACCTGTTTTTAAAAAAAAGGAATTTATAAATATGGGTTTAAGAAGAAGAAAAGAGAGTATTAAAGCTATGAATTTTTTAGGTCTTAAATCTTTTTCTATTACAACTTTAGGTTATCCTGATTTTGGAACATTAGAGATTTTTACTAAATATTGGGATACCAAAAAACCTTATAAAAGTATGTTCCCACGATTGAATCGTGTATCTTATAGAGGCAGTTTATCCTTTGGCGCTCCTTATGTTGGTGAAAGTATTTTGGATGATTTAAAAAACATAATTCTTGATTTTAAGCCTACAAAAATTTTTGTTTCTCATCCAAACGATACAAATCCTGATCACCGTTCTTTATTTTTATTTTTACAAGTTGCATTATGGGATTTAAAGGAGAAGATTAAAAAACCGGAAGTCTTCTGTTATCTTATTCATTATATAAATTGGCCGAAACCAAGAGGTTATCATTTAAATTTAAAATTAACTCCGCCTTGCGATTTAAATTTAGATAATTATAGTTGGTATGAGTTAAACTTAAATAGTAAAGAGATAGAAAAAAAATATAAAGCATTATCTTTTTATAAAACTCAAACCTCCTCGCATTTTGGATATCTTTTGACATTTATAAAGACAAATGAACTTTTTATGCGTTATTTTCCAATAAAAGTTAAAAAAGAAATTAACGGAGATAATTTAATTTCTTCTTTAGATAAAAATAAAGATAATATCTCTCATTTAAGTTATACAATGGATGACGAAAATTTATTTATAAAATTGACATTAAAAAGAAAAATAGATAAAAATTTTGGAATTTCAATTTTTCTCTTTGGATAC
>Ga0207433_10009437_pt1 | contig 15515 bp, 7 predicted proteins | sample YelNatPaOPGAMG01_FD_187559 | JGI IMG/M metagenome (GOLD analysis project Ga0207433, IMG submission 187559) | Hot spring thermophilic microbial communities from Obsidian Pool, Yellowstone National Park, USA - OP-RAMG-01 (SPAdes) (version 3) | ecosystem: Environmental > Aquatic > Thermal springs >... | reverse complement strand
GTTTTTAATCCTTTTCATTCTTTCCTGTAGAGAGGAAAAACTGGATTTAACGCCTTTTGAAAGCGGAAAATTGGGTGTGGGAGTTATAACGAGGACATTTTATGACACCTCAAGAAAAACCCCATCGGCTGGAAGTTTTCCTGAAGAAAGTTCAAGAACCCTCGTCACAGAGATATGGTATCCATCTACAGATGGGACTCCATCCGAACCTGTAAGGAATGGAAATCCTTATACGAAAGAAGGACCTTATCCGTTGATAATTTTTGCCCACGGAGCAATGTCCTTCAGAACTCAATCAACTTTTCTGTGTAAACACCTTGCAAGCCATGGATATGTGGTCTTCTCTCCTGATTTCCCTCTATCTTCATTTAAAAAATTTACAAGTATGAATCCTGCTGATGTTATGAATCAACCAGGGGATGTGAGTTTTTTAATAACGAAGGCGCTGGAGCTCTCCACAAAAGAGGGAGAGATTCTTTATAATATGATTTCCAGTGAAAAAATAGGTGTGACAGGGCATTCCCTCGGGGGTCTAACATCAATTCTTGCTGGATTTTATGATGGTTTAAAGGATGCAAGAATAAAAGCAGTTGCTCCAATATCACCTTTTGCCTGTTTCCTTAAAAAAGATGTCTTTGAGGGCAAAAATCTTCCTGTTTTGATTATAGGGGGAGATAAAGATATGTTTGTAAAATTTGACACCAACATAGAAAGAATATACGAGTATGCTGAGGCTCCAAAGTTTATGATACTTCTGAAGAATGGCACCCATCTCGGTTCACTTGACCTTGATATTTCCGAACCACTTGCCTTCACGATTTTCAGCAGCGTCATGAAAGCGATGGCAACAGAAGAGGCAGAAAACTCTTTTTATAACTTTCTTAATACAATTGGAGACATCTCACAGTGTGAAAACCTTTATGAGAATTATATTGAAAACGGAGATATAAATTTTGCTTTGGGATATTCAAAGGAATTTATGCTTCCTGAAAAACAAAGAAATTATGAGAAGGCATTCATACTCGCATTTTTCAACATCTATCTTAAAGGTTATGAAGAATGGAAGAAATTCTTAAATGAGAAATACGGAGAAAAATTCAAAGATTTGGTTATAAAATCCTCTCAATGAAATAACCTGGAAAGAAAGGCGGATAAAATTCCGCAGAGGGACTTTATTCCTATCCGAATTATAGAATTGGGATGAATATCGAAAAATTTGAGGGGCGAAATTTTGCTTGACAGTTGATTTTTTAAGGGGTTATAATAAAAATATAAAATTGAAGGGGGTGAAGTATGAAGAACAGGAAGAAGATAGAAAGGGCGGAAGGAAGGAAGGGGTATCTGGGTTCATTTGTCTTTTTGATTTTACTATTTTCAGCGAAATCCTCAATTGCTATTGAAAACGAAAATGTGCTTATGTGTGGAAAAGGAATGAGGGTGAATGGTGAGGTTAAAGCAAATGGTCCTTTAGCAAATGTTTATTCAGGTGGAGATGTCAGGGTTAGTGGAAGACTTATAATCACAGGCGACCTTCTTTTAACAGGAAATTTTATAAATTCAGGACAAATAGAGATTTCTGGAGAGATAAAGAAACTTTCTGAACCCATAACAATCCCATCCGTTGACCCATCACAATTTTTGAAGGAGGCGAATTATCTCTTTACAGATGAAAATGGGGGGAGTGTCTATGAATACGATGATGCGCACAATCTTATAAGGAAGATTACAGGTGGAAGGTATACAGACCCATCGGGAGCAAAATGGAGGTTTCACTCACAGGGTCCTAATAAGAATGGATTCTGGGCAATAGAAGGGGATAAGCCTTCTTCTCTTGCTGGAACAGTATATTTTAAAACTGACTTAAGGCTTCCAGACCATATCCTCAATATAGATGGAAAACTCTTTGTTGAAGGGAATATTTCTGACTCCGGTGAATTATATGTAAAGACAAAGCCAGATGAATGGGCAGTTGTCGTAAATGGAGACCTGTTTTTAAGAAATAAGACAGATGTATGGGGAAAGATTTATGTGGGTGGAAATTTGAAATTACCTGATACAGCAGGGACAGAGCCAATACCAATTGCGAAGTATCATGATAAGGGGAAGGTTATTGTAAAGGGAGAATGCGATGTGAACGGAAGGTTTCATATAAATCATCTTGAACTTGTTCAAAAGGTCCAGGAGGTTATCCTTTTGGATGAAGAGGAAGTTAAAAATCTGATATGGGTGAGCACCAATGTTGTAGGCGATTATGAAAAGGGCTCTCCAGGGATAGCAATTATGGAATTTGAGACCGAGGAAGGCGTTCTCTCTGTTATGGTGGGTGATGCAGAATATTATGGAACAGACCTTTGGTATGGCATCTCTTATTCCGTTATACTGGAAACCTCCGAGCTTGCAGAGAAAGAACTCGGTGTGAAATTTGAAAGGATAGTTTATATACCTCCGATTTATTTTGTTGGAATCACCGATAATGGCTATGGGGTGATTTTACATCCTTTATCCTCCGCTGGAAGCTGGAATATACTTACCCCTTCTGACCTTGAATATGCTTATAATCAAATAAAAACCATGAGGAATGACCCTGAGGGAATACAGGCAAGGAAAGAAGAATGGGAGTTCTTCACAAAGAAGTATTATGAGTATTATTCTCCCCATTCTCCATACTGTAAGGGTCATGATAAGGGGACATTTGTATACAAAACATCAAAGAAGGACATGTTTACTAAAAATGACACCAATAAAAAATTTACTGAGTTGGCTTGGGCGAATTATACCCAAAGGGATGCAGGCTACAAAAGCTGTGGCCCAACTGCTGTAACACAGATTTTCATGTATGCAAGAGATGTAATGAATCACAGATGTATTGATAGGGAGAAGAAGGAGAAAGATACTATCACACCAGACCTTGTCAGAGAAATGGAGACAGAAGATAATGGAGAGGGACCTACATGGCCCTGGAATATGGATGAGGGGATAGAAAATGTTGCTGAAGATTATGGTTATTATGTTGAGGCTGACTGGATTAGTATAGCTAAACCAAGTCATTTATGGGAGATATTTTATGACTTCATTAGCGATTATAAAATGCCTCAAGTATTTCTAATATGCGGGTGGGCATATAACTGGCAATGCCATTATCTTACAGTGGTAGGTGCTTTAAAAAGATGGTGGGATTGGTATTGTCTCTCCTTAACCAAGCATTGGGCATATTACTTTGACAATCGGAAGTTTGTGGATGAAAAGGATGTGCAAGGGGTATTACAAAGATTTAGACTGGATGGTTATGCTCATGGTTTCCTCGGGATAGAATCTATCCTTACTTACTGGAGTGGAGTAACATTGACTAACTTTTCACCCATATATGGATATTTCTATGCTGATAAAGATGGAGACGGGTATAGTGGTTTCTCAGCAATAGAGAGTTGTGGTGAACCATCCCCTCCTCCGGGATATGTATCAACTTTTGGAGGAGATTGTGATGATACCAAACCATATGTTCACCCATCCGCCCCTGAGATATGCGACGGTATTGATGATAATTGTGACGGACTACCGATGATGGGAGAATGGGATTACGATGGAGATGGATATATGGTATGCGAGGGTGATTGTTTAGACCTTGGGAAAGATGTAATAGAAAAAGTAAGAAAGTGGAGCATGGATACCCATCCAGGGGCTACAGAGGGTTGTGAATTAACCGAGAGTTCTGATTTAGGATTCCTTAATGACCTTTGTAAGTGGGTGAAAGAGAGGCTCGGTGGAAATTGCGCAATTATGGATGGAACAGTTTATACTCTATATGTGGCTATAGACAGGGATTGTAATGGTAAAAAGGCATCTCTTTATTATATGGATCTAGACGGGGATGGATATGGAAGCGGGTATCCAATGTGCTTTGATGTTTCGGAAGAAGGATGGGCAATAAATAGCGGTGATTGTGATGAAAGGAATCCATATGTTCATCCCGGACAAACTGAGGTATGCAATAACTGCATAGATGAGGATTGTGATGGAATAAAAGACGAAAGCGGATGTGTGGTAAAGGAAATATGTGAGAATGGAATAGATGATGATGGAGATGGAACGGTTGACGAAAGCGCTCCTGATTGTATTCCAAATTGTTGTGGAGATGCCTGCAAAACAGGTGGATGGTGTGTCCTCGTGGGAAAAGAAGAAGCAACCAATTCTTTCTTCAACATGCTTATATTCCTCATAATAATCTATACATTCACCATAAAAATGAGGCTTGCTAATTACAAAATTTAATAAGTGAAAAAAAATTATTTACTCCTTCTTCCCATTCTTCTTTTATTCTCCCAGTGCTTCCCTCTTCTTCTTTTATTCTACTATCATCCCTCCCCTTCATGTCCAGATATAGACGATGAATACTTTCTCTGGTGTTATAAAACAGGATGGGCGGTGAGTTCTAATCCCTCATTTGCGGATATAGATAATGATGGAAAAATTGAGGTAGTTGTAGGGTCTCATGACAATAAGGTGTATGCCCTGAACGGAGAAGATGGCTCATTACTATGGTCCTATACAACAGGAGGTAGTGTGGAATCCTCCCCATCCCTCGGTGATATAGATAACGATGGAAAACTTGAGGTAGTTGTAGGATCTGATGACAATAATATCTATGCCCTGAACGGAGAGGATGGCTCATTACTATGGTCTTATTCAACAGGAGCTGTTGTGGACTCCTCCCCATCCCTCGGTGATATAGATAATGATGGAAAACTTGAGGTAGTTGTAGGATCTGATGACAATAATATCTATGCCCTGAACGGAGAGGATGGCTCCTTATTGTGGTCATATGAAACAGGAGATTATGTGTCCTCCTCACCATCCCTCGGAGATATAGACAATGATGGAAAATTGGAAGTGGTTGTGGATTCTGGTAAAAAGATATATGCCCTGAACGGAGAGGATGGCTCCTTATTGTGGTCATATGAAACAGAAGATCATGTGCTCTCCTCCCCATCCCTCGGTGATATAGACAATGATGGAAAATTGGAAGTGGTTGTAAGGTCTTACGATGGAGAAATCTATGCACTTAATGGAGAGGATGGTTCTTTATTATGGTGGTATGATGGACGATGGTATGCGGATTATTGGTGTTTTCCCACCATTGGAGATATAGATAATGATGGAAAGTTGGAGGTGGTCATTCCCGATGATGTAATATACGCTTTAAATGGAGAAGATGGCACGCTATTGTGGAAATCTCCAGAAGATACATGTGCGATAGACCATCTTTCTCTTGGAGATATTGATAATGACGGAAGGCTTGAGATAGTTGGTGGAGGATGTAGTTATAATGAGATTTATACCTTTAACGGGGAGGATGGCTCATTATCATGGTCTTATAAAAAAATAGGGGGTAAAAACGGGGAAAGTTGGTTATCTACAACACCATCCCTCGGAGATATAAACAACGATGGAAGATTGGACATGGTTGTTGTCTCAAGTGATGGGAGGATATTCGCTGTCTCCACCAATTCACCAGTTCCTCCCCCTCATCTTCTCCCCTGGCCAAAATTTAAACACGATGTAAAAAATACAGGTCTTTACACTGGTGACCCTTATCCACCATGGTAAAAATTTTTTCAATTTCTTAAAAATTATAATTTGTGGGGATTAAAATCCCCTCAATGAAATAAGAGGAAAAGAAAGGCGGATAAAATTCCGCAGAGGGGCTTGATTACTATCGGAATTATAGAATTGGCATGAATATCAAAAAATTTCAGGGGCAAAATTTTGCTTGACAGCTGTTTGCAAATTTTGGTAAAATTTAAAAATAAAAGGGATTTTTGTATGTTAGGGGAAGAAAAAATTAAAGGAGGAGCGAGATGAAGAAAAGATATAGCTGTTTAAGTGGGTTTCTTTGTGTGGCTATTTTAATCATGAGCTGCAGGGAAAATGGGAAAGGGGGGGGGTAGAGCCACATTGTCGGGAGGGAATGGACAAAGGGATGAAATCCCAGTAGTCAATCATTCACAACCCCCTCATTCATTTACTTCAAATTCTCTGGATCCCCCGCAAGTAACTATAGACACACTTATTCCTGAAAGTATCCGAAGATACGAATTTTCGGATGTAAGAGCACTTCTTCCAGAGTATGCGATTATGGGATGTAATGAGGTAGAGGTAAAGGGGAACTTTCAAACAGATAGCTTCGTTTCCATGAAAGGAGGATATGGCGGAGATAACATTGGAAAGGAAGGAAGTATTTATACAAACGGAAAATTTAAAGCGGAAGGAAATGTATTAATAAGCGGTGATGTAGAACTTGGTCCAGGTGGTGCAAAGAAGATAATTGGAAATGCGAAGGTAGAGGGTAAAGTTATAAAATTAAGTGAAGCAAAGTTATGCCCACCTGTAAATCTTGATGATGAGTTTGAATTTGTAAAGAAGTATAACGACAACCGCAATATTCCATCTATGTTTTTAAGTGATGGGTATTTGGTGCTTGATGATACAGATACTCTTACCCTTCCATCAGGGGTATATTATTTAAAGGGGATAAAATTGACAGACGAAGCAAATCTTGGATTTTCTGGTATCACTTTTATATTTGTTGAGGAGGATGTCAACATAAAAGGAGCATCACAGGTTGGTTTATTTTCTATAGAACTCAGGTTATTTGCAAGGGGGAATATAGAAGTAGAGGGGAATAGTGTTGTATATGGAATTTTCCTTACATTATCTGATTTCAAAATAAGAGGGAATGCGAGAATTTATGGAGGAGTGAATTGTAGAGATTTTGAGGGTGAAGGGAATGCCTTTGTTCATTTTGACAGGTCATTACCTATTATGAATAAGTATGTGAGGCAAAACTTTTTGTTTGACCTGAGGCATCCTATTTTGAGGCTCGCCGAAGGTTACTCATTGGATATGGTAAAACCTATATTGGAAAGCTATAAAATAAAGGTTATTGGTCAGTTTGGAGAACTGATTATATCAGAGATAGAGAATCTAAATGTTTACAGTTATTTAAGGGAAGGTATAGAGGGAATAGAGTTTGCAGGGAATGCGTTCATAGCCCCTGGTGGGGCATTTGAGATAGTCTGCAATAATGAGATTATTGTAGATTTTAAAATAGCAAGCACGGATGAGGACATACAGAAATTTATTTATGAGCATAATCTCTCTATTGAGAAAGTTCTTGGAACAAAATGGCTGAATCTAAAAAGCAACGCAAGAGTTACATTTGACCTTTTATCCATATTTGATGAAATAAGAAATGATTTTAGGGTTTTCTCATCTGCTCCAAATTATTGTGTATTCCCTCAGTTATTCGGAATTGTCCTTCCTCCCACAATTACTCCAAATGACCCATACTATAACCAGCAATGGAACCTCACAAAAGTAAATGCCCCTTATGGATGGGCTCTTATTTATAATGGAACATTATCAAATATTCTACCTGTTTATTCGTATGTTTTTGATTCAATAGTAAGTGTGGTAGATACAGGGGTTCGTCCAGACCATGAAGATCTTTCGCAGGTATTAACGGATGGGGAAAGCGCATGGTGGTGGCCTCATGGCACTATGGTAGCAGGTATTGCAGGTGCATATACAAATAACAGCACAGGTGTAGCAGGGATTCAATGGGGAAGACCTAATATAGATTTGATTATACCATTTGCGGTATTTTTTGAGTGGAACCTATCTGACATGGTTTCAAACATTACACAGGCATGGGTGAATGGGGCTAATACAATAAATGCAAGCTGGGGATGGTCTTATTATAATATCCCAGATGCAGATACGCAGATTCAGATACCAAATGCAATAGCAACTGCTGTCCACTGCGGAAGGGGAGGAACTGATGATTGTAGATTTCAATATAATCCAAACGGGACATGCCAATTGGTTGCAGGGACACCAGGACAAGGTCTTATTTTTTCAGAAGCAGCGGGAAATGATAGTGGATGTTGTGAGGATATAAATACCTGTTATATGGAGGAATATGATTATGGTGGAAGTGCAACCGGTCCATGTGATTTTCCATGCACATTTATAGAGAATCGTGAATGCACAGATTTTAACGCAACAAGACCACATACATGTCTATGCCCAGTGGCTTGGCCTGCTGAATTAGCAAATACAGATTGCTTTAATAGAAGGATTGTTGTGGTTGCATCAACCGACAATAATGACCAAAGAAGTTTTTTCAGCAGTGTGGGACCGAGTATCACTGTCTCTGCACCAGGTCAGGATATTTTATCTACATATTCTCAATCTTATCAATCTTACGAGATAGGGTCAGGCACTTCCTTTTCTGCTCCTCATGTGACAGGTCTTTCTGGATTGATAAACAAACTGGTTCCTGCTATTCCTGTTGAGGATATATACGATATAATTATAAATACCTCTAATGACCTCGGGCCACCTGGTTGGGACAATGAATATGGACATGGAAGGATAAATGTTGGAAGGGCTATAACATGGACGCTTTTCCAGAATGAACCCGCATATGACCCTAACCATATAGGTGAGCCACTACCAGATACTTTATATATCCCTTACCCATGGTCTATTGGAAATACATATACCGTTCATCTCTCCTTCCAGAACAGCGGGACAGGACCACTCTATTTTGCAGTTCACCTGAGTGGGGGAGGTTATAATACAATTGCCTATTTCACAAATGAATATATCCCTCCGAGTGCAAGAAGGGGGAAGGCCGTTGGTGTCGTGGGTGCGGGTATGGCAGGTTTACTCCCGATTACATTTGAGCTTATTGATACAAAATACTGGATAACAGAAACTTATACAGTAAAGATACATACAAATTATGGAATAGAGCCCAGAGACCTCCAAGAATTTGGTGGAACCCTTCCATTTCCGATGATTGAAGATAGTGATTTTGGAAATAGTAGCACAGCAGTATACACCTACAACATAACCGTAACACTTGAGGAGCCCCCGGGAGGTGGACCCGGTTTTTCCTGTGATGTATGTGAAGAGTTGTGTAAAATACCTTTCTGCTACCTGAGAACAAGAAAGGGGTTGTGTCTGATTTGGGGACTGCCGGTGGGTTGGCTCCTCAATCCTATAGGATGTCTCCTATGCACAATAATATGCATGGACCCCGGAGTGATAACGAGCCCAGATTGTGTTGTGTGCAGCGAAAAAATGTTTAATAAGGAGCCTGATGCACTTTCAACAGATGAATGCAGATTATGTGCGGAGGAGGTTGTGGCTGGTGGTTATGCTCCATCACGGGAATGCGAGGTTTGTTATATGAGTATAAGGGATTACGGAGACGATGGAATAGATATACCCGAATGCCACGAATGTTTGTATTTAGTGAAAAAGATATATGAGACATATAAAGAGGAATTGGGGGAATAAGATGAAGAAAGCAAAGTTTAAATGGTTTATTTTTCTTTCATTATTTGTATTCTTTTCCTGTTCTGAAACGGATTTAAGGGTAAAGGTTATATCACCTTCGCTCGTTTATGTTATGTGGGATAGGGTTGATGCAGAGGTATTGAGCCTTGAGAGGTCAGAGAATGATGGTGAATACAGAGAGATAGCAGAACTTAATGGCAATATAACCTTATATGCAGATGGAGATGTAATTGGGGGCAGGAAATACTGCTACAAACTGAGAATAAACAGGAAGGATAAATCAAGGGAAGGGTGTGCATCCGTTCCATCCGATACGCCATATCCTCCACCTCCATCACCCTCAAATCTCAAGGCTATACCCTCTTTAGATGGGATATTCCTGAAGTGGGTTGATAAATCAGAGAATGAGGAGGGTTTTATTATTTTGAGATGTGAAGGAAATAAATGTTCAAACGATGATTTTGTGGCAATTGGAATGGTTCCTGAAAATGTAACAGAATATATGGATAGGGATGTCCTTTCAGATATTGAATACTGTTACAGGGTTTACGCATATAATGATGGAGGGAGGTCTGGATTTTCAAATAGGGCATGTTCTGAGAAAAAATGCATTGAAACAGGCTATATAGACAATGATGGCGATGGTTATGGGGGAGAGATGACAGCAACTGTTGAATGCAGTGAATTTCCTTCGGGTATCACAGGGATAGATGGCGATTGTGAAGATAATGACCCCCTTATAAACCCTCATCAAAAGGAAATATGTGATAAGAAGGATAATGACTGCTCTGGCAAGGCAGATGATAATGGTGCATGCGTTGTCACATGCCCATGCAATGAAGATGCGTGCCCGGCAAGGGACAGAATTCTTATTACAGGATGGACACCCGATAAACCCCTTTATCCTGAAAGGGCAGCGGATTTTATATCCAGTGAACCGGTTACATTCACAATATCCTATGCACTTTCCTCCGCAGAGGAGGGGTTGATAATGGTTGTAGAAGATGGATATGTAAGGCAGGATATGTACGCTTATGAGGATTGTGGTCAAATGAATGTTAGCGTTCTCCAGATGATATTTCCTCCGCCACCTACAACAGTCTTTTCAATAAAAAGGGGTTGCGGAACAATAGAATATACTGGCTATAAATTTTGCGGGGATGATAATGAATGGTGCAGTTATTATCATTCTCAGGGAGGACTTCCAAGAGGTATAAAGGCGTTCCTAATTACAGGAGGCTGGAGAAAAAGAGCCGAGGATAGAGTATATACTGACTACAATTTATATACTCATTCTATCACAATGCCCTATTACCTTTATTACGGCGTAGAGATATTAGATGGAATCCAGCTTGATCCGGTTCCTCAATGGGATATAGAGCCAATGGACAATACAGAGATAGAACCCTCTCCTGCGACATTTACTATAAGAGGAAAGATAGATGTATCACCTTATATTGAGGATATAAAGGCAGGAAAATTAGCAGAGATTTTCTGGATAAATTTATATGATGATGAAAAGTGGGGGCAGGAAGGGTTTTTGGAGCAGATACCTCTTTATCCTGAGGAAATAACAACAGGGGTTTATGAGTTTTCAATTGATGTAGAAAAGAAAATAGGACCTGCTTTTTATGCGATGGTTCAATGGTGTTTAATCTCTCCTCCAGAAGGAGCATCGGTATTTTCTCCTGGAAAGTCATGGGGATACCGTCCGCACGCCTTGGCTGTTTCAACGGTTTTTCTTTCCCTTCCATATCATGACTATTAGTAATAAGATGAGACTTTGAGAGAAAATATCTCCATAACTGGAATAGAATGAATGGATATTTTTGAGGGTGATAGAAGTTAGAAGATGCCCTTCTTCTTTTGTTGATTCTATAACCTCTCCAAGAGGCGAGATTACCCCTCCTATACCCATATTTGATGACCTCAGAAAATATACCCTGTTCTCAACAGCCCTCATTATAGAATATACAAAATGCTGCTCTATCGCAGATGTGCCCTCAAACCATGCATCGTTTGAGATATTAACAATAAAATTTGCTCCATCTTTTACAAATCTTCTAACAAACCATGGAAATATAGCCTCCCAGCATATAGGAGTAGAAAATGATTTATCTCCAATTGAAAATATTTTCTCTTCCCTTCCTCTGGTTGTCTCGGCATATACTTGCTCAATCCTCTGAAATATACCTTTCACAATGGGTATAGCATTTAAGATGTTTCTGAATGGCGTATACTCTCCAAATGGGACAAGGAGAAGCTTATCATAGAACTCATAAAAGGATGGTGTTATGAGAAAGGCAGTGTTATATACAAAGAGCCTCCCTCTATATCCCTCCTTCCTTATCCCACCTGTAAGAAGTTTGATATTCCTTTCAGAAACAATATCAAATAGCCTCTTAGATAGTTCTCTTTCCTCCTGATAAAGAAAGGTAAGTGCGGTTTCAGGCCATACTACAAGCTCAACATCTATCCCCTTCTCTCTACACCCATTCAGACCATTTAGAGTGAGCATTATATACCTTTCAAAAAATTCATATTTCTCCCTCCATTTTAGAACCTGCGGTATCTCTGTATTGATAAGGAGGACATTAACCCTTTTTCCATCTTCCTTTCTTAAATGAGTTATTCTAAAAAGACCATATGAAGAGATTAAAGATGTAATAAATAAAATGAGGAAAGACTCTAAAAGGATAAACTTTTTTCTATCACGATAATCCCATATATCACAGAGAAATCCACATATAAGGATTATGAAGAAGGATATGCCATAGATTCCTGTAATATCTGCAATCTGTATTATTGGAATAGCCTTCCACAGGGAATAACCAACAAATCCCCATGGAAAGAAAAATCCCCTTATATACTCAAGACATACCCATAAGATAGGGTCTCTTATTAAAGAGGGATACGGAATAATACCCCTCAATAATCCGAATATGCCCCAGAAGAATCCGAGGAGTAATGCAAGGAATGTAATTGCCGTCAATGAAGTTATTGAGGGAAGTTCTGCAATATTGATGGATGTCCTTAACCAATGCATCATTCCAACCCATGTTAGAAAGCCCGAAAGGAACCAGAGGAAAAATGCATTTTTCTTTTTCATCCCTTGAGATATTATGTGAAGGGGAAGAATAAAAATAAACGAGAGTGGAGAAAGGTTGTGTGGTGGCTGAGAGAAAACATAAAAGATGGAAGATAGAGAGACAGATAATATAAGAGAGAAGTACACCATTTTATCAATTCATTTTCATATAATTTCTATCATAAAAAACCTTTCTACAAAATTCTTGTTTGTTTCATTTTTAATAGGTATTGTTATTAAGAGGGAGGGAGAAAACCTGCACTCTGAGTCAATCAAAAGAATAAAGGTAAGTTTCATATTTTTACTCTCAATGAAATAAGAGGAAAAGAAAGGCGGATAAAATTCCGCAGAGGGATAGGGCTCCTATCAAAAGAAAGGGTTCAGAGCATCCAAAAACAGGTATAAAGAGAAGGGATGAAAAGAACGCAGATATCGCACCTCCCAAATGGTCAATCCCATCCATTATCCCTGCTGACCTCCCGGTTTGATTTTTTATAAGGGATGCGGACTCCCTGAAAATCCTCCCTGTGAGAAATCCGTAAAGAAAATTGAGGATGAAAAAAATTATGGTTCCATAAAAAATGCCCACCTGAATTATGAATACTCTAAAAAATAACCACCAGTTAAATAAAGAGAAGAAGAAAAGAAGGGTAAGGCTCATTATAAATCCCCTATGCCCTTTACCCCTTCCCCAGGCCCCTAATGCCAATCCGCCCATAAAACCTGAAAGAAAAAGCCCAACTGTAAAATAGAGATATCCGTAAGAACTCTGATAAAGAATTGCGAGGGTGACTTCTGAAAGAAGTCCGCAGAACCCAACTATGAATGCCCCAAAAAGGGAAAGGGATGGAATTTCAAAAAATTCCTTTTTCAGAGAAATTCCTGTAAGGAGCAAAAGGAAAATGAGAAGGTGCCAGACTTTTACCTCCTCAATAACTCTCATAAAGTCCTTAAACTCCATCCCTTCTTTTCCTCCAAGAAACCTCATGTAATAAAAGTAAAGGGATGGTCTTTCAATGCTGTTAATACGGATATGAGGAATGGCTTTCTCTATCTCTGAAATGTAATAACTCCTCCTCTCCTCACTGGCATCCCATAATAGATACTCCCTTCTCGCATAGTTCGCATTGAAGATGTTTAATTTCTCTATCAGGGAATTTACATCAATAAGGGTGTCAGAAGCAATGAAGGCAAATCTCACAGATGGAAGGAGCTGGACATGGGAAAAGGAATTTTTCAATGTCTTCATAAGGCATGCGAGGTAATCCGCCTGCTCCTCACTCATGTAATTTGATGGCTCTCCAGCAAAGACGACAAGAAAGCCTCCTCTTTTAATCCTCTTTTTAACGAGTTGAAAGAACTCATCTGTAAACACCCTGTTCTCCTGAGCACTTGATGGGTCTGGATGAAGAACTGCCACAACCCCGTATTCATTCTTTTCTTCCCTTAAAAATTTTATCGGGTCTTTTGAAATCACATTTAAATTTCTTTTCATCCTGAAAAATTTCCCTTCCATATCCAGGACATCTTTGGGGTATATGATGAATGAAGCCCTCGCATTTTCAGGAAGAAGCCTTCCTTCTCCGGATAATGAACCACCTACAAATAGAACCTCCGAATTTCCATCGGATAGAAGGAGGGGTAAGAAAATGTTCATTTCAACGGATTTCCTCTCGGGATAGGTTATAATGGGAAGGGTGTTTAAGAGGACATAGTTTGTCCCTTCCTTTTCAAAACTCAAAAACTCCCCAAAGGGGCTTGACCTGTAATCTTCGGGATTTATGCCAAGTTTTATCCATTGAAAAAATTTGCCGATTTCTCTGTCAAAAAATAGAGAAATGATAAGAAGGATTGAGAGAAATGAAATGAGACCTCGCCATATCCACCTTTTAGCCCAGAGGGAGAGCGTAAAAAGTGATATAGAAAGAATCAAAAGCCCTCCTGAAATGTGGCTTAAGAAAGGTATGATTCCCGCGGATAAAATCCCGCCCCCAAGAAACGAACCAGTTGATTCAAAAAAATATACAACCCTTATAGACTCATCGGTTCTCAAATAAGAAACAGATAAAGCAAAGGTGAAGCCGAATATAAGAGAAACCGGAAGGGTTATAAGGAAGGAGGACAGAATTATGCGGGAGATTGGAGCAATCTCGTATGGAAGAAGACCAAAAATTTTTTTTGACGAAATGGCAAACAGGACAGAAATAATTGATAGAATTCCACAGAGCAAGAGAGAAACCCTGAACGCAAAATCCTTCCTTTCAATTCTGTCAGAAATCCTTCCCATAAAGAATCCCCCGAGCGCAACACCTGTAAGCCAGCTGCTTAAACAGAACCCCATAACGAACTCATTTCCCGAGTAGTTTGAGATGAATGCCCTTATAAGTAGGGTTTGAACTGCTATTGAAAGGGAGCCAAAGGTAAAGAAAATTATCCTTATGTTAGGCAATTCAGTGTAAAAATTCCTTTCTTCTTTGAACCTCCTCCTTCACTGCCTCTGTGAATGCAGCACCTATTGCTGCCTGAATGGAATCTTCAAGGATAGGAAAGCTCTTGAGGAGGAGTTTGAATATGAAGCCTGTTGACCTCAGGTCGGATGTCCAGGAGTAAACTCCAAGGGTTTTATTCCCGTCAATCTCATAAAAATTCCATTCGCCCTTTACCCCCTTTATTTCCCCCTCATGGTAATCCCATTTTATTTCCTTGAATTGACTGAATTCCTGCTTAACGCTATATCTCGTCTTCTTTTTAAAAATTATAAAGTTGAAATCAATCTCGTATGTGAGAACTGCACTTCCGTCCTTCATATCCTTTACCTTCACAGAGCGAACCATTGGGACAAACCTGTTGTAATTTTTGTAATCGGTAACAACATCCCATACCCTCTGAACAGGTGCATCAAAAATTACGAACGAAGAATACCAGTTAAGGGGCTTTGAAGGGGTAAGGAGCACCACATTTCCCCTTTCAAAAAAATTTTTCAGTTTTTCCAATTTTATCTTCTCAGAGAGTTCCATCTCCCTCCATTCTCTTCCCTCTACCCTCTCCTTAACATGCTGGA